>JAEEGJ010006041.1_pt1 | contig 36932 bp, 37 predicted proteins | sample 8958761 | NCBI WGS metagenome assembly JAEEGJ01 (sample SAMN16246546, study PRJNA631951) | gut metagenome | biome: gut microbiome; feature: rumen; material: RS-attached | host: Bos | place: Iran: Karaj | collected 2018-10
TGCCCAATTATTATACATCGCTGCAGCATCTTCATTCACATATCTTCTTAAAACCAGTCTATCTGTCTCTAGCTTTTGCGTTCCACAATGTTTCATAAGTTTGTCCTTCCTTGTCGAATTCAAATTTATCGGGCTCTTTTCCTAAAACGGCAGCTCGACAAATCCCGATTTGTCATACCCATTTATATTTAAAGTTAATCTATTTAGAAATATTGCGATTTTCCTAAATAACAGCATTTTTCTGTCTATAGAAAAATACTCTAATTTTTCAAATTCTTACTTCTTCTTATTTTATCATAGGATAAAGATATGAAAAACCCCTTACCCATCATCCATTTTTAATGATTTCGTCCTATTTTTCCAGCAAAGCCAGTTAAGAATTCCTGTCAGAATGACCACAATTACCATAGCTATATATGGAGAGAAGGCTCTGTTATCCTTAAACAACGCATAGGCTATTGCTCCGCATATAAAGCAGGAAAACGCACTTATTATAATCCTAGCTGGAATAAAGAAATGTTGGAGCAGGAAACACCCGATTGCAATAACTATTAATATCCCTATTCTGATCCATATATATAGGTCCAGTTTACTCAATAGCATATCTGCAAATAAACCTGTTAACAGGCTGTTAGTAACATCAAAATGCTTCATAAGAAAAAACGCTATTCTTATATGTATTGAAATATATGCAATTATCAATCGAATAAATATTCTAATCATAGTTTTTCCCTAATTTGCGTTAATCACTAAAACCTTCGTATCTTCTTTTAAAACCGGCTTTTTATAATTCTTCAGGTACTTCTTCACATTGAATGTATTCCGGATATCATAATCCGAAAGGTACTTATAGTTCTTATGTTGCTCCGGATTGTACTTTAAAGACTTAAACGGTCTCGTATTATTTATAAGTAAAATGCATTCTTTCCTTTTTACGTTATATGCAACCTCATCCGTCGTTAATAAATCTCTACCGGACTTGCTCTGAGAACTACCGCTACTTTCAGTACTGCCTTTAGACTCATTGTAGCTTTCTACATCGATTGTTTCCTTGCCGAGCCTTTTACTTATCTCTTCAAGCGTTTCCTGCCCGCCACCGCCCAAATAAAGGAACGTATCGCAGTTTGAGGCAATAGTATCTGCATCTTCCTTATATAGAGATTTCAACTGTGACTTCGATTGAAGGATTATATTCGCAGATATTCCCCTACTTCGTATTGTTGCAATCTTGGTCTGAAAATCAGGAATCTTTCCTATATTGGCAAACTCGTCGAGCATAAGACTAACATTATAAGGAAGTCTTTCACTCGGGTACTGATCCGCCTTTTCACAAAGCATCTTGAACAGTTGCGAATACATTATTCCGACAAGAAAGTTATAGGTTGTACTCATATCGGAAATAATAATGTAAAGAATCGTTCGTTCTTCACCTATCTTATCCAGTTCCAATTCATCATATGAAACTATCTCTCTTACCTGTGGAATAGCAAATGCAGATAGTCTTGCTGCACAAGAAATAATGATAGATTTCGCTGTCTTTCCTGCAGCTTTTTTGTATGCCTTATACTGCATTAATGCAAAGTTTTCCGGATCTTTTGCTTCAAGTTCGTTGAAAAGCATATCTATAGGATTTTCAAACGATTCGTCTTCTTCTCTTACTTCCGATTCCGTCAGCATATAAAGAAGCATTCCTATGTTCTGCTCTTCTTCCGGTGCTTCGTACCATATATAAGCCGTATACGCTACAAAAAGCATCTCCATAGTCTCCGCCCAAAAGTCTTCTTCCCCTTTTGAATTGGGATCCTTTTTCGTATTAAGAATAAGAATGGTAACAAATTCCTGGATGTCTTTTTCATCTTTAAAATATACAAACGGGTTATAATGCATGCTTTCTTCGAATTTGATTGTATTAAAAACCTTTATTTTATAGGGTTCATAAACTGTCTTACCATTCTTATCCTTAGCTATTTCTCCGTTTGGATTTACCTTTGGAACCCCACGAGCAAATAACCTGCCGGTCTTTTTAACTAACGTACCCTTTGGATCTGTGACTATATAACACCCATACATCTGCATAAGATTCGGAATAACAAAGAAACGAGTTTTACCGGAACCTGATCCCCCGATAATTAAAACATGAGTGTTTCTCTGATATTCCATATCTTTGGTTCTACCGACAATACGTAATCCTTCCGTCTGTGTAAGAATAATATTGTCTTCAAACTTTGGTGCCATAAGAGGAGCTGCATCCTTGGGTTTTCCCCATCGTGCTGATCCATGTTCCTCACCTAATCTGAAATGCTTTGCATTCTTCTTTTTATATATAACGAAAAGTTTGAAACCTACTCCGGCAAGTATCCCCCAAAGAAAATCATTTTTATATAAACTGGGTAGAGGCCATCTAAAACACCTTCCGAAATCCTGAAACAAAAGAATCATTCTTGGCCAGAACTCCGTTCCCGGAGTAATACGGTATCCGTAGCAAATCTTATTAACCACATATGCCATGATAAGATACGGTCCAAAATCAATTAAGATCTTTTTGATATCCCATTCTCCGTTCGCCTTTTTGTATCCTCTCAATAATGATTTCAAATCATTAAGGATTCCGGTTAGTATTTTGTTGTTCATCGACTTCTTTCCCTGTTAAAATCTCTCTCCTTTGATTTTTCTTTGTCTTTTCTCTGTTTGACTTTTTCCTTGTTTTTATTAATCTTCTGTTTCAGGCTTTCTTTCTTCTTATCATTCTTATAAACATATTCCTTAAAGGCGGAATCTATAGAAGCATAATCTTTAGCCTGAAAAAAGACATAGTATTTATATACGCCGTTCTCGGGTACTTTATGAATAGCATAATCGACGTTATACTTATTAGCCGTTCTCTGAAAGCTTTTGAGTGAGTCTTCTGCAATTTCAATCTTCTCGGCTTTATTGCCTTTACCAATCAATTCTTTCAAAGTCATCTCGCCTTTTGGTTCCTTGCTCTTAGGAATATGCTTGATTCCCGAATCGACTGCTTTTTTCATAGCATTGAGAAGTTCTTCAATCGTGAACTTTCCGGCATTAAATGCCAAGGCAACCGTTTTCCTTTCAAGTTCTTCTTGCATTTTTCTGCCTCCTTCATCCCGATGTTGCTGCTATTATCAACGCCATATCATCCACATATTTCTTTATATGTGAAAAATCTGGATCTCTTTTTTCTGAAATAGCATTTCTCATTTCTAAAATCGTTAACACTTTAACCATACCTTCAACGCAACATTTAAAAAATTCCATATGATACCTCCTTTGCTTATTAATCATCTCTAAATGATTCCAAATCCAAGCCTTTTCTAATCAGATTCGACTCAATCATTATTTCGCTTGCATCTACTGCCTTAACCGCTGAATAATACAAACAATACTTGCTAACAGCTATAAGTTGCATTGAAAGAACAAATCTCGAAAAATCGTCTAAACATATAGCTGGCATAAAACCCGTTCTTTCGTGAAAACTGGCTTCCGGATACTCTTTTTTCAATTCTTCAAATATTTCTTCCCCGGAATCCTTATAGCAATAATATGGCAGGGGTGCATTTGCTATAACCTCTTTTATTTTGCTTTGTAATTCTTTTTTCTTCATGCTCAATACCTCTTTCTCAAACGATTCCTTTTTCTTCCCATCCTCCGCCATACATGTCATAATTGACCTGGTTCATAATCGATAATTCCATCTCGTCCTTGGCGTTATAAAGGACGGTTAAAAGATAAGCTCTCAGGTTATGGATCTTGCTGGTATTTTGATTTAACTTTTCAAGAACATGTTCCATAACGCTGGCATCTGTTTTTAACAATCTGCTCTTAACAACTTCATGGGGATAATCATCTCTACCGTTGATTCGTTCATAGCCTGACTTAGGTGTTGTAGTAGCTATATCAGTAATCACATTGATAATCCCATCGATTATTTCCTTCTCGCCTTCATGAGATTCTATCAGAGAATCATATTCAACCTGATCTTTAATCAATTTGACATATATTTGTTTGAGATCCAGTCTGTCCTGTCCATTATCCTGGGTGTTACGACTGACTGGACTGATTGATTTAAACTCTTTTTGATTTATTAAATTATTATTATTTATTAATTCAGGTTTATTTATGTCTTTAGTATTACTTATTCCAACCTCCGAAATCCCAACTGCTGGAATCCCAGAGTCTGGAATTCCAACTGTTGGAAATCCAAGGTGTTGGATTTCCGCACCTTGGAAAAATTCAGTATTTGCAGGGCTTTCAGCGATTTCGTCTTCCGATTTGCTTGAAATTCTTATTTCACAAGGTCCACTTTCAGGTTCATCTAAAAGATCATATTCACGCCATGTCCCCTTACCTGTTGAATGCACATATATCTTTAAATACCCGCATTCCTTCAATCGTTTCCAAGCTTCATTGAATCCATTTTTTGTATTTTTAGGATTCTTTAAAGCCTCATTCATGAAATAACTTTTTTTCCACTGAGAACCGGGTATTGTAACTTTGCTCTGTATCTTGCAGTATAATCCAAGTGCAGCCATATCCAGCCTTTCATCATCAACCACAGAATTCGGGCAAGTCGTAAATCCTTTCTTCTGACGAAAAGTTCCATCCCCCATCACGGCTTCTCCTTCCAATCATTTAAAAGCCCAATCATAAATCTTTTGATTTGAGCACTATTTACTTCTTCCGGAAAGTATCTCTTCAGTTCCTTTTCCGAAAATGTTACTGTTCTCAAAAATGCTGTTTTCCCAAGAATAATATTAAATGCAGTATCTTCATCAAGCGTTCCTGACTCAGCTGCTTCACGAAGCATTTTGGCCTGCTTCACCGTCATACTTTTATCAGATTGCTTTAACACTGAATAAACTGTTTCTTGATCTTTTTCAGATAAGAATGAGAGATCTACTGCTTGCATAAAACTTATTTTTCCCTTATCTACCCTCAACAAAAGTTCAGGTATAAGATTTGTTAGTCTTATATATCTTTTAACAACAGATGCAGACATTCCCTCTGATTCACCAATTTTATCTGCTGTCATCAACTTCGGGTCACTTTGACCCGAAGTTAAATCATCTTCATTTTCATCCAACTTCGGACCATTATGGTCCGAAGTTAATTTACCATCATTTTCCTTTAACTTCGGGACATAATGTCCCGAGGTTATTATTCCTTCTTTATTCAAATAACCTTCTAATTTCTGAAGACTATGTACCGAAGACGATTCTTCTTCCGACTTCTGGACATCATGTCCAGAAGTTATCCCATCCTGCAACTTTGGGCCATTATGGCCCGAAGTTGATTCCTTTGCTTCTTCATTCAAGTCTTCATCTAACTTCTCGACATGATGTCGAGAAGTTAATTCATCCTCTTGCAACTTCGGCTCACGATGATTCGAAGTTGAATCTTGAGCATAATCAGATGATGGCTCCTCCAAATCTCTACGTCTTCCCTGCCTTTTTAATGCTTCCATCTTCATTTGAAGTGAAAACGCACGTTCACTGGGAAGTATGTTTTCTCTTTGTATGTTGGCATCAACCATAAGGATTGTTGCTTCATCATCATCCAGTTCTTTAATTATTACCGGCATTGTCAGAAGACCTGCCAATTCGCATGCTCTTTTTCTTCTGTGCCCTGATATAATCTCATAACCTCCGGTTTCCATCCTTCTTACTATGGCTGGAGATAAAACACCTTTTTCCTTAATACTCTCAACCAGTTCTCTCATGTGTTCATCCTCAACAACCTTGAAGGGATGATTCTTAAACGGATGAAGAAGAGGAAGTTCTATATCCTTTACTTCACCGTTATATTGTTTTACTCCGCTTTTAAGTAACTTTTCATATGGGGTTAAACAAACCTTTCCTGTTACAGTCTTTCTATGCATTCTCAAGCACCTCCCCTACAAGATCCTTATATGCAAGGGCTACTTTTCCATCAGGATCATGATTGTAAATACTGATTCCCAGGATTGGTAGTTCGGATGCTCTTACTGATTTAGGAATTCTGCTATTAAATATCTTTATTGTCTGTCCGTAACTATCTTCAAGCTTGGGAAAGATTTCTCTGAATATAAGTGTTTTTTCATCAACCATAGTCATGAGAATTCCTTCTATGTGGAGAAAAGGATTAATCTCGTTCTCCCTGACCTCATTTATTGTGCGTATAAGCTGTCCTAATCCTTTAGTCGATAATAATTCCGCCTGTACCGGAATAATTACGCTATCGGCGCAAGCAAGCGCGTTAATCGTTACCATACCTAACGAAGGTGAACAATCTATTATGATGTAATCATATTGATCTTTTACTTTCCCAAGAATCTGCTTCAAAAGATATTCTCTACGCATGGCATTAACCATTAATACTTCAACTCCTGAAAGTTCGATATTACAGGGAATATAATCAACTCCTTCTTCATGATGGAAAATCGCTTCCTTTATATCGTAAGGATCTCCGCATATGATTTCTTCGAGGATTGTTGCCATCGTATAATCCAATTCGTCTGGGTTCTCATTTCCAAGGCAGATACTAAGATCTCCCTGAGAATCCGCATCGACTAGCAGAACCTTTTTCCCTTCCCTGGCTAATCCCATTCCGAGATTAACTGCTGTTGTGGTTTTACCTACTCCGCCCTTTTGATTGGATACGGCTATTATTTTGCACATGTTTGCTTCCTCCTTGCTTTTTAATGGGACCTAATAAATCAGCTTCATACCGATAATACTTTTCATTATTCGGATTCTGCTTTGGTTCTTTCTGTTCTCCCAATTCAAATTTGGCATTCGCGTTATCAGTTATTCTCTCCAGCCATCTTTGAAATGTTTTTAAATCGTTTTTAGTGCCAGAAACTCTTAGTTTTAACATATTTCCTCCTGACGCTTGTAAGCAAAATTGTTTCCCTATATTGAGCAATTAATTACTGCAATAAAAAAGGATGCCTTTTCTAAAATATCTTTTAGAAAAAACATCCAGATTTCTTATACTTTTCACTTCTAACTTTATTTAGTGAAAATGGACCCAAAATGGGTAATATGACAGAACTGTTTTTATAACAATTTTGTGTTTGACACAAGCTTGACTACAACGAAAATCTTTGATATTTCCTTATTTTATCTAGCTTTCTTTCTGACTTTTCATCGTCGGGAACAATAAAACATCGCGGATGGCAGGGCTGTTGGTAAGAAGCATTGTAAGTCTGTCGATACCATAGCCAATACCACCTGTAGGTGCCATACCTACTTCAAGTGCGTTGAGGAAGTCCTCATCGGTATGCTCTGCTTCTTCATCACCTGCTGCCGCATTAGCGTCCTGAAGTGCAAATCTTTCTCTCTGGTCGATAGGATCGTTAAGCTCTGAATAAGCGTTACACATCTCCCAACCATTGATGAAGAGTTCGAATCTCTCTACCTTGGAAGGATCTGTGGGTTTCTTCTTGGTAAGAGGAGAAATCTCGATGGGATGGTCCATAATGAATGTGGGCTGTACCATCTTGTCCTCACAGTACTCTTCGAAGAAGAGGTTTAAGATATGTCCCTTGGTATGGAAATCTTCGAATTCGATATGATGCTCTTTTGCAAGTTTCTTAGCTGCTTCTGTATCGGGAACCTGTGCGGGATCATCAAAGTCGATGCCTGCGTACTTCTTAACAGCCTCTGTCATAGTAAGTCTCTCAAAAGGCTTACCGAAGTCAAGTTCGATATCACCGTACTTGAATGTAGTTGTTCCAAGTACTTCCTTAGCAACATGACGGAACATGTTCTCTGTTAAGTCCATCATTCCGTGATAATCTGTGTATGCCTGATAAAGTTCCATTAATGTGAACTCAGGGTTATGTCTTGTATCAAGACCTTCGTTTCTGAATACTCTACCAATCTCGTATACTCTCTCAAGACCACCAACGATAAGTCTCTTTAAGTAAAGTTCAAGAGATATACGAAGCTTAAGATCCTCATCAAGTGCATTGAAGTGAGTCTCAAAAGGTCTTGCAGCAGCACCACCGGGATTAGCAACAAGCATGGGAGTCTCAACTTCCATGAAGCCCTGATCGTCAAGGTAACGACGAATTGAGCTGATGATTTTTGATCTCTTGATAAATGTATCCTTAGCTTCCTCATTCATGATGAGGTCTACATATCTCTGACGATATCTGATATCTGTATTGGTTAAGCCATGATACTTCTCAGGTAAAATCTGAAGTGACTTGGTAAGAAGTGTAACCTTCTCAGCATGGATGGAAATCTCACCCATCATTGTACGGAATACATATCCCTCGATACCAACAATATCACCTACATCATACTTCTTGAAATCTGCATATGACTCTTCGCCGATTGCATCTCTAGCAACATATACCTGGATGTTACCTAGCTTATCCTGAACGTTAGCGAATGAAGCCTTACCCATAACACGCTTGGACATCATACGTCCTGCGATGCTTACATGGATAGGATTGGCATCCATTATCTCGCGTCTCTCGTTATAATCATTCTTCTTAGCTTCCTTAGCTGCTTCTTCATCAAGACCGTCTACATTGACTTCTGCTCTGCCTGCAAGAAGCTTAGCCTCAAGTGCCTCATACTCACTCTTACAATCTGTAGAGTGATGAGTCTGATTGTATTTTGTAATGACAAAAGGATCCTTGCCTGCTTCCTGGAGTGCAGCGAGTTTCTCGCGGCGAACCTTTAAAAGCTGATTGATATCCTGTGATGCCTGATTCTCATTAGAATTCTGATTGTTATTGCCCAATTTTTTTCTCCTTACAAAAATTGTAATCGTATTTCACTCAATACGATTACAATCAGTTTAATCTAAGTTTATGAGTTCCGATTACTTCTTAGAACTCTTGTTATCCTTTACAATCTCGATAACCTTGTACTTGAGTGTTCCGCAAGGAGCTTCAACCGAAATGGTCTCGCCCTTCTTAGCACCGATTAAAGCACGTCCAAGAGGAGACTCATCTGAGATACTACCCTCTAAGCACTTAGCTTCTGATGCACCTACTATTCTATATGTAAGCTCTTCTTTTAATTCCTTATCAAGAATCTTAACTACTGAACCGAACTTAACCTTCTTGTCATCTGTTCCGTCATCGTCAACGACTTCTACGTTCTTTAAGAGTTTTTCGAGTTCTTCAATTCTGGCCTCGACGTTTCTCTGTTCGTCCTTGGCAGCATCGTATTCTGCGTTCTCGGACAAGTCGCCCTGTGCTCTTGCTTCTTTTAACTTCTGAGCAATCTCTTCACGCTTGGTAATCTTTAAATAATGTAATTCCTGCTCATATCCTTCGAGACCTTCTCTGGTCAACAGGTTCTTCTTTTCTTCTGCCATGACATATCTCCTTTTCATTATTGAGCATTGCTCAAACTACTGCAAATTCATATTATACTCTAACATTGTAAAATGTGTCAACCTGCAGTAATCAGTCTTTTATCTCCATTACTTTGTTGACAAATTCATCCATTGTCTGAGTCTGATTAATCTCTCTTCTAAAAGAGGCACTGCCCGGCATACCTGCCGTATAAAATGCCGCGTGTGAGCGCATCTCACGAAGTGCTCTGTACTCATCCTTGGCTATAACAAGTAGGTCAAGGTGATTAAGTATCATATCGCATATCTCTGCCTTGGTGGGCTTATATTCCTTGCCTTCTGCGAGGCTCTTAAAAAGCCAGGGGTTTCCTCTGGCAGCTCTTCCTATCATTATGCCGTCAGCACCTGTTTCTTCCTTCATGGCATTGGCTGTATCTATACTGCTTACATCTCCGCTTCCGATAACAGGGATGCTTACACTCTCTTTTACTTTTCTGATTATCCCCCAGTCAGCATTTCCTTCGTAAAACTGCCCTCTGGTTCTGCCATGCACTGCGACAGCTTTTGCACCGCTCTCATAAGCTATATGAGCCATCTCTACGGCATTGATATGTTCCTCATCAAAACCGGATCTTATCTTAATCGTAACAGGCCTCGTGGATGCTTTTACAACAGCCTCTATAATCTGACCTGCAAGCACGGGGTCACGCATAAGAGCACTGCCCTCGCCGTTATCGACTATCTTTTTAACAGGGCAACCCATATTGATATCTAAGATATCATAAGGGTATTCTTCTATCATCTTGGTGGCTTCTGCCATTATCTGGGGATTGTGTCCAAAGAGTTGGAGAGATACGATGCTTTCATCAGGATGGATTTTAAGCATCTCGAATGTCTTAACATTCTTATAAGTTATAGCCATGGCGGATATCATCTCCATACATACCATTCCGGCTCCCATCTTGGAACAGATGAGTCTAAAAGGTTCGTCGGTGAATCCCGCCATAGGCGCTAATATATATTCGTTTTTAAGTGTTACATTTCCAATGTTCATATACGCTAAAACGTATTAGGCTCTACTCAACTACGTTGACTATTGTCTCGCCTGATACGGACTCGTGGTTTTTACCCCACACTGTGATATATACCTTAAGTTGTCCCGTACCTTCTGTTACGGTAATACTGTGTCTAGAATCATCATCGGGTCCAAGACCTGTGGTATTGGGCTTATCCACATCGTTACTGCCCTCTACCCATTCTGCACCAAGAAGATAACCCTTCTTGTTCTCGCTTACTATTGCTATGTCATCAAGAGTGATTGTGTCGCCCTCATGAATAGTTATTCCCGACTTCATTGTTACCTTGGGGAACTGTGCCTTGTACTGCATAACAGCAACTCCCGAAGATATAATAACCACTACAAGGAGTGCGCATATAATAGCCAAAACTAAAGCTATAATCTTAAATGTTTTCTCCGATTTTTTCAAAACGTAATGCTCCTACTTTATATTTTTCTCGTATATAAGTCTAAGTCCGTGCATCGTGAGATTACGATCGTACACTTCAATCATATCCGTCTCTTCACTGATGATGCTTCCAAGTCCGCCTGTAGCAACAACCTTGAGATTCTCGATGCCGGTCTCTTCCTTGACCTTCTTAATGATGTATTCAGTCTGTCCAATCTGACCGTATACAAGTCCTGCCTGCATACTGGTGATTGTCTCCTGCGCTAAAATGGATGCAGGCTTTTTTATCTCTATCTCAGGAAGCTTAGCTGTATCTTCCCAGAGTGCCTTAGCTGATATCTTGATACCGGGTGCGGTGATACCTGCAGCAAACTCACCCTTTTCTGTTACAAGGTCGTAAGTTGTAGCCGTACCAAAATCAAGTACAAGTATGGGTCCGCCGTATATGTCATATGCAGCAACTGCATCTACAATTCTGTCCGCACCAATTTCCTTGGGTGCTTCTGTGATGATTCTGATACCTGTCTTGATGCCGGGGCCTACGATGAGAGGCTTATGCTCAAGGTAGCGCTCCATTGCGTTGGTAAGTGAATGCATGATGTTGGGAACAACCGATGATATGATGCATCCGTCGATATCCTTAACTGCAATGTTATTGTGCTCTAAAAGTTCACAGATGATGGCTCCGAATTCATCCGATGTTCTGGACATCTTGGACATAATCTTGAACTTAACGAGTAACTCCTCGCCCTCATATACGCCAAAGTTAATGTTGGTATTACCTACGTCACATACAAGTAACATATCAATCTCCTATCCTTTTACAAAGCGAATTGTCTATTCGTCTCCAAGAGACTTAAGAATCTGAGCAGGGTCTTCCTTGAGTATGAATACTCTGTAGTAAAGTCCCAATGCTTCGAAAAGCTCTCTCTTTTTCTTTTGAACTTCTTTTACCAAAAGACCTGCGCTGACTTCGTCATAATAAAAATCATCCGCATCCGAATCAGTCTGAATAATGGGAAGACCTTCTTCATCAAAAGCAATCAAAAAGATGCCGCCAACTTCCTCGGTGAAAAGAACACTCATTATATTGAGTTCTTCTTTTATCGAATCAGGTATTCTGTCAAAGTCCTTGTTAAAGTAATATTTTTTCTCATAGGCATTGGAGCCGCAGAGTACTATCTTGCCATCATTGGTAGTGTTGCCACTCATCTAAAGTACCTCTAACCGTTAAACTATTAGTTCGGAATAATTACTGCTCGTCTTCAAATGCACCGAGTGTTGCAGCCATAACAGCCTTGATGGTATGCATTCTGTTCTCAGCTTCCTCGAATACTCTCGAGTATGAAGACTCGAATACTTCGTCTGTAACTTCCATCTCTTCGAGACCGAACTTCTCGCCGATTTCCTTACCAATCTTAGTCTTAAGATCATGATATGAAGGAAGGCAATGTAAGAAGATGGCTTTCTCGCCTGCGTTTTTCATTACATCCATGGTAACTCGATAAGGTGTTAAGTCATCGATACGCTCTTTCCATACTTCATCGGGTTCGCCCATTGATACCCATACATCAGTACAGATGATATCTACGTCCTTGGTGCCCTCGTTAACATCCTCTGTGAGACGTATGCTGCCGCCTGATAACTTGCAGTACTCTTCACACTGAGCAACAAGTTCGGGTGAAGGGAAGTACTTCTTGGGTGCACATGCTGTGAAATGCATACCCATCTTGGAGCATGCTATCATATATGAATTACCCATGTTGTATCTTGCATCGCCCATGTATGTAAGCTTCTTGCCCTCAAGTGAGCCAAGCTGTTCTCTGATAGTAAGCATATCTGCAAGCATCTGTGTGGGGTGATATTCGTTGGTAAGTCCGTTCCAGATAGGAACATCTGAATACTTGGCAAGTTCCTCAACTATTGTCTGTTCGAAACCTCTGTATTCGATACCGTCATATATTCTGGAGAGTACTCTTGCTGTATCTGCAATGCTCTCTTTTTTACCAATCTGTGAGCAGCTGGGATCAAGGTATGTTGCATGCATACCAAGGTCAAAAGCGCCAACTTCGAATGAGCATCTTGTTCTGGTACTTGTCTTCTCAAATATAAGAACGACGTTTTTACCCTTAAGCGCATCCATGGGGATATTGTTTTTCTTCTTATACTTAAGCTTAGCAGAAAGATCGAGCATGTACTCTATCTCTTCCTTGGTGAAGTCCTTAAGTGTAAGAAAATCCCTTCCTTTTAAACTGATACTCATTTTATTTTCCTCCGTATGAAAAAAACTACAAAAGCCATATGATGACCATATGGCTTATTATCGCATATAAACAGACTTTAAATCTAAACCTACGAATTAGTAGAATACATGTGCTCCGATTACAACACCGCTTGAGTCCGAACCGGCTCTGTGGAAACTCTTGGCGTCTCCGACTGTTGTTGCACCTGCAAGTGCCTCGTTGGCTGCCTGCATGCACTCTGCATTAACACCGTTGGCAAGAATGGTAGCGAGTGTACCGTTGCTTGCAGGACCGAACTGTCCGGGTGCATATATAACTTCGGCAATAGTATTGGGGTATCTGGGACTCTTAACTCTGTTGAGTACTACAGCACCAACAGCAATCTTACCCTCATAACACTGGTTGCCTGCTTCTGCCTGTATTATGGCACCAAGAAGAGTAGCCTCATCTACGGATGCTGAGTATGCACCCTGGTTAGCGGTAAGCTTAGCCTTTTCCTGAGCAGCTATCGCTTCTCTCGCTCTTATCTCTTCCATGGTCTCGCCATCTTCAATAAAAAGCTCTATATTAATGTATTCCGCAGCTACGTATCTGGTGTTGCCCTTGTATTCAACGGATACCCAGTCACCTAACTCCTCGATAACGTTCCATTCTGAATTAATCTCGAATAATCCGTCAGTAGCATACTCGGTACCGGGGCCCTTTCTGATACGAAGACTCTCGACATTGATGATTGCAATTCTCTCGCAATTGGCAACAGCAAATTCTCTGGCTGCATCGCCGAACAAAAGGAAGTCATTTCTGACCCAGCCTTCGAGTTCTCCTGACTTGATATGTGTCCAACCGTCACCTCTCTCGATTATGTCACCGCCGCACTTTCTATATAACTTACCAACGATTTCACAATCTGTATTGGGCTCTTTACGCACGTTAACAAAGTCCTGCACTGAAGCCATAAAGAAGTTCGAATAATCAGGCTTCTCTTCTTCGACTTCGACAGTCTCTTCGACTTCTTCTTCGCTCGAAAGATCTTCTTCTGTGATTTCCACATCTCTCTCAAGCTCACTCGCAGCGCCTGCCTCAAGAACAAATGAGTCATATTCCACTTCAGGAACTTCGAGTGAATAATCGCCGGATTGTCTGCCGTTAATCTTGAACGGTGCAGCACCAATGCTCGATATTACAAATACAATCACGAACCCTAAAGAAGCGATTCGCGTCAACATACTTTTTGCCATATATAAAACCTAAATAACCTAAGACCAAAAATGTTGCTTAAAAAAGATAATACCAAAAGAATTATTCATTGTCAAATTTACCAATAGGCGTTATAATATATGTACCATTTTTGAAAGGGAGGGTTTTTATATGGATATCGCTGCTTTATCGATGGCTATGGCCCAGAACAGAATAATGGAATCATTCGGAGTGGAGATGCTCAGCAAGACACTTGACACTCAGGAACAAATCGGCAATGAAGTTGTGCAGATGATAGACTCTGCCGCAATGGAAAGAAGCATTAATCCCGCAATCGGCGGCAATATTGATATCTCCATATAGTGAGAATTGCTTCTATATAATATTACAGCATAATCAGCGGATGGAAACATCCGCTATTATTTTACCCATTTTATCTCTCCAGTACAGGCCGTCGGACATTACATAATCCTCTCCGCCAAGCACAGCATTGCAAAAGTCAGATGCATCTTTAAGTCTTCTCTTAAATGCCATTCCACCTCCGAAGAGTCTTATGGAGTGAACATCCGATCCTGCCGTCATGGGCTTATTGTTTTTAAGTGCAAGTTCCAAAGCACTGTCATTCCATGAAGGCTCGTTATGAGACTTGCTTAAAGGACTTGAATGCGTAGCATTGAACGCTTCTATTGCATCCGCGTATTGCGGGAAGAGACGTACCTCGGGAATATATGATTCAACCCTGTAAGGATGAGCCTGAGCTACCATTCCGCCCGCTTCATGAACCAGTTTATACTGATTCTCAATATCGGCAGTCCTGAAAGCCTCGTTTTCGAGGAACCATTCAACACTTAATCCCCATATTAAAAACTCTGTTCCGACAAATCCCGTTTCCATGCCGAAATATACGTCAAAATCATTGGCATCGCCATATTTTTTTGCATCCAGATATCCGTACGAATACTTGGTCATCCACTCTTTCCAAGGCAGTTCTCTGCTAACCGAAGTATTGCCGCCCCAATTGTGATCTGTTATAAAAGCGCCCGTATAGCCGAATTCCTTACACGCTCTCGCCATTTCCTCACCGCTGTTGTTGCCGCATGCACTGCCAAGATTGGTATGCATATGTGTCTCATACAAATACGGATATTCATTTAATAACTCTATCTTCATCTTAACCGCCTGACTACAGCTCAGCATCGCTGTCTACCTTAAAATTGCTTAAAAGAAAAGCAAGTGCGAATCCAACCAGAACGCACGTTACGGATATGAACACATCCAAAGCACTGTATTCTCTGAATATGGGGAAAATCATCAAAGTCGAAGCCAACACTATACCGACAACCGCGTGGAATGCTTCGCTGTAATGCTTTTTAAATATCTTTTCTATTACCCTTGCAAGAAGTGCCGCCGTTACAATCATTCCCACAACCCAGGGAATAATAACCGAGAGGTCAAAAGTCGCAAGGCCTGTATTGAACGGCTCATAGATACCAAGGCTCATCATAATCGATGAACTGGTAAGTCCCGGAATAATAATGCTTAATCCCCACATTACTCCGGAAAATAAGAACCATCCAAGATTGGGTGTGATGTTAACATTGGGAAGAAGCGCAACCGTCAACAATGATATAAACATTATTACGAATGCAATTCCCATGGAGATAAAGGAGGACTTGCTTCTGCCTTTTTTGCCAGCCTCCTTGTAAAGAGAAGGAACATTACCGAATATCATGCCGATAAAGGTCCATATTGTATATGTCTCAAATGAACCGTATGCAACTTTAATAAGATTGGATACGGCAAAAAATCCTATCGCCCAGCCGATTCCTATCAAAATATAGCCAAAAAGATTGCGCTTTAAGGCCTTGAACGGATGCGAAAACAATTCCATTACCATGGGATACATGCCGAGTACGACGCATAACACGCCTCCGCTGAATCCGGGAAGTATCGCACCTGCTCCGACTGCAACACCCGCTATAAAATCCATCACCAGTTTGGCTGCCGGGCTCTTTTCAGAACTGCCCTTTTTGCCGTTACCTGACTCCTTAACCTCTGTTGCATCGGAATCGTCTGTTAAATTAACTATTTCTTCATTATCTGTCATTATGTTTCAATCCTTATACATCCTCGCAGGATGTCTCGGATATAAGAGCAAATTTATTTTTCCATGCCCTTAACTATCTTAACTATACGGCTGGTTCCGAGTCTGTCAGCGCCTGCTGCCACAAACGCCTTAGCATCTTCTATGGAAGATATGCCACCTGCTGCCTTGATCTTAACAGGTTCTTTAATATACTTGGCAAAAATCTCAACATCATGAAGAGTAGCGCCACCTTTAGAAAATCCTGTGGAAGTCTTGATATAATCCGCACCTGATTCATTGACTATCTCGCACATCTTAATCTTTTCTTCATCTGTCAAAAGACATGTCTCGATGATAACCTTGAGTACTCTGTCACCACATACAGTCTTAACGGACTTGATGTCCTTAAGTACGTCATCGTACTTCTTATCCTTGAGTGCGCCCACATGAATAACCATGTCTATCTCATCGGCACCATTCATGATGGCTTCTTCTGCCTCGAAGCACTTAACTGCAGTTGTAGAATAGCCGTTGGGGAATCCAATAACTGTACATACTTTAACAGGCTCTACCTTGCGCTCGCTAGCTTCTTCTTTTATATATTCACTTGCTCTCTTAACATATGCTGCAGGGATGCATACCGATGCAGTCTGATATGTAAGTGCATCGTCGCAAATAACCTTAATCTCATCCCATGTTGAATCAACACTTAAAAGTGTGTGGTCAACTTTAGCAAGTATCTCTTTTAATTCTGTATCCATTTCTTTTCCTCTAATTCACAATCCTGTTTGTTATCCAAACAAACTCTCAAATAATTATTCAACAAAAAGTGCGAATAAGTCATCATATGTCTCACGACGTCTAATAAGCTTATCCTTACCATCCTTGGTAATTAAAACTTCTGCCGCACGAGGACGTGTGTTGTATGATGAACTCATGGAGTATCCATATGCACCTGCATCGAGTACGCATACAAGGTCGCCTGTCTCGATATGTGCAAGAGGTCTCTCCTTGCAAAGTAAATCTCCAGACTCACAGATGTTACCTGTTACGCTTACTTCTTCAAGAGTATCACGACTTACTGCCTTGCCGTTATGAAGTACTTCAATATCATGATATGAATCATAGAGTGTAGGACGAGCAAGTACGTTCATACCGATGTCAGTACCTGCATATTTCTTGCCTGCATTCTGCTTGGTTGCGTGAACTCTACCAAGGATTACGCCACCTTCTGCTACACAGTATCTACCGGGCTCACTCTTGAATAAAGGAATATTGTCTTTATGCTTTTCAACATATACATCAAGAAGTGCAGTGAATCTCTCAGTGAATGATGCCATATCGAATCTTGCTTCATCATCAAGCTTGTGATAAGGGATACCATATCCGCCACCGAAATCAATGTACTCAAGATCATCGAACTTATCAGCAATTCTAAGAAAGTTCTCAACTGCCTGTAAGAAAGGTTCGGGATCAAGATACTGTGAACCAACATGCTGGTTAATCTCTGCAATCTTTAAGTTATGCTTTTTAGCAATCTCAAAAATCTTATCTACATCTTCTTCTGCAACACCGAACTTAGTCTTTTTACCGGCTGTAACAACCTTCTCATGATGACCTGCACCTACACCGGGATTGATTCTTACAGAACATTTTCCTCCGGGATTAAGTGAACCAAAAAGATCAAGCTGATCAAGACTGTCGAGGCTGACCATGATGTCATGATCAATAGCAAACTGTAACTCTGACTTGTCTACGTTGTTAGGTACGAAGAAAATTCTGTCTGAAGGGAAACCTGCTTTTATAAGAAGTCTCATCTCGCCTTCTGACATCGCGTCTGCGTTAAGTCCTTCTTCAAGTGCCATCTTTAGAATGGTTAAGTTGCTGTTAGCCTTCATGGAGTAGTTGGCACGATAAGGATACTTGGTAATAACATTAGCTACTTCACGCATGCACTTTCGTATTGTCTCTTCGTTATATACATATGTGGGTGTACCGTATTTGCTTGCAATGTCTTCAGGATTAATACCTTTAAAAAAGTTGCTTTCTTCGATGTAAGATCTCATTGTCGTTCTCCATTCATATTTTTATGTCTAAACAATTATACCATCTTTTTTCTTTTTTACAGCGACAAAAAAGGAATGTCAGCAAAAAAGATTCTTTTTTCGCTCTATCATCTCGTCTATCTGATTAAGATATAAGTCTATGTCCTTCACGTTATCGCATCTCTCTATTCTGCCGTCAGGATATACGCGCTTAGTCACGCTTCCTGCGCCGATGGCGACTATGGATTGTATTTCTTCCATAATGAGAATGTTGTAAAGTCCTTCCTTGCCTTCTGATGCATAGCCTGTATTCTCTAGGTTACCTGCCATCTGCTTTTGTCTGTACAGATAGTACGGATTAAGACCCATCTTTTTTGCACCCTCGCTTGATATTCTCATAGCTGCTTCGTAATCCATAGTGGTCTCTAAGTTGTTTTCATCCATCCATCTCTTAAGTCTCGATGCTCTTTTTATAGCAAGAGAATGAACTGTAAGAGAGTCCGGCGAAAGCTTGGTCAATTCATCTATCGTATGCTTAACATCATCAATGGTTTCGCCCGGAAGTCCAAGAATAATATCTGTATTGATATTGTCAAATCCCATACTTCTTGCCATGTTAAAAGCTTCAATGAATTGAGCCACACTATGATTACGACCGATGGCTTTGAGAGTATCATCACTCATTGTCTGCGGGTTAACTGATATACGATTGATGGGATACTTTTTTATGACCTCAAGTTTTTCTCTAGTGATACTATCCGCCCTTCCTGCCTCGATGGTAAATTCCTTAACATTATCCCAAGGAAGTATGCTAGTAATATATCCTAATAATTCATCAAGTTCTTCAGGACTAAGAGTGGTAGGCGTACCGCCTCCTATATATACAGTATCAAGGAACTTATCGCCCATGTTGGCAGCTGTCCATTCGAGTTCTTTTTTTAATGCAAGAAGATAGTCCTTGATCTTGTTTTTATATTTGAATATCGGATTGGATGTAAATGAACAGTAGAGGCATGTTGAAGGGCAAAAAGGAATTCCGACATACACGCTGTATCCATCCGTGCCATGCACTCTCGACATGATGTTCATCTCACGAAGTGCAATGTCTATACCTAAGTTGAGTTTTTCACCACGAAGGCGACGCTCATTATAGAGTCTGTCTGAAATCAAATTCTTGATCTCGGGAAGACCGACATAATTACCCATACCATTATGTTCTCTGTCAGTAGAATTAAGGTTGATAAAAGTTCCCGCACCCTTACTTAACTCTTCTTCGAGAATTGTTCTTATAAGTTTGGTTGGACGAATACCTGTTAGATTACCCCAGGGTAATTCTTTGCCTGTGCATTCAGAAAGAAAATCATATAAGTCTCTTCCGAATTCTTTCTTGGCCGCATCCTTTTCTTCAGAAATAATCGTGTATTCTTTCGTCGAATTATATTCTTCAAAATCAAGAGAAATCGCTACTTTCGTGCCCTCTTCCGCTATTTCGAATTGACCCTCGAAATCCCCTGTCGCATCCGCTGCCGTGACGACTTCAACTCCCGGAAAGAAAGAAGTCAAAAGCGCATATACATCGTATTCTCTCTCCCCTTTATTAATCTGAACCTTGATTCTTTTCATTATGTTTCTCTTTTCTTACACCATGATTTTGCATTTTTACCCATGGCAGATTCAATCTTTTTTGAATCATTTTATTTAATGGAATCGATAACCCAGTCGGCATCTTCCATTTTATATGTATTGCCGCATGCAGGGCAGTTTTTATGCTTGTATGCATTGAAACTTGCGCCGCAGGAAGGGCACATGAACTTCGAAATTGAGAACGCAATTCCGGTTTTCTTCGAAAGATTTTTTCTCATGTTAACATGGAATACTCTCTCATTTTCTCTTGCTTTTCCGTTTGATTCGCTTAAAACTTCCGTATAAACATCCGCGGATACGAAAGCTATATCATCCTTAACTTCAACCGATTTAAAGTCCATCGCTCCTCTGAAAAACACATCAACAATATCTTTCATTTCAGGTGATAAAGCAGGACCTTCGTAGAAAGGAAGTTCATTTGGATCCTCGCTGTATATTGCCGACTTCATCTTGGCAACAGTCTGACTCATGAAATATTCCTGCATATAATCCTGGCCGTATTTTTGAAGTTCTTCTTCAAATTTTTTGTGTGATGCGAATGTAGCCAAAAGCGGAGCGGATTTGGCGGCACCAATTAAAAGTTTGCCCATAAGAATCATTCCGCCGATGAATAAACTCATAAAAGGAGCAGTGAAAATTCCATATGCCAAAGCACTTACAGGAAGCATAATCATCTGCATGATCGCCTCGGGATCAGACTTAAGCGCCAACATTACAACAGCTCCCAAACCTCCGAAAATGACGGCTAAGATGGGTGCACCAACAAGCAGAACTCCGAAAGTTACTGCAGAAACGATTAAATAGAATTTAAGCATTTCTTTTTTCTCTTTGGAATAATCCTCAACAATATTGTAAGCCGTTACTTTGGGATATAATTCATCCATCTTAAAAGAGGTACCGCAAAAAGGGCAGCCCTCGGTAAGAGCTTTGATTTTCTCGGGATTACCGCAGTTAGGACAGATATATATTTCGTCTCCCATGTTTTGGCCGTTGATATAATTAATTACAACCGACCAAACATTTGCATTCATTTTCTTTTTATTTATTCTCTTGCCGTTTTTCTGAAGAAGGCGTGTATACTTTGTGGTGCTGGTCCACATTTTCGCAAAGTAATGTTCATCCTTTGCTTCCCTTCCCATTTCTCTTCCCTCGGGATTATGTCCTCTCGGAGTGAATTCATAGTCAAGCAAAAGACCCTTTTTCTTAAGACGATCCTTTTGAATATCAACATAATTCTGAACTTCTCTGTCACATGTGGTAAGCTTTCTGTCTGTACTTAAAGCATCTGAAAGTTCTGAAAGAAAAGCCTGCTGAATATTTGCCATTATCACCCCTCCTCTTTTACTTAAAAACTTTTAAACTCACTTATTTTGACTGCTTCGGAAAAATAAACGAAGACTTTATTGCGCCCTCATTACAAGCTTCCTTGCACTTACCGCAACGAATACATTCTGTTGAATTGGGTTTCTCCCATACCTTTATATCCATGTCGCATGCTTTTTGACATGCACCACATTTAACGCATTTATCCTCATCAATCTTTAATCTGTATAACGATATCGGATTGAGTAATCCATACATTGCTCCAAGCGGACATACGTATTTGCAAAAAGGTCTATAGACGATAATCGAAGATAATAAGCATGTTACAAGAATCGAAATCTTAAGCCAAAATCTCCAACCTATCGTTGTTCTGAGTGACTCGTTAGCAAGCACCAAAGGGATACCTCCAAGAAAAGTTCCCGAAGGACATATGTACTCACAAAACCAGGGTTGTCCGACACCTGCTATATTCAATACCGTCAATGGAAGAACTATTACGAATACCAATAAGATAATGTATCTTATGTATTTTAAAAACTTATGACCGTATATGTTTTTATATTTCTTAGGAAAAGGAATCTTATATAAGAGGTCCTGTACCAATCCGAAGGGACATGCAAAACCGCATATAAGTCTACCGAAGATTACACCGAACAATCCGATAAAGCCAAGCACATATAATGATACTTTATATCTGCCGCTTCCCAACACCGCCTGCAAAGAGCCGACGGGGCATGAACCCAATGCTCCGGGGCAAGAATAACAATTAAGTCCCGGCACGCATATACTCTTAAGTTTTCCTTTGTATATCTTTCCGCTTAACCATCCTTTGATGTAGCCATTAGTCAGTGCAAATGTTACTGCTTGAATGATAAGTCGGATTGTTTGTCTTTTGGATTTCATTATCCTATTCCTATACATTCAAGGCAGATATTAATTGCCTTAGTTAATACAACTCTTGCTTCACCATTTATTATTCCGATGACTATACAAGCAATAAAAAAGAGAATGAGAAATATTCTCACAATGTTTCTAATCACAATATTTTTATTGTTAGTATTAGTCGCATCATTCATTTTTTATTCGTCTTTATTAATCTATATAAAAATCTCAAATAGCTATTTTCAATCTTTTAGTACAAAGTTAGTTTCACAGCGCCACGCTCATATGCGGGCTTGGTGATTACCTGAAGAGTATTCTCATTCAATCTGTCCTTGCTGTAAAAATGCACATGTCCTGCAAGAACCAATCTAACTTTTGCATCATTAAAGCAGTAACTGACAAGAGGAACTGAATCTTCGTTGGGAGGTACTGCCACATTGCCAAGCAATACTTTTGAACGACCATCTTCAGTCTCACCCCACACTGCTTTGGTTCTCTCTATCAAATCCGAATCATCATAGAGTACCGCATATGGTACATGCTGTACTACTATCGTTTCTTTGTTTTCTGCCTGTAATTCTTCCACGGCATCAATGATATCGTCGCTGAATCTATAGTTAAAATCATCTGCTATAAGTATATTAAAAGCATCGTACTTAAGTATTCTGTATCCTGTATCGTAATCATCAAAGAATGCTGAAAGGCGAGGCATGTATTCCTCATAAGCTTTCTCAGAATAGTATTCGGGATAATATGAAAAATCATGATTGCCTATACAGAAGGCATAAGGAATGCCCTGTTTATCGAGCTTGTCAAGTTCTTTTCTAACATAATCAACTGATGCATATGAAATGGAATCAACTATATCTCCTCCAAAAACAACTAAGTCAGGATTATCTTTTCTGACTTGTTCCATTAAAATAGAAAAGTTCTTTTCCGATCCCTTTGAATCTCTTTTGAAATACTCATATCTGTCTTTCGCGTAGTCTTTTAAATCCGGATCTCTGTCATCGCAGAGTGATATATGTGAATCGGCAATGAAGTAAATAGTAAATTCTTCTTCAAGTCCGTCGATGTCAATCTTCTCGTCATAAACATGCACTTCTTTTTCATTAAGTGCTTTTATCTTATTGATTGCTCTTTTCGGAATATCGAATTTGAGCATAACAATCATAGCTGCACCCGCTATCACAAGCGCAGCTAAAAGTAACACTATTAAGTTGGTGTTCTTTTCTTTTTCCATATTTATGGTTCTTTACAAAAATGCCCTTGATGCAAATAACCGCTTAAGCGAGTGTCTGCACAAGGGCATTTGTTATTTCTGATTATTCAAATATCAGGTCAAAATTATAATGTTACGTGGTCAAGTTTCCAAATATCATCAACGTATTCCTTGATGGTTCTATCCGAAGTGAACTTGCCTGAACAAGCAACGTTGAGCATAGCCATGCGAGCCCATTTCTTCTTGTTCATGTATGCTTCTTCTACCTTGCTCTGAGCCTCAGCATAGGACTTGAAGTCCTTAAGGATGAAGTATGTATCAGCCTTGCTTGTAGAGAGTGTATTAAGAAGTGAATTGTAGAGAGGTCTGAAGAGCTCTGTATCATCGGAATATGTTCCGTTGATGAGCTGCATAAGTACCTTTCTGATATCAGGATCGCTGTTGAAAATAGTCATGGGATCATAACCGCCAAAGTTCTCATAACGGATAACCTGATCTGATGAAAGACCGAAGATGAATGCATTCTCTTCGCCTACTTCTTCAACGATTTCTACGTTAGCACCATCCATAGTACCGATTGTTACAGCACCGTTTAACATGAACTTCATGTTACCTGTACCTGAAGCTTCCTTGGATGCTGTAGAGATCTGCTCAGATACATCTGCTGCAGCGAAGATAATCTCTGCATTGGATACTCTGTAGTTCTCTATAAATACAACCTTAATCTTACCCTTGATTGACTTATCATTGTTGATAACATCTGCTACTGAATTGATAAGCTTGATTGTAAGCTTAGCATTTCTGTATCCTGCTGCTGCCTTCGCACCGAAGATGAATGTTCTGGGATAGAACTCCATATCGGGATGTTCCTTAATCTCATTGTAGAGATACATGATGTGAAGGATGTTAAGAAGCTGTCTCTTGTACTCATGAAGTCTCTTAACCTGTACATCGAAGATTGATCTGGGATCTACATCGATACCATTATGCTCCTTGATGTATTTAGCAAGTCTGACTTTGTTCTGATACTTAATGTTCATGAACTCAGCCTGAGCCTTCTTATCATCAACATATACCTTAAGGCCTGCAATCTGTGGAAGATCTGTAATCCAATCATCACCGATATGCTCTGTAACCCAATCTGCTAAAAGAGGGTTGCCGTGAAGAAGGAATCTTCTCTGTGTGATACCGTTGGTCTTGTTGTTGAACTTCTTAGGGAACATCTCATAGAAGTCTTTTAACTCCTGATTCTTTAAGATCTCTGTATGAAGTCTTGCAACACCGTTAACTGAATAACCTGCAACGATTGCAAGGTGAGCCATCTTAACCTGACCATCATAGATGATAGCCATCTTGGCTACCTTCTCACGGTTGCCGGGATATTTTGCTTCGATTTCTTTTATGAATCTTCTGTTGATTTCTTCAACGATCTGATAGATTCTGGGAAGTAATCTTGAGAAGAGTTCGATGGGCCATTTTTCAAGTGCTTCTGCCATGATTGTATGGTTGGTATATGCACATGTCTTGGTTGTAACTGCCCAAGCTTCATCCCATGTAAGATAATAATCATCCATAAGTATTCTCATAAGTTCTGCGATAGCAACTGTAGGATGTGTATCGTTTAACTGGAATGTAACTTTCTCATATAACTTCTTGATATTCTTATGATTTCTCATATACTTGGCAACAGCTTCCTGAACTGATGCAGATATGAAGAAATACTGCTGTTTGAGTCTTAATTCCTTGCCCGCATAGTGGTTATCGTTGGGGTATAATACTTCAACGATATTTCTTGCAAGGTTCTCCTGCTCAACAGCCTTCTGATAATCACCCTTATCAAAAGAATCAAGTCTGAAGCAGTCAATTGATTCAGCATCCCAGATACGAAGTGTATTAACGATGCCGTTACCATATCCGATAATAGGAAGATCATAAGGAACAGCCTTAACTGCCTGATAGCCTTCCTGATAGTAGTTGTTTCTGCCGTGCTCGTCTGTTTTTACGGATACATATCCACCGAAACGAACTTCCTTAGTGTACTCACCACGACGAAGCTCAAAAGGATTGCCGTTATCAAGCCAGTTATCGGGAACTTCTACCTGGAAGCCATCACGAATCTCCTGCTTGAACATACCGTATCTGTATCTGATACCGCATCCGTATGCTGAGTAGCCGAGTGTTGCAAGTGAATCAAGGAAACATGCAGCAAGACGTCCTAAACCGCCGTTACCAAGTGCCGCATCGGGCTCCTGATCTTCGATGACATTGATGTCAACTCCGAGTTCGTCCAGAGCTTCCTTGGCATCCTTGTATGCCATAAGGTTAATCATATTGTTACCGAGTGCTCTACCCATTAAGAACTCCATGGAGAGATAGTACACGGTCTTGGGATCTTCTTTTTCGTATGCTTTTTGAGTCTTCATCCAGTAATCAACTATCTGATCCTTGATAGCATATGATACAGCCTGGAATATCTGCTCGGGAGTAGCTTCTTTCATCTCCTTACGATACAGAGTTCTTACATTATAAAGCACACTTCTTTTGAATAATTCTTTGTCAAAAGTAATGGTGGGTTTCTTAGCCGAAGGAACTTTTCTCTTAGCAGGTGCCTTCTTTGTTGCGGCTACCTTAGTTGAAGTCTTTTTAGCTGTAGTCTTAGCTGAAGTTGTCTTCTTAGTTGTAGACTTAGCTGCTGTAGTCTTCTTGGCTGTTGTTGCTTTCTTTGCTGTAGTAGCCTTTTTAGCTGTAGTTGTTTTCTTAGCAGTAGAAGCCTTGGCTGTTGTAGTCTTCTTTGCTGTTGCAGCTTTCTTGGTTGTTGCAGCCTTAGCAGTTGTAGCCTTCTTAGCCGTTGTTGTCTTTTTAGCAGTAGTTTTTGTCGAGGTCTTTTTTGCAGTAGTACTTGTTTTCTTGGTTGCTGCCATTTTATTCTCCTCCGTTTTATACTCTCTCTACACCGAGAGAAATTTTTTCACCATTGATGTTCCATTCTTTTGACTGGTCATTCTTGGTGTTGTAGATAACTTCATTAGCAAGAACTTTTCCTGCGATTGCAGCTTCGTTCTTCTTGATAATCTCAGCAAGCTTATCGTTACCATCAATGTATAACTTGATGCGGTCCATAACTTCGAATCCGGAATCCTTACGCATGGTCTGAAGTTTGGAGATAATCTCGTTAACGCTTCCTTCCTCAAGAAGTTCATCTGTGAGGTTAGTATCAAGAACTACTGTAACGTAGTTATCTGCTTCTGTTACATAGCCTTCCTTCTGAGTCATCTCGATTAAGAGATCTTCTTCAGCGAGGCTAATCTCTGTACCGTCTACATCAAACTTGATTGCGCCATTAGCCTTAAGTTCTGCCATAGCCTTGTTACCGTCAACGTTAGCAAGGTATTCCTTGATACCGCCAAGCTGCTTTCCGTACTTAGGTCCGACAGTCTTGAGCTGGGGCTTGAAGTTATATGTAGTAAGTTCGCTTACATCATCAGTGAATGTAACTTCCTTAACGTTTAATTCGTCTTCAATGATTTCCTTGTAGAACTCATTAAGTGTGAAGTCAGCCTTAACGAACATGTTAGCGATGGGCTGTCTATTCTTAATAGCTGATGCGTTACGACAAGCACGACCCATAACTACTGTCTTAAGAACTGCATCCATGTTCTTTTCAAGTTCTGTATCAATCATCTTCTCATCCACTGTAGGGAAGTCACAAAGATGTACAGAAATAGGAGCGCTCTTATCTATGGAGCATACAAGGTTTCTGTAGATCTGCTCACTCATGAAAGGAATCATGGGAGCTGCTGTCTTGGCGATTGTAACAAGTGCTGTGTAAAGAGTCATATATGCATTAATCTTATCCTGCTCCATACCCTTAGCCCAGAAACGCTCTCTGCCACGACGAACGTACCAGTTACTCATCTCATCCACGAAGTCATCAAGCGCACGGCCTGCTTCAGGGATTCTATAGTTTTCAAGGTTGTTGTCAACTTCACGGATAGTAGTATTAAGTCTTGATAATAACCACTTATCCATTACAGGAAGTTTATCGTAATCAAGTGTGTACTTGGTTGCATCGAACTCATCGATATTAGCATAGAGTACAAAGAACGCATATGTGTTCCAAAGTGTTCCCATGAACTTTCTCTGACCTTCTACAACTGTTGCATCAGAGAACTTGTTGGGAAGCCAAGGAGCTGAGTTGGTGTAGAAATACCATCTGATGGCATCTGCACCGTGCTTCTTAAGTGCTTCGAAAGGATCAACCGCGTTACCCTTACTCTTACTCATCTTCTGTCCGTTCTCATCAAGAACAAGACCGAGAACAATTACGTTCTCATAGGGAGACTTATTGAATAAAAGTGTGGACTCAGCCATAAGTGAGTGGAACCAACCTCTTGTCTGGTCAACAGCCTCTGAGATGAACTGTGCAGGGAACTGTGATTCGAAAAGTTCCTTGTTTTCGAAAGGATAGTGATGCTGTGCAAAAGGCATCGCACCTGAATCAAACCAACAGTCAATAACTTCGGGTACTCTATGCATATCCTTACCACAGTCAGGACACTTAATAGTAACGGTATCGATATAAGGACGGTGAAGTTCGATCTTGTCAGCGTCCGCAATACCGCTCTTTTCTTTTAACTCTTCTCTGCTTCCGATACATTCAAACTTACCGCACTCGCACTCCCAGATATTAAGAGGAGTACCCCAGTAACGGTTTCTGGAGATTGCCCAGTCCTGAATGTTCTCAAGCCAGTTACCGAATCTTCCCTTACCGATTGATTCAGGAATCCAGTTAACTGTGTTGTTATTCTTGATAAGGTCATCTCTTACTGCTGTCTCTTTGATGTACCATGACTCTCTAGCATAGTAGATAAGAGGAGTATCACATCTCCAACAGTGAGGATATTCATGCTCGAACTTAGGAGCATCGTATAAAAGCTTTCTTGAAGAAAGTTCTTTGATTACTTCAGGGTCAGCGCTTATGGCACCTCTGTCCATCTCGGCCTGTGTGGGCTTACAACGCATACCGCCAAAAGGTGTGGCATCAAGCATAACACCCTTGTCATCAACCATCTGTACGAAAGGAAGGTCATAGTTTCTGCCGACATTGGCATCGTCTTCACCGAATGCAGGAGCGATATGTACGATACCTGTACCATCTGACATAGTAACGTAATCGTCGCATGTAACGAAGAATCCCTTCTTGTTCTGCTTATCAGCTACTGCCTTAGCGCAATCATATAAGGGTTCATATTCTTTATGCTCAAGATCTTTACCAACATACTCTTCAAGGATCTCGTATGCCTTCTCACCTTCTTTTGCAAGAGGAGAAAGAACGCTGTCAAGAAGAGCCTTAGCCATGTAATATGTATAACCGTCAGCCGCCTTAACCTTGCAGTATGTATCCGAAGGATTCACACAAAGCGCAACGTTGGAAGGAAGTGTCCAAGGAGTTGTTGTCCAAGCAAGGAAGTAAGCATCCTCACCCTTAACCTTGAAACGAACGATAGCTGAACGCTCTTTTACTGTCTTATAGCCCTGTGAAACCTCTGCGGTCGAAAGAGGGGTTCCGCAACGAGGACAATAAGGTACAATCTTAAAGCCCTTGTAAAGAAGGCCCTTATTCCAGATTTCCTTAAGTGCCCACCACTCAGACTCAATATAATTATCATGATATGTTACATAAGGATCGTCCATGTCTGCCCAGAATCCGACAGTACCGGAGAAATCCTCCCACATACCCTTATATTTCCATACTGATTCCTTACATTTATCGATAAAGGGCTCCATACCGTATTCTTCGATCTGCTCTTTACCGTTAAGTCCAAGGAGTTTTTCAACTTCAAGTTCTACGGGAAGTCCGTGAGTATCCCATCCGGCCTTTCTGGGAACCATGTATCCCTTCATGGTACGGTATCTGGGAATCATATCCTTAATAACTCTTGTAAGAACGTGTCCTATATGAGGCTTTCCGTTAGCTGTAGGCGGTCCGTCATAGAATGTATATGTCGGTCCTTCCTTTCTGTTTTCCATACTTTTTCTGAAAATGTCATTGTCTTTCCAGAACTGTTCTACTTCTTTTTCTCTTCCGACGAAATTCAAGTCGGTTTCGACCTTGTTGTACATATCAAAACTCCTTTATTTATAATGCAAAAACAACTATTAATTATAGCATTCAAGCCCTTGTATGTAAAGAAAAGAGATATATTATTCTAACACCTTGAAATTTGGACAGAATTATAATAAACTATGTTTACGAATATGTACGGCTAACATATTGTTATTTGATGATTTAAGGAGGAAAAATACCATGGCTTATGTTATCAGTGATTCTTGCGTAATGTGTGGCGCTTGTGCAGCTCAGTGTCCCGCTGAAGCTATCGCAGAAGGCGACGGCAAGTACGTTATCGATGCAGATAAGTGTCTTGATTGCGGAAGTTGTGCAGACGGATGTCCCGCTGGCGCTATCGCTCAGGCATAATTAGAAGATAATTCTAAAAGTAAAAATAAAAGCAATCCGGAATATTCCGAATTGCTTTTTTATTGTTCTGATTCAAATCTTTATTGTTCGCTCTCTTCCTTGAGCATACTTCTATCCATATCCTTGAACTGAGTAAACTTAGGAAGCCACATGAGGTTGACGTCGCCGATGGGGCCGTTTCTCTGCTTAGCGATAATAATCGTAGCCTTGTTAACCTCGTCCACCTCATAACGCTCTCTGTCTATGAACATTACAACATCGGCATCCTGCTCGATGGCACCTGATTCACGAAGGTCTGAAAGCTGAGGTCTGTGATCAGCTCTATCCTCAACCTTACGGGATAACTGTGATAACGCTATGATGGGAACCGATAACTCTCTGGCTATAGCCTTTAGCGATCTTGATATCTCAGATACTTCGTTCTGTCTGGACTCTGCTTTGCCTGAACCTGTCATCAACTGAAGGTAGTCGATGATAATCATATCAAGCTTTCCTTCCGCTGCCTGCTTACGACATTTGGATCTAAGTTCCGGAATCGAAATACCGGGAGTATCATCTATATAGAGATTGGATCTGCCTACAATCTCGGCACCCTCGATAAGAGCTGCCCAATCCTTATCTGCAAGGTTACCTGTTCTAATGCCCTGTGAATCTACGTGGGACTCCTGAGCAAGAAGACGGTTAACGAGCTGTTCCTTACTCATTTCCAGCGAGAATACAGCTACGTGCTTCTTTTCAACTGCTGCCACATGAATTGCTATATTAAGAGCAAGCGCTGTCTTACCCATTGAAGGACGTGCAGCCAAAAGAATAAGGTCTGAAGGCTGAAATCCTGTGGTCTTATAATCAAGATCCGTAAATCCGGATGCAATACCTGTAACGGTACCGTCGGTATTATGCGCTTTCTCTATGTTCTTGAGAGCCTTCATAACGACTTCGTTGATGGGAACGAAATCCTCTGTGTTTCTCTTTTGAACTATCTTGAAAATCTGCTTTTCGGTATCATCAAGAATCGAATCCAAATCACCGTCCTTGCTTGAATAGCATCTGTTGGTGATATTGGCACATTCTTTGATGAGTCTTCTTTTTACAGACTTACTGTAGACTATATTGCAATGGCCTTCCACTCCTGCCGATGTAGTAACATCATTAAGGAACTGGTTTAAAACATCATCTGAAAATGCTTCTTCAGGAAGGCCTGTCTCTCTTAACTTGTCCTGCAAAGTAACCGGGTCGATGGGAATCTTCTCATTGTACATCTTGACCAATGTCTCGAATATCACTCCGTATTCCCTGGAATAAAAGTCCTCCGAACTTATGATATCCGTTGCCTTCATGACATCGTCAGGATTCATAAGTATGGCGCCGATTATACTTCGCTCAGCCTTAAGGTCCTGGGGCTGTTTTTGTGTAACAACTGCCTCTTCCATTACGTACTCTCCGTCTATATCCACTGCATACTAATATGCGGATAAAAATCAATTATTGTGCATCAACGCTAACGCTAAGTGTAGCACTAACCTTGGTGTGAAGCTTGATAACAACACTGAATTCACCAATGTTCTTAATGGCATCTCTCATGGAAATCTTCTTCTTATCGATGTCAATTCCGTGCTGAGCCTTTAAAGCTTCTGCGATTTCCTTGGCAGTAATTGAACCGAATGTTCTGCCACCCTCGCCTGTCTTAATAGTCATCTTAACTTTAAGTTTTTCAATCTTCTCAGCAAGTGCTTTTGCTTCTGCAAGCTGCTCTGCTGCAACCTTTTCCTGATTAGCTTTCTGGAGTTTTAAGTCATTCATGTTAGCTGAATTAGCTTCAACTCCGAGTTTTTTAGGAAGGATAAAATTCCTTGCGTATCCATCATTTATTTCAACCAAATCGCCTTTTTTGCCATGTGGTTTTACGTCCTGTAAAAGTATTACTTTCATGTCGTCCTCCGTTGTCTAATGAATGTAGTCTTAGATTAAATTTCTTTTTCGTCTATCATGGAATCAAGAACTTCCTTGAGCTTATCGATAGCTTCTTCCATGGTTACGCCCTCTAACTGAGCGCCTGCTATATTCATATGTCCGCCACCGCCAAGCTTCTCGGTAACAACCTGAACATTAAGTTCGTCGATTGAACGTGCACTAAGATGAATCTTATTCTGATACTCGGTAAATACAAAACTTGCCTTAATGCCGTTAATGTTAAGAAGTTCGTTAGCTGTCTGAGCTGCAACTATTGTAGGGCTCTGACACTCTGCTGATTCACATACCGATATAGCATAGTCATTCCTATAGATGAATGAATCTCTGATGCTCTTAGCCTTGGCAAGATACTCTGATGCATCTTCTCTAAATAGCTTACGAACTCTTGTAATATCCGCACCGCTTCTTCTTAAGTATGCTGCAGCTTCGAAAGTACGTACACCCGTCTTAGTCATGAAGTTACTTGTATCAATCATGATACCTGAATACAAAGCATCTGCTTCGATACCTGTTAACTTAACGTCTTCATCTATGTACTGCAAAACTTCTGCAACCATTTCGCTCGCCGATGATGCATAGGGCTCAACGTATGAAAGAGTCGCATTATCGATAATTTCTTCACCCTGTCTGTGATGATCGAGTACTATGATAGCCTTACAATACTTAAGCATATCCGCACACTCTGAAATAGAAGGCTTATTGGTATCAACTACAACGAGTGCTGCATTGTTACCAACCGATGAAAGCGCTGTCTCGGAGTTAACTATCATTCCGCGATACTGCTCGTTGCCATCAAATAAATCAACAAGGGGCTTAAGTGAAGGAGTAACATCATTAAGAATAATGGTAGCCTTCTTATCAAGTGCCTTGGCGATACAATAAACACCAACTGCAGAACCGAAGCTGTCCACGTCTGCAAGACGATGTCCCATGATAAATATCTGATCCTTGTTAATAAGGATTTCTCTAAGAGCCTGGGCCTTAACTCTCGCCTTAACTCGTGTATTCTTTTCTGATGACTGGCTCTTACCGCCGTAGTATTGTACATTACCGGGTGACTTGATAACTGCCTGGTCTCCGCCTCGACCAAGTGCAAGGTCGATAGCTGCTCTGGCAAATTCTGAGTTCTGGCTGTATGATAAGCCGTCAAGACCGATACCGATACTAAGTGTAATAGGTCTTTCGTTACCGATGGATACAGTCTTAATCTCCTCGAGAATATCAAACTTCTTTTCCTTTAATTCGCTAAGCGATTTCTTTCTGAGGATAAGAAGATACTTATCTTTTTCAGTCTTTCTTACGATACCGTCGAGTGAAGATATACACTGGGTAATCTTTCTGTCTACGAGAGCAAGGAGAAGTGAACGTCTAACGTCATCGACATTCTCGAGTGCTTCTTCGTAGTTATCAATATATATCATACCAACGACAACACTCTGGTCGTCGATTTCTTTTAATGCAATCTTAAGTGCAGTCTCATCGAAGAGATACAATCCATAAAGAAAGTCCTCGTTATCGGATTCCTCGATGAAATGGCTGTTTTGCACCATATTCTCAATGCTGATCTTTTTGATATTGGCTCTGAATTCTCTCGCCTCAAAAGATACATTGACTTCATTTTCGAATTCTTCTACAGGGAATACGTCATCGGACAAGTCTTCAAAATAAGTTGAGATAGCTTTTCCGAAGCTCTTCTCATTGCCAATGACTTTTTGGAATTCCGAGTTGGTCCATACAATCTTGCCCTTATGATCAAGTAACGCATGAGGGAGATTGAGTTCCTTCAAAATCTGCTTCTGAATCTGACCGTATTCAGTAGCAAAGTTGACCATCTCGTCAATCAGATATTGTCTGAAATATATCCACATGAATACAATTCCGACAAAGTATATAATAAGGAATCCCGCAATAACGATTCCGGAAATAATATTCAAAAAGAAAATCGGAATATCAATTAAAGTAAGAACGATTCCAAAAGCAAGAAGAAGCCAGAAATAAATCTTAAGCTTTCCTTTTACTTTAACCTTCTTAGCCATATCTATACCCTTTCGATATTTACGCTCACAATTAGAGTAATTATACCACTTTTTTATCTCTAATGTCATTACTACATGTTGTGCTTACGGTATCTATATATGCATATATAATCGGTATTTTTTTAACAATTATTATATGATTTCCGTATGCACTCGTTGCAAAAAAAGAAGTGTCGAACCGTCCGAAGACGTTCGACACTCCATTAATTCATTTTAAACACTAATTAGTCTGCTGTGTAAGGCATTAAAGCAACGTGACGAGCTCTCTTGATAGCTACTGTTAAAGCTCTCTGATGCTTAGCGCAAGTACCAGTGATTCTTCTGGGAAGAATCTTACCGCTCTCTGATACGTATCTTTTGAGCTTAGCTGTATCCTTGTAATCAATCTCGTTATCCTTACCGCAAAATACGCATACTTTCTTTCTTCTGCGCATTCCGCCTTTCCTCTTCATTGCAGGATCGGCTGTTTTATTTTCTTTAACGAATGCCATGATTAATCCTCCTAAAAACTAAAACGGCATATCATCCTTAACTCCGTCGGGCATGTTCATGAAATCTCCATCATCCGCAACGGGACTGTCTGATGACTGCATACCTGTCTGTCCCCCGTTGGAAGCTGCAGCGTTCTTACTCTCTGCAAACTCCTGGTCTTCAGCCACAACATCTGTTGTGTAAACCTTCTGACCATCCTTGTTGGTGTAACTACCGGTCTGAATACGTCCGGTAACCAATACCTTAGTTCCCTTCTTAAGATACTTCTCAGCAAACTCAGCACCCTTTCCGAAAACAACGATGTTGATGAAATCCGTATTGTTCTCTTCATTTCTGGAAAATCTTCTGTCTACTGCAAGTGAGTATCTGGCAACAAGGCCTGTGCCTTCGCCTCTCATATCGGGATCTCTGGTCAAACGACCCATAAGAATTACTTTATTCATATATACCTACTTTCTATTGCTCATCAAGTCTAACAACTAAGAATCTGAGCACGTTGTCCATAATACGAACACGGTTTTCGATCTCAACAGGAGCTGTAGCTTCTGCATCGAAACGAATGAAGTAGTAGAAAGCTTCGTTCATATGCTGGATATCGTAAGCTAACTTCTTCTTTCCAGCATCCTCAACTTCTGCGATTGTACCGCCGAATCTCTCGATGTAAGCCTTGCACTTATCTACTACTGCTGCTCTGGCATCATCCTCGATCTTAGCGTTGACAACAACACATAACTCATACTTATTCATGCTGATTACCTCCTTTTGGTCTCTGGCCCCTACTCTAAATAGGAGCAAGGAATTATTTCATCACGGACTTAAATGATAACACAACCAAAATCAATACGCAAGAATTATTTTACGTATTGGGCAAATTCTTGATATTCTTCTCGAGTTTGCTTCTGGTTATCTCTATCTGGTGCCCACAGGTCTCGCACTGCAGCCTGCAATCGGACCCTACGCGAAGCACCTTCCATGTATTTCCGCCGCATGGGTGCTTTTTCTTAAATTCAAGTATACTTCCTTCATTAAATACGGCCATTATTGTCTTCTCTGTCTTTATTTTTCTATATCTTTCTTCTTGCAATTTAGCACTGTGAGAGTACTTCTCCAACCTTACCGCAGATACAGAGGTTAGCATACTTGTCTCTGGGTGTGGGCTGAAGATTGATTACGACGAGTTTCTTTCCTCTATAATAATCAATTAATCCCGCTGCAGGATATACGGCAAGCGATGTACCTGCGATTATTAATACGTCTGCATTGGATATGTACTGAACGCTCTTTTCCATGGTGCGTCCGTCAAGTCCTTCTTCATATAATACTACGTCGGGCTTGATGATACCGCCGCACTTACATCTGGGGATTAACTCTCCGCCATTCTTGCTTGCCTCATCAAGTTTTTCCTTGATGCCTTCAAAGTCATAAAATTCTCCGCACTGCATACAATAGTTTCTCTGCACGCTGCCGTGAAGTTCCATTACTTCCTTACTGCCTGCTGCCTGATGAAGTCCATCAATGTTTTGAGTAATAACTGCTTTGAGCTTACCCTCTGCTTCCCACTCAGCAAGTTTAAGATGTGCCTTATTGGGCTTGGCTCCTTCAAGAAGAAGTTTGTCTTTATAGAATCTGTAAAACTCTGAAGTCTTTCTCATGAAGAAAGTATGGCTGAGTATTGTCTCGGGCGGATAGTCATACTTTTGATTATATAATCCATCAACACTTCTAAAATCAGGTATGCCACTCTCTGTGGATACACCTGCACCACCAAAGAATACGATGTTGTTACTTTCTTCAACCCATTTCTTTAAAGTCTCAATACCTTCCATAACTCCCCTCCTGTTTTTTACCCCATATATTATTTATATCAATCTTCTTTATATTTATTTTTTCAATTCAAGATTAATATCAATGATACTAATTATTTGTCGAAGCAAACTGAGCGGTGTAATATGCCTCGAGTTTCGGACGCGCACTTATGTAATAAGGCTTGAGGGATTCATCAAAATGTTTTCCGAATCCTTCCATAATAATCTCGTCAGCCTTTTCAAATGACATGCTGTCCTTGTATACTCTCTTACTAACTAGCGCATCATATACATCCGCTATCGCCATTATACGTGCTTCAAGAGGAATATCTTTTCCTTGAAGTCCTTCGGGATATCCTGAGCCATCCCATCTCTCATGATGGTAATGCGCTACGTTAACAGCAATCTCTCTAAAGTAAGAATCATCTGTTCCTTCGAGAATCTCGCCTACTATCTTGGCTCCCTCTGCTGCATGCTTTTTCATCTCTTCAAATTCCCAAGGTTCGAACTTACCGGGCTTTTGAAGAATGGAATCCTTTACTGCTATCTTACCGAGGTCATGCATGGGTGCTGCCTTAATGATGCAGTTACAAAATGTCTCATCGAGTTTAAGTTTGCTATTCTTATCAGCATTTATCTCACCAACAAGTATTTTTACACCTTCACTGGTACGCTTGATATGACCACCTGTGGAGTTGTCACGACTTTCAACCATGGTTGCCATCGA
>JAEEGJ010006043.1_pt1 | contig 36930 bp, 37 predicted proteins | sample 8958761 | NCBI WGS metagenome assembly JAEEGJ01 (sample SAMN16246546, study PRJNA631951) | gut metagenome | biome: gut microbiome; feature: rumen; material: RS-attached | host: Bos | place: Iran: Karaj | collected 2018-10
ACCGTTCCGGAGGTATCGGGAACCTGCTTTACGGTAACAAAAATCTTCATGTTCTCTGCCCTCCTTCTTACTTCACGCCGAGGTTTGCGGCGATGACCATGCGCTGGACCTCGCTCGTGCCCTCGTAAATCTCGGTGATCTTCGCGTCGCGCATCATGCGCTCCACGGGATATTCACGGGTGTAGCCGTAGCCGCCGAACAGCTGGACCGCGCGGCGCGTCACGTCGGACGCGGCTTCCGCGGCGAACAGCTTCGCCATCGCGGCTTCCATGCTGCAGCGCTCATGCGCCTGCTTCTTCATAGCGGCGTTGTATACTAAAAACTGCGCCGCCTGCATGCGGGTGTGCATGTCGGCAAGCTGGAACTGCGTGTTCTGGAACGCGCTGATGCGCTTTTTGAACTGCACGCGCTCCTTCGTGTACTTGATCGCCTCGTCGATCGCGCCTTCGCCGATTCCCAGCGCCTGCGCCGCGATGCCGATCCTGCCGCCGTCGAGCGTTGCCATCGCGATCTTGAAGCCCGCGCCCTCTTTGCCGAGGAGGTTCTCCTTCGGGACGATGCAGTCCTCAAAAATGAGGTCGCAGGTGGAGCTGCCGCGGATGCCCATTTTCTTTTCATGCTTGCCCTGAGAGAAGCCCTTGAAGCCCTTTTCCACGATGAACGCGGAAATGCCGCGATTGCCCATCTTCGGGTCGGTCATGGCGAATACCACGAACACGTCCGCAACGCTGCCGTTGGTGATGAAGCACTTGCTGCCGTTGAGCACATAATGATCGCCGTCGAGCACCGCGGTCGTCTGCTGACCGGAAGCGTCGGTGCCGGCGTTCGGCTCGGTCAGCCCGAACGCGCCGAGCTTTCTGCCGGAAAGCAGATCGGGCAGGTATTTCATCTTTTGTTCTTCGGTGCCGTTCTCAAAGATCGGCGCGCAGCACAGGGAGGTATGCGCCGATACGATGACCGCGGTGGTGCCGCAGACCTTCGCAAGCTCCTCAACCGTGATCGCGTAGCTCAAAACGTCGCCGCCCGCGCCGCCGTACTGCTTCGGGAAGTAGATGCCCATCATGCCGAGCTTCGCCATCTTTTCGACGGTCTCCATGGGGAAGCGCTCTTCCTCGTCGATCTCGGAAGCGATCGGCTTCACTTCGTTCTCTGCAAATTCGCGAACCATCTTGCGAACCAGCAGCTGTTCCTTCGTCAGACGATAATCCATTCTGATTTCTCCTTTATCTTTACTTCGTATACTTGAAGAAGCCTTCGCCGGTCTTGATGCCGAGCTTGCCCGCACGGACCATCTTCCGGATCAGCACGTTTGCGCGGTACTTACTGTCATGCGTCTCGTTGTAGAGCACGTCCATGATGTTCAGCACGACGTCCCAGCCAATGAGATCGCCGAGGTGCAGCGGTCCCATCGGATGGTTGCAGCCGAGCTGCATCGCAATGTCGATGTCTTCCGCGCTCGCTACGCCTTCCTGCAGCACGCAGACGCCCTCGTTGCAGTACGGGATCAGGATCTTGTTGACCACAAAGCCCGGTGCCTCGTTGACGACGACCGGCGTCTTGCCGATCTCAACGCAGAGGTTCTTTGCCCACTCGACGAGCTCGGTCGGCGTGTTTGCGCCCGCGATGACCTCAACGAGCTTCATGACCGGGACCGGGTTGAAGAAGTGCAGACCCACCATCGGGTGCATCAGACCCTTTGCCATCTCGGTGATCGACAGCGAGGACGTGTTCGTCGCAAAGACGGTCTCCTCCTTGCAGAGCGTGTCAAGGCGAGCAAGGAGTTCCTTCTTGACCGCCATGTTCTCCGCAACGCATTCGATCACGAGATCCGCGTCCGCCGCCGCCGCGACCTCGTCCACAACGATGCGGCTCATGAGATCGTCCGCCGCTTCCTGCGTCATCTTGCCCTTCGCAACACGCTTATTGAGGGACGCCGCGAGCTTATCCTTATGCCGCTGCGCGCTCTCCACGCTCGTCGCGTACAGAAGCGCGGTGTGTCCGTTCGCCGAAAAGACCTGCGCGATGCCGCTGCCCATGGTTCCTGCGCCGAAAATTGCAACCTTCATGTTTGTTTCCTCCTGATTTGATTTTGATATAGATTGTCCGGACGTTGGTCCGTTCTTTCCCTGTCAGCGGGCTGCCGGGAACGTCAGCCCCTACGGTCCGTTGTTGCGGGCTTGTTCCCCGCCCCTTGCCTTCTCCTTGGGGAGAAGGTGCCGCCAGGCGGATGAGGGGTCGTTCCCCGTTTACCGGTCCGTCAACGATCTTGCCCTCCCTGTGTAAGGGAGGGTGGCAGCCGCAGGCTGACGGAAGGGTTGTCTCCCCGTTTACCGGTTCCGATAGGGCTCGTGCTTGCGCTTCTCGAGGAAAGCGCCCATGCCCTCCTTCTGATCCTCGGTCTCGAAGCAGCCGCCGAACAGCTTTTCTTCGAGCACGATCGCCTCGTCCATCGGCTTTTCGAGCCCTTCGTTGATCGCCTTTTTACAGGCGCGCACCGCGATCGGCGCGTTCTTTGCGATCGTTTCCGCAAGCTTTTCCGCCGCAGGTCTGAGTTCTTCCAAAGGATAGACTGCATTGACGAGACCGATCCTCAGCGCTTCGTCCGCCTTGATGTTCCGCGCAGAATAGATGAGCTGCTTTGCCATGCCGGGTCCGATGAGCCGCGCAAGGCGCTGCGTGCCGCCGAAGCCCGGCGTGATGCCGAGCCCCGTTTCCGGCTGACCGAACACCGCCGTGTCCGCACAGATGCGGATATCGCAGGCCATCGCAAGCTCACAGCCGCCGCCAAGCGCGTAGCCGTTGACCGCCGCGATCACCGGGATCGGCAGCGTTTCGATGCGGCGGAACACGTCGTTGCCCTTCTTGCCGAACGCCTCGCCCTCGGCTTTCGTAAGGCTCGACATCTCGCCGATGTCCGCGCCGGCGACGAACGATTTTTCGCCGCTGCCGGAAAGGATCAGCACGCGGATCTCTTCATCGGCGTTGATCTCGTCAACAAGCGTATTCAGATCGTTGAGGACTTCGGAGTTCAGCGCGTTCAGCGCTTTGGGACGGTTGATCAGAGCGATCGCAACGTTGCCCTTTTTCTCGAACAGGATGTGCGTCATAGAAACCTCCGCAAAACGGTTTACCCGCAATCGGGCAGTTTATACTTATAACAATATGATTATAAACCATTTTCGCATACTTATCAAGCCCGATTCCGGCTTTCGGAGGATCGTATATTATCCGGTTCCTGTTTACGAACCGCCCGCGCTGTGCTATAATCCCGTTCGGAATCAGAATCAGAGGCAGGCATGGAACGCAAGGAACACGGATCAAAGAAAATACTCGGACACATCTTTGCGCTGTTCTCCATCATCGTATGGGGCAGCTGCTATGTGCTGACAAAAAACCTGCTCAATGCGGGCTTTACGGCGCTGCAGATCACGCCGATCCGCATGGCGCTCGCGTACGTCGTTCTTTTGATCATGCGTCCGAAGTTTCAGCGGCTTTCATGGAAGGATGAAGGCGTCTTTCTGCTGATCGGTCTGTTTGGCGGCAGCGTTTATTTCTTTTTGCAGAACACGGCGCTGACCTACACCTACGCCGCGAACGTCAGCATTATCGTGTGCCTGTCCCCCATCTTCACCGCGATCCTCGCCGCGATCTTCAGCCGCGGCAACGAGCGTCTCGGCAAGTTCCTGCTCATCGGCTCGCTCCTTGCGATCGCAGGCGTCGTCATGGTCGTTCTGAACGGCAGTCTGAACTTTCAATTAAGCCCGGTCGGCGACCTTCTGGCGCTTGCCGCGGGTATTTCCTGGGCGGTGTATTCGGTGCTCATCAAGCGCTACACCGAGACCATGGACGGGTTCCTGGTCACGCGGCGCGTGATGTTCTGGGCGTTTATTACCTCGATCCCGCTGATGCTCGCCTTTGACGGCATGCCGAACCTTGCGCCGCTGTTTACGTTGCCGAAGGTGCTGATTAGCTGGCTCTTTCTCGGGATCTTAGGCAACGCGGTCTGCTTTGCGCTCTGGAACATCGCGTTTCGGGAGCTCGGCGTGGTCGTAACGAACAATTACCTCTACGGCTCGCCGTTCGTAACGCTGATCGTGGGCTGGCTTCTTCTTTCCGAACCGATCTCGTGGATGGGCGTCGTCGGCGCGGTGCTCATCACCGCCGGCGTCATATTGGCGCAGCGGGATAAACGAAAAGCGTAAACAAAACAAGATCCTCCGAGCGGGGGATCTTATGATTTAAGAGCATCCCCCTGCCGGAGAATCAAATAGTATGCCACCTCATCAGTTCCCTTCGGGAACAGCTTTCCCTCAAGGGGAAGCCTCTTTGTACACTCTCCAAAAGCCTTCCCCTTGTTATGGGGAAGGTGGTCCCGCAGGGACCGGATGAAGAGCACACGCGCAAAAAGCGGAACGCTTTTCGCGGATCCATGCATCAAAGCGGCTTGCCGAACTCGTCGAAATTCTCCTTTAAGGCGCGCTCGGTCGGAAAGACCGGTACGATCATGAGAACAATCTGCACAAGTGTAACGACGGCGCCGACGATGCCGATCAGATCAATATCCTTCCCATATACGAAGATCAGCGGCAGCGCCGAAAGCGGGATCAGAACGAGCCCGAGCCGAAACCACAAATTTCCGAAATACCGGTGTGCAAACTCCCACGTTTCCTGCGTTTTCATGGACCGCTTTGTGCGGTATCCGTAAATGCCGTTGATCCGTTTCGGCGGACGTTTCATAAAGAGCCTTCCGATCCCGATCATCATAAGCGGGATCAGAAGATCCATGAACAGCATAAAGATCCAGAATCCAAGCACGGTCTTTCCCCCTTTCATATCCTTATCATACCACAAAATCGCACCGGTCGAAAGGGCGACCGGTGCGAAATAGAATACGTTATCTGGTCATTTATCGAGGACCTCCACCTGGATCGGCTTTGCGGCTTCCTCCATAGCGGCAAGCTCAGAGGGTGTGAGAACGATGTCGAGACACGCGGCGTTGTCCGCGACATTTGCGGGCTTTCGCATGCCGACTAAAAGACTCATGTTCTCATACTGCGTAAGCGCCCACACTTCAAAGAGCTGCGAAAAGCTGCAGCCGTGCGCGGCGCGGATCGGTTCCCAGGTCTCAAACGCGCGGCGCAGTCCCGCCTTGACCTCCGGCTGCACCCACGGGATGCGGGAGCGGATGTCCGTCTTTACGAACGTGCGGTCCATGAACGCGGGCGAGGTCAGAAAGCCCTCTTCAAGCACGCCGTAGGTCTGAAACGTCGTGCCGTGCGGCTTGCAGGCTTTGAAGTATTCCCTGCCGTGGAACGGCGAAAGGATGCTGAAAAACTCCTGCACGAGATCGACGTGTCCGCCATTCGCTTGATACTCTTCGAGGTCCGCGGGCTGGCTGTTACTTAGCCCGTACGCGCGGATCTTGCCCTGCTCCTTCAAGCGTTCGAGCGCTTCGACCGTGTCCGAAACCGGAAAGCTCTTCGAGACGTAATGCACGATCACCGAATCGAGGTAATCGGTCTGCATGCGTCTGAGGGAATCCTCCACGTCGCGGACGATCGCTTCCGGTCTCGTATCGTTGTTGACCGTGTACCCGTCGCGTGAATAGTGGAAATTGCCGCCCTCGTTCCGCCAGTTTAAGGAGCACTTCGTCTGCAAAATGAAATCGTGCCGACGGCCTTTCAGCGCTTCGCCCAAAAGCCGCTCGCTTTCGCCCGTGCCGTAGACCGGCGCGGTGTCGATGTAGTTGATCCCGTGATCACGGCAGGCGTCGAGGAGGTTCCTTGCCTCCGCCTCGGTCGAATCGTGATCCGACCACACGCTGCCGCCGCCGAGTCCCCATGTGCCGAGCGCCACGGCGGAGACCTTTAATTCGCTGTTTCCGAGCTTGCTATACCGCATATCGTTTCTCCTGCTGATTGGATTTGTTTTATTATACCATACCCGCGCGCGATTCTCAACGCCCGGACGCAAAAAACCGCCGCACATTCCGGTACGGCGGCTCCGAATCTTTTTTACGCGGCGGGCGAAAGCGCTTCTGCCGCGCCGATCGAGTTTGCGACAAGTGCGTCATAGTCCGCGGCGGAAAGGTCGCAGTGGTAGAACAGCCTGAAATACGTCTGCACCTCGGTCATCAGATCGTAGTTTGCGGCGTCCGGATACAGCAGCTTTGCCATCCAGAGCATACCGAGGATCCGCTGTACGGACGGCGGGAAGCCCATCCAGTTGTACGGTCCCATCGGGACCTCGTAGTACGCGCCGTTCCTGATCGCGGTGATCCCGCTCCATAGCGGATCCTCGCCGACCGTCGCGTAGATACTGCCCGGCGCAAACAGGATCACGTCCGGGTTCCAGAGCATGATTTGCTCCATATCAACCTCGTTGCCGGTGCCCTTGCTCGAAGGATTGTCCACGACCGCAAGGTTGTTGGAAAGAAGGTCGATGATCTCCGCGTGATAGCTGTCTTTTGCAATCACGTTCAGTCCCTGATCGCCCGTAATGTACAGAAGATTGACCTTGTCGACGGAATCCGCGATCGCCATGATCTTCGCGTACGCCGTGTCACAGTATACCGCAAGCGCTTCCGCTTCGTCCGGCATGTTCAAAAGCGCACCGAGCTTGCGGTACGCGTCGCCCATCGAACCGATCGTCGCAGTGATGTGCACGAACGGAATACCCGTCTGCTCCGAGAGCGCGTCAAGGTCCTCCTTGATCGTGCCTTTCGGCTCGCCGACATCGATCACGACCTGCGCGCCGGAAGCAAGCAGCGTTTCAAGGTTCAGCTCGCCCTTGCCGCCGTACAGCTGTCCGAGCTCCGGCAGTTGATAGTATTCTGTCGCAAGGAACTGCTCCGCGGTCTTGTCCCACTTCGACGCGATGCCGACGAGTTTATCCGGGCACAGCGCAAACACAACGATCTGCGCCAGCGGTCCGGAAATTGTGACGCGCTCAATGTTCATCGGAAGCTCCACCTCCCGTCCGACGGAATCCGTGAAAAAGAAGGTCTCGGGACCTGCCGGCTCGGGTTCGACCGATTCAGCCGGCTCTTCGGTCGGTTCCGGTTCCGCGACCGGTTCCGGTTCCGCGACCGGTTCGGGTTCCGGCGCGGCGGTCGGCGCCGCATCATCCGGCACGGGCGCCGGTTCCGGTTCGTTCGTCTTTGCGCATCCGACGAGCGCAAACAGCATGCAAAGCGCAAGGAGCGCTGCGATCTTATTTTTCATTTTGCTTTTCCTCCTGTTATATTGCTTGAAACGGGCAGGATCACCGGTCCGCCCGGGGTTTCATAAAGCTGTGCGCGCGTGCCATACAGCATATGGAGCAGCGCCGGCGTCAGCGTCTCATCGGTCGGTCCGAACGCCGCGGCGCGTCCGTCCCGAAGCGCAAGCACGCGGTCCGCGTACCACAGCGCGTGCTGCGGGTTGTGCGTGGACAAAAGCACCGTATAACCGTCCTTTGCAAGCTCCTTCACGACCGAAAGGACGTGAAGCTGGTTGCCGTAATCGAGCGAGGACGTCGGCTCATCCATCAGCAGGATCCTTGCCTGCTGCGCAAGCGCGCGGGCGACGCAGCACAGCTGCTGTTCACCGCCGGACAGCGTATCGAAGCTGCGGTCGGAAAGCGCCGCGATCCCGAGCCGTTCAAGCGCTTCCGCGGCGATCTTCTCCTGCGCTCTGCCCGGCGAAGCGAACGGCGGCAGCGTGTGCGACGTGCCCATCAGCACCGTGTCACGCACGGAAAACCGGAATGAAAGCGCATGCGTCTGCGGGATATAGGCAATGCGGTGTGCCGTTTCCCGCGGAGAAAAGCCGCGAACGTCCGCCCCGTCGACCGTGATCGTGCCGGAATACCGCTTCTGCTCGCCGAGGATACAGCGGAACAGGGTCGTTTTGCCGACGCCGTTCGGGCCGAGAACGGCAAGGAGCTCGCCCTGTGCGGCATCGAAGCTGACGTGGTCAAGCACCGGCGTTTTCTTGTATGCAAATGTGAGATCGCGAACGGATAGGCTCATAGCGTCTTCTCCTTTCGCAGCAGCAGATAGATGAAAAACGGCGCGCCGATCACGGCGGTGAGGATGCCGATCGGGATCTCGGTCGCAAGAAGATTCCGGGAGACGTTGTCGACGAGCAGCAGAAACGCGGCGCCGGTCAGCATGGAGCACGGCAGCAGTCCACGGTTGTCGCTTCCGACGAGCTTTCTCGAAAGATGCGGGATCACAAGCCCCACCCAGCCGATCACACCCGAAACGGAGATCGCCGCCGCGGTCACGAGTGTTGCAGAAAGGATCAGCGCCGCGCGCAGAAGATCGGTGTTCACGCCGAGCGCGCGCGCCTCGCTGTCGCCGAGGGTAAGGAGGTTCAACCGCCACCGGAGAAGCAGCAGCGGAACGAGCCCCGCCGCCATCGGGATCGAGGCGGGCAGGATCGCAGAAAGCCGCGTGCCGGACAGCGAGCCCAAAAGCCAGTAGGTGATCGCGGGAAGCTGGTTCGTCGGATCCGCAACAAGCTTCAGATACGACGTCCCAGCCGAAAACAGCGAACCGATCATGATGCCTGCAAGGATCAGATTGACGGTCCTCTGTCCCGGCGCGCGCTGTGCAACGAGGAACACGAGCGCGACCGTGAGGATCGAACCGAGAAACGCAAAGACGGTGATGTATTTTGCGGAACAGCCCAAAAGGATCGCAAGCGCCGCGCCGAACGCCGCGCCGTTTGAAGCGCCGAGAATGTCCGGCGACGCCATGGGATTTTGAAACACGCCCTGAAACGCCGCGCCCGCCGCCGAAAGCGAGCAGCCGACGAGCATTGCCATGACGATCCGCGGCAGCCGGACCTCGATCACCGCCTTTTCCATGGCGTCCGTCCACGTCACCGGCGTCGGCAGGACGCGATCGAGCCCGATCGCCGTCCATCCCCTATGCGCAAGAATGCGGATCACATCGGCAAACGGAACCGGCATGCGCCCGAACAGAAACGACGCAAAAAACAGAAGAAACAGCACGCCGCCCGAAATCAGCAGCGCCGCCGTTCTTCTGTTTCGTGCCCGATCCTCCGTCATACCGTTCCCCTTCCCATCGTTATTCTTTGAAAAGTATAACACATCGGTCGGCTTTCCTGCAAGCAAATCGGCAATTGTTCGGTATTGCCGCACGCTGTTCCGGATTTCGGCAGAAAAAAAGCCCCGCAAACGCGAGGCTCTGAAGCATGAGGCTTAATCCACCGTGACGGTGCCGGAAACCACCTTGATCTCCATATCGATCCGACCGTCTCCGATCGTCATGAGATCGCCGCTGTTGACAACGGAAAGCGCAGTGTTGAAATCTCCGGAAACCGCGTCGAACCGGATCTTCGCGCCTGCGGTCTTATCGGCAAGCGTGATCTTCACGCTTCCCGAGGAGGATCTGATCTTTACCTTCGACGCACTTGCGATGCCGAGCGTGATGCCGCCGGATGCGCTGTCCACGTCGATCTCGTTTGCGCTGATCTGATCGACGGTCAGTCCGCCGGACGCGGTATCGACGTCAAATGCGCCGGAGACGGAGACTGTGCCGAACGCCGTTGCGCCGGACGCCGTGCTGACCTTGACTTTCTCTGCGGTAAGGGACCGGATATCCGCGCTGCCCGACGCTTTATCGAGATCGAACGTGCCGAGGTCCAGCGTGTTCTCGCTGACGACCTTGCCGGATGCGACGTCAAGACTGAGATCGACAGACGCGGGCAGCTCGACCTTAAGGTCCTTCTTGTCCATTTTGGACAGCGAAAGCTCCTTGCCGGACTTGCAGAATTTGATCCTCAGCGTCGATCCGTCGAGCCACCAGTGCATCTGCTCCTCTTCGGAAAGCTCCTGTTCGCAGCTTTCGGAAACGCTGAGCGTTCCCCTGCCGTTTGAGAGCGTTACGCTGCCGGCAAGCCATTCGATCTCGACCTTCTTGACCTTCGATTCCTCATAGGTAAAGTTTCCCGCCGTGTACTTATCCGCGTTCGTATAGCGGACCGGCACCGAGCAGGAGATCCGAACACAGCCGAACAGCGAGAGCAGCAGTATGCCCGCCAGCAGAATGGCAAAAATACGTTTCATTTTATTTACCTCCGTAAGTGTTTATTGGTTCAATGCCGCCCTGTTCGGCAGCACGGTTTCCAGTTCGTCCACGTCCGCGTCGGTCGTCGACCAGCTCGACGTGAACCGCGCGATCCAATGTCCTTCGTCCGCCCGTCCCCAAAGATCGAAGCCGACAAACGCTCTGAGCCGCTCCGCTTCCGCGTCGGACAGCAAGATGAACTGCTGATTCGTCGGCGAGTTCCACGCAAGCGGATAGCCCTTTTCGAGCAGGATCGTTCGGATGCGCTTTGCGTGCCGGATCGCTTCTTTGCCGATCTGCTCATAGAGTCCGTCGGTAAAGACCGCATCGAACTGCACGCCGAGCACGCGGCCCTTGGCAAGAAGCCCGCCGTGGCGCTTCACCTGCGAAAGCAGCATCTTCGGCGCGCCTTTCGGGAACACGACCGCTTCGCCGCATAAAAGCCCGAGCTTCGTTCCGCCGATACTGAACGCGTCGCACAGCGCCGCAAGATCGGAAAGGGTCAGATCGTTTTCCGGACAGCCCAAGGCGTATCCGAGCCGCGCGCCGTCCACATAGAGCTTCATTTCATACCGGTCGCACAGCACGCGCACGCGCTCCATCTGCGCCTTCGTATACAGCGTGCCGTACTCGGTCGGGTGCGTCAGATAAACCGCCCCGGGACGCACCATATGCTCGTGCGTCGCGTCGGCATAGAAGGTTTTGAGGTATGCTTCGAGCGCATCGACGTCCAGCACGCCGTCGTTCTCCGAAAGCGCAAGGACCTTGTGCCCGGTAAACTCGATCGCGCCCGCCTCGTGCACGTTGATGTGCCCTGTTTTCGGCGAGATCACGCCCTCATACGGCGCAAGCAGCAGGTCGAGCACAATCATGTTCGTCTGCGTGCCGCCGACAAGGAACGTCACCGCGGCGTCCGGCGCCGAACACGCCGTTCTGATCTTCTCCGCGGCGCGCGCGGTATACGGGTCGAAGCCGTAGCCGCTCATCTGCTCCATGTTCGTATCGGTCAGCGCCGCCAAGATCTTCGGATGCACGCCTTCCGTGTAGTCGCATTCAAACGTACGCATGGTCTCCTCCGTTCATTCACTTCGGTTTTCGTCGCTTTCCAGATACGCGGACAGCAGCGCGTCGAGCTGCGGCAGCGCCGTTCTCAGCGAAACCACCGCGCCGTCCCTGAGATAGCAGTGCTTGGAAACGCCCTCCGCGGCAAGCGTGCCGCGCGAAAGGTTTTTGATCCGATATCCGATCTCCAGCATGCGGGTGCTGTACTTGTTGATCCATACGCCGATCTCGACCTCGTCGGAAAACATCGTCGGTCTTCTGTAGTCGATCGAGATCCCGACCACCGGCGAAACGACGCCTTCGCGCTCGATGTCGACGTACCCAAACCCGAGCGCGTCGAGGAACGCCACGCGCGCCTCCTCCATCCATTTGATGTAGTTTGCGTGATGGATCACGCCCATCTGATCGGTCTCGTGATACTGCGCCTTTCTGCGGTATGTAAACATCGCTTTCCTCCGTCCGCCGGTTTGTTGTATTCTATCATATCGCGCCGCGAATGTCACGTTTTTTGAAAAAAACATCCGCGCCCCGCTTGACAGCGGCAAATCCCGTGGTATAATACAGTTAATTGAACAGTTGTTCAACTGTTCTGAATTGGAGGAAAGAAATGGACCGTTTCCCTGTGTGTGAATGTGAATCCGTCCACCAGGACGTTGTGGACACGGTGCGCTCGCAGCTTCTCCACGGCGACGAGGCGATCGACCTTGCCGCGCTGTATAAGCTGTTCGGGGACGGAACGCGCGTGCGCATCCTGCAGGCGCTCCGTCTGCATGAGCTTTGCGTGTGTGATCTCGCGTGTCTTTTGGGCATGACCAAATCCGCGATCTCACATCAGCTCAAGGCGCTGCGTCTAAGTAACCTCGTCCGGTTTCGCCGTGAAGGGCAGAACGTGTTCTATGCCCTTGCCGACGAGCACGTCGAGAAGATCCTGGATCTCGGGCTCGATCATTTGCGCGAATAAACGCGCATTTTCTTTTGACCGAATAGTTGAGCATTTGAACAACCATTGTTTTTCGGAGGTTTTTATGAGCGAACATCACGAGCATGAGCACGAGCACGGCAAGTGCTGCCGTCACGAGCACGAGCACGAACATGAGCATGAGCACGGCGAGTGCTGCCGTCACGAGCACGGGCATGAGCGTTGCTGTGAGCACGGCGAATGCGAACGGCACGAGCATCATGAGGACGGCTGCGGCTGCGGGCATCATCACGGGCACAGCCACGGGGACGCGTGCGGCTGCGGACACGAGCACGGCGGGCACGAAGAAGGCGAAAACCGTACGATGCTGATCCGGCTGATCGTCGGCGCGGTGCTTTTTGCAGGCGGGCTGACCGCGCATCTGCTTCACGCGCCGCTGTACGTCGAGCTGCCGCTTTTCCTTGCGTGCTATGCGGTCGCCGCATACGACGTGGTATGGAACGCGCTCCGCGGGATCGTGCGCGGCAATGTGTTCGGCGAAGCGCTTTTGATGACGATCGCTTCGATCGGCGCGTTTGTGCTCGGCGAATATCCCGAGGGCGCGGCGGTCATGCTCCTCTATCAGCTCGGCGAGTTTTTAACCGACCTTGCGCTCGACCGCTCGCAGGATTCGATCCGCGCGATCCTGGACATCCGTCCGGACACGGCGAACGTCGTCCGGAACGGCGAAACGCTTTCGGTCTCTCCCGCGGACGTTGCGATCGGCGAAACGATCGTCGTCCGCCCCGGCGAACGCATCCCGCTCGACGGCGTGATCCTGTCCGGGACCTCCTCGCTTGACACCCGCGCGCTGACCGGCGAATCGGTGCCGCGCACGGCTCTTACGGGCGACACGGTGCTGTCCGGCTGCATCGCGCTCGACGGCGTGCTTTCGATCCGCGTGGAAAAATCCTTCGGCGAATCGACGGCGTCCAAGATCATTCGGCTCGTGGAGGACGCCGCCGACCGCAAAACGCCCACGGAGCGGTTCATCACAAAGTTTGCGCGCATCTATACCCCCGCCGTGGTCATTGCCGCGGTGCTGCTTGCGGTCGTTCCCTCGCTGATCACCGGCAACTGGGCGGAGTGGATCCACCGTGCGCTGACGTTTTTGGTCATCTCCTGCCCCTGCGCGCTGGTGATCTCGATCCCGCTTGCGGTGTTCGGCGGGCTCGGCGCGGCGTCCAGAGCCGGCGTTCTCATCAAGGGCGGCAACTTCCTCGAAGCGCTGAACAAGGCGCATATGGTGGTGTATGACAAGACCGGCACGCTGACCGAGGGCAGCTTTTCCGTGCGCGAGGTGCTTCCCGCAGACGGCTTCACCGAAGAAACGCTCCTGAACCTTGCCGCCGGCGCGGAATCGTTCTCCACGCACCCGATCGCAAAATCGATCCTCGAAGCCGCGGGCGAACCGATCGGCGACGTTTCCGACGCGCATGCGATCTCCGGCAAGGGCGTCACGGCAGCGGTCGGCGGACACTCCGTCGCGGTCGGCAATCAAAAGCTGATGGAATCGCTGAACCTTTCCGTCACGGACCCCGAAACGGTCGGAACGAAGGCGTTCGTTGCGGTCGACGGAACGTATGCGGGTTGCATCGTGATCGCGGACGCGCTGAAGGCGGACAGCCTTGATACGGTCAAGGCGCTGCGTTCGCTCGGCGTTTCGCGGCAGATCATGCTGACCGGCGACGCAAAGGCGGTTGCGGACGCAGCCGCGAAGGAGCTCTCGCTCGACGGCGCCTCCGCAGAGCTTTTGCCCGATCAGAAGCTCGAAGCGGTCGAAGCGCTGTATAAGGAGCTACCGAAGGGCGGTACGCTGCTGTTCGTCGGCGACGGCATCAATGACGCGCCCGTGCTCAAGCGCGCGGACGTCGGCGTTGCGATGGGCGGGCTCGGAAGCGACGCCGCGATCGAAGCGGCGGACGCGATCATTCCCTCCGACGCGCCGAGCAAGCTCATCGACGCGATCGAAATCGCGCGGAAAACGCACCGCATTACGATTGAAAACATCGTGTTTGCGCTCGGGCTGAAGGCGGTCTTCCTTGCTTTGGGCGCCTTGGGCGTCGCAAACCTGTGGATCGCGGTGTTTGGCGACGTCGGCGTGATGCTGCTTGCCGTTCTGAATGCGCTGCGCGTGCTGAAACGCAGCGGAAAAACCGCGTAAATCCCTTGACTTTCCGGTGCAGAACGGATATCATGATTGCCTGTGAGGTGAAGGAATCATGAAGCAGAAAAAAGCGGCGCTCGCTCCGAAAAAGAAACAGAGCATCATCGGATATTACAAAAAATACGGTTGGAAGATGGCGGCGCGCGACGTGCTGCACGACGTCGTCGGCAGCATTCTCTACGCCGCGGGCATCTATACCTTTGCGGCGACCGCGAACTTCGCCCCCGGCGGCATCACCGGCGTCGCGATGATCATCAACCACTTCTTTCCGTTTCTGCGCATCGGTCTTTTGTCGCTGATCATCAACATTCCGGTCGCGATCATCTGCTACCGGCTATTGGGTCGCGTGTTCTTCTTCAAGTCCGTCAAGAGCATGCTGATCTCGGCATTCTTCCTTGACATCATCTTCCCGCTGCTGCCGCAGTACAACGGCGCGGAAAACCCGCTGCTTGCCGCGCTGTTCGCCGGCGCGTTGTCCGGCGTCGGGCTTGCGATCATCTACATGCCCGGTTCGTCCACCGGCGGCACGGACTTCGTTATCATGAGCATCCGAAAGCTCAAGCCGCATCTTTCGATCGGCTCGATCTCGCTGATCGTCGACGGCGTCGTCATCCTGCTTGGCTGGCCGGTGTTCGGCAACATCAACGCCGTGCTGTACGGCGTGCTGATGACGATCGTCAGCACCACGATCATCGACAAGGTCATGTACGGCACGGGCACGCGGCGCATGCTGCTGGTCGTTTCCGACAAGGCGCAGGAGATCGCCTCCGCCATCATGGAGGAGACCGAGCGCGGCGCGACGCTTGCCGACGTACGCGGCGCGTATACGGGCAAGCCGCATCAGATGATGATATGCGTCTGCAGTAAAGTCGAAGTCTTTACGGCGCGGCGCATCATCAACCGCATCGACGCGAACGCGATCGTGATGCTCACCACCGTCGACGAGGCGTACGGCGAGGGCTTCCTCGAGCCGGACGTAGATTGAATCCATCCGCGGCGCTTGACAGAGCGCCGCTTCTTTTATCGCATACAGGAAAACAACGGGAGGAACGGATGACGGATCGAAAAGCGAGTGTACTTGCATGGCTCGCGCTGGTTCTCGGCATACTCTGCCTGCTCATGACTGCCGTCTGGGCAGCCTTTATCCTGCCGAACGCTTCGATCAGCGAGTATTTCAATCTTGCGGTGTACGTTCTTCTGACCGCTCTGATCCTGCTGGTTGCGGGGTCGGTCCTTGCCGTCCTGTCGCTTGTTTTCGGCATCCTTGCGCTGAAGACCGCAAGCGGGTCCGCCAGAGCGTTTTCGATCGTCGGCATCGTCGGCGGCGCGCTTCTCATCGTCTCGAACGCGCTCTTTTTGATCCTGGCGTGACCCGGATGCTTGACAGCGCGGCGCTTCGATGATACAATACCGGAAAACAACAGGAGGCAAACGAGCGAATGCGCAACTGATCCGTCTTTTTTCCGTAACCCGCAGCCCGCAAATCAATCGGGTCTGCGCAGCGTTGCCGAAAAGCGGATCGCCCTCCTTTTCTCACCGGCTCAGGTCGGCATTTCGGGTCGTTCCCTGCCTTTCGGCAGCGGAGCGATTTTTTGTATTAAGGAAGTGATTTTATGATACAGGCAAGAAACATTACGATCACGATCGACCGCGACATCAAAACGATCGTCGAAGATTTCAGCTTCACCGTGCCGGACGGCGCGAAGACCGCGCTGATCGGCGAGGAGGGCAACGGCAAGTCGACGCTCTTGAAATGGCTCTTTGATCCCGCGCTGGTCGAGGGCTATGCGACGGTTACGGGGTATGCGTCGATCCCGGGCACGAAAGGATACCTTCCGCAGGAGCTGCCGGAAGCCGATCGTGCGCTGTCCGTTTACGAGTATCTGTCCGCGCACTGCCGCGAGGACGCGTTTACGCCGAAGGCGCTCTCCCGCGCGATGAAGGACGTCGATCTTCCCTATGACCTCGCGTATTCGGATCAGAAGATGGGCACACTGTCCGGCGGCGAACGGGTCAAGCTCGCGCTCTGCACGCTTCTGATCAACGACTGCGACGTGCTGTTTTTGGACGAGCCGAGCAACGACCTCGACCTCGACACGCTTCTGTGGCTCGAAGGGTTCCTGCGCTCCGTCAAAAAGACGGTGCTGTACATTTCGCACGACGAGGTTCTGCTTTCGCGCACCGCGGAAGCGGTGATCCACCTTGAAATGGTGCGGCGCAAGAAGATCCCGCGCGCGACGGCGGCAAACATCCCGTACGACGAATACATACAGCGGCGCGACGCGGCGTTCGAGCATCAGGCGCAGGTCGCGCAGTTCGAGCAGAAAGCGTTCCGCGAAAAGAAGGAGCGGTACCTTTCGATCTACAACGCCGTCGACCACGCACAAACGACGCTCACGCGGCAGGATCCTTCGACCGGACGGCTGCTCAAAAAGAAGATGCACACGGTCATGTCGATCGGCAGACGATTGGAAAAGGAGCAGGAAAACCTGACCGAAGCGCCGGAGGCGGAGTGGGCGATCCTGCCGAAATGGCTCGGCGGCGAGGTGAAAAACGGGAAAACCGTGCTCGAATACGGACCCGCCCGGCTTGCGGTCGGAGACCGCGTGCTTTCCGAAGCCGTCGCGATCCGCATTTCGGGTCCCGAGCGCGTCTGCATCGTCGGTCACAACGGCTGCGGCAAAACGACGCTTTTGAAAAGCCTCGTACCGGAGATCGAAAAGCGCGGATACAACGTGTTCTATATGCCGCAGATCTATGCCGATCTGCTGCCCTTGGACCGGCTTCCGGTCGAATTTCTGGCGCCGGACGGCGATAAGGCGTCCGTAACGGAGGCGCGGATCTTTCTCGGCAGCATGAAGTACACGACCGATGAGATGGATCATCCGATCCGTGCGCTCTCCGGCGGACAGCAGGCAAAGCTGCTTCTTTTGAAGGCGATCCTCGACCGCGCGGACGTATTGGTGCTCGACGAGCCGACGCGGAACCTCTCCCCGCTGTCTGCGCCCGCGGTGCGTACGCTTTTACGGGAGTTTCGCGGCGCGATCCTGATGATCACGCACGACCGCAAGCTGATCCAGGAAGCCGCGACGCGCGTGCTGAAGCTTACGGAAGCGGGACTCGTTCCGTTCGACGCATCGACGCTTTAACCGAGCAGAAGATCCATGCCCGTCATCAGCGCAAAGCCGAACAGCACGAACAGCGTTCCGGCAAGCGGACGGTTTTCCAGCGTATCCGGCAGCAGCTCGAACCCGGTGACATACGCCATCGCGCCGGCGGCAAAGCTGAGAAGCCACGGCAGCGCGGGCACGGCGAACCGCGCAAGCGCGATCGTCAGCGCGCCTGCGATCGGTTCGGAAACGCCGGAAGCCACGCCGTACAGAAACGCTTTTCCGCGCCGCACGCCGGACGCGTGCAGCGGCAGCGAGATGATCGCGCCTTCCGGCAGGTTCTGCAGCGCGATCCCGAGCACCAGCGCAAACGCGCTCATCGCCGTGACCGTCCCCTGCCCGGACAAAAGCCCCGCGTACGCCGCGCCGACCGCCATCCCTTCCGGAATGTTGTGCAGGGACACCGAAAGCACCAGCATCCGCGTGGCGTGCGAAACGCTTCCCGTACGCTCATTTCGGAGCGAAAGCCGGTCCCAAAGCGCCAAAAGTCCCGCCCCGAGAAGGAACCCCATGCACGCGGGAAGCCACGGAGCAACGCCCGCCGTCTCCGCCAGCGCTGCGGCGGGAAGCAGAAGACTGAACACCGAAGCCGCCGCCATGATGCCCGCCGCCGCATCGGAGAGAAACCCGCTGACGCGCGCGGGCAGACCGCTTTTCAAAACCAACACCGCCGCGGCGCCTAAGGACGTGCCGAAAAACGGCACCAGCAGCCCCTTGATCGCTTCGTGCATTTCGGTCCCTCCCTTCTTCGGCGTTCGGTCTATCGTATGCCTTCGCGCGGCGTGCGGTGACGAACGGCGTCGAAAATGAGCATAAGTTGTGCTTGACATCGGTTCCGCTCGGGTTTATACTGAATCCAGAAACGAGCACAAGCCCGGTTCGGAATCAGCATGCACGCGGCGGGCCGTCAGTCCGTCAAATATTCAAAAAGCAGAAAGGAACATGATCATGGGAAAGTTTGAAGTCAAAGAAGTAAAGTCCGGAATCAAGTTCAATCTGAAGGCGGGCAACGGCGAGGTCATCGCGGTAAGCGAGATCTACACCACCGAAAACGCCTGCATGAACGGCATTGAGAGCGTCAGAAAGTCCTGCATGGGCGAGATCGAAGATCAGACCGTTGAGGGATTTGAAGTCAAGAAGCATCCGAAGTTCGAAGTCTATAAAGACAAGGCGGGCGAGTTCCGTTTCCGTCTGAAGGCAAGAAACGGCGAGATCGTCGTCACCGGCGAAGGCTACAAGGCAAAGGCAAGCTGTTTGAAGGGCATCGAGAGCATCAAAAAGAACGCGCCCGAAGCGCCCGTCGTCAAAGTCGAAGAATAACCAAGCGCACCGCAAGCCCGTCCGCAAACCGGACGGGTTTGTTTTATAATGTTCACACTCTGTTGACAAACTCGTGAAAATCAGATGGTATAATAGGGTAACGAATCGTAAAGTCCGTGTTTTCGGGCTTTCGGGAAAGGAACCGCATTGAAGTTCCCCGAATGGAGTAAAAAACAAACCATACTGATCGGCGTGCTTGCGGGCGTTCTGGTCTGCGCGGTCATGCTTCTCGTCGCCATCGCAACGCGTCCCGCTGAGACGGCGCTGCTTGACGAACCGGAGGACGAGAGCATCGAGCTGGTCGAGGAACGCGCCGTCACCCTCGTGGAGGAATCCACGCCCCCGCCGGATCTGTCCCTGATCTTCCGCGCGGACAGCGCAAATCCGCTGCCGGAGGACGGCGCCGTCCTGTCGCTCGGCGAAGCGTATACGATCGGCGGCACGGTCTATTCAAACTATCCGCTCGACACCGTCACGGTCACGATCTCCTGCTCGCACAACAGCAAAAAACTGTACCCGTATAAGAAGGCGGTCCATTTTAAGCGCGTCAGCACCGGCGTCTATTCCCTGTCCGAAGCCGCAACCGACGAGGGCGTTTCGCTTGCGTCGCTCGTCGATTTTTCCGAGCTGCTCGTCGGCGTGCACACGCTGAAGCTCAGCGCATCGGTCAAAGGCACGCGCAGCGTCGAGCTCGCCCGCTGCTCGTTCTATGTGCTCGGCGACGAGTGGGAAACGATCACCAAGAGCAATTTCCCGGATTCCTACCCGGAAGCTTTGAAGTTCTTCGGCTCGAACGAGCGTTTCCTCTATCGCTATCAGTGGGTCAACGGGCGCTATATCGTCGCCGACCCCGAATGGGAAAAGACCTACATCACCGAGATCCAGGGCTATCCGGAGGGCATGCAGTGGCTGATGCACGTCGACGCCGTTCCGTACTTTGAGCGGGCGTTCGACTACCTCGAAACATCCTATGTGCGCGTGCACGGTACAAACGGCGACACCGGCGTAATAAAAGCGATCTCGCTCATCACGGAATACAACGGCTGCTATGTTTCGCGGTTCACCTCCAGTCTCAAATCCATCAGCCATCACACCTTCGGCACGGCGGTCGACCTGAACGCCTCGATGGAGCCGAACAAGAACAACGACGCAAACCACGCGGTGATCGACGACGACGTCAAGGGACATCTCGTGTATAACGGCATCCTGGATGAAAACGGCGTCAAATACTACGATTTCACCTACGACGGCGCGTATCCGAACGACCCGAACGGCGTGCCCCAGACCTGTGTGAACTATCTTCTGTATGAGTTTGGTTTCTTCCGCGCGGGCTTCGACTGGGCGCACTACTATAAATCGACGAGCGACGCGATGCATTTCTGTCTGAGCGAATATGTCACGCACAAGCATGACGACAAAAAATACGGGCTCCGGAAGGTATACGAATACATCGGATCCGCGGCGGAAAGCTCGCCCTCTCCGGAAGGATCGCCCTCCGCTCCCCCCTCTTTGAACCCGTAAAAAACCGACGCTGCGCGCGGTGCGGACCTTTTCCGCGCCGCGTTTCTTTTTGACCGTTCCATGAAGGAAAATCGAAGAATTTTGGACCTTTTTGTAACCCTAAAATGAATAATCGGATATTTTGAAAACACATTTTGAAGAAACATCGAAAATCGGCACAAGCGCAAAAAAGTGTGCTACGATACGGCTCACAGGAGGTGGATCGTATGAAAACGCTGAATCGCTTTGCCGTTTTGACCGCGGCGGCACTGTTTTTGTTCTCTCCTTTGCTCGCCCGCCCCGCCGCTGCGGAGGCGCGCGCCGCCATCGTGTTTGAAAGCAACGACATATCGGTGGACGTCCCCGAGCAGAACGAGCAGCTTACCGAACAGATCCGTTCGATCTACAAGAAAGCAAAGAAGGCGGCAAGAAAGAAGTCCTTCAAGGGCAAGTGCGGCTACTATGTCGGACTGCAGCTTCAAAAGCTCGGCATCAACAAAAAATACGTCGGCAGCAACGGAAACCGCGCGTTTGACATCTATAAGGACAAAACCGAGACCTCCGGCGGATACAGCATCACCGCATACCCGGCAAAGAACTACACGCTGAAGGAAGCGTTGGAGGCGATCGAACGGGACGATCCGCACGCGCGGAACATCCTTGTGGGCTTTGAGAAAGGCACGAGCAAGGCCGGCAAAAAATACGGGCACGTCATGTTCATCCACGGCATCGAAAACGGCATGGTCTACTTCTCCGACAGCTACGCCCAGACCGTCGACGGCAAGCGCTACAAGGAGGGCGAGCCGATCGTCTGCTCCATCGCGACCTTTGCGCAGCGCTACAAAAAATACAAGCTCGACGGTGTCATCCATTTTGGTTAACATCCTCTCGCGCACATACAATACATGCAAAAAAGCACCGGATAACCGGTGCTTTTTCGTGTTGTGTTTCAGGATTACCGACCGAACTGGCAGTCGTTGTTGCCGGAAACGGTGGTCCACATCTCGAGCATGTTGATCGGGTCGTTGAAGTCCGCGATCCAGCCTTCACGCGCGAAGTCGAAGTTGCCGGCTTTGCGCTCCTCGAGGAAGACGTTCCAATCCTGCTGCTGGATGCTGAGCTCGATGCCGATCTCTGCGAGGTCCTGCTGGATGGATTCCGCGATCTTGATGTGACCGGAGGTCGTGTTGGTGAGGTAGACGAGCTGGATCGGGGTCTCCGCAGACAGCTTGCCGTCTTCGCCGAACTTGTAGCCGGCTGCCTTCAGGAGCGTACGGGCCTTTTCAACGGTCGCCGCATGGTCCTTGTTGGTCGCCTTTGCATCGAAGTAGCCCTCTTCCGCGGTCTTCTTGAAGATGCCGCCGTTGCCGTCCGCCATGCCGAGCGGGATGAACGCGTTTGCCGCGACCTGACCGGTCTGGCCGATGTTCTCGCAGATGTAGTCACGGTCGATGAGGATCATGAACGCTTCACGCATGCAGGTCGCCTGCTCCGGCGTCTTGCCTTCAAAGATCTTGCTCTTGCAGTTGAACGCCGCATAGTAGGTGCCGAGCTCGTCGACGATGTGGAATTCGGGGTTACTGAGCAGGTTCGCGACTTCGTCGGTCGGGACGGAGTCTGCGAAGTCAAGGTTGCCTGCGTTGTATGCCGCAAAGATCGCCGTATCGTCCGCAGAGAGCATGTACTCAAGCTTCTCGACGGTGACCTTGTCCGCATCGTACCAGTAGGGGTTCTTCTCGTAGGTCATGGAGGTGTCATGCTTCCAATCGGTGCAGACGTATGCGCCGTTGGAAACAAAGCCCGCTTCCTGGCACCAGCCGCCCGGAGAGGTCTGCCAATCCGCATACGCTTCGACAGCAGCCTGCTTGACCGGATAGAAGGTCGGGAACGCCATCAAGTCTTCCATGTATGCGCACGGCGCGTTCAGCTCGAACACGAGGGTGAGCGCATCGGGTGCTTCGACCGCGATGTCCGGGAAGTTCTTGAAGTTGTCGAACATGTAAGCATAGTCGGCACCGGTCGCATCCGCAGCCGCGCGCTTCCATGCATAGACGAAGTCAGCAGCCGTCAGGTCGGAACCGTCGGACCACTTGAGGCCTTCCTTCAGCGTGACGGTGTAGGTGCAGCCGTCTTCGCTGACCGTGTAACTCGCCGCACATGCCGGAACGGGCACGCCGTCTGCATTGTAGGTATACAGGCCGGAGAAGGAGTTTGCCGCGAGGCAGGCACCGTCAACGGAGCTGTTCAGCGCGGGATCCAGATAATCCGGTTCGCTGGAGAGCTGCAGACGAAGGGTCGTCTCACCGTTGGTCATCTTCGAATACATGAAGAACTTGGTCGCATACGGGTTCGAGTAGATGCCTTCCACATAGGGCTTCTGCAGATAGATATCGTTGTAGTAGTAGATCGGGATGACGCAGTTGGTCGCCATCAGGATATCCTCCGCCTGATGCATCAGCTCGGTACGCTTTGCAAAGTCTGTCTCCGACTTGATCTGCGCGATCAGCTCATCATACTTTGCCCAATCCTTGACCGGGTCGATGAACGATTTGCTGACGAGCGTTGCGGCATCGGGAGCCTCTTCCGTATTCCCATTACCGCTGTTGTTCTCGGGCTTTGTTGTACAGGCCACAATCGAAACCACCATCAAAGCCGCAAGGAGAAGTGCTAAAAACTTCTTCATTACCTGTTTTTCCTCCTGATTTTTATTTATAGCCCTTTCGGGGAGCTATCGGGTTACTTGACCCAGCACGCGACCAGATGGTCGCCGCCGCGGTCACTGAGGGGCGGACACTCCTCTGCGCACTGCTCCGTCGCGTAGCGGCAGCGTGTGCGGAACGGGCATCCGCTCGGACGCTTCAGGGGACTCGGCACGTCGCCTTCGAGGATGATCCTCTGGCGCGCGCGGGTCACGTCCGGGTCCGGGATCGGCACTGCGGACAGCAGCGATTCCGTGTAGGGGTGGATCGGGTGATCGTTCAGCTCGTCGGCGTCCGCGATCTCCACGATCTTGCCGAGATACATGACGGCGATGCGCTTGGAGATGTGGTGGACGACCAGAAGATCGTGCGCGATGAACAGATACGCGACGCCGAGCTTGCTCTGCAGTTCCTCAAACATGTTGATGATCTGCGCCTGAATGGATACGTCGAGCGCGGAGACCGGCTCGTCGCAGACGATAAAGTCGGGCTTGACCGCCAGCGCGCGCGCAATGCCGATACGCTGCCGCTGACCGCCGGAAAACTCATGCGCATAGCGGGTCGCATGCTCCGCGTTCAGTCCTACGATCTCCATAAGCTCAAGGATGCGTTCGCGGCGTTCCTTGCGGTTCGCACAGAGCTTATGAACGTCCAGCGGCTCGCCGATGATGTCCTCGACCGTCATACGCGGATCAAGCGACGAATACGGATCCTGGAACACCATCTGCATCTTTTTGCGCATGTGCAAGATGTTTTTCTCCGTAACGAGCTCGCCGTTGAAGTATACTTCGCCGGCAGTCGGCTTATAGAGCCGCAGGATGGAACGCCCCGCCGTCGTCTTGCCGCAGCCGGATTCGCCGACCAAGCCGAGCGTTTCGCCTTTTCCGATCGTAAAGGAGATGTCGTCCACCGCCTTCAGCGGGATCGTCTTTGCAAAGCCGACCTTGACCGGAAAATACTGTTTGAGATTCCGTACATCAACCAATGTTTCACTCATTGCGGGACGCCTCCTCAAATGCAGCTTTTACATTCACCCAGCACGCCGCCTTATGATTCTCGTTGATGGTGATCTCCTGCGGGATCTCCGAAAGGCAGATCTTCATCGCGTTGTCGCAGCGCGGGCAAAACGCGCAGCCTTTCGGCAGGTTCAGCATGTTGATCGGCGTGCCTGCGATCGGAATCAGCTTCTGTTTCATGTTGCCGACGTTCGGGATCGAGCGAAGCAGCCCCTTCGTGTATTCATGCTTCGGGTTGTAGAAGATCTCACGCGCGGTACCGCGTTCGCAGATACGGCCGCCGTACATGACGATGATATTGTCGCACATATCGGCGATAACGCCGAGATCATGCGTGACGAGAATGACCGCCATGCCCATCTTCTTCTGCAGCGACTGGATCAACTCGAGGATCTGCGCCTGAATCGTCACGTCCAAAGCCGTCGTCGGTTCGTCGGCGATCAGAATGTCCGGTTCGCAGGCGAGCGCCATCGCGATCATGACGCGCTGCCGCATGCCGCCGGAATGCTCGAACGGATACTGCTTCATGCGCTTTTCCGGCTCGTTGATGCCGACCAGCTCCAGAAGCTCCTTCACGCGCGCATCCGCGTCCTCGCCGCGGCGATTGGTGTGCAGAATAACTGCTTCACGCATCTGATTGCCGATCGTAAAGACCGGATTCAGGCTTGTCATCGGATCCTGGAAGATGATCGAGCAGTTCTTGCCGCGGAAGTTCTGCATCTGCTTGTCGTTCCATTTCGTGAGATCCTCGCCCTTGAACAGCACCTTGCCCTCGGTGATCCTGCCTGTATCGGCAAGGATCTGCATGATCGAATATGCCGTAACCGATTTGCCGGAACCGGACTCGCCCACGATGCCGAGGATCTCCCCGGGATTCAGGTCAAAATTGACGCCGTTGACCGCCTGTACTTCACCGTTGTCGGTGAAGAACGAAGTGTGCAGATTCTGTACGCTCAATAATGTCTCACTCATAGCCGTCACCTCTTCAATTTCGGGTCGAACGCGTCGCGAAGACCGTCTCCGAGCAGGTTCAGACTCAGAACGATCAGACAGATCACGATCGCCGGGAAGATCAGCTTGTACGGATAGCTTTGCAGGCCTTCACGCGCAGCGTTCGCAAGTGAGCCGAGCGAGGGCATCGGCGCCTTGACGCCGATCCCGACGAAGCTTAAGAAGCTCTCCGTAAAGATCGCCGACGGGATCTGCAGCGCCGTCGAAATAATGATGACCGACAGACAGTTCGGGAGAATGTGCTTCCGAATGATCCGGCCCGGCTTTGCGCCGATGGACTTTGCCGCAAGGACGTATTCATTTTCTTTGATCGAAAGGATCTGCCCGCGGATCAGACGCGCCATGCCGACCCAGTACAAAAGACCGAATACGATGAACAGACTGACCATGTTGGTCCCGAGCTTTGCAAGCAGCGAACCGCTCGAGAATTTCAGGACCTCGTTCAGAACGACCGACAGCAGAATGATCATCAGCATGTCAGGCAGCGAGTAGATGATATCGACGATACGCATCATCACAAGGTCGACCTTGCCGCCGAGATAACCGGAAATGCTGCCGTACAGCATGCCGATGATCAAAACGATGATGGAGGCAAAGAAGCCGATGAAGAAGGAGATTCGCGTGCCGTATACGACACGGATAAAGTAGTCGCGGCACTGTTCATCGGTCCCGAACAGATGCGGGAACCGTGTTCCGCCGTTATCAATGTATTCCTGCTCCATCTGACTGTATGTGAACGGAGCAAGGTTCTTTGCGCCCTTGTCGCGGATGCCGTTGACGGAGAGGATCTCCTCGTACTTGTAGGGAACGATCATCGGCGCAAAGGTGATGATCAGAAGAATCAGAACGATCACGACGATGCTCATGACGGCAAGCGGATTTTTGAAGAGCTTGCGCATACCGTCCTTGAAGAACGTCGTGCTTTCGCCCATAACGTCCTGCTGCCGTTTTTCATCATCGGTCGCGGGAATGAACGATTCCTGCGAGAACTTCGACAGATCGATCTGCAGGCTGAGAGGATTCTTTTTGAAGGAATTGTTTTCTTTCATCGATGTACCCCCCTCAATCGTACTTGATGCGCGGATCGACGAGCTTGTACAGAAGATCGCAGATCAGGTTTGCGATGACCATCAGCGTCGCGAGAAAGATCGTCGTCGCCATGATCATGGTATAGTCGCGGTTGGTGATCGCCGTGACGAACTTGCTTCCCAGACCGCCGACCGTGAAGATCGTTTCAATGACCATCGAGCCCGTGATGATGTACGCAATCTGCGGACCCGCGTAGGTGATGACCGGGATCAGAGAATTGCGCAATGCGTGCTTGAAGATCATCTTGAACTTCGATACGCCCTTTGCGCGCGCTGTGCGGATATAATCCTGACTCAAGGCGTCCAGCATGCTCGTCTTGGAAAGACGCGTAATGTATGCCATGGGATATGCCGACAGCGCAATGACCGGAAGGACATAGTTGTTGCTGTTCGCATCCCAGACCGGCACCCATTTGAGTTTGATGCAGAACAGCAGCAGCAGGAGCGTTGCCAGAATAAAGCTCGGAACCGCCGTAAACAGTGTGGAAAAGAAAACGATCAAACGATCCGGCAGTTTATTGCGCATCAAAGCCGCCATGCTTCCGAAAACCGTGCCGAAAATCAGCGCAACAGCCATTGCCGAAACACCGAGCTTTGCGGAAATCGGAAATGCTTCTCCGATGATCTTTGTAATCTCGCGTCCGTTCTTCAAAGAAACGCCGAAATCGCCCTTGAACAGGTTCCGCATATAAAGCAGGAATTGCTGCCAGACCGGCTTATCCAGATTATATCGCGCGTTCAGCGCGTCGATCGTCGCCTGGCTCAGCGCTTTTTCTTTGTTGAACGGTCCGCCCGGAACCGCATGCATCAGGAAAAACGTGATCAAACAAATGATGAATACCGTCAGTATCGCAAGAAGTATGCGTTTGACTATGTATTTTACCACATCATCCTCTCCTTTCCTTTCTTTTACCTTCTCCGGAGCATACCCCGCATCCGAAAAAGCCTGCCGATAGACGGCACAGTTTTAACTGTACACAAATGTATTGTAATACAATCCTGCGTGAAAAGCAATCAAAAAATTAATATTTGTTCATTTTTTCCCGTGTATAAGTGCATATGCCGTGTTTTCAATCGATAATTATGCACAAATCCGATCGGTCGTCCGATAGAAGATGCTGCTTTTTGCGTGCAAAAAAGAGCGGATCCTCGGCTTTTCAGCCGTTGATTTGCTTATGCCGTCCCTGCTTTTTTCGACGTCCTCGCCCTTTTTTTTGCTGCGGACGAACCGCCGTTCTTTTCCGCAGACTTCCCTGCGCGGCCTTTGCGCGACGCTGCAAAAAAGCACAAGCCCGACGGCGGCGTCCATTTCGGTTCATTTACTCCCGCGCACATAAAAAAGCACCGGATCTCTCCGGCGCTTTTTCTTGCGCTGCCGTTATTTGACTTTAAAGCTCTTGACGTTCGACCACTCGCCGAAGTAGGTCATGCCGTTGAACACATGATACGACCGCACACGGACGTAATAGGTCTTGCCGCTTAAGAGGTTCTTAATCACGGTCGACGTCGTCTTCGGATTCGCGATCTTGATCGCCGCCGCGTTCTGCCTGAAATTCTTATCGGTCGCGTACTGGATCTGATAACCGGAAAAGACCGAGCTGCCGTCCCACGCAGCCGTCATCTTCTTCGAGCCTGCCGTGAGGCTCTTCAGCGTACGCGTCGTGATGCGGACGGTGGTCTTTAAGGGACCGATCTCGCCGAGATTGAAGTTGTCGCCGACGTTTCCGCCGATCTGCGCGCCCGTTACGGGATCGGTGCGCCGCGCAAAGTATGCCTTGACGCCGTACTGATACCGCGTGCCCGCATATACCTTGGTGTCCGTCCAGTTCAGCGCAGTCGTGTTGTTCCAGCGTTCAAACGTCGTCCAGCCGTCGGTCGTTGTGCTCCACGCCCTGCGGTAAATGACGTATCCCGCGGCGCCTTCGACCTTGCTCCAGGAGATCTTAATGCCGTCCTTGACGTTCGCGACCGTCGTGGTCGTCGTGGCAGGCAGATAGATCTTGAACCATGCTTTCACCTTGCCGGCATAGTCCTTCTTGAACTTGACGATCACATATGCCGTTCCGGCGTCGGTGTTTTCGCGGTATTCATAGGTATACTTTTCAGACGAAACAACGGTGCCGTCCTTCAGCTTGACGGTAAACCGAGGCGTCTTCGGCGTTCCGTCGGCGACGGTATACGGTGTTGTGCCCTTGAACTGCAGATCGTTCGGGTTCCATTCGATCGTGCCGTCAGATTCGGGCTTGTCGAGATAATGCCAGGTCGCGTTCAAAAGATCATCGTTGAGTCCGCTGTCCTCGCAGACGGTCAGCTCCTCGTTCCGTTCGGACTCCGTGCCGAGATAGTACACGTCCGATAGCTTGTAGCAGAAAGCAAACGCACCTTCATCGATGCTTGTGACGTTCAGCGGGATCGTGATATCTTCCAGATTCGAGCATTCCGAGAATGCGTAGGATTTGATGATCCGAACCGGATCCTGCAGCTTGACGGAAACGAGGTTTTCGGCGCCGCTGAACGCATAATCCAGAATATCCGTGACGCGATCGGGCGTATAGAAGATGGACTGCGGTTTGGCACAAAGATATGTGTGCAGCGTTTTTTCATCCCCTGTCAGCAGAACGCCGTCGTCAATCAAGTAATACCGATTCCTCGGATCCTCCGAGAAGTTTTTCGGCAACAGGTTCCGGCAGAAGGAAAATGCGCCTCTGCCGATCGATTCGGTGCTTGCTTCGATATAAAACGATTCGAGCCCGCTGTAGGCAAAAGCAAACACGCCGATTTCCTTCACGTTGCGAGCCGTAATGCCGCGAAGAGACTCGCAGTCGGCGAATGCGCCCGCGCCGATACAGGTAACGCTATCGGGGAGCTCAGTCTTCTTCAGACTGACCGCTTCATTGAAGGCGTCATTTCCGATGGTTACCAGACCATTCGGGAAGTTGATATCCTCCAGATTGTCGGCGGAGGAAAACGCGCAGGAACCGATCGACGTGATCCCGTTCGGGAGAATGACGTGCCGGATCCTCCGTTTGTTTTTCGGTAATAAGAAAGACCGTTTTCCATTTTGGTTTTATCGATTTGCGATTTTTTGAAAAAAAGTGTTCCGGCAAACCCGCGCCGCATCGCGACACGGCATCTCCGTCCCCTCTGCTCCTGAACGCATCTTCCCATACAGAATCATATACCGTTGACAACCGTCGTTCAATGTGCCGGGTATGCGCATACTCCGCGGCAATACAAAAAGGAACCGATTTTGTCGGTTCCTTTGGCTTCGGTCGCTTATTTGGTCATGTTCGCGATCTCTTCCGCAAAGTTGTCCTTGCGCTTTTCGATGCCCTCGCCCTTCTCGTAGCGCACGAATGCCAGGACCTTGCTTGCATTCTTTGCTTTCAGCATGTCCTTGATCGTGATGTCCGGGTTCTTGACGAACTGCTGTTCTTCAAGGCAGACTTCCTTATAGTACTTCTGCATACGGCCGTCGACCATCTTCTCGATGATCGCGTCGGGCTTCGGCTTTGCGGCGTTCGCATTCTCTTCCTTTGCGGTCGCCAGCTGGACGGCGCGCTCACGGTCGATGAACTCCTGCGGAAGATCCGCACGGCCTACGCAGACGGGAGAAGCCGCCGCGATCTGCAGTGCCACGTCGTGCATGGCTTCGGGATCGCTCGGTTCTGCAAACTGCACGAGGACGCCGCGGCTGCCGCCGAGGTGGATGTATGTGTCGACTGCGCCTTCCATGCGGACGAAGCGGCGGATCGTTATCTTCTCACCGATCTCCGCAACCGCTGCGGTCTGCAGCGCCTGGACGGTCTGACCGTCGATCTCGCTTGCCATCAGCGCGTCGAGATCCGCGGGGTTCGCTTCCACGACCTGCTTTGCGATCATCTTGACGAAATCCTTGAACCGATCGGTCTTTGCAACGAAGTCAGTCTCGCAGTTGACCTCAACGAGCGCGGCAACATTGCCCTCGCGGTAATCGGCAACAAGACCTTCCGCCGCAATGCGGCCTTCCTTCTTCGCGGCCTTTGCAAGACCCTTCTCACGCAGGAAGTCGATCGCCTTTTCGACGTCGCCGTTCGTTTCCACGAGCGCCTTCTTGCAGTCCATCATGCCGGCGCCGGTGCGCTCACGCAGTCCCTGTACGTCTTTTGCGGTAAAGTTCATGGTTGTACCTCCCGATTATGCTTCTTCTTCGGTTTCTTCTTCCGCCGCGTCCACAGCCGCGTCAGTCATCTGCTCGCCCTGCTTGCCTTCGAGCACGGCGTCCGCCATCTTCGCAGCGATCAGCTTGACCGCACGGATCGCGTCGTCGTTGCCGGGGATCGGATAATCGACCTCGTCCGGGTCGCAGTTGGTGTCGATGATCGCAACGATCGGAATGCCCAGGCTGCGGGCTTCTGCGATCGCGATGTGCTCCTTGCGCGGGTCGACAACGAACAGCGCTGCCGGGAGCTTCTTCATTTCCTTGATGCCGCCGAGGTTCTTCTCGAGCTTTTCACGCTCGTTGAGAAGACCGATGACTTCCTTCTTGGGCAGCAGATCGAAATCGCCGTTCGCTTCCATCTGGTCGATCTTCTTGAGACGCGCGATGCGGGTCTGGATGGTCTTCCAGTTGGTCAGCATGCCGCCGAGCCAACGCTGGTTGACGTAGAACATTTCGCAGCGCTTTGCTTCCTGCTCAATGCTCTCCTGCGCCTGCTTCTTGGTGCCGACGAACAGGATCGTCTTGTCCTGTGCCGCGAGGTCACGAATGAAGTAATACGCTTCTTCGATTTTCTTGACGGTCATCTGCAGGTCGATGATGTAGATACCGTTGCGCTCGGTGAAGATGTACTGTTTCATCTTCGGGTTCCAGCGACGGGTCTGGTGTCCGAAATGGACGCCTGCTTCCAAAAGTTGTTTCATTGAGATCACGGACATGATAATTAAACCTCCTCGTTTTTTGTTTGTCCTCCTCCCGTTTCCGAAAGCTGAACCCCAGAGGGGACGAGCGGCTTCTCCGCGGGAGTGCGTGATACCTTGCCTATTATACACAGGTCATTCCCCGATTGCAAGACCCAAAATGCAGATTTTGCAAGGTTTTTTGCGGTATTTTATACCCGGCACCGTTCAAAGCAAAAAACCTCCCGAAAAGGGAGGGGTCGTATAAAACCGGGAAATCAGTCTTCTTCCGCGTTCCGGATAAACCTTGCGCCGCAGTTCCAGCATACGGAACACCTTGCATTCTGGATCGTTCCGCACTTCGAGCATTTTTTCGATCGTTTCCGACAGGGAGCGCATACGCCTGCGTTTATTCCGTATCGAATGCAGCCGATGTTGTCTTGGCTTCCCGGTCGTCGAACATCCCTGTTACGGAATCCTCTGTCGGAGTCGGCTGCCGTTCCCCGCTCTGATTGCGATCATCCGGCATCCGTTTCTGCCCGGTTTCCCCGATCGGAGCGGGATTGTCTTTTGTTTTGAGCCTGTCGACGTCATTCTGAAGGTCCATGATCTGCTCCGTCAGCTCCGTCGTTTTCACGTTGGTATCGCCGATACAGTAAATCACCCACGAACCGATTCACGCAGAAAGACAGCCGCCGATCAGCGTGCCGAAGCCCGCGCCAACAAGATGATTTGCCCACATTACGATCGCAGCGATCACGCTGCCGACCATGCCGATCACAAAGACAAAGATTGCAAGTCCTTTGACCTTGTTTCCGATGTTGTTATACATGATGCCCCGGTTCCCCGCTTATTCCTCGTCGCCGTCCGCCATCTCGTCGAGGATCTCCAAAAACTCGTTGAACACCTCGTCGAGGAGGATGTCGTTTTCGATCGGCAGATAGCGCTCGCCGTCCGCGTCCTTGACGACCTCGAGGATCACGACCTCGTCCTCATTGACGTTCTCCACGTCGTCGATCGGGATCAGCGCGGCGTAGCGTTTCTTTTCATAATCAAACGTGGCGACGAGATCGAACTCGACCTCCCTGCCCTGTTCGTCGATCAAGGTAACCAGTGTGTTTTGTTCTTCCATTGTTTTCTCCTTTTTTCATGACGCCGACGGCGTCAATTCACGCGGCAAAGCCGCAATTCATTCCACCTCATCCGTCTCGCTTCGCGATCCGCCTTCTCCTCAAGGAGAAGGCTTTTGGCTTCCGCTTGACCGCTGTCAGATCAATCCGTCAAATCCGGCGACATGTGCGGCGGATTTGACTCCAAAGAGCTTCTACCGCCCGATGGTACGCGCGGAAGCGTGCGATTTTCCGCTGTAACGAAGCGCGGCGCAGTGGAAATCCGCAGGATTTTAGGCAGAAGCTGAAAACCGGTCCGATCAAAAGACTGTTTCATCAGACCGAACGGCGTCAGCCGTTCGGGTGGCTGTCCATATACCCCTGCAGGATCAGCACCGCAGCCAGCTTGTCGATGACCTTCTTTTGCTTCCCGCGGGAGATGTCCGCATCGACGAGCACGCGCCGCGCCGCCATCGTGGTCAGGCGCTCGTCAAAAAAGAGCAGCTCGCCGTCCCACTGCTTTTGAATGGCTTCGGCAAAGCGCTGCACCTTTTCCCCCTGCTCGCCGACCGTGCCGTTCATGTTCATGGGCAAGCCCAAAAGGAGCCGGCACGGTGCGTATCGGTTCAGAAGCTCCACAATATGCGCGACGTCCTTTTTTGTGCTTTCTGTCCGCCAGTACGTTTCGACGCCCTGCGCGGTGATCCAAAGAGGATCTGACACCGCGACGCCGATGCGTCTGTCACCGACGTCCAGCGCGACCATACGCGGCTTCAATGCTGTTCGACGTAGAAGCGCACGAGCTCCTCAATGAGCTCGTCCCGCTCCATTCTGAGGATCAGATAGCGCGCGTTGTTGTGGCTCGTGATGTACGTCGGGTCGCCGGAAAGCAGATAGCCGACGATCTGATTGACCGGGTCATAGCCCTTCTCCCGCATCGCGGAATAGACGGTCATCAGCACGTCCTCGGCAGTCCTGACGTCTCTCGGCGCGGTAAATTGAATGGTATCGCCTTTGTTTTCCATAGCATATTCCTCCGTATATGATTATACCGTACCGATTTCGGATTTGTAAACCCATTTCCTGTAAAATCACAAGTTTTTTGCGATCCGCATATCATGCAGAAAAACAAACGAGGAGGAACTTATGAAACGAACGATCCCGATCCTGCTGGCGCTGCTTCTGCTGCTGCCGCTTGCGTGCACGCCCGCGGAAAAAGAAACGGTCACGATGGAGCTGCACGAGGTCACGCGCTCGGTGTTTTACGCGCCGCAGTACATTGCCATGTCGCTGGGCTTCTTTGAGGAGGAAGGGCTTCATGTGGAGATCACGACCTCCGGCGGCAGCGAAAAAGCGATGACCGCGCTTCTTTCCGGCGACGCCGATCTGTGCCTTGCCGGACCCGAAACCGGCGTCTATGTCATGAACGAGGGCAAGGAGGACCATCCGGTGATCGTGGGACAGCTCACGAAGCGCGACGGATCGTTTCTGATCGCGCGGGAACCTGCCGCGCGCTTCTCCTGGAACGATCTTCTGGGCAAAACGATCATCGGCGGGCGAAAGGGCGGCATGCCGATCATGACGCTCCGGTGGGTCATGGCGAACAACGGGCTCATCGACGGCCAAAACTGCACGATCATCGACTCGATCCAGTTCAACCTGATGGCAGGCGCGTTCGAGGGCGGCGAAGGCGATTATGTGACGCTGTTCGAGCCGACTGCGACCGAGTTTCAGAAAGCGGGCAAGGGCTATATCGTCGCGAACATCGGGCTGGAATCGGGCGAAGTGCCGTATACCTGCTACTTCGCGTCGCAGAAGATGATCAAAGAGCACCCAGAGCGCATCGAGGCGTTCCTCCGGGCGATCTATCGGGCGCAGCAATGGATCGAGACCGCAAGCGACGAGGACGCCGCAAAAGCGATGCAGCCGTACTTCCCCGACGCGTCTCTGGAAAGCCTGATGGCGGTCGTGAAGAGCTACCGCGAAACGGACTCGTGGAAGAAGGACCCGGTCATGCAGGAAGCGGACTATGAACGCCTGCTCACCGTCATCGACTTCAACGGCGAACTCACCGGACGCCCCGATTTCAACGAGCTGGTCGACAACACCTTTGCAAAGAAGGTTACGGGAAAATAACAGAAACGGGGCGCCGACCTCGGCGCCCCCTACAAAATGTTTGATAACGAACGGCGTCGCCGTTCGGCACGTCCGTTTGCGGAACATACATCACACCAATCCGTCAAATCCGGCGACATGCGCGGCGGATTTGACTCCTTGCGCCCCGCGCCGCCCGGTGGATCTCAGATCCATAGGCGCGGGGTGAAAAAAACGGTCGGATGAATGTGCTTTCATCCGACCGAAGCGAAGCGTTACTTTGCCTCGTCCATCTTGCCCGTGTTCAGCGCGTCCTCGATCCAGATGCGCATGCCGCGGATCGTGCGATCGAGTACGGTAAGCTTTTGAAGGATCACGTCGAACTGCTTCCGCTCGAAGCTGTTGACGCGCCCGTCCACGGAAATGTCGATCAGCCGGTCGCGTTCCTCGTCCATCGCGTGCAGCGCGGAAAGAAGCTCGACGGTGAGCTGCGGCAGTTCCTTGAGCTCCGCCTTCTGGACGTATTTCATACCGATCGGGCACTCGTGCGTGCAGTAGTAATTACTTAGCTCCGGGTTCTGATAGCCCTGCTCCATTGCGAGCACCTCGTCCGGATGCGGTGCGCTCTTACCGCTTTCGATCTTCTCGATGCGGTCCGCCGATACGAACTGCAGGACCTCCTCCGCCGCGTCGCGGGAAAGTCCCTTATTCTCACGGCTCTGCTGATAAATGTTTTTATCTTCCTTTGTTGACCGTCTGCCCATCGTGTGATCCCTCCGTCTATTTTGTACTTACAGTATACACCATATTCGTGCGATTGGAAAGAAAAAAACACTGCAAAATAACAAATACTATTTCGCACCGGCGCTGCAAATAGCGATTGTCATTTGCAGACGGCTTCCCTTTCGGAATCGCTGCGGTTCGGGTATGATGGACCCGTAAACAAGAGGCGGACAAAACCGCCGGACACTGAGGACTTTTGGAAAGGGGTGAGAACAGTGTCATTCATCACAGAGCATCTGGGACTGATCGTCGGCGTGATCATTGCGGCGATCGCCGTGATCGTCATCATCGTCAGCGGGTACGTCAAGGCGCCCCCGGACAAGGCGTACATCATCTCCGGCATCAAGAAGAGCCCGAAGATCCTGATCGGACGGGCGGGCATCAAGCTCCCGTTCTTAGAGAGAAAGGACACGCTGATTCTGAAGCAGATCAGCATCGACATCAAGACGAACGGCTATGTGCCGACGCTCGACTTCATCGGCGTGGACATCGACGCAGTCGCAAAGGTCCGGCTGAAGACCGATCCGGACGGCATCAAGATCGCCATGAAGAACTTCCTGAACATGTCCGAGGAAGCGATCGCGCAGGCGCTGACCGACTCGCTGCAGGGCAATATGCGTGAGATCATCGGCACCGTCAAGCTTAAGGAGCTGAACACGGACCGCAAGAAGTTCGGCGATGAGGTGCAGGAAAAGGCGCAGACCGACATGAACGCGCTGGGCGTGGAGATCATCTCCTGCAACATCCAGAAGATCGAAGACGAAAAGGGTCTGATCGTTGCCCTCGGTCAGGACAATATGAGCCAGATCCAGAAGGATGCTTCGATCGCGAAAGCCCAGGCGGAACGCGACGTGGCGATCGCCGAAGCCGAAGCAAAGCGGATGGCAAACGAAGCGCAGGTCGCGGCGCAGACCGAGATCGCGTCCCGGCAGAACGAGCTGCGGATCCGCGAAGCCGAGCTGAAGCGGGCGTCCGACCAGAAGCAGGCGGAAGCCGACGCGGCGTACGAGATCCAGCAGCAGGAGCAGCGCAAGACCATCGAGGTCGCGACCGCAAACGCGAACATCGCGCGCCAGGAACGCGAGATCGAGCTTAAGAAGAAGGACGTCGAGGTCACCGAGCAGACGCTCGAAGCGGAGATCAAAAAGAAGGCGGAAGCGGAGAAATTCGCGCGTCAGCAGAAGGCGGAAGCCGAGCTGTTTGAACGGCAGCGCAAGGCGGAGGCCGAGAAGTTCGAGCGTGAAAAGGCGGCGGAGATCCGCCGGATCCACGCGGAAGCCGAAAAGTTCGAGCGCGAAAAGGAGGCCGAAGCGCAGCGCGTACAGGCGGAAGCCGAAAAGTACGCGAAGATGCAGGAAGCCGAAGGCATCAAGGCGGTCGGCGAAGCAGAGGCTGCGGCGATCGAAGCCCGCGGCATCGCGGAGGCGGAAGCGCTCGAAAAGAAAGCGGAAGCCATGAAGAAATACGGCCAGGCGGCAATGATGGAAATGATCGTGAAAGCGCTGCCCGAGATGGCGGCGTCGATCGCAAAGCCGCTGGAATCCATCGACAAGGTGACGATCATCGACGGCGGTCACGGCGGAAGCGGCGTGGACACCATGGGCTCCTTCGTCCCGAGCGTGCTCGCCCGCACGATCGAAACCATGAAGGAAGTCACCGGGCTGGACCTTGTGGACGTCATGAAGGCAGGCACCTACGACGCAAAGGTGAACCGCAACGTGACGGTGCAGGGCGATCCGCAGGGCGCCGTCCAGACGGCAATGCATCCCGATCCCTCCATATAACCCCCACACAACGCAAAAGCAGCCCCGATCATTCGGGGCTGCTTTGCGCTGCATCAACAGACCCTCCTATCCTCTTGCCTTCTCCTTGGGTAACCACTGATTTAATCATTGAACGAGATGTGGTATAATGGTTACAACAGGAGGGCGAAGAAATGGGACAGCAATTGAGTTTTACGGATATAGAATACAGCAAGCGGAGAAGAACCACGAAGC
>JAEEGJ010006047.1_pt1 | contig 36920 bp, 23 predicted proteins | sample 8958761 | NCBI WGS metagenome assembly JAEEGJ01 (sample SAMN16246546, study PRJNA631951) | gut metagenome | biome: gut microbiome; feature: rumen; material: RS-attached | host: Bos | place: Iran: Karaj | collected 2018-10
CTCATACGATTTCCGCTTGTCGGGATCTTGCAAATAAATGACACTTTTAGCCAAATGGACACCAGTCGACGTCTTTCCACACCATTTTGGACCCTCAATCAGCACGGCACCACTACTCTGCAATTTTCCCGCCAAAATACCATCGTGTATGCGTTCAAAATAAGCCATCTTTTATTTTGTTTTACCCGCAAAGATACTGATTGTTTTTGATTTACAACACACACTCCGAACTTTTTGGCCGTTTTACTCCGAACTTTTTAATAATATTACTCCGAACTTTCTAAAATCTGCGAGCCTTAGTAACAAATATGTATTTTATTGAAATGCAACTATTTAATAAAATCCGTTCGGTAGTTTGAGGAATTTTTGTTCGGTAGTTTGAGGAATTTTTATTTTGCCATTTGGCTGTTTTATATTTTGTCATTTGGCTGTTTTCTATTTTGCCATTTGGCCGTTTTTGTTAGTTGCGGCTAACAAAAATCAATATATTTTGTTAGTTATGGATAACAAATTTGACAAAATACCAATTCTTTCAAGAATGGTTGCAAATGTCGAGACAGAGCCGCTCGGCAGTGCCTTTGCGTATGCGGGGAATTATGTGAAGGATGTGTTTTTTTATCTTTCAAACTTTTGCTTAAAATTCAAGAAAAATTGCTCATACGTTTCGTATGATAACCAAACTACAAAAATTGTTACAGCAAGCACAAGGATATGGACACTCAAATTCCACAATGTGATATCTTGAATAGGTAATAATATTACTAACAATTCCTTTCCGCAATCTCACAACAAATTATAAACGTACTAATTTATTTGACTCAAAAGCACATTACTTATGGCAATTTTTACCCCATCTAACCAAAACTGAGTCCCTAAACACTACCGAGAATTTTAGAGCCCCGGTTTCTGTTAGGTGACCAGCATCTATAAAATCGTCATCTTCGAGTCCTTTCATAAATAAGAAATTATAATATTCAACATTTCCATAAAATGTATTTAATGAATCTGCAACGCCACGCATTTCCTTTAGCACCATTTCACTAATAGCATTTTGATACGTTTGGTAAACTGGCGCAGAAACCAGAATCAATTTTGCACCTTGGGCATGACATAATTCTGTAATTCTTTTAAGCCCATGCATATAATCAGCAAACGCAATATTATCCCTATGTTTAATTGTATCTATGATTCCTGGAACACATTGTTTTTTCCACGTCTTCGTTTTACTCGACAGATCAATTTTAACGAAGCCCAAAGAATCACAAAAATCCCGTGTATTCTTTGAATATTTAAACCTTTTCATAAATCTCTCACCAGAACATAATAATTCAGAATAATATCTATAACCATGTTGCTTTATACCCAAGTATTTTGTTTGCATACATTTTGACGTATTACGCACAACAAGTTCCTTTTTATTTCCATTTCGATTCAGATTACTGCGTCCAAAATCAAAGTCATGATACGAATAAGACAATACCACCATTTTTAAATTACACATTTGTGGAATATATCTTTCTGCTAATTCAACATCAACATACCAATCTTTTGCTTTTATGGCGAAATTGAACACACTATCTCCTAAAATTTCTGGAATTAACGCATATTCAATATGACTATTTCCCAAAAGAAGTACTGATATATCATTCAAATGATTTTCAACGTACTTTCTCTTGTATGAATACACATTAGGTTTAGTTAAAAGAGCCAATTCTACACCGACGCAAAATACAACAATCATAATAGTGAATACAATCGTATTCTTTAAAAACTTTCTCATATAGATTAGCAATTAAAATTGGAAGTATATGAAATCGGACTTCCCAATAGTAGAAACAACTAAAATGTAAGTAATAACTATTATAAAATAAACAATCCAACGCACCGCTTTTAGCCTAAAAACCTTAATACCTGACATCTCTAGTCCATATTCCCTTCCACGCTGTAACCATTCTACCACCAACATTACAATTATAAAGATAGATTCGTAGTGTTGAGGGAATAGAAAAAACCTATAACTTACCTTCCATATGTCTGTATCACAAAGAGAGCAAATATATTCCCATGCTTGCCCTATATTCTCGGACCTAAAAATCACCCACCCTATCACGACAAGCAGAAATGTCAACGACATCTGAATTATTTCTTTCATTGTAGGCAACAACCGCCCTTCAGCAACCGTATTAGTATACTTCCTGTTTTTCCCCATTAATATTAGAGGCAAAAATAAAAACGCATGATAGCCCCCCCACGCAATAAACGTCCAATTCGCGCCATGCCAAAAGCCGCTAAGGAGAAATATTATAAATGTATTTCTAACGATTTTCCATTTTGAGCACCTACTACCACCGAGCGGAATATATACGTAATCGCGGAACCATGTTGTAAGCGAAATATGCCAACGACGCCAAAACTCCGCAATATCACGGCTGAAGTAAGGTGTCTTAAAATTCTGCATCAATTTGATACCGAACAATTTTGCTGTTCCGATAGCGATATCGGAATAACCAGAAAAATCTCCATATATTTGGAAAGCGAAGAAAATTGCCCCAACTAGCAACACGCTTCCTGTTTGTTCTTGATAATTGTCAAATATCTGATTCACTACTATGGCACAATTATCTGCAACCACAACTTTCTTAAAAAAACCCCACAACATCTGGCGGCAGCCGTTGACCGCAATATCATAATCAAAATTACGCTTATTCAAAAATTGTGGTAACAGATTTGTAGCACGTTCTATTGGCCCCGCGACCAACTGTGGAAAGAATGAAATAAAAGCAAAAAAGGCAATTATATCACGAGTGGCTTCTATTTTGTGTTTATATACGTCAATGCTGTAACTCAACGCTTGAAACGTATAAAAACTGATTCCAACTGGCAAAATCAAATCCAACAGCAATCCGTCAGCATTTCCGTCAAGAAATACATCTGCAAATGATTGAACAAAAAAGTTGTAGTATTTGAACACTCCAAGTATCAGCAAGTTAACAACAATGTTCGTAATACTGACAAACTTTGCCTTCCAATGTTCTGAACGGAACTTTTGTATCAGCAAACCGCTTGTCCAACTGCACAACGATGTGAAAGCAATCAATATCAAAAGCCGCCAATTCCACCAACCATAAAACACATATGATGCAACTATCACAAACGCATTCTGCAACCGCAGATTTCGATTTAATACAAACCAATAGAGCAGAAATACTATCGGTAGAAATATGGCAAATTCAAATGAATTAAATAGCATTGATTTCCTGTTGCTGTTTTTGTTACAATTTAAATCTTACTCATTTTGAGAATAATATCATTTTAATTGTGTGTTTTAACAAAAAATAACGTTGTCTGAATTGTTCTTTCACAACTGCTCGAAATGTTTGTTTTTTTATCTCCCCAGCGACATTATATGAATGACAATTAGGATTATAACAAATAAAACCACACTGCGAATTTGAAATATTAGAATCATGAATAACCTGAATCCACAATCTATCCTTAATTGAAACAAATTCTGCCTTATCTTTCCATGCTGGATGCCCCTCCCTATACACTGTATCAATATGAGATTTGACACCAGATTCAATGTAGGAAACAAAAGGCCCACTAACAAATGTATGTTTTGAAAACAAATATGTCTGTGTATTGTAACAATACCCATTAGGCAAATCAATTATAACATTATCGAGTGGAACAAATGCCTTTTGAATTTTCTCTATCGCTAAACAATGAAAAGCATCATCGTTATCAATACGAGTTGTTATAACATAATCAGATTGAGGATTCTCGGATTTAATGTAATCCGACATTTCTTGAAATTGCCATTTGTCGTAATCTTGCGAATAACAAGGTTTGAAATTTGGACACGCCAACTGCCATTGTTTAATCTTCACTTTTACCATTTCTGGCGAATTAGGGTCAAAATACACCAACCATACAAAATTCTTGCAAGTTTGATTTATCATCGAAGGCAGAGTAAATTGCTCGAATAATGATATGCGTTTCGCATAATATGCATCATCACGAACAACTTTATTGTTTTTGTCATGTTGCCAACCAGATGCTGGAATATTAAACCTTGTTATGACATAATGGACAAACTGCATTTCCTTTATTCGTTAGTTTTTTTCATCTAATAACAACGTTATTTTCTCCTTTCTGCACATCAAAAAAGATAACGCAATGTTAATCTTATACTTTAACTGTTTTGTCCGCAGATTGATAATTATTGATTGAAACAAATATCTCAATCCCTTCCATTCACCAACAAGAAGATAGTTTTTGCTTGCATTGAAATATGCAGTTGCCATACGGGCTCGTTTAAGTCTTGCCCCAACTTTACTTGCAGGATATGGTTTCGCAAACATCAACTTTAGTGTTTTCAACTCTTTTTCAGAAGCCTTCGATTTATTAGCAAATGCCACCGACCTTCCTTCATGCTCAACCTCAACCACTGTCGCTTGATTGGGTATATAAACCAATGGATATTCTGATGTGATTCTAAACAGCAGTTCCATATCTTCGCCAATAGACAATGCTGGATTAAATTGGTGCTTCCGTAGAATTTCAGTTGCACAACAAAGTTGCGGAGTTGCGATTATGTCTTGTATCAGCAAATCAACATCCATAGGAAACGGATATTTTTTGCCTTTTTTTATTTTTTTTTCGCCTTTGGCCGTGTCATTATATTCTATATCAGTATAATAGCATGCCGTGCTTTGCTTATCGCCAATATATTCAACCAACTTTTGCAATCTGTCTGCTTTCATATAGTTATCGCTATCCAAAAAACAGACATAATCGCCCTTTGCATGAATTATGCCGTTATTGCGGGCGGCACTGCGTTCTGCATTTTGCTGATAAATGTAGGTTATTCGACTGTCGCTGTACTGTGAAACCACCTCTTTGGTGTTATCGGTGCTACCATCATCAACAATAATCAACTCCCAATCGTTGTATGTCTGAGCCAACACAGACTCTATCGCCTTCGGCAGAAAGGCGGCACGGTTGTAGGTTGGTATGATAATGGAGAACTTCATTCTGCCAACATTTGTTTAATATGGTTCTCTAGTATAAATAAATTTACGAATAAATCATTACTGATTATTATTGAATCGTCCTTATTCCCAACCAATTTACTGAACGTACAGCGATATTCCTTACCCGTTAATGACGAGGCTACCCAATACGGGAGGCGATATGCCGATGGTGATTTATATTCGTGAAGCAGTTCAAGAATCTTTGTTTTGGGATTAGCAAAAACAATGTTCGCCATACCTGCTCCGTGAATGGCAACAATGTATTTTGCCGCTTGCATCTGTGCCACTTGCTCCCAAAATGTCATATCATCGAAGTCTATGACTGAAAATCCATATTTTTCAAGCAAGGCGACAACTTCTTGTTCATTGGCAATCTTTCGGTACTTTGCCTTCGTGCGTGTCACATAAATCCTTTCGGTATAGGTTCGGGATTTATATTCTTCAGGAATTCGCGCGACAATATAATCGTGTACCATTTGCAATTCTTCGCCATTAAAGCAAGCCGTAAATGGTCGAACTTCGGGCAGCAGAAGGTTTTTAACTTGAATATGCACTCCCTCGGGAATTCGTTTGTATTTCAGATTCGGAAAAATCTTGAGTGTTTCTTGTATATACGCGACATTGTCCCATTCTTCGGGATAAAGCAACGTAAAATCCTCGCCAGAATTTTGAAGCATCAACAAGCGAACAAGCGAAGACGTTATCCAAAACGAGTAATTCTCCCATTTTGTGTGAATTAGGGCATAATTGGTGCCATCGTCAAGAATTATCTTTTTCAGACTCTTACCATATGTGCTGACTAAGTATTGCTCTATTACAAGTCTGTAATACTGCCAGCCGAATGATTTATCGTAACTTGTGCAAATGTTGAAACTTGAATATGGCAGTAACCTGAAATACTGCAAGCACAAACCTTCGTGCGATACAAAAACATTCTTATATCTTTTCACACCCAATTCGGGGCACATATAAGACGATTTCTGTTCGTACAAGGTCTTGTACGTATCATCAATATTTGTGGGAATGGGAATGTGTATTTTTTGTTTTTTACGCATAACGTCAGGATTTTATTCTTCTTAACAAACCACCAACCAACGGCAGCGAATATAAGCACGATACAAGCACAATTTTATTCGTTTTGCCATTATACCCCTGCGGACATAACAAAAAGGACTTCATTCCATATTTTATGGTTCCCCAATTTCGGTTTTCAGCAAAAGCCTTTTCCATCAAATGAAAATAGCATTGGCTTTTAAGCCGTTTGGTTTCACATTTTGGCAAATGTGGAATTAATTCTTTTTTCGCAAAAATCTGATTATAGCAATACAACTCACGTTCTGCCTTGTCGGCGGCTCCGTGCGTGAAACTGTCGGAAGCGGCCACATACACGGTTGTCCGTTCTTTCAATTGATATATTGAAAATCCTTTTTCAACTATCCGTAACGACAAATCCATATCTTCCGCAACAGTAATGTCTTTGTCAAATTTCACTATTTTAAATATATCACGGTGCACCGCCCACCGTTGGGGATTAACCGTGTAACGCAAAAAATAGGTATATGGATTGTGGGTTTCAAAATCAGGGCAGTAACGCTCAGTTCTTATTCCTTCTTCTGTCTCATCCCAAGCATTTGTAAAGAAAAATGCCACAGGATTCCCTTTTGAAACCATAAAATCGTGTAGTTTTTGAAAATGCTCTGGCAAATGATAATCGTCACTATCTAGAAAGCAAATATACTGGCCTTTAGCCTCATCTATCCCTCGGTTACGGGTAACGCACCTCTCGCTATTCTGTTCATTTCGAAGCACAATCTTGTTCGGTAATTCAAAACCCACCGCCACCTGATACGAATCATCAGTAGAAGCATCGTCCACAATAATTGTCTCAAAATCCTGAAAAGTCTGTTTTTTCAGCGATTCCAACACATACGGCAAACGGTGCGCACGATTGTAAACGGGTATTATGACGGAGAAGAAGGGCATTAACCGAACAACCTTTTTATTTTATAAAATGGGGAAAGCAAAAAGCAACCTAATTATATGCATGAGAATTAACAATACTACAGTAATTAGCATACACTTTCGTTTCTGTTTCAACAATTTTGTTTATGCACTCTTCTTTATTATTTGCATATTCTTCAGGAAAGAGATAATAAAAATACAACAGTCTTTGCGACAAATAAAATCGGTTACTATAAAGCAATCCGCTTGACAATGACTCTTTGTGAAATGTTCTGTAACGAACCACATATTTATCCACAAAATAGAACTTTACTTTTTTCTCAAACAATTGATACCAACGGAGACGGTCTTCAATAAAAGGAATCCTCTCATCGTAGTGTACTCCTAGCATATCACATTTTCTTTTATTATAAAAACAAGAGGCGGCAGGAATACAATTACCTTTTCTAACCAAGTATTTATATTGTTCTTCAGAATTATTTAACTGGAAAATAGAATAATCGGGCCAGGTGTCGTTCTTTATAACTTTTTTTTGTTTGTCATCAAAAATTTCGATTTTTCCAAACATGCAAACTACATCCTGATTCTTTAAAGCATATTCCATAAAATCCGTTATGCAATTCGGCAATAACAAATCATCTCCTGCTATTAACTTGACCCACTCGCCTTGACATGCGCAATCCGCTCTATTGCAATTTGCCGAAACTCCCGCATTTTGCTCTACTTCAACAAATTGTATTCGGGCAAAACGTTCTCTATTTTGTTCACACCAGTTTTTACACAATTGCATCGTATTATCAGTGGAACAATCATCAGAAATAATCAATTCTATATTCTGATAAGTCTGTGCTTTAATACTTTCCAACGTTTCAAGCACATATTTAGAGGAATTATACGTTATAACCGCAACACTTACCAATATGCCTTCAGATTCTTTATTCATTTATTAGAGAATAACTCAATATATAAACAACAATTTATTAAAACATAAATATATAATTACCTGCGACTCATTTTATTTATAATACTCAACCATAGTTTTTTTATAAATTGAAAAGGTGCCAATAAAAACAATCCGAGTTTATACGTAGTGGAATTCACAATGTCAAAATAGTTGTTGTACCACCTCATCTCAAAATCCACAACAGATTCAACAGCATCTCTCTCATTTATTCTGACTAATTCTGGATATCTATAATAAAAATGAACTAATCTTTTGCTTCTCATAAATGATTGATAATGCAACTTTCCTGAAGATAAAGACTCGTTATGACCCACCCTATATACACATACCTCTTTATCAACCAATCTTAAAAGAAAACCCTTTTTAATTGCATTTATCCATCTTGGTGTATCCTCAAACATCGGTATTCTTTCATCGTATCTGAGCCCTTCTCTTCTGCTTCTTACTCTATTATAAAAACAAGTACATGCAGGTATAAATGTTCCTATAACTATTTTTCTCAATTGCTCTTCTGGATTATTTGTTTGATAGAAACTATAATCTATTTCATTTTTTAATTGTTGTCCTAAATATTTAACTTTTCCAAACACATATACTACATCGTTATGAGTCTGTACATAGTCCATAAAATCTGTTATGCAGTTCGGCAATAACATATCATCTCCCGCAATCAACTTAACCCATTCACCTTCACTGGCATCTTCAGCCCTATTACAATTGGCAGAAACGCCAGTGTTTTGTTCTACCTCAACATATTGTATTCGAGCAAAACGTTTTTTATTTTGTTCACACCAGTTTTTACACTGTTGCATTGTATTATCGGTGGAACAATCATCGGAAATAATCAATTCTATATTTTGATAAGTTTGTGCTTTAATACTTTCTAACGTTTCAAGCACATACTTAGAAGAATTATACGTTATAACCGCAACAGAAACTAACGGTAATTGTTTTTTATCCATAATTCATATGCAATTTCTGTTAATAATTCAGAATCGTTGTAAAAGTTTCTTAATCCAATAGAAAGCATAAAGATTAGTTTTTATGGTTTCAAACATCCAATAGGGACAACGTAAACACCATCGGGACGGCGATAGGCGAATTGTCCGCCAGTCAGTATCATAAGGAACGATGGTTTCTGCATTTTGGTTTCATCTATTTTGCTTGCCAACTTCAAAAGATTTGCTGCGGCATCATCCTCTTCGTTTTTTCCAAGTTTCACTTCAACACCAGCCCACTGGCCATTGCGGCGCGAGATTATCAGGTCGCATTCCAGTTCGTTCTTGTCGCGATAGTGGTACACATCGCCGTCAATTGCTTGGGCATACACGCGCAAATCGCGAGCACAAAGGTCCTCAAACAAAAATCCGAACGTCTTGAAATCTTTCAGCAATCCTTCAGGTGTCAGTCGCAAAAGTACGGCAGGAATGCTCGGGTCGACAAAATGTCGCTTTGGCGAAGTTCTGATGGCTGTCCGGCTACGCAACGATGGCAGCCAGGCATCAACATCGTCCACCACAAAAATTCGACGAAGAGCATTCATATATGAAGCAAACGTGGTCGGCGAAAGCGTTGTGTCGTTGGCTGTGACATCAGCCATTACGGTCTCGTTGCTTGCCATTGTGCTCACGTTACGCGCCAACGACTGCATCAATTTCCTCACCCTTTGCGCATTGCGTTCAATACCATCCAGACGGTGGACATCCAATTCCACGACCTCGTCAACATAGTTGCGGGCTGTGCGTAAAGCCACCTTACCTGTTTTCTGTATCGATGCAGGCCAACCGCCGCGGCATAGAGCGAAAGCCAGCATCTCCAAAGTCATTTCAGACGTTTCTGCCACATCGGGTTCATTGTCAAAAAGTTGTTGCAAACTTATTTTTCCGCTAGATTCATTAGACTCCCATAACGACATTGGGCGCATGCGAAGACGCGCAATCCTACCAGTTCCCGAATGGCGCTTGTCATCGTCTTTGGGAACTGCAGACCCTGTCAGTATGAATTGATTTGTTTTTTGGCGCTGGTCAACAGCAAATCGCACAGCATTCCACAAAACTGGGGCATCCTGCCACTCATCGATAAGCCGTGGTGTTTCGCCTTCAAGCAACAACGATGGTTTTGTTGAAGCCATCTGCTTGTACATGCCTGCGTTATCCTCATTCTGCATATATATAACGCTGCTTGCGGCATTCAAGCCAGTGCTGGTCTTACCGCACCACTTTGCGCCTTCAATCAGCACCGCGCCTGAAGATTCAAGCAATTCAAGCAGTTCTTTATCTGCCACCCGTTTTTTGTATTCTGGCAAATACATTTGTTGTCCATTTTAACACTTTGCAAATATATTAAAAATCTTTTAATTACAAATGCAATTGGAAGATTTGGCCGTGTTTCATTGGAAAGTTTGGCTGTATTTCATTGGAAAGTTTGGCCGTATTTCATTCTGCCTTTTAGCCGTGTTCTCTACTTTTTTCGGGTTGCCAAATGTTGTAATCCCGTGCTATTTTAGTAACGAATACGAAGCAAATTCGGGGGTGTTTTTGTAACAATTTCAAGTACGCTTGTTGTTGGATTTTAGCAATCTTCGGAAAGGGTTAGAAATCTTTTAATTACAAATTCAATTGGAAGATTTTGCATAATTATTTGAATTCCTATGGAAGCACAAATGCCTCTTTATTACACTATGGGAAAAGGTTAAGTAACAGGTTTATTGAATATTCGTTTTAAAACGATTAAAGGTGTTAGAATAAAATTACCTAATCTGTACGAATGAGATTCTAGCAGAGATTGCACCCTGTTATTTTCTATTTCATTAAGCATTTTTTGAGTGCAACTTTTCATTATGGAAGCGAAATCCGCTGATATGATTTTATTCACATCTAACCCTCTTCGAATACATGTTTGGCGTCTTACTTCCAAATTCCAATAATAAAGTTGTGCGGCATTTTTAGAGGATGTTAATTGATTACCATTATCTCGTCTATAGTAGTTATAAGTAAATTTGTTTAAAACATACACTTTGCCTTTTTCTTCTACTTTGAAGTATAAATCTTGGTCAACACCGGCTTTTATTATTGCAGAAATTCCTTCTGTTCTGTCATAATATTTTTTCTTGTATGAAACAAAGTGCATTGCTCCATACCATCTATAGTCAAAATAGGTTTCACCTTCCTTCAATTTAAGAAACGCATTTTCTCCAATTTTATTTCCTTGGAAATCTAAAAAATAGCATCTTGAATATACAATCGATACATCTTCAAATCTGCAATGAATCTCAGCCATGAGTTCTAATGCTTTTGGCAAAAGCGTGTCATCAGGGTCTAGGAACCCACAAATCATACCAGTTGCCAAATCCGCACAACGACGTTTTGTATATCCACAACCTTTATTCTCTTCGTTATAGTAAATATGAACTCTGCTATCTTTCTCTAAGTTTTTGTATAACTCTTTGGAGTTATCAGTAGAAGCGTCATCTACCAAAATAATTTCCCAATTGGTATAAGTTTGCGCATATACACTGGCTATTGCTTCCCGCAAATATTTACCGTTATTGTAATTGGCAATAAGAACGGAAAACAAAGGATGGTCTATCATCATATTATCCATTTAATGTTTTTGTTGATAGTATAATTTACTGCAGAACTTTAACAATCATGACATAACCATTTGGTCTTGTTGACGGCCATCTATACCTAGCCCATAGCGAACGATAAATGCGATTAATCTTTATAATAAACCAATTAATCATTCCTCTACAGAAAAACAAACCATATGCAAAATGCCAAGTTGATAATAGTTCAAATTGTTTGGCATTAGTTCTATACCATACTTTCTCCACTTTTATTTTGGCATTTCCTTTTTTTTGTTGTTGTTCATTATTAAAGTAATTGTTAATAGACTCGGGGGGGTATATTCTTATATGGTCAATATCGTTGAAAAAATTATCCCATAATAACGGAGAGCGGATTATTAATCTACCATCTGGTTTTAGTGTGCTTGTAAGAAATTCCAGTACGTTTGTTACTTCGGGATAACCAAAATGCTCTATCACATGAGAACAGTGAACAATATCATACTGATTATCCAATTTCACGTCCAATATGTTCTTGTTAATTACAATACAACCTAAATCTTGGGCGATTCTAGCCAAATCAGGGTTTATTTCAATGCAAGTTATGTTGACATTTGGATACAAATCCATAATTTTTTTCACGAATCGACACATGCCACTGCCAACTTCAAGCATTGTTATTTTTTGATTATTATTTATGCTGTCTATGTATTCAAGTACAGGCAAATCCTCATTGTCTCGCAATGAAGAATTTTTCATGTTTCGTATTTTAGTTTCGTTTTTCATTTTTACTTAATTGACCATTCTCCTTTAAATAGAAACATATTGCTTTTAGGGGACAAGACTCCTGAATTATAGAAATTGCCTTGTTGAATTTTTAATCTTGCCAAATGGCAACTAGGCCAATCTGACAATTGCTTGTCAGCATTTATAACTCCTCTAACAAGTAATTCTGGTGACGAGAAGGCAAAATCTCTAACCACACACGATATAGTGTGCGTGCCTTCATTTATCTTAAAAGTAATATGCTGAAATCCTGAATACAAATTACTAATCATCACATCATCCGTCGTAAAGAACGAGAACCCTAAATCGACTTCGCTTGTTTCTTCTGAATATACTTCAAAATTAAAAACGACATCTGTACCTGTTAGAATTGTTTCTAATGGTTTCCCTTCAACATCTGTCACATAAACTTTTTGGAATCTTACACGTCCGTCACCTTCTCTTTTTCTCCAACTTGATAAGTCTTCTGTAATATTGCTTTTATGGATAACAACATATTTATTTACAACATCTTCAACATCACCCCAATATTTGGTCATTCCGTTTTCTAATAGCAATCCGTGTTTACATAACTGCCTTATGCTCGCCATGTTATGGCTCACAAACAACACCGTTCTTCCCTCCCCCCGGCTCACGTCCTGCATTTTGCCAATGGCTTTTTTTTGGAATTCTGCATCACCAACCGCCAGAACCTCGTCAACCACAAGGATTTCGGGGTCGAGGTGGGCGGCAATAGCAAAGCCAAGGCGTACGGTCATTCCGCTAGAGTAGCGCTTTACGGGGGTGTCAAGATAGCGCTCACAGCCAGAGAAATCGACAATCTCATCGAGTTTGCGGGTTATTTCGGTGCGTGTCATTCCCATAATGGCGCCGTTCATATAGATATTCTCGCGGCCTGTCATTTCGGAGTGAAAGCCGGTGCCAACTTCAAGCAATGAAGCAATGCGTCCACGATATTTTATGGTGCCTGTTGTAGGTCTTGTAACCTTCGATAGAATCTTAAGCAGCGTGGATTTGCCAGCTCCATTCTTGCCGATTATGCCCACCACATCGCCCTGCTCAATCTCCATATTTATGTCTTTCAGTGCCCAAACATACTCTGAGTTACCTTTGGTGGCGCGGTCGTTAGTTTCGCCGATTTTCAGGTATGGATCTTCGCGGCGTAGCACGTTCATGGCCCACCATCGGTTAAGGTCGTGGCTCAAGGTGCCAGTGCCAATCACCCCAAGGCGGTACTGCTTCGATAGGTTTTCTATTTTTATTGCGGTAGGCATGTTTAAGTTCTAAGTTTTTGAGTTTTAAGTTATAAGTTCCTGAGTTTTAAGTTATAATGGACGCAATGCTTGCGTCCGTTTTTCAGTTTACCGTATACGCAGTTTATATTTCAAATTTCAAAATAACGTTTTTCAGTATTAATCTGTTACGTTTTTTGACACATTTAGTTTTCTTTTCCATCAAACCATGCCCGCACCGCGTAAAGCGGAAGGTTGATTATTGTGCTGTTTTGCTTAAACGGAAGCAGCGATGTTTTCACTGCCACTTCTGGATTGTGCTCTTTGCAGAACGAGCCGAACGATTTGCTTTGCAGATTCTTACCCGATTTCGCCTCGACGGGAATCACATGCTGTCCGCATTGCACAAGAAAATCAATCTCTTGGCGCGAATTCTCCTTGCTATAATAGAATATAGGAAGTTCGGATTTTGCTTTCAACTCCTGCAACACATATTGCTCGGTGAACGCGCCCCGATATTCCTCAAACACACCATCGCCAATCACTACCGAATCGGCACTGGTGTTGCTCATAGCGCCAAGCAGCCCGCAATCGAGCACAAACAATTTGAACGCCGAAAAATCTTCATAGTATTGTAGCGGTGCCTCGGGCTTGCTGACTCGGTTGACTCTGTACACTAACCCTGCATCGCACAGCCACTGAAGGGCAATCTCAAACTCACGCGCCCGTGCGCCTTCCTTCACAACTCCATAAACGAATTTTTTGTTTTCTTTCGACAGTTGACCTGGTATGGACCTGAAAACCATACTTATGCGCATAACTTCGCGCGGTGGCGCGTGTTTGCCGATATCTTGAATGTAGTTGTTCAAAATTTCGTTTTGCATATCGCGAATAGTCCACATCGGCTCTCCATCGATATAAGCCTGCACAATTTCTGGCATTCCGCCCACATAGAAATAGTGCCGCAGACAGTCGAGCAACTGCTCGTGGATAACAGCGGCTGTCGGCCAATCCTGCTCTTCCAACACTTTGACGAATGCATCTTTGCCTGTCGCCTTCAGAAATTCGGCAAACGACAACGGGTACATCTGCATTGTGTTGACCTTGCCAACTGGGAACGAAATGCCCTCGTGCAGCATTATGCCCAACAACGAACCCGCTACAGCGATATGTTGGTCGGCGGCATCTTCACAGAAATATTTCAGCGCTTGAATGGCGCGCGGCACCTCCTGCACCTCGTCGATTATTATCAATGTCTGACCGGCAACCACGGGCACTTGGGTTATGACCTCAATGGCTTTTAGAATCCGCTGTACGTCGAAATCGGTGAACAGGGTAGCCATTCGGGGCTCTCTGTCGCAATTAATATAAGCAACATTTTTGTAGGCCACCTCTCCAAAATGCCTCAAGACCCAAGTCTTGCCAACTTGCCTTGCACCATTCAGAATCAGCGGTTTCCGGTGCTTGCTTTGTTTCCATTTCAACAAATCCTGCAAAATGCTCCGTTCCATAAACTTTCGGTTTAAGTTGCTAGCAAATATATACAAAATGCATATTGATACACAATAATTTCACATTTTATGTACGTCTTTTTGTAAAATCTTCACATTTTATGTACGTCTTTTTGTAAAATCTGCACATTTTATGTACGACTTTTTGTAAAAAGGTCCAAATTTGGTTTTTGTCGCTAACCGAATATATCCGAATTGAATCATAAAATTCTGTTTGATTCTGATTCGTTTGGTTAGAGCCCAACCGTCACTTTTGCCTTGTTTCCGTACAAATTGGCTCTATACATAAAAAATACGCGCGCGAAGACAAATAAAATTGCTTAATTGGCAATTAGTTTTGAAAATGATGGAAATGGGCAGACGGATTATGTTGATATTCACATTTGCGGCGATGCACATTGTGGCATTTGCCCAAACGTTGCCGTTTCCTGCGGACAATCTCCAACTCTGGCTCCGCGCCGACAACGTTGAACTGACCGATGGGAAGGTCTCAAGGTGGTTCGACCAAAGCCCAAATCAATATGAGATTGTGCAGACAACACCAGGGGCAATGCCAACGGTCAGCAGCGAGGCACTGAACGGACAGCCTGCGGTTGTGTTCAATGGCGCTCAACAACTTATCGGTCCAACTACTTTGTCACTCAATAATCACGACTGGACTTTCATTGCTGTGGCCAAGACAACAAAGAAAACCAATGCTGAACAACTGATTATTGGAAATGGTGCCGCTGGAGGCACTGGCAGTAGATACAGACTCGACATTGATCAATTTGTCACTGCAAATCCCTCCAAATTGGTTTCTTTCGGTAATCTCATAATTGATAATGAGTTCCACATCATTGCATTTGACTACACAAATGGCAATAAAATGAGTAATGTTTTTGTCAATTGTCAGAATGTGGCGGCTGTTAAATATGATGTGAATATGGGATATTGTGATGGAACACTCAAAATAGGAGCATACACAAATCCTTCAACCTATTCGCTATATGGCCAGATCGCCGAAATAATCGCCTTCAACTCGGTTGACAGCACGCTCCGTAATCAGGTGACAGAATACCTTGCCAACAGGTACTTTCCCGAGCAGAACGCGACAGTCAGCCTCGGTCTCGACATCCACGTCCCCTACGGCTTCGCCGACACCGCCATCACTACCGCATACAGGCCCGGTTTTGTCTCTTATTTGTGGAGCACCGGTGAGACTAACTCCGTGATCCATGTCAATAAGCCCGGGAAATACTGGGTGACTGTCACCAACGCCTTCGGTTTCTCAAGTTCCGACACCATCAATGTTTTCTACCCCGAACCCGCGCAACTGCGCGACACCACCATATGCGCAGGTGACGCGCTCACATGGAACACCAATCTTGACGGACCATACTCATACCTCTGGAGCGACGGCTCGACCGGGAACTCTCTGGAAATAACCTCTGCTGGTGAGTACTATGTTGTCATAACTGACACCGCGGGGTACGCTTGGAAGAGCGACACAATAACTGTCAGAGTGGATGATTATCCGCTCACAACATTCTTTGCTGATGAGGCCAATGGTCACACCATCGACACCGCCCTCTGCAGCGGCAACGCCCTTGGGCTGGCAACCAATGCGGGTGTGACAACTTCATACCAATGGAACACCGGTGCTTCCTCGGCACGCTTAGCGCTAACTCAGTCGGGCATCTACACGCTCGTCTCGGCCAACGCCCGCGGATGCCAGGCTTCAAACACCGCACACGTAACCATTAAAGGCAAGGCTCCCGAGATCAGTTTCAATGTCAGCAATCTGTGTTTCGGTGATGAGACAGAGTTTGTGGGTAATGCGACATCGGAGGAGGACATAGCCTCGTATCTGTGGATTTTGGACGGTGCCGACTCGGTGCAAACAAAGGATTTCCTATATGGTTTCACAACAACCGGCTCTCACAATGTCAGAATCGTGGTGGCGTCGAACAACACCTGTCTGAACGACAGCACGTTCACCGTCAGCATCAAGGAAATTCCGACCCCAGATTTCACCTTCACTCCCGTGTGCGCGGGGCTGCCGATGGATTTCACCGCCGACAACCTTGTGCCTGACGGACTCACTGTCTCTCAGTACGAATGGATAGTGGACGGAACTGTCATAGGCTATGAAGAAAATCTGACCTGCACCTTCGGCGCCGATGTGCGGCTGACATACTCCCTGACTCTGGACAACGGATGTGCGGCCGAGAAGACCGTTGACGTGCCGGTCAAAGCGGAATATGCCGAACCCAAACATGTCTCGTGCGTCTATCCGTCTAACGGTCAACTGATTGCCGCCGACAATGTTGATTTCCTCTGGAATCCCGACAGCGACATCCTCTATTACGAACTTATAACATCCGGCAATGCCTCTTTCGACAACGCCGACACTGTCCGCTGCGCGACCAATAGCATTTCTTTGGCCTCCGCCCAATTCGCCGACACCACCTTCTGGAAGGTGAGGGCCTACAACCACTGTTTGGCGGCTTTTGAGTCCGGCGCGTATATGTTCCGCAAGGCTGCCGGCAGCATCTCTTTTGCTTCTGACACATCTCTCCAACTCTGGCTCCGCGCCGACAGCGTGGAACTGACTGACGGCAAGGTCTCAAGATGGTTCGACCTCAGCCCGAACCAGTACGAGATTGTGCAGACAAATGCGGCTGCAATGCCAACGGTCTGCCATGACGCACTTAATGGACAACCTGTTCTGACTTTCAACGGTGGACAGCAACTCATAGGCCCTTCAACATTGTCCCTTAACAACCACGACTGGACTTTCTTCGCTGTGGCAAAAACCTCAAAAAAATCAAACGAGGAACAACTCATCATCGGCAATGGCGCGGCTGGTGAGTCCGGCAGCAGATACAGGCTAGGCATTGACCAGTTTGTCACCGCAAATCCGTCTCAATCCGTCTCTTTCGGCAGCAACATAACGAACAATATGTTTCATATCATAGCTTTCGACTACACAAATTTGGACAAACTCTCCAACATTTTTGTCAACGGGCAGAACGCGGCTTCCGTCAAGTTCAACTCCGAAATGGGGAGTTGCAACGGAACTTTCAAAATAGGAGCCTATACAAATCCTTCAACCTATCCGCTATATGGCCAGATCGCCGAAATCATCGCCTTCAACTCTGTCGACACCACCTTGCGCAATCAGGTTTACAACTATCTGTACGGCAAATATGTTCTGTCCTCAGTCAATCTCGGTCTTGACATCCGTGTCCCCTACGGCTTCGCCGACACCGCCATCACTACCGCATACAGGCCCGGTTTTGTCTCTTATTTGTGGAGCACCGGAGAGACTGACTCCGTGATCCATGTCAGCAGACCCGGCAGTTACTGGGTGACCGTCACCAACGCCTTCGGGCACATCAGTTCCGACACCGTAAACGTATTCTACCCCGAACCCGCACAACTGCGCGACACCACCATCTGCGCCGGCGACGCGCTCACATGGAACGCTGCGCTTGACGGTCCCTACTCCTACCTCTGGAGCGACGGATCGACTGGAAGTTCACTCGAAATATCCTCGGCGGGCGAGTACTATGTTGTCGTAACTGACACCGCGAGGTACACTTGGAAAAGTGACACAATAACTGTAAGCGTGGATAGTTTCCCGGTAACGGCATCGTTGGCGGGTGATAAGATACAATCGTGCATTGGCAACAACATCTATCTGCAAAATGGCTATGACGAAGCCGTGACTTACGAATGGTCTGATGGAACGAAGGATGACCATTTGACGATGGAAAAAACTGGCACCTATTGGGTGAAGGTGGTCGACAGGTTGGGCTGCTCGACGGCAGATACGGCCTACATTGAAGTGCTGGGCATTGCGCCGACGCCCGATTTCACTCACTCTGCGCTCTGCGCTACACGCGATATTGAGTTCAGCAGCCAGTCGCATTCAAACGATACCTCGCTGATTAACGGCTATTTGTGGCAGTTTGGCGATGGCTCGACATCGGCGGAAGCCAATCCTGCTCACGCTTTCAGAAACAGCGGCACTTACAATATGCAGTTAATTGTATCAACCACAAATGGTTGCAGCAATGTACTGAAAAAGACAATTGTTGTGGATTCGCTGCCAACGGCGGCTTTCGCACCTGCACAGGCTTGCAGTTTTGCTCCCGTCCAGTTTGCCGACCAAAGCACCACGCCGGTTAGTTATATTGTTGATTGGCAATGGACTATCAATGACTCAACATTTACCGAGCGCCATCCGCGCACCACTTTCGACTCGTGGGGCGACAAGCCGGTTCAACTGGTTGTGGCCACCGCTCACGGCTGCACCGACACTCTACGCACCAACATCAGCATTCTGCAAGGCCCGGAGGTTGATTTCGCCTTGAGCGAACCTTGCCTAAACACACCGCTCTACTGCACCAACCGAACCGTGGCGGCGCTGAACCTTGCGGTTGGCTACGTTTGGCAGATTGACGGCGAAGAGCGGAGCACCGCAAAGAGCCCCGATTTCAATTTCAGCGATACTGGCAGTTATCAGATAACGCTCACAGCCAAACAGTTATCGAATAGTTGCTCAGCATCGAAGAGCAAAACTATCACCATCAGACCATTGCCGAAACCTGTGATTAGCGCAGGACTGATTTGCCAAAATCAACCATCGGCAGTATCAGCCAAAAATACTGAATTACATAGCGTTATCGGCTCATGGCAATGGACTGTGGATGGCGCGCAAAGCGATAATAAACAAACTGCCTGGCTGACGTTTGAATCGGCTGGCCGACACCATCTGACCGTTGCGACAACCGACACCGTGGGCTGCGTGAGCAAGGCCGACACCACCGTGGTTGTCCGCCCAACGCCTGTAGCGGCATTTGGCGTGGCGCCTGAACGCGGACCTGTGCCGTTTGAACCGCGCGTCATCAACAACACAACCGATGCCGACAGTTACCTGTGGCTTTTGAGCGATGGCGAGACTTCAGATGCCGAAGAACCGCAACTCACCTTCGCCGACAGCGGCAGCCACACCATCCGCCTTGTGGCCACCAATCAATTTGGTTGTGCCGACACCACACTGCGCACCATTGTGGCCTTTGTGCCGAACACCGATTTGCTGATTATGCAAGCCGAGGCCGAACCTGTAGGCAACTACTTGCGCATTTCGGCTGTGGTGGCCAACAACAGCCAATACGACCTTGCCAACGCCACCATCACCTGCACCGACAACTTGGGGCACTCGTTCCGCGAGACCATCACCGACACCATCCAATCGGGCAAAATTGTTCGGTTCACATTCGCTGCCGAAATCGAAATGCCTGGAGCCAACTCGCTGAAATACATCTGTGTAAACATCGAACCAGCCGCTCATGAGGACATGAATCCCGACGACAATCAGTTCTGCATTGCAATGGTTCCGGATGAGTTCAGCATTGAGCCAGCGAAACCGAATCCAGCCGACAACCAACTGAAAATCAGTTACATTGTACCACAGGAAGGCAACGTTAAAATCGAACTTTTCAACCAAGTTGGAATGTTGGCGGCCACACTATTCGACGGCACAGCCGCATCGGGCTACAACGAGTTACTTATCGACGCAAGTCTTTTGAAATCAGGAATGTACCACTATCGGATAACCTACGGCGGCAAGAGCCGTATGGGTGTGGTGATGATTATGCACCGTTGAGAGAGCCAATCTGGGACAACTCACACCGTGTCCATGAAACTTTTTTCTATCTTGTTGAAAATCATAATTCCAACAAGAATCAGAACCGCCATCAACGCGAAACTGTAACCGAGCCAGCCCCACGAGAAAACGCCGGTGCCGAGCACACTGTATTTGAACGTCTCAATCACCGATGTCATTGGGTTCAACTGGATTAGCCACTGCTTATCGGCAGGGATGCTGTTGAGCGGATAGATGATTGGCGTGGCGTACATCCAAAGTTGGACGCCGAACTGCAGAAGAAAAGTCAAATCGCGGTATTTGGTTGTCAGTGAAGAAAATATGATGCCAAATCCGAGACTGACGCCCGCTGTCATCAGAATCAAAAGCGGAAGAAGAAGAAGGTAGATATTTGGCTGAATGCCAGCACCTGTTGCAAAATAATATATGTAGATGACCACAAATAGCGCAAACTGAATGGCCAGCCGCACAAGATTGGAGATGGTGACCGAGATTGGCACCACCAGTCGCGGAAAATAAACCTTGCCGAATACGTTCTGATTATCGGTGAAAGTGCGCGAGTTACGGTTCAGACAGTCAGCAAAATAGTTCCAAAGGATGATGCTGCTGAAGTAGAACAGCACGCCCGGCACGCCATCAGTTGAGATTCCGGCCAAGTTGCCGAAGACGAACATGAACATCACCGTGGTGAGCACTGGCTGAATGACGAACCACAGAGGTCCCAAAATTGTTTGTTTATAGAAAGTTACAATATCGCGCTTGACGTACATCACAATCAAATCGCGATAGCGCCAAAGTTCGCGCAAGTTAAGGTCGAGCAGGCTCGATTGCGGCTTTATGACAGTGAATCCGCCGCCTTCCAATTCGCTATGAGTGTTGTTCTCCTCCATTTTTCACGCATAAAATGCAAAGATACAAATCTTCGCCGCTAATATTATATCTTTGGCCGCGAAATTCTGAAGTATGGAATACGACATAATCATCATCGGCAGCGGACTGGGCGGGCTTGAGTGCGGCGCCATCCTGAGCAAGGAAGGTTTCAACGTGTGCGTGCTCGAGAAGAACAGCAACTTCGGCGGCTGCTTCCAGACATATCAGCGCGGCAACCACCTGCTCGACACAGGCATCCACTATGTGGGCAGCCTCGACGACGGCCAGATTATGAACCAGTATTTCAAGTATTTGGGCATAATGGACAAACTGCGGCTGCGCAAACTCGACGTCGAGGCCTTCGACCAGATTCACTATCACGGCAAGGTTTACAATTATGCAATGGGCCACGAGCAGTTTGTTGACACGCTGGCGCGACAGTTTCCCGCCGAGCGCGAAAACCTGAAGCGCTATGTGAACCAACTCAAGGAAGTGGGCGACCTCATCAGCGTTGAGAATCTGCGCCAGGGTGTGATTGCCACCGAAGGAATGCGCTATTTCTGCACATCGGCGGCGCGGCTCATCGAAGAGACCATCGGCAACCCCGACTTGCGAGAAGTGCTGGCTGGCTCGGCGCTGCTCTACGGCGGAATCCGCAATATGTCAACGTTTTACGGTCACGCAATGATTAACAACTCGTACATCGAGAGTGCCTACCGCTTTGTTGACGGCACCATTCAGGTGAGCCACGAGTTGATTAAGGTGATTCGCGCCAACGGTGGAACGGTGCTCAACAACGCCGAAGTGACGCGCATTGTGGCCGACGACACGGGCGCCAAAGCAGTGATTGTGAACGGCACAGAGCGAATTGACGCAAAGCGGATAATCTCGAACGTGCACCCGCAACGCACGCTGGAACTGCTCGACAAGAGCCGCGCCATCAAAAATGCCTACATCACGCGAATCAATTCATTGCCAAACACTTACGGCATCTTCTCAATCTATTTGGTTGTGAAGCCGAAAACGCTGAAATACAACAATTTCAACATCTATCTGCACGGCAACAACAGCGTCTGGTACGACCGCCAAAACTATCCTGGCCACACCACCAACTGCATGATTTCGATGCAGGCACACACCGTTGACAGCGAGTGGGCCGAGGTGGTGACCATCCTGACGCCAATGTATTTTGAAGAAGTGGCCGAATGGGCCGACAGCAAGCCCGAGCACCGCGGTGAGCGCTACCGCCTGTTCAAGGAAGCAAAAACGCGGCAGGTGCTCGACTTCATCCGTCAGCACGGCATTGATTTTGAGCCATATATCGAATCGGTTTACACCACATCGCCGCTGAGTTACCGCGACTACACGGCCACGCCCGAAGGTTCGGCCTACGGCATCATCAAAGACTACAAGTGCCCGCAGGTGGGCTTTGTCTCAACACGCACCAAACTGGGCAATCTCTACCTTACTGGCCAGAACCTGAACGTGCACGGCGCATTGGGCGTAACTCTCACGGCCATAATCACTTGCTCCGAATTTTTGGGTCAGGAATATTTGGCGAAAAAAGTGGGGAACGCATAATTGATGGACTGAATAACTAATGGATTGAAGGATTGAATAACCGAATGGTTGAAGAATTGAATTTATTTGAAAATGAGCAAAATACTGAAACGGTTTGGTAAGATTGGCCTTATCATCGGCTGCCTGATTCTGGCGGTCGCGCTCATTCCGTTCATCGCCTTCGTCTATCTCTACCTGACGGCCGACTTCAAAAAACCTGTTGGTTTTGAGCCTGTTGACAAGCAAATCGAAAAAATCGGCGACAGCCTGCGCGCTTATGGCACTGACACTCTGCGACTTGGCAGCAGCGGTCTTTGGGAGATGAAAATCGGCGGAAGCCCGTTTGAGCGCGGCGAGGCTTACGGCAAATTGGCGCAAGACCTTCTGTATGAGCAAGAACAGATTTTTGTCGACCAGATTCGGACGTTTGTGCCGTCAGAATCGTACCTGAAATTCCTGCGCTATCTGACGCTCATGTTCAACCACTCGCTAGGCAAATACATCGGCGAGGAGTTCCGCGAAGAGATTTACGGCGTATCGCTCTCATGTTCAGACGATTTCAACTTTGTTTGCGAACCATACGAGCGGCAGATGAACTACCATTCGGCACACGACATCGGCCACGCCATGCAGGATTACATGCTTGTGGGGTGCAGTTCGTTTGCCGCGTGGGACACGTGCAGCACCTCGGGCGGCCTCATTGTGGGGCGCAATTTCGATTTCTACATTGGCGACGATTTTGCCCGCAACCGCGTGGTTGTGTTCTGCACGCCCGACAACGGATATCGCTTTGCGTCAATCAGTTGGCCAGGCATGATTGGCGTGATGTCGGGCATGAACGAGACGGGGCTCACCGTCACCATCAACGCCGCAAAGTCGGACATGCCAACATCGTCGGCAACGCCAATCTCCATTCTCACCCGCGAGATTCTGCAATACGCCTCAACCATCGACGAGGCCTTTGCCATCTCCAACCGCCACAAGACATTTGTTTCGGAGTCGATACTGATTGGCTCGGCTGCCGACGGCTGTGCCGCTGTGATTGAAAAGTCGCCCGAAAAAACCGCGCTTTTCACCACCGACTCGTCGTTCATCATCAGTACAAATCATTATCAGTCAGACGCTTTCGCCGACGACCCGCGCAACGTTGAGAACATTGCCACATCAGACAGCCCCTACCGCCTGAAGCGCATCAGCCAACTTCTGCACCGCAAATTCCCGATTGACGCGGCTGATGCCGTTTCAATCTTACGCGACCATAAAGGGCTGAACGACAGCGTTATCGGATGGACAAACGAGGCCGCTCTGAACCAATTTATCGGCCATCATTCGGTGGTTTTCGATGCTAACCGACTGATAATGTGGGTTTCAACATCACCATGGCAAGCGGGGCAGTATGTTGCGTACGATTTGGCAAAAATCTTCAGCGGGCAAACCAGTTTCGCAAGCGAAATCACTGATTCACAACTATCTATACCTGCCGACACAACCGTGCCGATTGACGACATTTTCCGCATCAAACGGCTCACTCATGAGTTCCGCGCAGCCATCGCGCAAGCGCAGACCATCGGCAACGCCAAACTCCATGAATTTGAGCAACTTAATCCCGAATTATTCGCCACTCACGAGATTCTGGGCGACTACTACCATTCGCAATCCGACGCGGCCACAGCCCGACAATATTGGGAAAAGGCACTGCAAAAATCGATTCCAAAGCAGTCGGAGCGCGAACGGATTAGGAAGAAAATCAGCGAGTTGGATTGAGGTTGGTGTTGGGTGTTAGGTTTTGGGTATTGGGTGTTGGGTATTAGGTGTTAGTCTTCTTAACCTCTAAACCTTCTCAACCTTCTCACCCCTCCGAGCCCCATTTTTCTTCCTCTTTTTCAGGCACATAGAAATGGTTGATGCGGTAGTCGATGCCAGCCTTGTAGGCTTGTGTGATTTGAAACGGTCGGCGGATGCGGTACAAACGGCCGTCTTTCAGCAGTTTGGCACCCGTCTGGTGAAAGCGAAACGGCACATCGGCCTCGACACACTGCCGCCGAAGGTCGAGCACCCAACGGTAGTCGCACACGCGCGCATCGACACCCGACTCTCCTCCCACCGACACCTCCTCGATGCTGCTGTCGAGGTAGGCCGACAAGTCGATGGGGCCAATGAGCGGCGCCACGGTTAGCGTTTTGTGACAGATGGGCGCGGCCTTGAAAAACGGCATCCTGTAATCGGCCATCTGCTGATTCTCGATGGTGCAGCCGACAATCACATTTGGGTAGCCACTGCCCCAATCGTCGGGCAGGCACTCCATGAAGCGGTCGATGCGTTTGGTGAAGAAATAGAACATCAGGTCGCTGCGGAGGCGCATCATCCGCCAGCACTCGGGGCGCCACTGGTCGGCATCGCGCAGCAGAAAATCGGAGGTGAAGCACGTCATGACCAGTTTGCCTGGCTCAATCTTGTAACTGCGGTCGCGCTTGCGCTTCGTGGGCAGGGCAAAATTGGCCGTCTTGCGCACAACATTGCTGCCAACGGCGCTTCCGTACATCTCATCCTGCCTATAGACATAGCAATAGCGGCACCCCTCGCTGATTTTTGTGCAGCCGTGCCACGGATTCCAGTCGGCGTATGTGCTCCACTGTTCCGCCATGAATCGGCCCGTCAATAATCTTTCATAAGGCGGAAAGCTCCCTCGTCATCCCAATCATAATGGGCCGTGAAATTGTATATCCAGCATTCTACGCTAGGATCACCTTCCTCGGTGCAGTAGGGCTCGTTTTTAGGCGACGCTGCGCGAAGTTCGAAACCCGTGTTAGTCAGATAGATACTGCTGCCCGTTGCATAATCGGGATGGGGAATGGACGATGTCAGCGTTTTGGCGTCGGAGGTCACCTCGGCGCCTGGCGGAACAAGCGTGTTGTCGTAAGCCGATGCCATGTAGTCGGCGGCTGCGGACTGCGGAATCTCAACGGCCACCTTTGTGAGTTTGCCGTTCTCATAGATGTACTCGTCGAACTCTCGGCGCAGATTGGCTTTTTCGTTGTCGGCAATCCAATAATCGTTTTCCACATCTTTCTGCGTGTAAATTTTATATCCGCCCGATTTGGTTTTGAACATATAGCATGAGAGTTCCCACTCTATTGGGTGGTCGATTTCGCTCTGGGTGAATTTGCCATTGTCGAAGAAATGGGCATCGAATCCGTTTTTGCTAATAAAGCAGTTGTGGAACTCGCCGAAAGCGTCGGTGATTGCATATTCGGTATTGAGTTTCTGCCAGATAGACTTAACCTCGTCGGGCATGCTGTTGTCGTCGGCAATCTCCGATTCGAGGGTTATTTGCAGCGGCTGGGCAAATACGCGGATTCGCTCAATGTTGGAGTTCTCATCCTTCGCGTAAAGCGAAATCATTATGTCGCGCTTTTCATATTTGTTGCGATGGGTGCGGCGCGTCAGTACGTAGTAGCCGTCTTTTTTCTCGCTGGTGTAGTCTGGAGCGTAGTCCTCCTTGTCGTAGGCGTTTTTGATTGGGAAGCCCACCGCAAGAGGCTTTGAAGTGACCATTTCCACATAACTGCTGCCATAGGTATCGTGGCTGTAACCAATCTTTTGGGCAAATCCAATTTTAGGAGAGTAAATATTTATGGCAGAGATTTTTCCGTCGATGGTTTCAAATTCCGCCATTTTTTCGCCATTCTGCGTGAGCACGGTGTTTGCGCGGTTTTCCAACATTGAGGCTATTGCCCCTTCATCAAGATTGTTGCTGACCGCGCTCTGCTTAAAAGTACCACTCTCCAATTTACAATCGTCGGCCAGACCAGACGCCTTGAGTTCGTTACCGACACTGAAAGAACAGAATCCGCCATACTGGCTCATAAGGCTGGCAAGAACCACCGAATTCTCGTCCTGCACAAATTTCTCACCGTCCCAATTGTAGCGCATCGGCCAGAAATCGCGGCTAACCATTGTGAAGCCAATGGTGTCGAAGAGCACCGCACAACTACTGTAATCGCGGTTTTTATAGGCTGTCAGAGGCTGCACCTGGACTGGCGGAAGGCAAGCGTCAGGATAATCGAAAAGATCGCCATCTTTATAGATTAACGAAGAAAGATTGGCCATTCTGGGTGGCCCATCACTAATCGAACTTTCAGTCACTTCGTAAATGACTGCTATCCAATTACCTTCGTTGGTTTGATAGCATTGCAGTTTGAAGTAAGCAAGTGCGTCGTACGTGCCTTCGGCGCCATCAATCACATTGTAGAAAACCATTCGGGTTTTCTGCGGATAACGCTCCTTCTGCGACGCGCCGTTGAAATATTCTCCCAAACTGGCATCCATCTGCCACTTTTTGGCCTCATCCACAATTTGTTTGACACCCTCATCGCTTTCAAGCAATTTGTTCCAAATAATCTTGGCAATTTCCTCCTGCGGCTCAACGTAGGTGAAAACCGCTTTTGCAGGCTCGTTGCTGGCGTCGGCCGTTTGTGCTGCGCCACCCGACTTGCCGCTGCCACCATTGCAGGCCATCAGCGCAATGCAAGGCAGCAAGAATAATATCTGTTTCTTCATATCGATTGTGTATTATGCACCAAAGTTAATCGGCTTTTTTATTTGTTGTCCGATTATCATGAAAAAGTATAATTATACTAAAATTACGAATAAATATAACCGCAACTACGAACTGCATAGTCGGTTCTATTTAACAATAATCGGCCATTTTTGCCCGATTTTCGCCGTTCCTAAAGTCAAACCCGCCGTTCGTGAGCTCGCTATTGCTTTTTTGATTAAAAAAATTGTCTTTTGAAAAGTTTTATAAGGGAATAAAATTTCATACACAAGTTTTTGAATAAAGTTTAGCGATTTCGGAACCACAAAAAACTTAACGCAATGGAAAAGCAAAAGACAAGAAACAGCGCCGCAAAAGGCAAGGTGAAACTGGCAAGTTGCAAACTGGCCAATCTGAAACTCACAACCTACATTGTTGTCAGAAACTAACCTTTAAACGACTGATACCATGATTATTGCAACCATCGTGATTCTGTTTGCGGCCATCAACTCCCGGACGGCCAAGTGCGCCTCTCACAAAGAGCAGTTTGCCAGCAGCAGTTTTAACCTTAACCGCTAGAGCCATGAGAAAATTTGCCAGCATACTAATCTGCACTCTTTTCATCCTGGTTCTCATCTGCTGCGTGCTGTACGGAATCGGTTCGTAACTAAAACAATACCAATTAAATAAATTTCTAACTAATTAAAAATCACAGATTATGAGAAAGATTAAACAATTTTTACTGGCAACGGCGGTGCTGATAGCAAGCACAGCGGTCACAATGGCGGCGTATAACGGAACGCCCAAAAAACCCAGTGCTATTACTGAGAGCAACTACAGTTCTTATCACTTAACGGAGGACTATATTGGCTATTATGCCATTACCTCTGCTGCAGAACTTTATGGGTTTGCCGAATATGCACAGAAAAACATGTATATCAGGGGTGTTTTGACTACCGACATTGTAGTGAACGAAGGGGATATTAGCAATGGATATAAGTGGTATCCAATAGGCTGTAAAATGAACAATAACGGAAGTATAGGGTTTAGACCTTTTATGGGTACTTTCGACGGCAACGGCCATACTATCAGCGGATTAAATATCAATCAATATTCCTCCGAAGCCACACCGTTCCTCTTAACGATAACGAGGTCTAATGGTTCGGAAGTATGGTCATATAGCGGATCAATGAATGTAGGTTTCTTCGGATGTGCGAATGGTGCGACTATCAAGAATTTGGGCATTATTAATTCACGGGCTTATGGTTATTCCAGAGTAGGTGGTATCTGCGGTTATTGCTATAGCAGTGGAGATGAAGGTTATTGGCAACCCACAATCATAACCAATTGTTTTTTTGAGGGGGCCGTAAATGGAACACAACATGTAGGAGGTATCTGCGGTATTGCTAATGCAAACATAACCAACTGCTACTACAAAGGCTCGGCTCATGACGGTAGTAACTATACTGGCGGCATCACTGGACAATATGGTACACTTACCAATTGTGTCTATGTATATTCTTCTAATATTTCGTACAATGTGGTCATTAGTGGCGGCAACAGTGCTATGACCAATTGCAGAAGAGTGCAGGACGACAATGCCGTGTCAAACGGTCATCTGTGCTATGCGCTCAACGATAACTCAAGCGAAGGTGATCTCCTTTGGTATCAGAATCTCGGCGGCAACAATGCCGACCCGCGCCCAGTTATGAACAATACTCACGGCATTGTGTACTACTCTTCGCCCTGCAAAACTTACAACAACAATAGCAGTACGCTTGAGCACAACTTCGGCGATGATCATATATGCACAAGGTGCGGCTATGTGCAAGGCCTGGAGAAGGTGGAAGATGCCGCTCACGCCGCAGAGTTGGGCCTCCCTGCCCGTTTTGTGGGCTGGAGCATCATCAGTACTGTCGATGATCTTTACCAATATGCTGCTTTAATTAGGAGCGGCACTGGTGTTAACGCGGTTTTGTTGAACGACATTACCGTCAACACTAATGTGCTCAAAGCCAACGGCGACCTCAACGGCGACGGCAGCAATTTCCGCGCTTGGACACCGATTTATTGTAAAGATCAATATACCTATACTGAATTTGATGGCAATGGCCATATTATCAGCGGTTTGTACTATTATAGTAGCAGTTATTCTTATATAGGGTTATTTGGTGATGCTATGAGAGCGAACATCAGTAATGTGGGTGTTGTCGATTCTTATTTTCAAGGTAAAGGTAAAGTCGGCGGCATTGCTGGCAGATTGGGTACCGATAATCGCACCCATTATATAAAGAACTGCTATTTTGCAGGAACAGTTGTCGGAACAGAAGGTTGTGTTGGCGGTATCTGCGGAGAAGCCTACTGTTATTCAAGTGGAAGCAAAGTAGCAAAAGCATACGTACAAAACTGCTATAATACAGGAAAAGTCGTTGGCGGCGTAGGAAGCAGCAACCTCTACAATGGTGTAGGCGGCATTAGCGGACGCAATGGTGTTATAGAAAACTGCTACAATACAGGAACGATTAGCGGAACCGGCTATTATGTTGGCGGTATTTGCGGATACTGGGGGGGGAACCCTTCGGACGGCTCGCAAACCAACAACTGGTATCTGACAGGCTGCGCAACCGACGGAAATGGCAAGGTGCAAAACGGTATGGGTTACCAAACAAAAGGCTACGCTGCCTCCGATAATACGAGCAAGACCGCCCCAGCCACAACAGCCCAGTTTGCTAGCGGCGAGGTGGCCTATAAACTCAACGGCAGCACAAGCACTGGCACCCTTGCGTGGTACCAGAATATCGATGCCAACCCCGACCCGCTGCCTGTTTTGGACGCAACTCACGGCGTGGTGTGGAATGCCACAACAAACTGCGCGCGTTATGCCAACAGCGAGATTTCAGACCATTTGTATAACGATGACGGCGTGTGCACAGTCTGCGGTGACGAATTAACACTCACCCAAATTGACGGTGTTTATCAGATTGGCCACCAAAAGCAACTATACCTGTTTGCTCAATTGGTTAACAGCGGCACCACCGACGTCGACGCCGTGCTAACAGCCGATATTGTTGTCAACACCAATGTTTTGAATTCGGATGGTACACTCAATGGTAATGGCAGTAACTTTAAGGCTTGGACACCTATTGGAACAATGAGCAATCAGTACTATGGCACGTTCGACGGGCAAGGACACACAATCAGCGGATTGTATTATAATAATACAACTAACGGAATCTACCCCAATGGAGGAAGTTATGTAGGCTTGTTCGGGTATGCTTATGCAACTATTAAAAATGTGGGTCTGGTTGATTCTTATTTTAATGGCTATCGATATGTTGGAGGAATTTGCGGCTATAATGGTTATTGTGTTTATAATTGTTACAATGCTGGAGCTGTTACAGGCCGTTGTACAACTAGCGACCGAACCCATGTTGGTGGTATTTGCGGCAGTGGATACTATATACTCAGTTGCTACAACACTGGTAATGTTTATGGACGTATTGCGACAGGAGGTATTAGTGGTTATGGCTTTGTTTACCACTCATACAACTGTGGCAAGGTTTATGGTTGGTATGAGATTGGTGCTATTTGTGGTTATGGTGATATAGGAAACTGTTATTATTTAGCGGGTAGTGCAAAAAGTAGTCAGCAAGAGTCTGTACAGTACGGTAAAGGCTATTCCAGCCCAGGCGCACCTCCATACAATAATAATGACGGATGTGGAAGAACTGCCGATGAATTTGCAAGCGGAAAGGTAGGCTATGAACTAAACACAAACGCCGATGAAAACGAATTTATCGTATGGCGGCAGAACCTTATGGAAGATGCACGGCCAACGCTTGATATAGACAAAAATCTCGTAATGGGCTATATCAGAGGTAGCGGCAATAATTACGAAGTGGTTGGCAATATGTATTTGTCTAGCAATTATGAAGTTGAGGCAGGCAAAACGCTTTATATTCCATCAAATGGATCGCTCACAACAACAGGCTCAGCCATAATTACCAACAACGGCACGCTTGTGTGCGACGGCACATTGGAAGGCAACGACCTCAACGGCAATGGTATTTTTAAATACGAACAGTTCAATAGCGATGATATAGCACTCACACCTTCAACCTATACTTATAAAGGCTCGGCTTACGAGATAGGAAACGGACTTACCGCTTCTGTAAGCCCACGCATAATGTGCGGAAAAGCGTTCACATTTAGCGGCAATGAACCAACGGCAACTGGATATGAGAACAACACCAATGCTGGTACGGCAACTGTGATTTTCGATTATGACGTGGAGAGAACATTCACAATCAAACCGTTGGAAGTAACACTCAATTGGAGTGAGGCCGAATTACCCTACAGTGGCGCGGCACAAGCCCCGTCAGCCACGGTTGGCAATCTGCTTGGCAACGATGTGTGCGAAGTAACCGTTGATGGTGCGCAAACGGCCGTTGGCGGCCCATACATAGCCACAGCCACCGCACTGAGCAACAGCAACTATGCGCTGCCCGAGAATGTTACCACAGAGTTCTCTATTGTGTCTCGGATGGTTTCAGAACCAACCATAGTGTTGAGTGCCAACACATTCACCTACAACGGTCAGGCTCAAACGCCAACCGTGACAGTGAAAGACGGCAATACAACAATTGACCCTTCAGAATACACAGTAACAATGAGTGGCGACGTTACCAACGCTGGCCAGAAGACCGTTACCATCAGCAATGTTAGCGGCAACTACAACGTCAGCGGCTCGGCAACCTTCACAATCAACCCGAAGGAGGTTACAAATCCGACAATCGCGCTGAGCGCAACATCGTTCACCTACAACGGCTCAGCAATTGAACCGACCGTGACTGTTAAAAACGGAGAGACAATCATTGATCCGAGCGAATACACCGTTAGTTACAGCAACAACACCAATGCTGGCACGACGGCAACGGTAACTATCACCGACAAGGCCGACGGCAACTACACCGTCAGCGGCTCGGCAACCTTCACAATCAATCCGAAGGTGGTTTCAAGCCCGACAATCGCGTTGAGCCAGACTTCGTACACCTACAATGGCTCGGCTCAGACACCGACCGTGACTGTAAAAGACGGAGAAACAACCATTCCAACATCGGAATACACTGTTAGTTACCCGACCGATGTTACCAACGCTGGCCAGAAAACCATTAACATCAGCAATGTTAACGGCAACTACACCGTCAGCAACTGCTCGGCAACCTTCACAATCAATCCGAAGGAGGTTACGAACCCGACAATCGAGTTGAGCCAGACTTCGTACACCTACAATGGCTCGGCTCAGACACCAACTGTGACTGTGAAAGATGGTTCAACAACCATTGCATCAGGCGAATACACCGTTAGTTACAGCAACAACACCAATGCTGGAACGGCTAACCTGACCATCACCGACAAGGCCAACGGCAACTACACCGTCAGCGGCGAGACAACCTTCACCATCAATCCGAAGACCGTTTCTAACCCGACAATCATATTGAGCCAGACTACGTTCATCTACGACGGCACGGCAAAATCTCCGACTGTTACATCGGTGAAAGACGGCTCAACCGTTATTCCAGCATCGGAATACACGGTGACGATGCCTGACGATGCTGTGAGCGTTGGTGATTATACTGTCGAAATCGAAGACATCGATGGCGGCAACTACACCGTCAGAGGTACGGCAACCTACGTTATTAATCTCTGCACCGAGCACCAGTTCGACAACTTCGGCCAGTGCACCGTTTGCGGCGAATATACTCAGCCCGAACTCGTTGACGGCGTATATCAGATTGCCAGCGCGGCAAATCTCTATTGGTTCGCCTCGTGGGTGAACAAAGGCAATGCTGAAGCCAGCGCAGTGCTCACTGCCGACATTGTTGTAAACAGCAATGTGCTTGCAGCCGACGGCTCGCTCAACGGCGACGGCAGCAACTTCAGAACCTGGACTCCGATAGGTTATGTTGACGAGGAAGGAAATGAGTATTGCTTCTCAGGCACTTTCGATGGCAACGGACATACAGTGAGCGGCTTGTATTCGGTTGGTTATGAATACAATGTGGGCTTGTTTGGAATTGCAACCGAAGCAACAATTAAAAATGTGGGTATTGTTGATTCATACATTAGTGGTGGGGCAGGAATTGGCGGCATTTGCGGTTCTGCCAGAAGCAATAGCACAATAACCAATTGCTATAACACAGGAGCGGTTAGCAGCGAAATGCATGATGCAGGTGGCATTTGCGGGGACCTTGTTGGCAGCGAAATAACCAACTGCTACAACACAGCAACGGTTACTTGTGGAGAATCATACGCGGGTGGCATTTGCGGTTATGCTTATAATAATTGCACAATAACCAATTGCCACAACACAGGAGCGGTTAGCAGCGAAATGTATGATGCAGGTGGCATTTGCGGAGCGATTGAAGAAGGAATCACAATAACCAACTGCTACAACACAGGAGCGGTTACTTGTGGTGAATCATACGCGGGTGGCATTTGCGGAGAACTTGCTGGCAGCGAAATAACCAATTGCTACAACACAGGAGCGGTTACTTGTGGTGAAGCAGATGCAGGTGGCATTTGCGGATATATATATGAATCCACACTAACCAACAACTTCTATCTTGCTGGTTGTGCAACCGTTGGCGAGGGCGAGAATGTGGTAGTGCAAAACGGCGTTGGAGTTGATGAAGGAGAAGAGCCAGCAGCCGATGCCGAGGGCCAGACAACTGCGGCCACAGCCAGCGAGTTTGCAAGCGGCCGAATAGCCTACTTGCTCAATGGCAGCGAGTTCGGCGGCAGCGTATGGCATCAGACTCTGTTTGCCGATGAGGCTCCAGTGCTCAACGCAGAGCACAACAGTGTTACGGGCTACATTGCCGAGGAGGGCGGCGGCGTCACCGTTACAGGCGACGTGGTTGTGGCAACAGATTATGAGGTTGCCAATGGCAAAACTCTGAATATTCCTGCTGGCGCATCGCTCACCACAAGAGGTGATGGCGCCATCACCAACAATGGCACAATTGTTCTCAACGGCACACTGGCAGGCAACGATTTGGCTGGCGAAGGCAACTTCATCTATGGCGGCCAAATCGCAACAGCCGATTTAGTGCTGAGCAATGCAAACTATGTCTACAAAGGTTCGGCCTACGATGACATTGAGTTCACTGTCTGCCGCACAATCTGCGGAAAAGTGTTCACCTATGGCGATGCTTACACAGTGTCGTACGCCAACAACATCAACGCTGGCCAGGCAACCATCAGCCTCACCAACAACAACGATGCTGAGAATGTTGTCAGCAGCCAGTTTACCATCAATCCTATTGAAGATGAGGTGGTTGTGACCGTAACACTTGCCGATAAGAGCGTGGCATTCAGCGGCGCGGCGCAGACATACAACTCTGAAGATGCACTCACCATCGAGGCCAACAACGCGCTTTACAATATCAGTTGGGTTTCGGCGTCGGGCAACGCGGCAAGCGTCAGCGGCACCAATGCTGCAGAGTACGCTTTCGGCTGGAATGCTGAAATGTTCAGCAACACCAGCACGAACTTCACCAATGTCCGCTTCGATGTTACCGATGGCAAACTCATCATCACTCCTAACACTGAGGTTGTTGTCACCGTAACCGAGAACAGCAGCACACTCACTTATAATGGTGAGGAGCAGAGCGTTAGCGGTTACTCTGTAGCCATCAGCGATGCCACAGGCGTTTACAGCGAAGACGATATCGCGTTCAGCGGCACTGCCACAGCAAGTGGCATCAACGCTGGCGTTTACCAGATGCAACTGTCGGCTGCTGATTTCAGCAACACCAATAAGAACTTTGCCGATGTGACATTCAACATTGTCGATGGTGCTCTCACCATCAACAGGGCTGCCGATGCACCAAACAAGCCAGAGGCAACTATGGAGACACGCTACATCAACACTCAACTTGTGGCTCTGCCTGCCGATTGGGCATGGAGCGGAAACAAGGCTCTTGAGATGGGCGCAAACACCGCCACCGCCAACTACACTGGTGCCGACAAGGGCAACTATGTAACTGAGAGCGTGGAAGTTACCATCACCCGCACCGAATGCCCGCACAACGAGGGTAACGAACTGCTCTACACTCTCGACGCGACTTGCACCCACAAGGGCTACACTGGCAACACAAGTTGCAAACTCTGCGGCCAGATTTACCAAATGGGCGACAGCATTCCTGCTTTAGGTCACGATTTTGTGAACACCGTTGTTGCACCAACCTGCACCGCCGAGGGCTACACCGAGCACCTTTGCTCGCGCTGCCAGCACATTGAGTATTCTGATACCGTTGCCGCCACAGGCCACAAAGCCGACAGCGTAGTGTTCGAGAATGTTGTGGCAGCCACCTGCACCGAGGCTGGCTCGCGCGATTCAGTGGTTTATTGCTCGGTTTGCCAGATTGAGTTGAGTCGCACCAAGGTTGTCATTCCTGCTGGCCACCATATTGTGGTTGATCCCGCAGTTGCCGCCACCTGCACCGCCACTGGCCTTACTGAAGGCTCGCATTGCGATGTTTGCCACGAAGTGCTTGTTGCACAAACAACTACTACTGCCGCAGGTCACGCTGCAGGCGCAGCCGTTGCCGAGAACCTGAAAGCCGCAACCTGCACCGCTGCTGGCTCAGTTGACTCAGTTGTTTATTGCACCGTCTGCAAGGCAGAATTGAGCCGCAAGACTGTTGAGATTCCTGTTGCATCCCACACTGCAGGTGCTGCAGTTGCCGAGAACTTGAAGGCCGCAACTTGCACCGCTGCAGGCTCAGTTGATTCAGTAGTTTATTGCACTGTTTGCAAAGCAGAAATCAGCCGCAAGACAGTTGAGTTACCTGTTATTGCTCACACTGAGGTAGTTGACGTAGCCGTTGCAGCAACTTGCACAGAATCAGGCTTGACAGAAGGCTCTCACTGCTCGGTTTGCAATACAATTATAAAGGCACAAGAGGTTATTCCTGCCAAAGGTCATAAGGCCGACAGCATTGTCATTGAGAATGTTGTGGCTGCAACATACAAGGCCGCAGGCTCTTACGATTCAGTGGTTTACTGCTCGGTTTGCAAGGTTGAGTTGAGCCGCACCAAGGTTGTGGTTCCGCAACTTGTTGTTCCGAAGATTGACACTGAGGTTGTTATCAGCCAGATTGAGTACACCGTCGGCGACAGCCTGAAACTCGATGGCGGCAAAATCATCATCGCCACCAGCGACAGCACAACG
>JAEEGJ010006048.1_pt1 | contig 36914 bp, 63 predicted proteins | sample 8958761 | NCBI WGS metagenome assembly JAEEGJ01 (sample SAMN16246546, study PRJNA631951) | gut metagenome | biome: gut microbiome; feature: rumen; material: RS-attached | host: Bos | place: Iran: Karaj | collected 2018-10
AGAAAGCTACAAAACAAAACGCTCCTTATGTAGCAGCAAGTGAGGCTTTCAAAGGTCAGGCAGATATGGGTATGGTCAGTTGTGTACTTTCCAACGTCCAGAAGATGTATCAGTCTGACAGTAAGATTGACCCTAAGAACGGCAAGCATGGCTTCTGGGATAAGTCTCTTCGCAGCTACAAAGAGAATATGCCGGTTCCCTTCAAGGCTGACCGCTTCGTCAACCTTCGTCTGGCGGAAATAACTTCCCCAAGTGGCAATAAATACGAGGGTGGATTTTTCTCCCTGATGGGTATTCCGTTCCAAATGCGTTTCGGACGTGACCGTAGCGGCAACAGACTGATAGTGGAACGTATTCTCAGTGGAGAGTACAAGATGTGTACGTCATCTATACAAATTACACAGGTTAGGGAGCGTCTGGACTTGCTGAATGAAGAAAATGACAAACGGAAGCAAAGCAAGGAAACTGGATCGGTGGAGGACGGACAAAAGAAGAAAAAGAAACAGAAGCAGAAGATATTCCTTCTTCTCTGCGTGGATATTCCTAAGAAAGAGGTGAAGATTAATCCTGAAAAGAAATTGTTTGCGTTCTTAGGTGTTATGAATCCAGTTATCTGCACTTGTGACATCAGAGCCTATAAGGTTTATGATAGCGGTTATAAATGGTTCGAGATAGGAACAAAAGAAGAGTTCAATTATCGTCGCAGGCAGATTCAAGAAGCTGTTAGGCGTTGTCAGATAAACAACCGATATACTACTGGTGGTAAAGGTCGAAAAAAGAAATGTCAGGCTATCGAGCGTTGGCATGAGAAAGAAAACAACTACGTTGATACCAAACTCCATACTTACAGTCGTATGTTGGTTGATTTAGCTATCAAGCATGAGTGCGGTCAAATTATTCTTATGAATCAGATTCATCGTGAAGATGAAGCAAAAGAGGATAATAAGAATGGAGAGCCGTTTGTACTCAGGAATTGGACTTACTACGGATTCAAAGAAAAGATAGAGTACAAATGTAAGATGGTTGGCATTACATTGAAAGTAGATGAATAATAGAATATCGGGTTGGCTGCACAACCTTAACGTGAGGGATTGTCACTCATGGAGTACAAAAAATGTATGTTTTGCAGTTTGTAATTCATGCGATATAATTTGATTTGTTTTAGTAGATTAGTTTTAAGTAGTTTGTACCTCGTTGCCTGAGATAGGTAGCGAGGTTTTTTCTTTAAGCGTATGTATAAAGACCAACTTAATGAGTGGCTAAAGGCGCATCCGAAAGCAACACTGGAGGAAGCGATTGAGGCTGGCTATTGGATAGCTACCGATAACTGGTGCAAACAGCGTAAATAATATATAATGTATGGAGAAAACGTATGTAGGAATTGACCCAGGGCAAATTGGTTTTATTACTGCCCTATTCCCTGACGGTCACAAAGAATTTTATTCAATTGATGAACATGATGACCTCGATTTAGGACGTATCTTCAAGGATATAAAGAAACGTTCTTGGGAGGTGGTGGCTTGCATGGAACAGATCCATGCTATCTTTGGAGCCAGTGCAGGCTCTACTTTTTCCTTTGGTGAAATCTTTGGTACTCTCAAAGGTTTGTTGATTGCAAATGAGATTCCTTATCACCTCGTAGCACCCAAAGACTGGCAGAAAGAGATTTGGGTACATCAAGACGAGATTACTACGACAAAATATAGGACTCAGACTGATAAGGAAACTGGAGTGAAATATAAAAAAGAATATAAGGCAGTTGACCCAAAGCCTACATCATTCAATGCAGCACGTCGATTATTCCCAAATGTTGATTTGAGGAAGAATGAACGTTGCCGTAAGCTCGATGATAACAAGTGTGATTCTCTCCTTATAGCTGAATACGCAAGACGAAAGAATTTATAATATAGGTATGGAAAAGATTAAGATTGTACTTGAAAAAGAGGGTGCAAAGATTCCTGTTCGTGCGCATGATGGTGATGCAGCATACGACCTTTACACTCCTGAGGACATCGTTTTGACAAACGGACGTTCTATCATTGACCTTGGCTTCGCTATTGAGTTGCCTCGTAACCTTGCTGCCACTATTCAGCCTCGCAGTGGATTCGCTTCTAAGGGAATGGAAGTGTTAGACCGTCGAGGAAGTGGTAATAAGTATCGTATTGATGCCGATGTTGTGCGTGGCTTGGTGGATTCCTGCTATCGCGGTCATGTCGGTGTAATAATCAATGTTCGTGAGCCAAACGCTCAGTACTACGTCCTGCCAAAGGGTACTCGTATCGCTCAAATGCAGATAGTCGTTGTTCCTGAGACTGAGTTTGAGGAAGTTGAAAAACTCTCAAAGACAGACCGGGCTACGAATGGTTATGGTTCTACTGGTGCTAAGTAATATATAAATAAGGTATTATGGCAAAAGAGAATAATAATTTGAGATTCTATGAGCAACTGAGGAAAGTTCCTTCTGAGGCTCTGAAACAAATCAAAGGTGGTCGTTTGTCGGGAATGTCGGATATTAATCCGATGTTCAGAATCAAGGCAATTACTGAGGCTTTTGGTGTTTGCGGTTTTGGATGGAAGTACGAAATCGTAAAGCAATGGCATGAGACTTTCACCTTTGATGCAAAAGAGTTCGAGGTCATAAATGGTGTTAGTACCGCCAAAAATGTACAGCGTACTGAAATTAAGGCTTTCTGCAACATCAACCTATATATCAAGGTAGATGGTGAATGGAGTGAGCCTATTCCTGGTCTTGGTGGTAGTTCCGTAATGACTTACGAGAAGAACGGCTATTATGTCAGTGATGAAGCCGACAAGATGGCTCTTACTGATGCAATGGGTGTTGCCATGAAAGCACTTGGTGTTGCAGCCGATGTCTATTGGGAGAAAGGTCAGTTTGATTCTAAGTACGACCAACAGGCTTATGTTGCACAGCAGCAGGCAGCACAATCACAACAACAAGCTATGCAAGTATTACAAGGCTATCAGCAGCCAGTCTATCAGCAACCGCCAGTACAACAGCCAATGCAGCAGCCGCAAGTTACTGCCGAGCAAGTAATGGCAGAGATTCAGGCAGCTCAGACTCTCGAAGAGGTGGGGAATATCTATAATAAGTACCCACAATGGCAGCAGGACGCGAACTTTACTGGTGCGTTGACTGCAAGGAAAGACCAAATTAAGAACAATGGTAAATCATAATTTATGGAACTACCAGTATTAAACCAATCTCCAGTCACTTTCAAGAGTGACACACACCAATACTTTTTAGGTGACAAGGAGTTGAAAGGTGTTACCTCTACTCTTATTAAAAGAGCATATCCGAACACCTATAAGAGACCTGACAACTATACTGATGAACAATGGAATCAAATTCTTGCTAATGCAGCCGCAAAAGGTAGTAATGTGCATGAGACTATTGAACTCTATGATGAACTTGGTGTAGTTGGTAATCTTCCTGAGTTGCAGAGTTATATCCGCATCAAGCAGGAAAACAACTTAACAGTACTGGCTACTGAGTATCTTATCAGTGATGAACAGAATTATGCTACGGCTATTGATAAGGTTATGATTCGACCAGATGGCGGTATTATCCTTGTTGATTTCAAGCGTACTTATGACCTTCACATTGAGAATGTAACTTTGCAGCAAAGTATTTGTAAGCGTTGGTTTGAGAATCTGAATCCACATTTGAAGGTTGCAGCAATCTATGTGATGTGGCTCAGAGAGGATAAATCTAAATTCGTAGAGTTACAGCCTTGGGGTGATGAACTTCTTGATGAACTTATTCGTTGCGACTTAGAAGATAAGGATTTCGCTCCTATCATTCAGAGTTACGGAACGTTCCCTGCTAAGTTTGCCGAGGTAGAGGCAGAGGTGGCACGATTAGAAGCAGCCGTAAAGATTGCAAAGGCACGTCAAGACGAACTTAGAAAAGGTTTACTTGATATGATGACTGAGAATAACATCAAGTCATTCACTGGTAGCCGTGTGAAACTCACAAGAGTTTTGCCTTCGACTTCTGAGAAGTTTGATAGTAAGGCTTTCAAGGAAGAAAATCCCGAACTCTACAAGAAATATTGCAAACCTACGCAGACTGCTGGTAGCTTGCGTGTAACGCTTGTGGGGGAATAAGCCATGAAGATTCGACTTGTAAACACTCCAACTGGCTTCGTACCTGAGACCGATGATGATTACGAGGTAAAGCGTAAGATGAAGGTTGGTAAGGTTTATGAGGCTACTATTAAAGAGGTGAGGAATCCTAAATTTCTTCGCCTATACTTTAGTCTGATTAATATTGCATGGGAGTATCTTACAGAACAACAGCAGGCTTTCTTTTATAACAACAAAGAGAGTTTTCGTAAGACCTTGGAAGTAGCGGCGGGTCATTTTGAACTTGTTTATTCGAGAAGCCGTAATGAATGGCTTGAAATGCCAAAGTCCATTGCTTTTGATGCCATTACCGAACAAGAGTTTAGTGATTTGTTTGAGCGAGTAAAGACTACTCTTTATCAGCAATTTATCCCAGACATCAACAAAGAAGAGTTTGAGAAAGAACTTAAATGGTATTAATACATTTTAAACGTTTAAATTATGAGTGAAATTTTAGTTACAGGAACAATTGTTCAAGCATTACCTATTCAATCAGGAGTTAGCCAAAGAGGTAATCAGTGGATGCGTCAGTCGTTCATCATCGAACATGAGCACGGTCAGTACCCTCGTCGTATGGTTTTCGATATTCGAGACCAAAAGATTCAGGAGTTGAGTTTGCAAGTTGGTGAGAATGTAACATTGCACCTCAACATTGACTGCCGAGAGTACCCTGAAAACTCAGGTAAGTTCTTTAATTCTATTGAGGCATGGAAAGCTGATCGTGTGGGTCAGCAAATGCAGCAAGGCTATCAGCCTCAGGGTTATCAGCAACCAGTATATCAACAACAGCCAATGCAGGGTGGTTATCCGCAGCAGCAGCCCATGATGCAGCAACCTATGCAGCAGCAACCTATGATGCAGCAACAGCCCATGCAACAGCCGATGCCACAGCAGCCTGCACCATTCCCACCTGCGCAAGGTCAGGCAATGCCACAGCAACAAGTTCAGCAGCCTGCACCATTCCCACCTGCACAGCAGCAAGCACCTCAGGCTCAACAGCCAGTGCAGCAAGCACCACAGCAGGGCGCACAGCCTCAGGGTCAACAGTTGCCATTCCCTCCTGCTCAATAATGCCTGGAGCCGTATCATTAGTTTGGTACGGCTCTACTTTTTCGGGGGTATTTTGGTTTTGATTGCAGATGGAAGGTAAGGAATCGTGCAGGCAGTTATGCCTTAAAATAGCAAAACAAATAAACGCAAAGGTTGTCAATATGACTCCCTGCGCTTCTCTGCGTGCAGCAGCATAAGCGCACTCGTTGGCGACTGACGAAGGAACATAATAGTCGTAACCTCAGATTTCCTCGTTAGATTAAATGAGGTGGTGGATGATGCTTGCCTATCTGGTTAGCCCCAAACGCACGTAACAAGTTTCTATAAGAAGTCTGTAAGACGAGGGTTCGACTCCCTCTACCTCCACATATTGGTAAGATATGAACTACGTATTATTAAGAAAACTCTACCCTACAACAAGCAATGCAGAAATAGCCGTATTACTTGGTACAACCAAGAATAACGTTGCTCAACGTGCTAATGTTTTAGGTTTGAAAAAGAATCCAGTGTATCTCTCAGGTGTTAATCGTAAGAATGGACTGAAAGGATTAAAGTCTCAGAAAGTTGTCTAAATATGGATTTTGTCACGGATGGATGGTAAGCCCTAAAGACTTCAATGAGGTTACTTGCCCTCGTAGGGAGTCTTGCGCTTACTACGATGTCAATTTCTATCGAAAGCACGCCCACCATCTTGACGATTTTGAGGAAATGTTTCCCTTTGAGCCTTGCCCCTTCTTTGTTCAGAGGCAGGGAGTACAGCAGAAAGAACAAAAAGAAGAAAAATCAGATTTCTTATTAGGCATACAATAATATGATTCCAGATTACATTTTGAAAGCAGCCCGTGAGTATCGTGATAAGCATGGCGGCGACCAGTCATTAGAGGATGCCTTTATTGCAGGGCATAAGGCAACACGTAATCCGACAAAGAAAAGCGTTACCCTTACAAGTGAGCAGGAAACAGAGTTCAATGAATGTTGGACTGCATACCGCGAAAAAGGTTGTAAGGCAAAGGCAATGTTGGAGTGGCAGAAGTTGTCCGACAAAGAGATTGCTATTATTCGGTCCCACATAGATGCTTATGTGGAAACGAGAGATAGAATATACCAAAAGGACTTTGAGAGATACCTGAAAGACAAGGTATTTCTTTCTGTCATATTCAAAGGTAATCAGGTCTTTTATGACCCCAAGGAAGAATCTAATGTTGTGATGGCAGTACCACAACAGCAAACAATAGACTGGCAATCGTGATAGACAAAGCACAAGTATATAAGTGGTGGGACGTATTCAAGAATGGTTCAGACCTGACGGAAATACGCATCCTCAGTGGCAACAAAACTTGGAGTGGCTACTTCAAGGACGTTGAAACACTGTTAGCTTGCATTGAGCCATATAGCAATAGCCCTCACACACAGATATACTTCACGTTGAATCATATCAAAGAGGCTTGCTATGGTAGAAGTCAGTGCAACAAGATAATTCAGATATTCAGAGAACCAACAACGAGTGATGTTGATATTGATGGCAGAACGCACATCTTGATTGACCTTGATCCGAAACGTCCTGCTGGTGTCAGTTCAAGTAACGATGAGCTGAACTATGCGTATCAAAAGGCGGTGGATATATTCAACTGGTTAAAGTCGCAAGGATTCTATGAGCCTATTATCTGTATGTCGGGTAATGGTTATCATTGCGTCATTCCTTGCCTTATATCAGCGTCGCCCGAAGCTACTGAAACGATTAAGAAATTCCTTCAAGTCCTTTCGCTGTTCTTTTCCGATGAACATATAGAAGTGGATGAAAAGGTATTCAATCTTGCCCGAATCAGTAAGTTGCCTGGTACAACCGCTTGTAAGGGAGAGAATACACCAGATAGACCTTGGCGACAGTCACAAGTCGTTTATGTTCCTTCTGAAATCAAGCCAACGGATATTGCCTATTTCAAGAAGATTGCGGCGATGTACCCTGAGGAAGAAAAGCCGAATAGGTACAATAATTATTCCTCTGAGAAATTCGACTTGGTGGAGTTCCTAAATAAGCATGGTATCGGCTACACTACTCAGCGTGTGGCAGGTGGTACTAAGTACATTCTTGACCATTGCCCTTTTAACGACCAACACAAGCATAAGGATGCGGTCATCTTCCAAAGGGATAGCGGAGCAATAGGTTTCCTTTGCTTTCACAATAGCTGTTCGGGCAAAACGTGGCGTGATGTGCGTCTGCTTTTTGAGCCGGATGCCTACGATAGGGATTATACACCTCAACCTCAGATGTATAAACAGCCTATCATTCAGCAGCCAGTTGCCACAACACCTATCATTCAGCAGGAGCAGAAAGGTAAGATATGGTTGAAGATGTCTGAAATCAAACGACCAAAGATTGACCTCAAAGACTACATACCTTCTGGAATACCCTACATCGACGAAAAAGGATTGGGATTCAGACGCAAGCAAGTTTCCGTTTGGTCGGGATTCAGAGGATGCGGAAAATCCACGTTGTTGAATATGCTCATTCTCAATGCAGCTCAGAAAGGTTACAAGAGTGCGCTCTATACTGGAGAGTTGCCTGAGGATATGGAAAAGCAATGGCTATACCTTCAAGCAGCAGGCAAACAGCACGTCAGAAAGTACGGCAATTCCGATTACTACTATGTGCCTGATGCTATTGCAAGCCGAATAGATACTTGGATAGACAAGTTCCTTTGGACTTTCAATAACAAGTACGGAGATAACTTCGTTCAAATCAGCGACCAGGTAAGGCGGTTGAAGGATGAAGAGGACATTGATTGTGTTCTGCTTGATAACTTGATGGTGCTGAACTTCCGTGAACTGGATTCAGATAAGTTTGAACGTCAGGGTGCTTTGCTGCAACGTCTGAATGACTTGGCGAAGGAACTTGATATTCATATCCACTTGGTTGCTCACCCAAACAAGACTTCCGGGTTTATCAGAATCGACAATATCAGTGGTAGTGGTGACATCAGTAACAAAGCTGATAACGTATTCCTTCTTAGTAGGGTCAATACCGACTTCATCAACAATGCGAAGCCAATCATGAACAAGTTCACCTATCAGAGCATACTTGATAGCAAGTGTACTAACGTCATTGAGATTGGTAAGTTCCGTAATAAGGGTTCGCTTGTCGGGCATTACATTGAGTTTTGGTTTGAACTGGAGAGTAACCGATTAAAGAACGATCTTGCAGAGAATATCATCTACAATTGGGAAGAGGCACAGCAGTTGTCTATCAGTTACGATGGAACTCCTACCGTTCAGGAACTCATGCAGGAGTCCAAGAGCAATGGACTTCCTTTTGATTCTAACACCAATAATGATTTGCCGTTCTGATGATTACCGAGATATACGCTTGCGGACACAACCAAACGTCTGCATTTGTCATTGTAGAAAGCGGCAATATCATTCATTATGGCTCTCATAGGTGGGAAAACGGAATATCCTTTGAGGGTATAAACACCATTGCCGATGACTTCAATTGTGAGGTGATTGCCGTTATATGTGCCATGATGCTTTGTGAGAACAATAAGCGTATGGCAGTGAACATCTACACTGATAGCGAGGATTGCCAGAAATGGTACTATCGCAATCAATGTAATTCTCCTTTCTTTCAATCACTCCTGAATCATTCAGTGGGTGTTGATATTTACGCAGAGCCTTGGAAGGATAATCAGTTTGGTAATGACTTCAAGGCAGCGTGTTTGAATATGTGTAAGTAACATTATTTGAGTAATATCACCGAATGGAATTTGACGTAAACAAACCTCTGAGAGTCTTTGAGGCCTTTGGCGGCTATGGTAGCCAGTCACTTGCCTTTAAGAGGCTCAAAGAGTATTTCCCTGAGTTCGATTTCAAAGTAGTTGGCTACTCTGACATTGAACCAACAGCAATAACCGCTTATATGGCCTTACACAAGGGCGAGAACATCATCAATTATGGTGATATTTCTCAAATAATATGGAAGAATGTGCCAGACTTTGACTTCTTCACCTATTCTTGGCCTTGTACTGATGTAAGTGCAGCAGGATTGCAGCAGGGATTCAAGCGAGATAGCGGTACTCGTTCCTCTCTCCTTTGGGAGTGTGAAAGAGCCATCAAGGAGAAACGTCCTAAGTATCTCCTTATGGAGAATGTGAAATCGCTCACTCAGAAAAAGTTCATGGCAGACTTCACGGACTGGTTGGACGTTCTTGAAGGTCTTGGATATGTGAACTACTGGAAGGTACTTGATTCATCTAACTTCGGAGTGCCACAACATAGAGAACGAGTATTCTGTATCTCTATCTATCGTGAGAAAAGTACACCGATTCCAAACTACGAGTTCCCAAAGGAGTTTCCCTTGGAACTTTGCCTAAGAGACGTTCTTGAAGAGAATGTAGATGAAAAGTACTTCCTCTCTGATGAAATGCTTGTTAGGTTCTGTGAGAAATCTTTGGAGGAATCGGAAAATGGCGGCACAATGCAATTCCTTCCCGATGGTGATGAAGGACTGGAGAACTTCATCTTTGCTCAGTAGGATAGTTCCGTACAACACAGCAGTAAGTGGTGTAGCGTACACTATCAATACCAGATATGACCTTGCAGCCATCAGTGACTATACCCACGACAAACATTGTAAGACGTGTGTGATGTATGTGTATGAAACTGACTAAAACACCACCAAGTCGCTGTCTTGCCAGTATTCACCCTCTTAATAGAGAAATGGAATGGAAGTGCAAGAGAGACAAGCGAGGCTGGTTGCATGAGGATATTTGCCCTACCGTTACTGCTAATGAGTATCGCAGCGTAGGAAACGTTATTTATGAGATATATGAAACGGAATAAGCCTACTGGCGGTGTTCGTCTTGAAAGCCTAATAGAAAGCAATACACCACCTATGAAAGATGGTGTTTGGTTAGATACCTACAATGGCATTTGGAATGATAGCGTTGCAGGAACTATCAAGGCTCGTATAGATGGTAATTGTATGTATTATGTCACACAAATAATAGAGAACTTATGACAGAAGAATGGCGACCTATCGAAGGTTATTTGAATAAATACTTTGTTTCAAACATAGGCCGAGTAAAGAACTGTCACGGACGAATACTTGCAAGAGACGTAGCACAAAGAGGTTATTTGAGGGTAAAGTTGTGTTTTGGTGGTGTTAGTATTGCGCATAAAGTTCATAGACTTGTAGCAAGTGCGTTTATCCCAAATCCTAATAATTTGCCACAAATCAATCATATCGACGAAAACAAACGTAATAACAATGTAGATAACCTTGAATGGTGTGATAACAAGACGAATTGCGGTCTAAGGAAAAACAAGAAATTCAAAAAACGTCCTGTTGTGATGTGTGATTTGAATGGAAATCCATTACGTGAGTTTTCTTCTATACATGAAGCATCGGTAAAGACTGGAGTGAATCGGTATGGTATATTGTCCGTTTGTAATGGTGTTCAGTATGAAGCAGGCGGTTATTACTGGAAAGATAAGACTTGCTGATTCTTTCATCTTCGGTTATACTCGTAGCCGTGACAATGGCGAGATACTGAACTATCATCGTAAAGACGTGGCGAACACCATTCACGGCTCTACTGGAGCAGGAGGCAATACAGATCAGTTTGCAGCAGTAGTCTATGAGAACGAATAAGATTGTTGTGATAGGTAACGTTTGGGTATCGAAGCAAAATGGTATGGTATATGAGCCAAACGGCATTGCACCAACATTGACTTGTGGATGCCATGTAGGAGTAGAACCTAAGATTAGAGTTGTCTATGAGACTGATTGACGCAAAAAATGGTGCTAAGAGAATGAGAGATAACGGAATGACTTTTGAGTTTGGACGTTGGCGAGTCTCAAATGCTCTGACTCAGAACATAGACCATAGTTTAATAGTTTTGGCTTATGAGACTGATTAAGGGTATATCTGAGGCTTTCAATCATGCAAAGGAATGGGAAGGAAACTGGAGTGGTTATTCTATGGTAAAGCCTATTTCTCCTGCATTAAGAGCAACGGACTATAAATGCCCTAAGTATGTTTGGTACATCTATGAGACTGATTAAGGCTATTGGTTGCGCCTATCGTGGCAGAAGCAAAGGTGACTGGAGCGTATCAGAGCATATACAGCAGCTCGAACTTAACTCTGAAATGTATGCCAATTCCGTAACGAGTATAACAAAGGATTCAATGCTTTGCTTGGTATATGAGACTGATTGACGCACAGCAACTACGAAAGATGCGTACCTTTGAGGAAAGGGAGCGCAGGCATATTCATGGTGATGCAGGGGCTAAATACAGCCAAGGGAAAGTACAGTACGTTGCCAAAGACGGAATGATGGGTGCTTTGACTACTGCCGAGGCGAAGGATAATTTGTTAGTAGAGGTATATGAGACATGAGCAGAGCAGACTTCATCAGATTCAAGAAAATGCCAAACGGCAATATCAGAGCCTACCAGTCAGATACAGATGACAAACGAGGTGTCAGCGAACTTCAAATAACCAATATCAAGAATCCTGCACCAACGGTTACTACCACACAGCAGATAAACATTTACTTAGTATATGAGACAGAATAAGATGTATAACGACTTTCATAGATTCGTGAGGGTCGTATATCGCTACTATCGCAGAACATACGGCAAAGAGGCTACTCAGGACGAGTGCCTGGAATTGTTCAAGATTGTGTTCCCTGCAATGTATCAAGCGAACAATTCAGACGATAAAGTTTGCAAATTCACCGATAAAGCACTTGAACGCATGGATAGGCTGTTTAAGAAATGGAATCCTGAGGGACCATTGAAGCTACTATGCGAGTACACTTTGGAGCAAGCACATAAGGAAATGGCAAAGGATAGCTTTATTCCCTTCTGCAATGACATACTTCCTGTTATAATGCGCATCCGCAAACTTTCGGAACGTGAGTGCTTCCGTTTGCAGGACGTTGAGGAAAACGATATTGATACCATACTCAATAGCGGTATCAGTAAATCGGCTGCATACAGACTTGCAGGAAACAGCATAACAGTTGCACCTCTTTTCTTTATCTATCAGAATCTCTTTATTACTCCTTCTACGAAAGAAGGCAGGATTGAACCGAAACAGCTAAGTTTATTCTAAAACATAAAATTATGAACTATCTTTTATTCGATGACTTCCACCAGTGGCTAACTTGCTTACTGGCAGGTGTTCGGAAATTCTGTTGGGGAATATTCCGAATCGTGACGTGTTTAATCGGTGCTGTATTAAGCCTACTGAGGGCTTTGTGGCGCAGAATGGTAAGATTTACTGGCAACTACCCTAACATCGTCTTAGGAGCCGCTATTGTGGTCGTAGCGTTAGTTTGGGTGCTTACCTTTGCAAGCATGAGAGCAAGAGCCGTTGGTGCTGAACATCAGCGTGACTCTCTATCGTATGAGCTGAGTAAATTCACTCAGATGTACGACAAAGCCGATGAAAAGGTAATTGTGGAAGATGACACAATATCATATCAGATATGGCAGCAGAAATGAAAGAAGGTCAGTTCTACTATGCGCCACATCGTAGAATGTGGGGTGTATGGAAGTATCACAATCACGGCAATGGTTGTTCGTCAGGAGAGTTCATCATGGACTTTCCATCTAAGGACTCTGCAAGGCGTTTTGTCTATAAGATGAATGGCTGGAATCTAAACGAGAATAAGGATGAAGCTCAGATACAAGAAAAGAAATAGTCCACGTATGCAGTCAGCAATTAATCGTACTTTCCATGCGTGGCAAGGCGGTTGGTGGATGCGTTCAGATGTCAGAGCATTAGGAATGTGTGCTATTGACTTGGCTTATGGTGCTGATAAGTATGACGTGCTGAATAAACTCTGTTGCCCTTACAAGCGAGGGATAATGAGTTTTGTCCGTTGCGACATCAGGCATCGTTCACGGCTACTGGATATATTGTTGTTACTATTGTTGCTAACTTTCTTGTGGCTCATGTCACAGCCTATCATGTGGGCGGTTAGCTACACCACTTTTTGATACGATATTTCACTTATAAGTTAATTTTTAATTCATAAAATTTTATGGGTCAGTTCAAAAGAAATGATTTTGTCGCCGAGTTCGACAAGAAAGGGAGGTATGTAAGAACTCTCATGCCTCCGCATCGTGCATTAGTTCCACATCGTGAACCAGTAAACGGAATCATGACGGTTATACCAGGTCGCTATGACCCTGCACCAAAAGGCTACGGACAGCCTCACAAGGCTAACGGAAACAATGACGAGATAGCTTTGTTCGGTGCAAGGTACGCACGAAAGTTCCGTCATGACAAACGTAAGAGACGTAATCGTGTTTATTAATTTTAAAAGTTCAAGTAAAATGGCTGAATTGAATTTAAGAAATCGTAGTGGCTTTTGGATCGAGGGTTCGATTGAGTACACCACTACTAATGAGAAGGGTCTGCAAAAGACCATGACCGAGAAGTATTGCGTAGAGGCAGTTGACTTCACTCAGGCAGAGGCTCGACTTCGTGCCGAAATGAATTGTGCTAACCGTGCTATCAAGATTAAGTCAGTTGTCCGTCCTAAGTATGGCGAAATATGCTTTAACGACCAAGGTAGTATTGAGGACTTCTGGCTTGTAAAGGTTGCCGTTACCGAGGAAGTTGAGGTTAAGACTCGCAAGGGCGGTGTTAAGACCAAGACTAAGGTACGCACTCGCGCCCATTTGGTTCAGGCTACTTCTGACGTTTCAGCTCGCACAGCTATCAAAGAAGTCGTCTATAAGGACTCTACTGAGGATTGGGAGATTGTGAACATTACCAAGACTAAACTCCTTGGTGTGTTGGAGCGTGATAAGCATCTTGATAACCTTGCAGAGGAACGTGCTAAGAAAGAAGCTGCCGATGCAGAACTGAATAAGTAAACTCCGTTTGGCTCAAAACGTTTACTTCGGGGTGGGATTACTTACCGAATCTCACCCCTTTCTCTTTACCTAATTTATGACTGCAAAACAACTGGAAACATTAGAGAAGAAACTTGCCGAAAGAGGTTATACCAAGTATTTAGGCAGAGTTTCTTTCCAACGTGAAGATTACCATTGGGGGCAAGGGTTTGACTACTACAAAAACAATAGTGGTATGACTCCATCCTATCAGATATTCTTCCTTGTCTATGACTGGCGCAAGTATGGTGACAGAGCCGTAGGCAAATTCAAGAGGAATCAGATAGGTGTTACCATTCTAATCATCATGGGTAACTGGTATGACGGACGTGCAGATTTGGAATTAACCGAGGACAGAGACATTGAGAAAATCGAAAAGGTAGCCAAAAGCTACTACGATTGGGTGCGTGAAAATCTAAAGCAAAAGGAAGGATGAATCAATATTTTATTTGGATTGCCTGCGGAATAGGCGGCGGTTATCGTGCTTTCAAGCAGAAGCCAGTACGCGACACTACTAAGGAGAAATGGAGAGGTGACTATGACGCAAAGGGTCAGGTACTCTTAGCGCACATGGAATCCGTAGGGATAACCCTGCCTGAACTTACTTGGGAGAGTGACCCTATCCGTATGGTGATGAATGTGAACTTCGACAATGGTACTGATAAGGCTCACAAGTTCATTGTACAGGTGTTGAAAGGTGGGCATTGCGTAGATGAAAAGGTGTTCAATTGGGCAGACCAGGCGTATAGGTTTATCAAGGATATACGAGAGAAAGGTTTCAAGTTCCAAATGAAGAAAATCAGTGCCATAAACTATGCAAAGCGTGTTGGTCGCAAGCGTGTAGGCTGGAAACAGCCAGTACGTATCAAGGAAACTGGAGAGGTATTCCCCTTTGTTGAGGATTGCGCCCGTAAGGTTGGTGTAAGCGGTTATTGCATCCGTGAATCATGTAATAAGGGTCGTGCATACAAAGGGTTACATTTTGAATTTGTCAACGAGAAAGATAGGAAGAAATCTTGAAATAGTAGGTATTTTGTATGGAAAAGCAAACTGAAATCCAGTACTTCTCTGAATGGGAGCCAACTGGTGACGTGAATAAGGAAACTATCAGTGTGTAATGCACGAATAAATAAATAGCATAACATGAAAACTTTAAGATTGTTCGTAACAGGAGTTTTGCGAGACGATTGGCCTCATAAGACCTTTGATAATGTAGTTGAGCCGAAAGAAGTTATTGCTTCTTTGGACTATGACGAAATCATTATCTGTGGTGGTGAGCCGTTTGTTTTCAAGCGCAATCTGGAGAGACTTTTGCAGGCTATCTTCACCATGAATGAGGTGACTGGCATCAAGCGCAAGGTATTTGTCGAAACCTCTCTCTGTGACTTTTGGAAGATAGATGACCTAATCAAGTTATGTGATGGAATCATCTGTATGCCAAAGACCAAGGAAGATATGGCTTATTTCAAGCAATGCAACAATGAATTGCTGAAACGTACCAATTTCGGTAAGTTCACGAATAAGACCATGCAATTAAACATTCTACCAAGTGTCCGTGACTTCTTTCCTGAGAATCTTCGTGTTTGGCAGGTTACTTACTTGGAGAATGACGAGGTAGAACACGTAGGCTGTGATTACATGAGGATTGCAGAGCCTTGGAAAGAAGAAACTGATTGGTACAATCTGACCCGATAATATTATGCCGATAATGTTACCATGAGGAAAAGAATTAAGAAGCAGCCCATTACTGACTTATTCGGTGGGTGCATCGGTTACGAAGCACCTGAGAAGGAAATCAAGATAATGGTATGCGACAAGTCTCAGGCAGACAGAATCATTGAGAAGCACCACTATTCGCACAAAACCACGTCCAATAGCTTTGTATCACTTATCGTACTCTACAAAGGTAAGGTAGAAGGTGCGCTGCAATGCGGCTATGGCATACGTCCTCAAATCAAAGGCGATTACAAACCCGATGAAGTACGTGAGTTTGATAGAATGTGGCTATCTGATGAAATGCCTAAATTCTCTGAAACCATTGTGCTGAGTCTCTTTCACCACTTCATGCGTTTGGCATATCCTAACGTAAAGGTATTAATCAGCTATGCCGATACTACGGCGGGGAATAACGGAACTATCTACAAGGCCGCCAACTATGAACTTGTTGACAGACTGCAAGCTGATTTCTACCTTTTACCATCAGGCGAAAGGGTGCATCCAGTTTCGATGTGGCACAGACACAAGACAAGAGCGTGGGATTTCCTACAAAAGCAGTACCCTGGTATTATCCATATCCGTAATGGCGAACAGTTGAAATTTGTGTTTCGATTGTAACATTATCGGCAAAACATTAAATCAAAAATTCCCAAAATAAAGTCAAACATGGAATATATCGAATTTTTAAGGTCTAAGATGGCCGTTAGTATTGAAAGTGGTTTCAAGGTGTCAGATGATGAACTGACACCTTCTTTGTTTCCACACGTAAGAGATACCGTAAAATGGGCTGTTAGTGGCGGTCAACGTGCCATATTCAGCTCATTCGGTATGCAGAAAACCGTTACTCAGTTGGAAATACTGAGACTTATTGTAGCCCATGAGGGCGGTAAGGGCTTGGTGGTTTGTCCTCGTCGAGTAGTCGTAGAGTTCGTTACTCAGGCGAAGGAATGGCTTAATATGAATGTCGTTTACGTCAGGACTATGCAGGAAGTTGAGGCTAATCTTGATAAGTGTGACGTGTTCATTACCAACTATGAGCGTGTACGTGATGGAGAGGATGGTGTGAGGATTGATCCAAACTACTTTATCGCTACCTCACTTGATGAAGCGTCGGTACTGCGCCAGTTTGATACAAAGACCTATCAGACTTTCCTTCCTCGCTTTGCCAATGTGAAATACAAGTTCGTCGCTACGGCTACACCAAGTCCTAACAGATACGACGAAATGGTGCAATACGCTGGCTACTTAGGCGTGATGGACACTAACCAAGCAATTCAGCGTTTCTTCAAGCGAGACCAAACAAAGAACAACAACCTTACTCTCTATCCGCACAAGCAAGAAGAGTTCTGGCTTTGGGTATCGACGTGGGCTTTGTTCATTACCAAACCTTCTGACTTGGGCTATTCCGATGAAGGTTACGAGTTGCCTAAACTGACGGTAATTGAGGAAGTCGTAGGTGTTGATAACGATTCAGCCGGATATGACGATGACGGACAAAAGAGAATGTTCCGTGATGCTGCAATAGGTCTGCAAGCTGCTGCAAAGGAGCGTAGGGATTCAATGCCTGCAAAGATTCAGCGTGTCGTGGAGATAATCAATCGACCTGAGAATATAAACGACCACTTCCTTTTGTGGCATGACCTCGAAGCGGAGCGTATGGCACTCTGCAAGGCTATTGATGGTTGTAAGGCAGTCTATGGCAGTCAGAATGACGATGAAGCGGATAAGAACGTACTGGACTTTAAGGAAGGTCGTTTGAAGTATCTCGCTGCAAAGCCTGAAATGCTTGGTGAGGGTCTGAACTTCCAACACCATTGCCATAAGGCTATAATGTTCATTGACTATCGCTTTAATGACAAGTTCCAGGCTATCGCACGTATTCACCGATTCATGCAGAAGCATGAGGTTACGCTGTATCTGGTCTATGCTGAATCAGAGCAGGAAATCTACAAAACCTTCATGCAGAAGTGGAAGCGACACAACGAAATGGTAGGCAAGATGGCAGACTTGCTCAGAAAGAACGGACTCTTCGGTACTGACATGATTAAGCGACTGGAGCGTTATATGTTCTCTCAGCGTGAGGAACAAAGCGGCAAGTTGTGGCGGTCTATCAATAACGATAACTGTTTGGAGTTGCCGAATATGGAAGATAATTCCATTGGTCTGATTGTAACGTCTATTCCGTTCAGTAACCAGTACGAGTACACCAGTGCATACAATGACTTCGGCTTTAACGAGAACAACGATAAGTTCTTTGAGCAAATGGACTTCCTCACTCCGCATCTGCTGAGAGTGTTGCAGCCCGGACGTATCGCTTGCATCCATGTTAAGGATAGAGTTCTTAGTGGCTATAAGGGTGGTACTTGCTTCCAAACTATCGTTCCATTCAGCGATTTGTCGGTATTGCACTACATCAAGCACGGATTCAAGTACTGCGGACGTATAACTGTCGATACTGACGTTGTTCAGGAAAACAATAAGTCGTATCGTTTGGGCTATACTGAAATGTGTAAGGATGGCACGAAGATGTCAGTTGGCTGTCCTGAGTATATCCTTATCTTCCGCAAAGAGCCGAGTGATACGAAGGATGCCTATGCTGATATACCAGTAGTCAAGTCGAAAGACGAGTATTCTCTCGCACGTTGGCAGATTGATGCTCATGCGCATTGGTCTGATAGTGGTGATAGGCTGCTTTCCTACGATGACATCAAGAATATGGACTTGGACGGAATACGAGCTTACTACCGCAAGTTTGCCAAAGAACACATCTACAACTACGAGGAACACGTAGCTTTCTCTGAAACGTTGGGTGCTGCTGGCAGACTGAGCAAGGAATCGTTCGTGCTTGCACCAGTAAGCCACAAAGACTATATTTGGGATTTGGGCGATTATCGACGTACTGACACATTGAATACCCGTCAGGCAAAGGCAGACAAGCAAGTGCATATCTGTCCGTTGCCGTTGGATTTGGTGAAACGCTGCATTGAGCGTTGGAGCAATAAAGACGAATGGGTGTTAGACCCATACGGCGGCATTGGTACGGTTCCTTATTGCGCTATCAAGTTAGGACGTAAAGGAAGTGCTATCGAATTGAATTGGGAATACTGGCGAGACGGATTGACATATCTGCGTGAAGCGGAAATGGATAAACTATCGCCAACTCTGTTTGACTTTATGGAAGAGCAGGCTAAATAGCTTGCTCTTTTTCTTAACCTCAAAACTGAAAGCTATGTGTAAGATGGAAATATGCGAACCGAGGTGCTATCATTTCGATTCGTGCTGCAATCGCAATCTTCATGGTGTCTGCATCGGGTATGCACCCTATCCTGAGTCTGAGGATGACGAAGATGAAGTAGAACAACGTTTAGAACGAGCAACATATTGATTATGGCAAAGAAAGAACGTACTCCTGTTGATGATATTAAGGACTTTCAGGAAAGCCTTAAAGAGAGTAAGCCAGTACTCACTAAGACTGCGGAGGAAATCGGGGAGATTCTGATGCAAACCAAAGTAAAGACTCTGATAGAAAAATCGGAGCGTGAGGCTTTCCAAAAGGAGAAAGGACTTACTGACTTGGAGATGGTCGCAATGATGGCTGCATCAGCCGTTTTTGTGCCAAATATGGCGCAAATGACTATTGATAGAGAGTCAGATATTACCTTTGGTGAATTGCACGATTATGAGGAAAAGGCAAAGGTCAGTTTCATTATCGTAAGACGTGTGAACTATATACTGCATCAGACAATGATAGCGGTGTATGATCTACTTGAAGATGCTAACAAGTTGCGCTTTACTACCAAGATGCACTATTTGAAGGCAGAAAGCGAATGGACGAAGTATGAAGATACCAGGCGCAAGCAGATTGAAAAGACTGCGTGGTACACCTTATTAGACCATTTGCGCATTACCTACGACTTCCTGAACCCACGTATTGAGGGTGTCTATGAAGCTATCAGAAACTACATGATTCGCCTTGGTTGGCGAGATATAGAACTGAAAGGTCGTATTGAGGTGGTGTTTCTGATGCACAAGATGGCGCACAGCACATTCCTTGCCTTCTTCAAGGATTTCAAAAACGAGTGCGGAGTGGACTTTACCAAGATATACGTTGATGCAAAAATGGACGATATGGTAAAGCATTTCGTGGCTATGGTTAAAGTTCTTGGTATCAAGGTATCTCAGGATTCCTACGGCTGTTATGATATTGAGGGATTCGACGCAAATAAGAATCAACGTGTTCAGTGGGCGTGGGATGACTTCATTACCGACGTAAGGGATGATGACATCATGGATGAAGCGGCTAAGAAAGCCATTGAACTCAATCCTCATGCGCAAGAGGAATACAAACACGTACTGGAAGAATCTGAGCAAAGCCAGATTGAAGCCAGTGTTGATAAGCTAAGTGGAAAATTCAAGGTGACAAAGAAGAAATGAGTAAGGTCTATATGAGTTTCCCCATTAGTGGGTACGATATTGAGGAACGTAAGGCTTATGCGGAGAAATTGAAGAAATCCCTGAGCCAGTTCTATGATGACGTTTTCAATCCTTTGGAGAATGGAGTGCCGTTAGATGCTCCCACCTCTGAACACATGAAGGAAGATATAAAGAATCTGCTGACGTGTGATGCAATATATATGGCAAATCGCTGGCAGTTCTCAGTCGGTTGCCGTACTGAATATGCAGTTGCTTTGGCTTGTAATATAAGGGTAGTGTATGAGCAAGAATGAAGAAATCAAAGCCGATTTCGAGCGTTTCCTAAGACATGAGGCAATGCGCCTTAATATCTTACGGGATGACGTGGAGAGTGTAGTTAAACAGTGTATAAACCAATAATTATCGTACTATGTACATCATTGCAACAAAACCTCTTGAAGGTAAGAAAGGCGTTTATCGCTTTTTGAAGTGTGTTCGGAGAAAGTGGTTCTTTTGGTCTGAGCCAGTATTTACTCTGAATCAGAATGAGGCCTTACGTATTGAGTCTTTAGATGATGCGGAAGGACTGACAAATTACGTCGCTAAGAAGATTGATGGTAATGCTCTTACGTGTTTCATGGAGCCAAAGGAACTTGAAGAATTGAAAGAGTTTAGGTACTATGCCATTGAAATGTTTAACGAGTACGACCATACAGCGTACTATTGTGGTGACGAGTCAATGCAGATTGGTACTGCCGTTCGCAAGATTCCTCAGTTTATTGGCGACATTGCCAGTGCTGATTTGTTCAAGGCTTTCGACAATGCCAGTGAGACTATCAACCGAATCAGGCAGACACATCAGATTCGTTGCAGGATTACCGAGGTTTACACCAACGTCCTCAACGAGTACACTTTGGATAAGGTGATTATCTGTTTGCAGAATAAGCAGACAAAGCGTTTGCGTTATCTGAAAACGTACAACCTTACTGGAAAGTCGTCTGATAGGCTGCAATTCGTGGATTCTATGGAAAAGGCTATGAAGGTGAATATTCCTTTGATGATGAATATTATTGAGGATATTCACGTCAAGCACAAGATATTCCTGGTATTCACTCACTGGTACGATGGCAGGGATATTCCTGCTTCTCAGTTCAAAGAGCGTAAGATTGGCATTTACATGACAATGCGTTTAAAGGACATAAAAAGTGAATGAGCAGTCCTTACGATACTGAAATAAGGCGCAAGGTTATGACGGACTTTTTCGGGAACTTTTTGGTCTATCATAATAAGTGGATGCAGGAATTGGCAGATGCTTTCCGTAAGCGTGGACGTTTCGGCATCCACCTCTTTGCGCTCTGTGATGGCTACAATGACCCGATGGATAAGGAAGTAGCCGCCTTTGCGTCGCTGATGCTTACAAAGAATCCTGAAACGAGATTGCTGCAACAGCATGAATTGAGGGAGTTGATAGGTGAGCATCCTTTCCGTGACTTTCTGATGAATAGAAGGTTTATGGAATTGAGTAAGGGTAATAACCAAACTATGAAACTCTGCAAATCATTCAATCAGAACTACGAGCTTGCCAACGTGCTTTCATGCCTATACGATATTGTTGAGGCTTATGGCAGTACTGGAGAGGCTGTAAGACTTGAATTAAAGAAGAAACGCTATCTCGATCCATTCATGGCTCTCTCTTCCCTACTGATGCGTGTTGATATAACCTCACGGCAATACAAGCTGAATCTCCTGCTGATGTATATGTGTGAGAAAGACGGAATCGGTTGCGGTCTATGGGATTTGCCTACTGATAGGTTGCTATGTCCTGAGAATAAGGAATTGATAGAGTTTCTTGAACTTTGGTTTCCCGATTACGTCAAATGCGGCATGACGTTCGACAAAGCCGTTAGCCTTTTCAGACTTCGCTCTCAGGTTGATTTCTTCTATTGCTACTTAGGTTTCAATGTGCTTAAAATGGCGAATAGTGAGGAAACTTTGCGTTATGTAAAGCATTACCAAAACAAGTACAATAATCGTACTCTAACGCGGCTTTTGGCAATGCACCGTTTGGAGCCAAGATTGATATTTGATAGTTGACTCTAAAATTGTCAAGATTTTAGAATCATAAATTGTTTATCATTGAGAAAGTATTTACTTTTGCGACGTAATCAAAATGTTGGCGCATAGAGGTTACTATAAGTTTAGCAAGGAAATACGACTATCAAGGCTTTGGCACAAGATATATCTTCTGAGCGAAACACCTACAACCAATAGATTACTTTTAGTTTTCTTGATGCGCCAACATACGGTTGCAAGGGTTTCGCTTTCTCTATGTCAGCGACTCCCAAGACATAGAGGTTCCATCAGTGGCTACCTCGTAGGCAACTCAACTGCCTGCAATATAAAAAGCCCCTTCAAAAAAAGCGTCATTGCAGATGCACAAGAAAACATTTCGGGTGAAGCGAATTTGCCAGCTCTGTGCCAAATCCTCACAACTGGCGACAAACTCAATTCACGTACCAATGCTTCTTTTCTTGATGTAACCGAAAGTAAAAACAAATTGCCCGAAGAATCGGGGGAGTGAGGGACGGAACTGCTGCTTTGGCATGAACGAATAAACAAGTTGCAACTTTGGTTGTGTTGAGTCTTAAACTTGTTGTCGTTAAATTCCAAAACAACCCCATACCTATTATTTATGGGGGAGTGAGGGAATAAAGGATTTTTTGTCGCTAAAAGAAAAAAAAGAAATACAAAAGTTCAGTTTGGGTATCTTGTGGGAAAGAAATGCTTTCCAGTAAATCATACTGAACTTGGGGCGTGGGGAGAAACTAATCTCCCTGCGCCTTTTTTTATTGCCTTTTTAGTTTGTAGCCGTAACCACCATTCTTTAGTTCTAATTCGTTATTGGTTACAAACGTAACTCCCAAATCCAATTCGCCACCAGATACGTAGTAAACTTTCAAAGGATATGTAGGATTATCCTTATTCCATTTCCAACGATTGATTTCAGGAAAATCAACTTGAAGCTCGAATGACGTATCAAAACTTGTTGTGACCGTCTCGTAGCTTTTGCCAGTAACGTTACAAGTACCACCGCTATTGAACGTAACAGTGAGGTCTCCGTGAACTTCTTTCCAATGCGCTTCATCGGCATAGCCCAATCCGCTATAAGTCCACCAGTAATCGGTTACAAGCCATTTGCCGACAATTTGCTGTTCACGCTTGTCAGGCTCTTGTGGTGTTTCGTTGCTATCATCCTTTGAACACGAAACAAACAACATTGGCAGTAATGCCAGAATCAGTAATTTTCTCATAATTGAACGTATTAATTGTTAGACATAAATTAGCCATTGAAGAAAGCAAGGGCTGATTCAGATACCTTGTTTCTATCACGCTTGATATAGCGCATAGTCATCTTTACGTCACTATGCCCCATATACTGAGTGATTTCCGTAAGTGGAACTCCCAATTCGTCGAGTAACGTAGAAAAAGTACGGCGTGCCGTATGTGTACCAAGATACTCGTACTTTTCACGGGGTTTACGCACACCACGATAGGTTATCGTTATAACCTCATTGATGCCACATGACTTCGCTACTCGCTTGATGATTCGTACTTTAACCGCTTCCGCATAGGTACGGGCAGGAATGTTCTGCAAGAGTTCATTTACCTTGTAGTGTACTGGAAGGGTTACAAGCGTCATTGTCTTGTCTGCAACGTAAGATAGCTTTCCGTCTCTTACATTTTCGAGTGACATCTTTTCACAATCACAACTTCTTGCGCCAGTGTAACATTCAAGCAAGAAAAGCGTGAGTACGTCTTTCTCTGCGAATCTGCCTACTTTGTTCATCAGACTATCATAGTAGGCTTCGATTTTAGAGAGTTCTTCCTTTGTCAGAGCGACATTCTCCTGCGGACATAGTTTTGTCTTTAGAGTGTCGTGAGGGTCATTGCATGGTACATCTTCCGTTTCCTTGTATATTTTGATGAAACGTGAGAGAATGGCAAAGTAAACCTTTGCAGTACCGGGTGCAACCTGAGATTTGATGTACTTAGCCACATCGGTAAGGTTTGCAGAGGTCATATCTGAGAAATGAATCTCATTGATATTCAGTGCATCCTTGATGTAGTTAAGAATCTGAGAACGTTCAGGATAGCGACGTTTAAACTCGCTTTCAAAATTCTTTTCATTCATAATCTTTCGTGTTTAAGTTATACATTTTGTTACTTTGCCAGGAGCCACTAACCTAATAGCGACTCCCTCACTTAACTTAAACTCGAATTATGCCCCGAAGGGTAGTAATGACTCTCTGAGCTGACAGGGAGCCACCATAATTCAATTACACCATGCAGCACATGGAACACCATACTTCTTTTGGTTTTCAATCATCTTCTCTGCTGCAAGTAGAGCCTGAACACGTTCGTATGGAGTACCGCTTTGCAGCCATCTGTCAGCCGCTTTCTCTGCAATATCCAAGTCTTTGAGATACTTCGTGAGTAGTTCATCTGCCTTTTCGTCACCATCAACGTAATCGTCACCAAGTTCTTTCAATCGTTTGTTTAGTTCCGAATCGTCAACGTCACGGAAAGCATAGAAAGCATCCTCAACGAGTTCTGTAACCTCTATTTGGAGGTCAGGAATCAATAACGCTTCTTGTCTTGTCATAATCTCTGTTTTAAGTGAAACATTGTGTACCCACCTCGAAAGCTAATCCAAGGTGAGTGAGAGATTAGTCCTCTTTGTAGAACGTATCAAGAATAGCATTGAGTTCTGCCATGCTGCTAACCAGTACTGGATGATAGTTGATTTCTTCCGTTCGGTTAGGATAGACAATCTTGTTATCTCCTATAATACCCATTTCAATCAGTTGCTCACGTACATTGCCATATACCTCACCGATATAAACGACGTGGCGACGCTGCTTTACTATGTTCGTTGCAGCCCTGCGTGTTTCATCGTGAACGTGAGTGAACTTATGGTGTACTTCGGGTGCAATAGTCTTTTCCAACACCACCGTCTCGTACTCAGGGTATTCTTCCTGCACCTCATGGCATAGTTCAATGGTTTCTTCCGTACTTACAAAAGCACATTGTACTCTCGTAGTTTCTCCACCATTGAAGAAAAGCATATCACCCTTGCCAGTAAGACGTTCTGCACCGATTCTATCAAGAATAACACGGCTATCAGTACCAGTGACGGTACGGAAAGCTATTCTCGTAGGAAAGTTAGCCTTGATGTTACCAGTTACTACGTCCGTTGATGGTCTTTGAGTGGAGATAATCATGTGAATACCAACCGCCCTTGCTTTCTGAGCGATACGGCATATGTATTTCTCCATTTCCCTACCATTAGCCTGCATAACCAAGTCACCATACTCGTCAATGATAACCACGTAGTAAGGCATTGGTTTGTCGTCGATATAGCCCTTCTTGCAGGAAATATTATACTCCTTGATATTGCGGACTGATTCATTTTTGAGTTTAGTGTAGCGTTGATCCATCATTTCACATACGGCTGCAAGTGTAGCCTTTGCCTCGTCATACTCCGTAATGATAGCCTCGCTATCCTTATGCAGCTTTGCGAGATAAGGTTTCTTGATTGCATCGTAGATAGTGAGTTCAACTTGTTTCGGGTCTATCAGAATCATCTTCAACTCGTCAGGGGATTTCTTGTTAATCAGCGACGAAATGATAACGTTAAGTCCGACAGACTTACCCATGCCAGTAGCACCAGCGACAAGTAGATGCGGCATTTCTGCCAAGTCAGCCATGAACACATTGCAATCAACCTTGCGACCAAGGATAATCGGCAGAGCCATGTCTGAGGTCTCATACTCTTTTTCGTAGAGCATTTCAGTCATTGGGATAACCACACGCTCACGGTTAGGAACTTCGATTCCTATTGTTCCTCTTTCAGTAGGTACAATCATCCTTACTGCCTGAACGCCAAGTTGCAAAGCGAACTCTCGTTTCAGGTTTTCGAGTTTGGATAACTTCGTACCCACATTGGGAGTGAACTCAAAGAGCGTGACAGTGGGACCAGATTTCGCAGTGATAATATCATGCTCAATCTTGAAAGCGGTAAGCACTTCATCAATCTTGTGCTTACTCTCTCTAATGTAATCTTCATGTTTCATATTTGAGTACCTATTAAATTAAACGTAGTTCCCTGCTGAATTATTGTACTCAGCAAGGATAATTTTAGAAATCAAACAAACAGAGCTGAACAGGTTGCGGATGCAGGAGTTTCTTTAGTTCATCGTAAATGAACTGAGGAACACTTCTCTTTTGTCCTGCTTTCCTATGCCATTCAACATCGGATTCAAACCATTCAATGCTTTTCTTCGCTACGGCTGCAAGTGCAAGTTCTTCGGTATCAAAGCCGCCAGTATGGTCTTTCGATACACCGCTACCACTTCCGCTTGTAGGAGCGTTAAGCATATAGCCGTAATACCATCTTCCATCAATGGGAGCCGTTTCAATCATTGCACTATACTTACCAGATACAATACTCTGAACGTTCGGATTCATACAAACACCGCACTCATTGAAATCAAATACCTTTTCCATAATTCATAAGTTTAAGTTAATAATCGTACTTTCGCCCTCAACTAAGAGAGCGAGAGTAATAGATTACGCCGCTTCTGCAACGTTCTTTTCAGGTGAGCAAGCAAGTAATACGTCGATATGCTTGTAAACGTTACCATCGGAAAGCAATACATACGTTCTATCAATGCTTTCGATAGTCAGTCCACTGGATAACTTCGTACCTGCCTTGAACCATTCAGGAAGAGTAGGTTTCTTCTCGCTGCAAGGAACTATCAATTCCTCGCTAACACGATAGCGATTCCAACCCTTCGTGCGGATGCCCGCCGTACCTTTGCTAAGACGTTCCAACTTAACAGCGATAACGTCACCACTCGGCAACTGGAGGCCTGCAATACCACCGACCATTACACCGTTGCACGTTTGGGCTTCATTTTCACTAACATAGCAGATTGTGTCGATTCTCTGATTGCTTTCGCAAGAATAGACATCTTCTCGAATTGCTTCGACTGCATCGGACTTGCGCTGTTCTGTTGAGAGTGAGAGCGCATTGTTGATTTCTGATTTCGTGCCATAGTTTAAGAGAGTGTTTACTTCGTTGAGAATATCCTGTTTCGACTTCACGCTGCCATCTGAGAACATATCCGTTTGTCCGTTAGCTGAATCGTGAGCCTGACGATTGTAGATAGCGTAAACCTTCTTTAGTTTCGTAACCTGAGAATGGTTAATCATATCTGCAAGCATCATAACAGTAGCATTATTGAAATCCGCTACCGTAACGGAATCACCGAACAACGTCATCTGACGTGCAAAGCCGCTTACTATATCGCCCTGGTGCATACAACCATTAGCCCTTGCCTGATAGCAGAGATTGATTGCCTGCGACATTTCAGACTCCAAAGAGTAGTCATCAAGAGCGATATTGTTAGAGATTTCAGCCAGTGCCGTGATGATATTCTTTCTTACACCTTTGAAAGCTGTAATCTGACGTACTGCATCGGGATTGGTAGCAAATGCCTTACCGATAAGCACGTTTTCAAGAATCTCTCTCGCTGCCTGACTGATAGTGTCGCCATCAAACATTTCAGGGTACTGCATCTTTGAGATAATGCCAACCTTTGACAAGTCATTGACTGCCTCGCGTGTAGCCTTGACATCATTGTAGAACTCTCCAATGGTATCGAAGGTGTTGATAACCTTGATTAGACGATGGAATGTAGCATCATCAACCAGTTTACCTAACTTCACCGCCATTTCAGTCTTTGACTGCGACTTTATTTCCTGCGCATTGAACATTGCGAAGGTTTCAGCCGTGTACGGATAGTTGTCATCAACCCGGAATATCAGTCTTGGATGCTTGAAGCTCCTAACGTCCTCAGGTTGGAATCCGTACTTCTGAGGGAACATTTCGAGATAGCCGATATATGCAGCGTCGGTATTGTTCTGCGCCGCAATCATTCCTGCCATCGTTCTTCCGTTACCACTCAGCACTACACCATCCTTTGAGACGACCACCTGAGAGTTTAAGGCTCTTGAATCGTAGTTGTCTGCGATTTGCCTTGTAATCTCTTGTGCGTCCTTGTCACGTTCATAGTCACGGTCATTGACTGTGTTTCCGTAAGCATCGGTAGGAAATCCGATAGACTTCTGAAAACCATTCATGGGGTCATGGCTTGGAGTGACTGCGCCTGATTCGGTTAGCAGATAACGACCTCTGATTTTCACACCTGAGGCTGTTGTAATCTCGTCGCTGTGTCCGAAAATCTTTCTTGTTTCATTGAAACGCTTCTGGATTAAATCTAAGTTTGCCATAATTCATAGAGTTTTGAGTAAATAAATGGTACTCCGATCCTAAGTTAATAGGACTGGAGCGAAAGAGTTAGTCAGTAAAGTTTGCTAAGAAATAAACAGAATCGTCCTCTTTATTCGGGTAGTGAACGAATTGCTCTTCATCGTCAAGCTGCCAGTTGAAAGCAGGGAACCACTCCTTTAGTTTCTGCAACATCTGTTCCTCAGTAGTGTTCCACATAACGTACTCATGCTTAACTAAGAATCCGTTACCACCACCCATCATCATTACTCGCAAATCCCTTGGAGGTCTGATTTCGTCGCTGATAATCTGCAAGGATTCCTCGGTAAGTTCTTCAACACCCACCTCGAATGTGTCCGTATAGTCCTTGTAGAGAGCGATAGTAAGAATACCATTGTCATCCATTTCTATACGCTCAACACCGAATGTGTTACCATCTTCAAGTGTTACTTCGAATAGTTCATCAAACGCATACGGCATTTCAGGCTGTACGAATAGCTTGCTGACGATTTCATTAACGACTTCATCCTTTGGGTCAGGACAAGTGATAGAGTTGCTGATAAGGGCAAGAGATTCAGAAGAAAGTCCATTCTCAATGAAGGCATGAGGCTCTTCCATCCATGCGTTATAGATGTGAGCGTAGAGTTTGCCATTGTCGAGATAGATGTGCTTTGTTCCTGCACGGTCGCCATGTTCACCTACGATAGTGATAGATTCATCATACTCATAGTTGCCACCGCATTTTTCGAGTTTAGACTTGATTAATGCGATAACATTTGCACGTCTCTGTTCCATACTAATTTTGTTTTCGTCCATAATGTTTGAGTTTTAAAAGGGTTAATAAAACAAATTAGTAGGAAAAGGTGGAACTAACCACCTCTACCCTTTAGTAAGTGCCGTACTGACTACTTGAATGTTCTGAATTGCCGTTTGATTCGTAATGCGAACCACGATAGCATTGATTGCAGCAACCTTTATTCTTGCAGTCGCCACAATAACCAAATCTCATGTAAGCCATAATCAATTTGCGTAAGTTGGTGAATAACTCCAGGAATCGACTACTCTTTTCTTATAGTCCACGATAGAAACATCAAAAGTCTTTACTCTAATAAAGTTCTCTCGATGCTGACGTTCAAAGATGAAATTGTTCACTTCATCTTTCAAAACTGCCTTGTGAGCGTTGATTTTCTTTTTGATAATGGTACGACCGAATCTTGTAGGCCTTACCAATGTCATCTTAACGATTGCTATCATTTTGCTTTCTTGAATAGTTCTACGTAATAGTAAAAACCGCCATATTCAACTTGGATTCTGCCTCTCAATGGCTTTTTTCCGTCATTTCGTATGAATAGCTTGTAGGGATTACGATTCTTATCAAAGAACCTTTGGAATCTCGCAAAGCGTCGCATTGCGTCACGTTTTCTTTTGAACTCTGCAACATCGTGCATAGCCATTGGATAGTTAGTCTTAACGATATACATAGTCAGTCTAATTAAACTTCCTGCTCAATATCCATCAAGTAGCCTTTTTCGTGACAGCAAGGGCAAACATCTACGTCGCAATCAACGTACATTTCCTCACCGCACCAGTTACATACAACGTGGTCTGGTGCTGCATTTACATTTGAAAAGTCTTTAATCATAATTCAATGAGTTTAAGTTATTATTAAGTAATTATTAAGTCATTACTAAGTAACAAAGGGAGAAACTAATCTCCCTCAGTTGTTAGCCGTAGATTTCCTGACCGAAAATGATACGCTGCAATACAGATTCCGCTTCGTCCAAGTCAAACCCTCCGTTATCCTCTACCAAGTCCATAACGTAAGATGCACCCCAACCACCTTCACGGAAAATTCTTTCAAGTCCTTTCTTGATGTCGTCGAGTGTGACGGTGTAGTTCATACATTCCTTGTTACAATCGTAATCATGCGGCAAATTTCCGTAGAAATCTTTGTCATCTTCTGCATAGTAATCTCTGACAATGATAGGCTTGCCCGATAGTAGGACTTTCGCCCATTTATCTTCTCGGCAATCATCAGGATTTTCAAGTTCAGTACCATAATAGTCAGCTTTCTTGATAGCACACATAAAGTAAGAACTACCATACGTTGCAGTACTAAGCAGATTTACTAAGTCATCGTGAGTGATGTCTGTTACAGTTGTGATAAATTTCATAATTCAATGAGTTTAAGTTAATACTAATGTAGAACCCTGCAAGCCAACTAAGACTTGCAGGATTGATTACGCTGCCATTTCGTACAAATAAGTTTCAGGAAAAGCCCATTCAAGTTTCTCAAAGAAATACTCAACGTCAATTGCGTCGCCATCTTCGTCGATTTCTCCTTCAACTAAGGCTTCCAAATCCTCACGGGTGTAACCATTAACCCGATAGTACGTTTCGCCATTGATTTCGATTTCTTCTGCATCATCAAAGCCATGTTCAGGAATGTAGCAAACCTCTTTCGGATTCTCCTTGAAAGCCTTTTCGTCTTTGTAAACGTAGCCGTAACTCATTCCGTCATGCGAATAATACTCATTGGTGTAGTAAGTTTCTCCGTCAATGGTAATCTTCTTTCCTGCTAATGCGTGATATTCTCTTTCCATAGTAGCATTGTTTAGAGTGACTTGTATTCTTCATACCTCGTTGACATTCCATGAGGTGCATAGACGTTAATAGCATACTCTACCAAAGCCTCCTGCAAATCAGAATCAATCTCGCAAAAGAAACAGAACATAACGGCATGAGAGCCGAATGTTTTATGCAAATGTAAGAACTTGCTAACAAGATGGTCTATCAAATAGGTCTTGTTGGTCTGTTTACAAATGTGAGGAATGAACTCTTTAGGATTGGAAAAGTTGAATCCAAACTTCACGAATAGCAAAATAGCCAAAAATTCTTTTCTCATAATTCTTCGAGTTTTAAGTGAAACATTAATTGCAGGAAAGCGGAAACTAATCCGCTTTTCCTCAGTAGTCAGGCAACACGAACAATAACGTTTGCTTTGTCGTAGAACCAGTAGCCATAGGTAGATGTATCTCCTACTTCCATTTTGTCGAATGGCATACTCCAATCGGAATCGTCAGGAATTTCTTCCTTCAACTCCTTTTCAGTCATAAGGCGAACAAATCTATCTCCGTCGCCATACTTCGTACCATTGACACTAAAAACCTTTTCGCTCTCGGAATCCTCAGTAAATGTGAGTAATCCGTTTTCGTACTTTGTTTTCATAATCCATTGAGTTTAAAGTGAAACATAAATTTGTGTATAGCACAGAGTTTAGTCTGTGCTATACTTTTCAGAGTGACTTGTATTCTTCGTACTTTGTTTTCATACCCTCTGGAGAGTAAACGTTGATAGCATAGTCAACCAATGCCTCCTGCAAATCTTCGTCAAGTTCTACCATAAAGCGATTCATTACAGCATGGCTTCCGTAATATTCGTAAATAGAATTCCACTTGCCAACCAAATGGCTTTTCAGATACTTTTTGTTGCATTTCTCGCAGATGTAGTCAATGAATGACAAATCGTTAAAGTTATACCCAAACTTTACGAACATGATGACTGTCAAAAATTCTTTTCTCATAATCTCATTATTTTAAAGGGTTAGACATATAGCAGGCATAGCGAAATCTAATCCGCTTTGCCCATAGTGTTAGTTAGCAGTGCAAAAGAAATCGTCATTGACGAAATTAACACCATCGTAGTTCTTGAAAATCACATCGTCAGGAACAATCTCATCAGCGTTAGCCATATCCCAGTAGGATGGTGCATCATAATCAGCTCCAAGAACTTCTGCAAAAGTTCCCTCGTCTGCAAGTTGCATCAGGTAGTTACCTTTCAACTCGACAATTTGCTCTCTTGATAATTGTAATACGTCCATAATCAATTCCTTTCAAAATCTTTGCAAGGTGACATAATTGTTTTTACATCAGGGAATTTCTCGAACACAAACGCAGCGACTTTGCAAACATAGTCAGTCTTAACGTAGCAGTCGAGATAAACGTGCCAATTCAGAGCAATAACTCCGTCTTCAATAACTTCGTCAACGAAAACGTCAGAATCATATCCGTTGTTTTCTTTTCGGAAATTCTCGTTTATTGCATCTGTAATTCGATTGCAATAATCAGTTTCATTCCATAAATGTGCCATAATTCTATTTTTTAGGGTTAATAACTTGTGAATGTGAGAGCCGTTAAGCCTCACAAACTAAGTCTTTTTAAATTTGGACGTGAGCGCAAGCCACGACTGATTGCAACATTGAACTTCGGATAGACGTAGCCGTATTCCCATAGCTTAACGAAATGTGGCTTTTCAGCATACTGACTGATGTAATAAGTAGTGCCGTTAATTTCGTACTCTTTGTAATAGTAACCGATTGTCATACTTTGAGCTTTTAAGTGAAACATTTGTATTTGTGGGCGCAGTTAAGCACCCGCAAACGTTACTCTTCGTCTTTCCAATAGAATTTCTGCATCAGAATGTTTCCGATGACTTTGAACTCCTCAATTAAGTTTCCGTTAGGATCGTGCGCATTATTCAGTCTATTACGCAGCTCTGCTAAATGGTCAGAGTTTTCAATTTCTTTTTCTTCGGTAAACTTCCATAACAGAATATTTTTATACCATGCAGCAATCACTGGCTGTCCGTGAACATAACCAATCGCGCTTTTCTTTTCGCCCCAGATGCAAGTCTGATAGTCGAAAATCTCTTCAATCCAATCTTGCACCACATTTTTGTTGTCAATCGGTGCAGGAATCAGTTCCTTTTCTTTTTTGAAAGCGTCAAGGCTTTCTTGTGAAATCTTAATTGTTTCCATAATCATTTTGTTTTAAGGGTTAATAGTGCAATCAGGAATGTTTCCACTCCCGAAAGCGATTAGTTAGGATATAAATCTCATAAATTCAATCAAACGACCTTTGAGGTGCATGGAATCATATTCTCCACACCTGTCTCCGCACAAAGGAACTCTATCGGAAAAATTGTACTTTCCGTTGTCTTTTCTTCTAACAACAACGCTACCATGATACGGGTCAAGAACAATGGCACTATAACATTTTCCCTTTCCCTCGTAAGCCAATCTGCCTTGCTTGACTTCAATGCTTTTTATTGATGTAAGAATTCGTTTTGTTCTTTCAGAGTCATTTGTCCGTGCATCAACGTCTTTCCAACTCAAAGCAAAGTCCATCATAATCTTTGCGCATATTTCCATTACTTCCTCATCGGTAGAACAAGCATCTATGCGATTAGCAAGGTCTTTCAAACTTTGAATTCTCTTTTTGCAGAGATAAATCATAAAGTCTTCTTCTTTCGTTGTAAAATAGCCCTCGTATTCGTGACCGCCTTTCTTGTCAATGAAAGCAACCCATCCAGGATATGCAAAATCAATCTTCTTTCCAAAGAACTCTTCAAGTTGCTTTAACTCTTCTTTGTTGTAATACCTATCTTCTCCAAGGTCTTCCAACTCTTTAATAATTTCTTTTAGTCTGTCCATAATCTTGATTTTAAGTAAAACATTGCGCACCATCCGCGATTTCTCGCAGATGATGCAGGGAAATTAGTCATCAAACTCGATGACTGACACTTTATTCGCATCCTTGCACTCGTCGGCAGTAGGGAAAGTGTTTTCGGGAATGACAGCATCAGTAGTCCATCCATCTTCCGTCAGAATAATCTTACTAAAATCCAAATAGACTTTCTCAGGCTTAATTCCGTTCCACTTCCACCTGTAAACGCAGTGGTAATTTGGTGAATATCTGCATTTTACATCGCAGACTTCTACAACACCATCAAACGCAGAGGAAAGCAAATCTCTTACATAGAAATGCTTCCATTTGAGAACTTTTTCTCCAGACTTGAAAGCGTTTACCTTAGAATGGATTCCTACGCTCTCAGGAGACGAACAAACGCAGCGAGTATTGTTTACCGCGTACTCACCAAGACCAGCGGCATTGAAATACATCTTTGCCTTTGGCTTTTCTTCGTTATTATTCTTAGCGAGAAGATACTCAACTCTCATCAGATACGCAGCACGCATAACATTACCGCAGTCGATGTAAACTTTCTCACAAAACGATGTGAATGCCCTAACTGAGCAATAGTCATCGTAATACTTAATTTCTTCCATAATCTTAATTTTTAAAAGGTGAAACATAAATTACTTGCGCAACCATTCGGATTTCTCCAAACGGCTACATTAGGCAGATAATGTCACTTTTCGTAGATTCTAACAACTTCATCCATACTATCTTCCCACGTCAGGATATAACGATCATTCTCGTTCTGAATCTCTCCCTCGATTTCATCCGCTTCATCTTCACGGATAATCTGAGGACACAGAACCTTTACACGGGCAACAAATGAATCCAAATCAAAATTCTGGTATTCGTCTGCAAGTTGCTCCCAAAATTCATCACTTGCTGAATAAATTGCAATTAGTTTAATGTTCATAATCTCATAATTTTAGTGAAACATAGTAGAGTGGGGGAAACTGATCCCCAGACTCCTACGCAGCAATTTTTTCGCGCACTTTAGCGACTTTCTCAGGTGTATCGAACCAGCACCGACCGTCAATGCAATAGTACTGCAAATCATTCTGAGAAACGTGATACACTTCAATAACATTTATGCCAGTCACCTTCTCGGCATACTTTTTTACTTCGTCTTCCGTCAAATCGTAGGTATAAACCAGACAATTCTCGCCATTCTCGAAATTCACGAACAAATTCTTTACTTCCATAATCTTTGATTTTTAAAGTTTAACAATAAATATTGTATTGTATGGAGAAATCAATCCCCACACAATTCTGAAAGGTGTCTGGCAATCTGTGCCAAAGACGTCGGATCGAGCGAGTCGATGTGTGTCTGCCAAATCTCTTTGTCAGGCGTAATAACGTTTGCATAGATGTTTCCGTGACCTTTTCCGACCAAGGATGTAATTCTCCCTCTGACTGTTATAATTTCGCCTCTGTCTTTGGTCGTATTAAAGTAAGTGTTGACCTTGAACTTTGCAAAATCAATGTGGCGAATGTGGCTCTCGATGTATTTGAGAGAGTCACCTTTAAAAAAGAATTTGTCTGTCATAATTGATAAATTTATGAGTTAATAATTCGTACTCCGCAGGGATGCTCTCCCTGCAAAGCGAAAGATTTAATCCTCCTCATCGTCTTCTCCAAACTCTTCTGGAAAGAAATAATCCAAGTCGTTGTCATTGATTGCATCGTTTAGGATTTCATTCATCGTGTCGTCTGGAAGCCAGTTTAGGATGTGATTCAACAAATCATCGTCACTAATGTGTTCGCGTACCTTTTCAAATTTTTCGTAAGTTGTCATAATTCATAAAGTTTTAAAAGTGAAACAAAAGCGACTCAGGGCAAAACTAATTGCCCAGAATCTTTTAGGCAGCGATTCCAAAAGCCTGCTTCGTAATCTTGATAAGTTTCTCCTGCATCACAATGCTGTGGATATTATTACGGAATAATCCTGCAATTGCTTTCGGAACAATCTCTTCGATGATGAACGAAACCAATTCGTCTCGCGCGTCGCAGGTTATTTTCCCCCAATTAACGAGGTAATAACCGTTCTTGTCGCAGAGTTTTTCAGCGACCAGCAGCGGACGGCGTAGTTTAAGATACTTCTTGAAATCGCTTTCGGAAAGCAGGAAAGTAAACTCTTCGTCGGTGATTCGATCGCCCGACTTCATACCCAGACGCTCTGCATCTTTTCCAGCAAAGAACTCGTTTTCTGCAAGCACACGATTGGAGATTTCCTTTTCGCGCTCATCGTCAATCTTACGGCCAAGTTCGGCCAAGTCGAAAGTCTTCAACAAGTCCATCAACTTTTCTTTCTTCTCTCCGCAGTTCTTTTTCAGTTCTGCCAATAAAATCTTTTCTTCCATAATTGTGAATCTTTTAGGTGTTAAACATTAAGTGAATTGCAGGATGCTTCCACCCTGCAAAACTTTTTAGCAGTGGCAAACGTATTCTTTATAGTCTACAAAGAAATGCTCGAAAAGACGTGCGCACTTGTAATTGCATTTGTATTTACGATTCACAAAGTCCAAAACCTCGCTCCAAGTTCTTTCGATATAAGAATTAGTGCAAACTCCCATCGCATTGTGATAATCTTGCATATCTGGAACGGGTTTCCACATCATTCGCGGAAATCTTCTATTCCAATTGAAAACCTTTTCACGCTCTTGTTCTCTCTGTTTCTCCAATCCTCTGTCAATTGAATAGCTTACATAATAATGTTCTTTCGTGTAACTTCCCAAATAGAAATTAGTCGACGAAAACTCGATAAAGAATTGTTTCCCGTCCAGATTCGTGAAC
>JAEEGJ010006050.1_pt1 | contig 36912 bp, 22 predicted proteins | sample 8958761 | NCBI WGS metagenome assembly JAEEGJ01 (sample SAMN16246546, study PRJNA631951) | gut metagenome | biome: gut microbiome; feature: rumen; material: RS-attached | host: Bos | place: Iran: Karaj | collected 2018-10
AGCTGCTTGCCAAGAGCGATATCATTTCGCTTCACTGCCCGCTGACGGAAGATACCCTCCACCTGGTCAATGCGGAGTCGATCCGAAAGATGAAGAAAGGCGTCGTGCTGGTCAACACCAGTAGAGGTGCCCTGATCGATGCGGAGGCGCTGCTGGCGGGAATCAAAGAGCGTCAGATCGGTGCGGCCTGCCTCGATGTATACGAAGAGGAAGCGGATATCTTCTTCCAGGACTATTCCGGACATATCTTAAGCGACGATGTGCTTGCGAGACTGATCTCCATGCCGAATGTCATCGTCACCTCGCACCAGGCGTTCCTTACGAAGGAAGCACTGAAGAACATCGCGGATACGACGATCGAAAACCTCCGGGAATTCGAGAAATCCGGGATGAGTGATAATGAACTGTGCTACCAGTGCGGAAAAGTGGAGCAGTGCCGGCATAAGAGAAATAAAAAGTGCTTTTGACGCGGTAAGGCGTTAGAATTCAAGATTATATTACCTGTGTTATAATATACGGATAATATGGAGGCGACTTATGAAAGCTTTGATTCTTAATTCCGGTCTGGGTTCGCGTATGGGCGTCCTGACCTCTGAACATCCGAAATGCATGACGGAGGTTTCTTCGCATGAGACTATCCTTTCACGCCAGCTGCGGCTTATTGCCGAAGCGGGGATCACGGAAGTCGTAATCACGACCGGCTACTACGATGCGGTACTGGTGAACTACTGCCATTCCCTGGAACTGCCGATCCACTTCACGTTCGTGAAGAATCCTATCTACGATAAGACAAATTACATCTATTCCATCTACTGTGCCAGAGAGTATCTGGACGACGATATCCTGCTGATGCACGGCGACCTCGTCTTCGAGGAGGAGGTCTTCGACAAAGTGGTGAATTCTCCTGTGTCCTGCATGACGGTGTCCTCGACACTTCCGCTTCCGGAGAAGGACTTCAAGGCGGTCGTAAAGGACGGTATGGTCCTTAAGGTCGGTGTCGATCTCTTTAACGATGCGATGGAAGCGCAGGCGCTCTATTTCCTGAAAAAGGATGACTGGAAAACCTGGCTCGGGAAGATCTGTGAGTTCTGTGAATCCGGTAATACGAAGGTCTATGCGGAAAATGCACTGAATGAACTCAATGGTGCTGCGAATATCCATATTCTGGATGTCGAGAACATGCTTTGCTCGGAGATCGATAATCCTGAGGATCTTGCGGTCGTTTCCCGAAAACTCAAAGAGATCGAGTCACGTACCGTTTACATGTGTTTTGCATCGGATATTATTCATGCGGGACATATCCGCATCATTAAGAGAGCGGAAAAACTCGGTAAGCTCATTATCGGCGTTCTGTCGGATGAAGCGGTTTCTTCTTATAAGAGAAAGCCCCTGATCCCGGCATCGGACCGTAAGATGGTATATGCGAATATCAGTGGTGTTTCTCAGGTCGTGGACCAGAACACGCTTTCGTATAAGGAAAATCTTCTGAAGTATAAGCCGGATATCGTCGTACACGGTGATGACTGGCTCGACGGCTTTCAGAGACCGATCCGTGATGAGGTCACGGAGGTCCTTGCGTCCTACGGCGGAAAACTGGTTGAATTCCCGTATTCTGCAGACCTGAAGTATCAGGCACTTGAGAAGAAGACCGGATTTACACCCGAGCAGACTGTCCTTACATCGAAGGACAATTATGCGGAGTTTAAAGCGTGGGTCAGAACGAATGTCAGAAGCAAGCTGATGATCGTCTGCGATGACTCGATCAAGTTTATGGAGAAGTTCGGAGAGTGCTTAAGTGAGCTGAAAGCCGGCGGTACGAAGATCGTGGAGTTTTCGGACTTTTGCCCGAACCCGCTATATGAGAGCGTCGTAAAAGGTGTGGAACTTTTCCATGCGGAAGGCTGTGACAGCCTTATGGCGGTCGGCGGCGGTTCTGCGATCGACGTGGCAAAGTGCATCAAGCTTTATCTGAATCTCCCGGGCGACGGGAAAGACGGTTCCTGGCTAAAGGCAGACTTCGTCTCTAACGATATTCCGTTTATCGCACTTCCGACCACTGCAGGTACCGGATCCGAGGCGACACGCTATGCGGTCATCTACTATAACGATGCGAAGCAGTCGATCACGAGTGAGAGCATCATCCCGGAGACGATCCTTATGGATCCGCATGCGCTCCTGACGCTCCCGCTGTACCAGAAGAAGGCCACCATGATGGATGCGCTCTGTCATGCGATCGAGTCCTACTGGTCGGTCAACAGTACGAAGACGAGCCGTGAGTACAGCCGTGAGGCGATCCGCCTCGTGCTCGAGCATATGGACGGGTATCTTTCCAATAACGAAGAAGATAACGCAGGTATGCTCCGTGCGGCGCATATGGCGGGAAAGGCGATCAATATCACACAGACCACCGCAGGTCATGCGATGTGCTATAAGATCACGAGCCTTTTCCGTGTGGCACACGGACATGCGGCGATCCTCTGTGACAGAGTGCTCCTGCCGTGGATGCTGGAGAACACCGACAGATGTATCGACCACCGCGGAAAAGGTTATCTGAAGGATCTTTTCGGTGAGATCGCGTCTGCGATGGGCTGTGTCGGTGCAGATGGTGCCGGAGATCCGAAGGCGGCTTCCACGAAGCTTTCCCAGATCTTCGAATCTCTCGAACTGGAAGTGCCGAAAGCGACGCCGGAGCAGTTCGAGATCCTGAAGACTTCCGTTAACCCGGTAAGACTAAAGAACCATCCGATCGCACTCGATGTCGACACGATCGATATGCTGTACCATAAGATCCTGAAAGCAGACAGCTGATCCCACCGGGTGCAGCAGAAGAATCATATCGATGAATTAAAGGAGTAGAGTGGGTTTTCCTTATTATGTAGCTTTGATAGTCGCGGTCTGTATCGCCGGGCTCGCCGTGCTGGTTTCCTGTGTGGAGAACAGGCACACGGTGGGCGTGCTGCTGGCGTTTTATGTCATCGCGGTGCTGATCATCACGCTGTTTGTCCGTACGTACGATCTGGAAGTGAAGACCCTTCTGAATCCATTGTCGAAATATAATCAGATAGGAAATAGCCTCGCATCCGACGGGGTCAAGTGCTTTTCCAAAAACAAAGGCATGATCATGGAGATCGTGCTGAATATCCTTCTTTTTATCCCGCTGGGATATCTGGTGCCGGCAGTAAAGGATGCCTTCCGCAAGTGCTGGAAGATCCTGCTTCTGGGGCTCGGGCTGAGTGTTTTTATCGAGGTCTCGCAGCTGGTGCTGCATATGGGATGCTTCGATGTGGCGGACCTTCTGCATAACACGCTGGGCGCCGGGATCGGGTATTTCGTGTGGTGGAAGTGGATCCGCGCAGAGTAAAAGTTTCATTATTTTGCAGGGGAAACTTCCCTTATAGACGGATTATAATCTCCTCTTTTATTAGGAATATACACGCTATTAGATTTTTGATATAATACACCTTGGATTGGTTTATTGATTTATTGGAAATCAAGTAGTGGAGGTTTTGGGTTTATGAAGAGCAAGCGTTTTCTGGCGATGCTTCTTAGTATCGCTATGCTAATCAGTTCATGGTCTTTATTCGTTCTCGCTGACGGAGATGGCAGTCCGGATGGCGATATTTCTTCCGGGGATACGGAAGAGCCGGGTAATTCCCTTTATGCACTGAAACTGGATGAGATCTATGAAAAGCCGGGTCTGGATTACGGATCTACATACGCGGTCACTTTTACGCCGGATAAGGATGGAGCATATACCATCATCGCAGGAAATGTAAGTGATGCGGTGATCACGGTGACCGATGGCAATGGTACAGTGGTTCCGCCGGTTTCTTCACAAAACTCTAACTGGACGTATGATATAAATCTCCGCCTTTCTGCGGGGAAGACCTATACCATAACGGTCAAGGGCGGAAGCTTCGACCTGGAAAAACCGTTTGCGCTTTGTATGGTACGGACGGCAAAGTCACTCTCCCTTGGCAGAAGTACATTCTTTGCCCGCGGACAGAAAACTACGTATATTTCTTTTACACCGGATGTTAGTGGTGTCTATAGATTTACTGAAAGTCACCATACGTTTGAGAGTGATCCTTGGGTGAGCTTCACTATGTCACACGGAATAAGTGTCGGTGATAATGCTTATATTGCTGACCTTACTGCCGGAGAGACCTATAGTATCTCGGTCTTCTGCTCCGGTGATGCAAACCTTGGCGCTATCGTAAATGTGGATATTGCCAGAGACGTTTCGGTGCTTTCGGAAGGACGCACCAATGTTACCGTTCCCGCTAGCTCCGGATATACAGCATATGCTTTTACACCATCCAAAACAGGTGTCTATGTTTTCTCTTCTGAAGGGGAATACAATACCCGCATCAAAGTTATAAAAGGATCCGCACTGGGTACATATGGCTGTGACCAATCGGCAGAATCCGGAGCGGGCGGAAATAACTTCCTTCTTCCGGTGGCCCTCGAAGCCAAAGAAAAATATCTGGTGGTTGTGAATGGGTATTCTGAAGGTACATCAGATATCACATTCCCCGTAACTGTGAAGTACGAAGAGTCGAAAGGGACCGGAACATATGAAAGCCCGGCAGAAAAAGGATATCTGGCGTACTATGCATTCCGTGCGGAAGAGTCCGGATACTATATGTTCCTTTGTCCCCAAGTAGAGGTCAAAGTAGATACATATCTGGGTAAAACTTTCAATTACGGAGATCAGCGTGTATTTTATGTGGAGAAGGGGCAGGATATCGTGCTGTCGTATTTCAGAAATGAGTATTCTTCTCCCGTAAGTTTCACGGTCCTTCCGCTGGAAAAGACGCTGTCGCTCGGCGAGAATAAACTTACCAAGGAAATAAATAAACATATCTATGCGAAGTTCACTCCGGAAGCAAGCGGAACCTATACGATCACGATGCCGGAGAATGCATATTATGGTCCTGCTTTAATGGGACCGGACAGGTATTCCGTGTCTGCGATGAATCATGAGTATGATGACAACCATTACACATATTCACTTACCGGTGGAGTGACATATGTGCTTTGGATCAATTTGCAGAATAACGACAGTGTGTCAGATGTCACACTCAAACTGGAGAAAACCCCTTCTCCGATGCTCGGAATGGGGAAGAACACGGTCCCGCTCGAGAAGGCGTTCTCATTTACTCCGAAAGAATCCGGAATGTATCAGTTCTACGATAATGCCCATTCAGAGTTGCTTTTGTATCGTGGATCAGAGTATTTAAGTGGTGTGAGTGCCGGCGATTATGAGTCAGGATTCAGTTTAAGGGCTGTCAAATTACAGGCCTTAGAAGAATACACGATCAAGCCTGAGTACTATTATGATTATAACGAAGATTCTATCGACATTTTCGTAAAAGAGGTAGCAGAATTAAGCACCGGTGAGAATACGGTCAGCAAGGCCGGTATGTACACGGAGACAACGTTTGTTCCGGATGAAACGGGAATATATTTAATAACTTGTGAAGGTGGATCCCTGAGTAATCTTTACCGCTTATATGGAACTTCTTATTCGGGTGTCTATGAATCATTCGAGGAAAAAGGCGTGAAATATGCCCTTTTTGAGAAAGGTTGCGAATATGTCCTGGAACTGAAGAATGATCCGGCAAATACATCGGATACGATCCTTGTAAACATCGAGAAGGAAAGAGTTCTCACGATGGGCAGAAATGAAGATGTACTCGTAAAGCAGTCGGAAGCATATAGTACCATATATACCTACTACAGCTTCATTCCGGAAAAGAGCGGAACATATACTTTCCGCACGGAAAACGGTGACAACGTCAATGCATTTATCTATGAAAAAACCGATAAGCAAAACGAGGTCAGCCGCGGATATGTGTCATGGACAACATATAATATGACGATGACCGCAACGCTGGAGGCAGGTCATCTCTATCATGTGAAGATGTGTATCGAGAATCCCACACAGCAGACGCAGGATGCTCTCGCAGACCTGATCATCGAGCAAACTCCGGCGGAGAAACTGGATGGCTATTCGATCAGCCTGGATGGAACGATCGCGGTGAACCTGTATCTGTCGCTGGCGGACTTCGTAGCGGAAAGTAAAACCGCAGTACTTCAGTGCACATTCCCGAATGGAAAAGTGATCAACTATAAGATGGATGATGCAGACATCAAGATGCTGAATAACCAGAAATATTATGTATTCCATCTTCCGGTTGCGGCAAAGGAAATGACCATGAATATCTATGCGCAGATCATCGATGAGGCAAATGAAATTACCGGAGAGAAGTATTCCGTAAGCATCGATGAATATGCCCGCTATCTTATGGGCTATGCCTATGATTCCAAAGGAAATGTCTTAAATAAGGAATTCGCCGCTGCTGTTCCTCTGGTAAAAGCACTTTTGAATTACGGTGCGCGGGCGCAGAAGTATTTTAATCCCGATACTTACACTCTGGCGAACTGGATGCTGAGCTCTGAGGAAAAGGAGCTCCCGGATCTGAAGGCAGAGTCTATCCCGAGCTATGTCTTGAGTGAACAGTCGGAGAAACTTCCGGATGGCCTAACGTTTGACGGAGCCAGCATATCCATCGTGTCGGAGACTGAGATGAATCTGTATTTTACCAATAAAACAGGTAAGAAGGTCGTCTACTCCGAACCCGGCAGAGGTATCGCGACGCAGGGAAGAAAGTCCGACGGATCCACCATCGTGAAGATCACCGGTATTCCGGCGCATAAGCTGGATGAGGTCATCCGGGTAGAGGTCTCGGTCGAAGGAGATCCGAATACGTACTTCGTCACCTATAGTCCGATCTTCTACTGCCATAACGTTATCGCGAGAGGGCTTTCAGCGACGAGAACGGAGAACCTGAAGGAACTCATGACGGCGTTCTACTTCTACAATCAGGCAGCGAAGAATTATCTCGGCGAGTAATAGAGGGAAACGCTTCCCCGATTCGGGAAGCAGGGAATAAAGGATAAAATTGTTAAATAAATAAGGGAGGAAATATTATGGAATTTGAAAAGAAGTACGAGGAACTCGAACTGGAAGTGATCCGTTTCGAAACCGAAGATGTGATCCGTACGTCCAATAATGATGGTCCGTTTGAACCGAAGTGATTCGTAAAAAGAAAACATGTAAATAAAGCAGACCCCCGAAGCCCAATACTTAAGGGGTCTGCTTCAAGTTTTGAAAAAATGGAAAATGACAGAAATGGAGAAGACGTATGAAGAAAAAGAGATTACTATCCCTGCTGCTTAGTACGATCATGCTGATCGGCTCGATGCCGGCACTGGTACTGGCGGAAGGGGACGAAGATTATGAAGACGATCCGGAGATGATGGATCCGGGTGAGGAAGAAGAAGATGTCCCGTACCTCGGGTCCATATCGGAGAATAGTGTTTTTCCCGTAGGACAGATGGAGGCGCAGGAATTACTGTTTTTTGATTTCATGCCTACGACCACCGGACGATATGGTTTTATGTGTGCGGACGGCCGTGATCTGAGCGCCACGTTTTACGATGATAAAGGAGAAGTGGCTCCGATGGAGGAAAAGAAAGATTTCCGCTATGATATCCAGTATCTAAATCTTGAGGCGGGAAAGTTTTATCAGATCGAGATCGAAGCGGGGGATTATGCTACGCTTCCGGAAAACGATGTATATTGCTACATCTGCCCGATGTCCGAGACACTGCCCTATGGAGAGAGCACTCTTTTCGTAAAGACAAGTGACGGAAGCAGAAAGTATACTTTCATCCCGCAAGAGAGCGGAAAATATTACTTCGAGGCGGCACCACTCGTCCCGAAACAGAATCACAATACAAGTTTTTCGATCTCTTCCAGCTATGAGGAAGTAAAGTATACATATTCCGGGAAATTACTATGTGCCGATCTGAAAGCCGGCGTGCCGTACGATATTAAGATCACTTATAATCGTGAGAGTGCGGGAAATGCATGCTGTAATCTCGTGAAAGTAAACATTACCCGGGACGTTCCGGCACTTGAGATGGGAGAGAATACTGTGCAGCTGAGAGCACAAAAAGACATGTCCTCTCTCGTTTTTGTTCCGGAAACCAGCGGTGTATACGTGTTTGAGTCAAAGGGTGAATACGATACAGAAGCGACACTGAGAAACGGCGGCTACGATTATGGAGAAGGAGATAATTTCCGTCTCGGATGTTTCCTTAATGGCGGCGAAACATACTTCCTCCAGGCATGGCAGAACTCGGCGGATCTTATCACGGTTCCGGTCTATGTTCAGCGTGCTGAGCAGATCCAGCCGGGGCAGGAGGTTTCCTTCGATGCGATGTATAGAGACCGCTACTTCTTCTCGATGACACCGGCAGAGAGCGGATGGTATCATCTTGATGATGGAAAAACCAGCCATTCCATAAGTGTATATGATAGATCCAACAGTACCCTGAATAATTGTCTTGACTCCTGGTATTTGACGGCAGGAGAGACATACATGCTGGAGTATCAGTACTATGATTATGATAATGAGAATGGAACCGTGAAGTTTACATTCGACCGTGTACCGACTGAACTGGTTTCCGGAACATCTTCCACAGTAACGAAATACGCTGCCTCCAATTCCGTTTTCTATACGGAATTTACACCGGATGAAAGTGGAGTGTATGAATTCACTTCGGAGCATAAGACCTCGGCAATGTATATCTTCGATGCGAAGAACAAAGTCTTATCCGAAGATACCACCGATTCTAAATTAATTAAATCTGCACACCTTTATGCCGGAACAAAGTATTTAATTGCCTTTTCGGATAGGCAGGAACCTGACACACCGTATGTGGTTTCTCTGAAAAAATCAGAGGAGACTGTTCAGGCGGATGTTAAATATGAGGTCGATTTCCCCGGCAGAAGTTACAGACAATATTCGTTTACACCAAAGACGTCCGGGTTCTATCTGCTTTATACGTATGGAGGATTCAGCAGCTATAATGTATATGATGGTTCGACTTTTCTGAGTGGTGTTCTCGGCACCGGAGACTATGGCTTTAAGTGCCGGCTGGTTGAATTGGAGGCCGGGAAAAACTACCGTATCGAGTTTAGACACACTAACTCCAGTCTGGATGGCATGTACTGGTGTATCCATAAAGTGGGAGCCTTAACCCCGGGTACGGATATTCCTTTCGATGCTATCGGAGGATATGCGTTCTATACATTTACTCCGTCGGAGAGCGGCGTGTATACGTTTACATCGGATCTTTTTCCGGAGGCATCTTACGCATACATTGAGGTAAGACAACCCACGGAAACACAAAATGATTACATTGGAGTCGCCACTTTGAGTGACAGCATAATGAAAAACGCCATTTCGACGGTTCTGAAAAAAGGAACAACATACGTTGTATATGCCCAGCTGAAGAATAAAGTCAGTACTTCTTCCACGATAGATATCGTGAAAGAACAGGCGCTGCAGCTCGGCGATAACACTGTGCCGATCAAAAACAGGAACACTATCTATGACTTCCAGAGAAATGCCTTCTGTTCTTTTACTCCGGCAGAAGACGGACTCTACTCCATCATGTCCAAGGGAGAGAACGGCGTCGATCCGCGTATCACCATCTATGATTCGCAGATGAAGAAAGTCGGCGATGATGACAGCTCCGGCGAGGTAAACTGGAATTTCAAAGTGGAGCTCTTCCTCAATGGCGGAGAGACATACTATATCGATATCGTCGAGGCAGAGGAATTCGATCTTCCTGTAGAGATCCAAAAACTCGAGATCATGGAAGCAAAGCTCGAAGGCTATACCCTGAGCCTCGACGGTTCGATCGCAGTCAATCTCTACATGACGCTCAATGAAAGCGTTGCCAAAAGTGACACTGCTGTCCTCAAGTTCACCCGTGAAAACGCATCCGGAAATACTGTAGTTTCCTATGGTATGGATCAGGCGGAGGAGTACGTACTGAACGGCAAGACCTACTATGTCTTCCACCTGCCGGTGGCGGCCAAGGAAATGACTTCCGAACTCAAGGCACAGATCGTAGATCCGGCAAGTGCTTTTGAAGGAAAAGAATACAAATTCACCGTGCAGGAGTATGCGCAGTACATCATTAACCGTGCATATTCGACGGCTTCCGGTTCCGAAGAGAATCAGGAGTACATGGACGCGCTTCCGCTGGTATATGCTCTTCTGAACTACGGTACCGCAGCACAGAACTATTTCGGCTTCAAGGTAGATAAGCCGGCGAACAGCATCAACTACACGTCGTCTAAGTATATGGGTAACGTCCCCACATCATCACTTCCGGTATATAGCGAAGATAGCGAAGTACTGCCGGAGGGCGTGACCTTCGAAGGATCCAGCGTGGCGATCGAGTCGGAGACGGAACTGACGTTCTACTTCAAGAATTCTTCCGGCGCGAAACTCACATTTACGGATGACAACGGCACACGCCTGTCAGCGGGAAAGAGCGGCGGGTACATAACTGTCAAAGTCAAGGGCATCCCCGCACATAAACTGGGTGAGTACGTCACCGTGAGGATCAAGGTCGAAGGCGATGCCAATGATTATAAGGTTTCCTATAATCCGATGACCTACTGCTACAACGTTCTGACCAGACCTCTGACAGCGACACGTACTGCAGAACTCAAGGAACTGATGAAGGCGTTCTACTTCTACAACCAGGCCGCCGAGCGGTATATGGCGAAGAAGGCGGGAAACTGAGAAAAGGGTCTGATTTCAGATCGGAGCTGATCTCTGATTTCTAATATCTGATTAGATCTTTTCTGAAGATCGGATCTGTTACAACTCAAAAAAACAGAAAGACGGCTCACGGTGAAAGTGGGCCGTCTTTTTCTGCATCAGTTTTTTGGTCATTGTAAAAAGAGAAAAGTGCTTTTCCACCCGTAAAATCAGTGGGATTTTTTTTGCGTTTTCATTGTAAATGACAAATAAGCGTTTTTCACCCGTAAAAAGTGCTTTTCGAGCATAGGAAATCGCATGAATTTACGGGTGAAAATGCTGTTTGAGTCGATTCACAATGAATTTTCTCAAAATACACCTCGGAAATTACGGGTCGATTCCCTGTTTTAGGCGAATCACAATGAATTTTCCTGTGTGACGGGAGGACTCACACCAGTGCGGTGACCTTCAGGGTCTTGTTTCAAATCAATTACCGTAATGGTAACGAATTCTTTGTCTTCCTGTTTACATAGTTGACCATGCGATGTAAAATATCATTACTAATATAGTAACGAGAATTGAAGAAGGATGCAGATTCTGTTTAAAAATGAGAATGGTCGGTGGAGATATTCTGGCACATAGTAAGACGATTAGGATCATCGAAGTAACGGAGGTGTCGAATCATTATGAATAGTGTAAAAGAGCATGCAGATATTATTGCGTTCCATCCGGGCTACTATATTGCTGAGATTATTGAAGATATGAATATCAGCCAGGCGGAGTTCGCGGCGAGAATGGGAACCAGTACGAAGACTCTGAGCCTGCTGATCAATGGACAATCCAATATAACGAATGATCTTGCGAAGAAACTGTCCTTGATGCTGGGTACCAGTGTCGAGCTATGGCAGAACCTGCAAAATACCTATGATCAGAAACTCATTGAGATTCAGCAGAATAAGGATTTTGAGGAACAGGAAGAGATTGCAAGGCTTTTGGATTATAAGTATTTTGTCGAAGTTGCCGGCCTTTCTTCCACACGTGATAATCATGTGCGGATCTCGAATCTCTGCAGATTTCTGCAAGTATCAGATCTTCGCATTTTGAAAGCACCGGACTATCTTGTGAATTTCCGTACAGGGATCTCTGAAGTATCGGAAAAGAACAGGATAAGTTCAAGCGCCTGGATACAGACTGCCATTAACCTCGCTCGTGAAATCAATACAAAGCCGTATGATGCGAAAAAACTGAAAGACTTTCTTCCGGAACTAAGAAGCATGACTATACAGGATCCGTCTGTTTTTCTGCCCAGAATGAAAGAGATATTTGCCGAGTGTGGAGTCGCGTTTATTCTATTACCGCATCTGAAAAACTCCGGGGTGAACGGTGCGGTCAAATGGATCAGCAGCGAACGGGTGGTACTTGCTATGAATAACCGCGGAGTAACCGCCGATAAGTTCTGGTTTTCTCTATTTCATGAAATCAAGCATGTCCTTCAGCAAAAGAACATGACTACGTTTGTTAGCGGATCAGAAGAAGCGATGATCGAAGTGAACGAAAAGCTGGAAGAGGAAGCCGATAGATTTGCCAGGAATTATCTTATTCCGGCAGCTGAATACAGGAAGTTCTCTCCTTCGAGGTATACGTCGGACGAAGAGATAGTGAACTTTGCGGAAGCCATAGGTGTTCATCCCGGCATCGTTGCCGGAAGAATGCAGCATGATGGGATTATCCCTCAGAACAGATGCGCTAAGCTAAAGGAAAAGTACATTTTAACTACGGAAAAAGAACCGAAACGGTAAGACATCTCACACCAGGGCGGTGACCTGCGGGACCTTGTCTTTGAGGAAGTCGATGAAGCGCTCGAGGTCTTTGGGGTAGAGGGTGAAGACGATCTCGGAGTCGCTGCCGGTGCCGGATCCGTATTTAAAGTTGTACGCTTTAAATGTCGGAATTACGGCTGGATCCGTAGTGTCCCAGTCTTCGGTCTTGGTTCCGGCCGGGATATAGTGTTCGGTGATCGTGACTGTCCGGATCGCTTTCCAGCGCAGGATCTTCTTGTAGGTGAAGATGGCGTAGTCGTCGGTAAAAACGATATAGGTCTTGGAGTTGCTTTCATCCAGGAAAAAAACTTCGGAAGACGGAGCGGTCATCTGGGAGATGAGATTCTCGTGACCGATCTGTTTTGCCTGATGGAGATAGTTGTTGCGGGTGATCGTGTCGCGGCGGATGAAGCTGATCATGAAAAGGCAGAATCCGGCCAGGGGAAAAGCGAGGGCGAGGCGGGGAAGGCTCGCACCGGGTCTCGTGAAGTAACGGATGACCGAATAGGGAATGAAAGAAAGGAAAAATATCGTAAGAACAGTGAAAAAAGCCACAGGAACGGTCACGTTCTTTTTATACTTGATCTGTTCTTCCGAGGATGGCCAGTACTCGAGAAGTGCTCTGGCATTTCCTTCGGTAAGACGGTAAGAACTTCCTTTTTCAGAAAGGGGATCTTCATTTAGTTTCTTAAGGAGATACTCACTGAAGTCATCGTCTGTCTTTCCCGTGAAGACGATTCCGTTTGTTCCGAAGTAGGCGATCGTGACGAGCGGCTCGCCGTCTCTCATACGGGAAAAGTCAAGGTAGGCGATGTTTCCGTCGTCGTCACAGAGATTGAAAATCGGAAGAAGATACGGCGGGAAGCCGGCTTTGCGTGCTTCGAGGGCGACGGCCAGGAGATTAAAGCTCGCATCTTCCGTGTCATTCGGATCCAGGAAAAGCACATCCCGCCGTTCGATCGTCAGATCACCGCACTCTGTATAGAAAAGGATCATCTGCTCCGAAAAATCGAGTCCGAGTAATTTCTCGACGGAAGCGATGTCCTCACGGCGGACACGGCGCTCCGGCCAGAGAAGCCCCCGGTCTTTCGCTATTCTTAGAAGTTCCTGATAGTGTGCGATACTCATGTTCTGTCATTTCCTTTTCTGATCCTTCTTCGCCGGATCTAACATGTTATATAATACCATTTTTCGGCGCATGAATATATCTGGGGAAGATTTTTCGAAATATGTACAGATACAGAGAAAGTGTGACGTTTTTTGGGTGTTCCCGTAATTGAAAACGGAGTGTTTCCATGTCATAATTAATTTGTATTGGTTTGGGGTTGTTTTTTAATTTCTGATGATTTTAAAAACAGATTTTTTAGGAATAAGGGGGTAGTCTCTATGAAGAGAAAGAGCAAAGTTCTCATCCGTTTGTTAACTGCTGTTTTGTGTATCAGTTTGCTGCCGGTAACGGTTATGGCAAGCCCGGATGATCCAGCGGAAGATCCGGAGCAGGATATCGGTATGACGGATACTGAAAACAACTTTAGGGCATGGCCGGCCAATAAGGATCCGGATTACGATACCGCGCTGATTCCTGTGCCTTACGGAGAGACAACTGTACTGAAAGTTGCTGTTGAGGCGGATATCGTTAGCGGTATAACCTATCAGTGGTATAAGTATAATGCTTCAACCGGTGAAAGAACCGCTCTTGACGGTGAGACGAATAGCACACTCACCACTGATCCGGTTGAAGGAAGACTCGATTATTGTTGCGAAGTGACCGATGACATTAGCGCTACTACCACGTTGGTGTTTTTCATCGTGACTAGAGAGAATCACTTGACGGCACATCTTCAGGGTGAAGAAGAAGATTACCCCATACTTTCCTTTAGACCGGGTGATCAGATAACACTTACCATGGACGTATCGGCAGATGAGAAGGACGGTATCCGGTATGTATGGATAAAAGATAACCAGACAGTCGTCGCGGATGGCACGAATGTTCTCGTTACAGATAAACTCTATGAAAATACAGTATATTCCTGCAGTGTGTACGACAAGTATGGAAACGTGTGTACGGTGGATGTTTTCCTGACGCTGGATAATCTGTTCCGTGCTTGGCCGACAGATGCAGAGAATCCCGAACTGCATTCAATGACTTACACTCTGGAGGAAGGTGATTCCAAAGAGCTTAGTGTTTTTTATGAAGCAGAAGATGACAGCCAGATTTCCTTCCTTTGGGAACTGTGGGATGAGGCTGCCGATGACTACATAGCGATAGATGGAGCAAATGAAGCTACTTATCTCGCGGAGAATGTCGTTACTCCAAGAACATATCGCTGCAGTGTTGAAGATGGTTTAAGTGGAGATATCAAATTTTTGTATTTTATTTTAACTATCGACAATAACTTTCAGGCAGTGTGGGCAGGCAATGACGATACTTATATAGAATTATATCTTCCTATAGGATCTACTGCGTATTTTGAGGCGTCTGTGAGTGCAGATGACATGACTGACATTACATACAAATGGTTTATTAACGACGAACTCGTAGAGAACGCGACCGGAAGTTCCCTCATTATAGACTGCGAGGAAGGCGGAGCCGAGATTACCTGCGTGATCAGTGATGGGTATGGAAACGGTGATATTCTTACAGCGCGCCTCGGAATCGGCACGGAGAATCACCTCAAAGTCTTCCCTATGGAAGAAGAAGAAAACACGGCGTATATCACCACAGAAGATGATTCCGTTACGATCTATGTACGGGCCACCGCAGATGATATGACTGGTATTTCCTACGATTGGTATGTGTGGAATGAAGAGAATTCCGAATATGACCTCATTAAAGGTGAAAATGAGAGTTCTATTACAGTAGCTCCGACCCTTGAAATTGTGGAATATTATTGTAGAGTTTCCGATTCGATTGGCGGACGTCCGGAAATTGCTTATTTCTATGTGAATAAAGATAATCACCTGGAAGCATATGATAAAGCATCCGGGGAAATGTATCCCTATGTTCACGTTGAGGAAGGACAGACCATTACTCTTTATGTAGAGGCCAGCGCGGATGAAATGGATGGAATCTCCTACGAATGGTTCTTCAACGGTGAAAAGACTAATTGTTACGATGATCACTTTGATGTGACCGGTGGAAATAATGGAGAAGAATATGATATCCGTTGTACTGTAAGTGACGAATACGGTAATGAAGTTTTCGTAGACTATTCTGTCAGAGTGACCTCCGAGTTTAATGCGTGGGTGACCGACGCAACTTACAGGTATGCTTATAAGCCATGCTATGTTGCCCGGGGTGGATTTGTCACATTATCTGTCTCAAACGATTCGATATCTCCGGTATCCTACTCCTGGACACGGCAGTATAGCGGAATACCTTACACTGCGGAAGAATATCCCATAGAGCAGATCCCCGGTGCTAACGGCAGCACACTGGTCCTGGGACCTGTCACTTCGAGACAGTTTATTATTTGTAATATAACGAACGAGAAGGGTGAGACGAGCGAAGTGAGTTTCGTGGTCAATGTCGCCAGTGATTTTGCAGCATGGGCCCAGAATCGTGAAGAAGGCGATGCTATAGTTATTCAGGCAAACCCGGGCGAGGATATCACTCTTTCTGCTCCGGAGATCCCGCAGTTCGACGGAACTCTTACCTACACATGGATAAAGAGACCGTTCACTATGGAAAGTAAAGAAGTTTTCACCGGGAAAAACTACTCGTTTACAGTCGGTGGTCCGGAGGAATATCTGTGTGTCATCACTGATGAGTATAATAATGCCGCTGAATTCTTATATCGGATCGAATCGGATGTTCCTTTTAGAGCTTGGGCGAATTACTACTCGGAGGATAAGCCTGATGTAGCTTATCTGTACAGGAACGAGGACGCTGCCATGTCGGTCTTATGGGTGGCCACCGATGCGCCTTCCGGAACTGAACTTACGTATGAATGGTATACTCGCGAGGGAATTGATTCGGGCATACCGGAACTGATTCCTTATGCAGACGGGGATCACATTGAGATTGGAGAAGGGAAAGACCCAGCCCCGGTTTATAAATGTAAAGTTACAGATCAGAACGGATGGTCAACTTGGGTAAGTTTTGTTATCTTTACGGATTTCATCGCATGGGGAAATGATGGGCCGGACCGCTATTATGAAGACTACGACTACAATCATGTAAGAGTTCTTTTCGGAGAGCCGGCGGAACTTCGTGTATCCGTGCTTCCGAAAAGTGATAGTAATACATATAAGTGGTATAAGGGCGATTACTATTCAGAACCCGAGGAGGCTGTGCTTCTGGAAGAATCCTCTGCGATGCTGACACTTGATCGGGTGGAGGAAAGCGAATGGTACTCCTGCGTTGTTCTTAATGAAAAAGGAGACGAATACATAGTAGGCTTTGATGTGAATTGTATGCTCGGCTGGGTTGCAGGAAGTATAGACTGGGATGAGTATCTATATGCAACTGTAAAGAAAGGCCAGCCATATACATGTGAAGTGGAAGTATTTGATGAAGTGGAGGATTCGGTAACATATAGATGGGTAAGATATGTTGAGATTCCGTCTGATCCCGGATACTTCGACGAAGAAATCATCCCCGGCGAAACCGGAAAAACACTCACCATCGCCAGTGTAGACGAGCCGATGGAAGTAAAGTGTTACGTGAAACATGAAAACGGCTATGAACAGGACATTAACTTTGAAGTGGACCCTATAAGTACGGGAGAAGCGATCAAACTCGTAGCTGCTAATCTGACGCTTGACGGATATCTGAAGGTAAAGATCAAGCTCGAACTGCCGGATGAATTTATCAATGAAGATGGTGCATATATCACCCTCAACGAAAAAACATATCCGGTATCTGACCTGCAGCCTCAGGATGGATATTATTACCTCAGTTATAATCTGACATCCTCACAGATCCATAAGCCGGTCACGATCAATGCTTTCCAGGCAAATGGACAGAATTACCCGCTGCAGACCCTGACCGGCATCACTCACGAGGGTGGATATGCATATTCCATCATGCATTATCTGGCGACGATACAGGCCATGTCGCTTGAAGAACTCCGTGCATATACTGACAAGCCTGAGGAATTGAGAGAACTGGTCAACAGTCTCCAGGGATATGGCGTTCTGGCGCAGGAGTACTTCGCGGATAATGATGCTTCCGGTAATCTCTCTGCGGATGCTCTTAAGAAGATCAATGAAGTCACCCTCGGTGATCTTGATGCCTATCAGGGCGTGAGCCATAATTCGACATACGGCAAGATCATCCATTCGCTCTCCCTGTCACTGCAGACAGCAACGCACTTTAACCATTATTTCGAATTGCAGTATGGTGCCGATATCAGTGACTATGAGTTCTATGTGGGCGAAAACCTGATCACGGAAGAGACCACCGGCCCGATCACGCTGACGGCTGTAAGTGAAAATAAATACCGTCTGAAGATCGATAATATCGCTGCGGCGGAACTGGATAAAGTGTATAATATCACCGTGAAGGAGAAAGCGTCCGGAAATACGGTCCTTTACACGGAGAACTACAGTGCGCTGAGCTACGCGTGGTATGTCCTCTGTTATTATGAGAACGATTCCAGCCGTGAAAAACTCGTGAAGGTAATGAAGAGTCTGTATCTGTATAATCAGGCGGCAAATGAATTCTTTGGCAGATAAGGACTGATCGGAAAGCATTGAAAAAGCCGGAAGATAAAAGGAGATAGAGAGATGGAAGAGTACAGAGTACTGGAAATAGATGTGATCAGATTTGAAGCGGAAGATGTTATCACCGCATCGCCTAACGGTGGCGATCCATGGGAAATTCCTGAGATCCCTGCATCTTAACACGTCAAAGATCCTATTACCACGGATACTGAAGGGGTTGTCTCATTGCTTGAGACAACCCTTTCTCTTTGTATTTAAAATCATATTCTTGTTACTGTGGGAGATTTATCTTACCAAAGTGGATTCATGCTATAATTGTATTTGTAACGTGTCTTTGACAATTTTGGAGGTGAAGGGTTATGAAGATTTGTCCGAAGTGTGGTACGCAGAAGCAGGATTCTGAGAAGTTCTGTGATCAGTGCGGGTCTCTATTAGAAGTAAAGAATGATGCGCCGGTGGCAGCGCCGGCACCAGCTCCGGCTCCGCAAGTTCAGCCGGTCGCACAGCCAGTTCCGGCTGCACCGCAGGCACCGGCTCCGCAGGTTCAGCCAGTCGCACAGCCAGTTCCGGCTGCACCGCAGGAACCGGTTCAGCAGTATCAGGCTCCGGCACAGCCGCAGCCGCAGCCACAGCAACCGCAGCAGCCTCAATACCAGGCTCCACAGGCGCCAGCTTATCCGATGTATGCACAGCAGCCGCAACAGGCGCCTCAGCAGAGACCGCAGGCTCCGGTTCAGCAACCGCAATATCAGGCACAGCCGCAATATCAGGCGCCGCAGGCGCCGGTTCCGCAGTATCAGCAGCCGATGCAGCAGCCCCAGTACCAGCAGCCATATGCGGCACCTGTTCAGGCTCCTTATCAGCAGTATTCGCCAAGTGCTTTTCCACAGAAAAAAGGTGTGGATGTTCTGGCGATCGTTGCCTGTGTGCTGGCGATCTTTATCTTTGTAGCGCCTTTCCTGAAAACTTATGTAGCGAAGGTGGGAAGTAGGTCAGGCGAAGAGGAATCCCAGTTTAATGTGGTAAAAAATACTATCGAAACTCTGAGTGATAAAGTGAATAGTTCGCTGGTTACCCAGTACCGGATACTTACGATTGCTTTTGCCGTCCTGATCGTGATTGCACTTGCAGTCTGGATCCCGGCACTGATCCATGCCTGCAAGGGTAATAACCTAAAGGCCTGGCGCTTCGTGACCCTGATGTGTATCTTCGCACTTTGTGCAAATGTGTGCTATATGTTCGGCATGAAGGCTTATGCCGATGCATTAAATGTCGTTAGAAATGTTAGAGCATATAAGCTGGAACCGAATGCAATATTCATTATTGCGTTGGCACTGATCTCCGCGCTTCTGGTTACATCCATAGTGAAGCGTTCTCTTATGAAAAAGCAGCCGCAGACAGCTTGAAATGTTTTGTCGGCATAATCGCATAGACTTTTTCATCTTGAAAGCGCCTCGGGGGTATAGTAATCTTGATATATAGTTTATATGGAAAAAGAACTGGTACGGGCGATCGTCCGTGCATCAATTCAAAGGATAAATAGAGGCGGAAATGGAAAAGAAAGAAAAGGATAAGAAGCCGCAAGGCTGGAAGAAAATTCTGACCAACAAAAAGGTCATTATCGGCGCAGTTACGGGACTTGTCGCTGCCGGATCCATCGGAGCGATCGTGTACATGAACGCTACGAAGGATAATAAAAAAGCACCCGGTGCGACAACGGCTCCTGTGGAGACGACGACAGTGGCGCCGTCGGTGAGTCCGGCGGAGCTGGAGAACATGAAGAAAGTGGTCGATGATCCGAATTTCTATGACGGTATCACGATCAACGGCGTCAGCGTTTCCGGTAAGACGAAGGAAGAGGTCAAGAAGCAGTTCGCTCCGGACGCTTCCCAGCTGATCGACGTGAAGTTTAAGGTCGGCGACGATCTCGTGCCGCTGAAGACGGATGGACTTAAGCTCGAAAGTAATGCGGATGAGATCATCGAGGAAGCATATAATTACGGAAGGACCAGTACGCAGACCGGAGATGCGGCGATCCAGGACCGTTATGCCACGGTAAATGCACTGAAAACGGAGCCGAAGAATTTCGAGACGACATTTACGCTCGGAGATGTGGATATCGATGCCCTCGTGCACCAGACACTCGACGAGTGCAATACTGAGCTTTCGGAAGCTTCGATCGAGGGATTTGATAAGGAGAAACTCGAGTTCATCATCAAGGAATCCTCGAACGGATGCACGGTGGATGTCGATAAGGCGATCGCCGATCTGAAGACACAGTTCAGTAATTCGAACTATCAGGTCGAAATCCCGGTCGATGCGGAGATCGTGAAGCCGGAGACATCTTCGGACGATCTTAAAGAGATCCTCGGTCTTGTTTCGACAACGACTTCGGAAACGACGGATAACGATAACCGTAACACGAATATCCGTCTCGTCTGCGAAAAACTCGACGGCCTCGTGCTCCAGCCGGGCGAGAAGTTCAACTTCAATGATTATATCGGCAGAAGAACGTCTGAGGGCGGTTTTAAGATGGCACACGGCATCTATAACGGCTCGATGAGAGACGAGATCGGTGGCGGTATCTGTCAGGCAAATACGATGCTCTATCAGAGCGTAACGAAGGCGAACCTGAAGGTCGATGAGAGAAAGAACCACTCGATCCCGAGTACCTATGTAGATAAGGGAACCGACGCGACCGTTACCTGGTACAGCCCGAACTTCCGTTTCACGAATGACTCGGAGTATCCGATCGCGATCCACGCGTACTATGCGGACCAGAAAGTCACTGTCGAGATCTACGGCAGAAAACTCCCGGACGGACAGCACATCGAGCTGGTCGGTGAGCAGGTCAGAACGATCTCTCCCGGAACGAGCTATGTCTCGGATTCGAGCCTTCCGGAAGGCACTCAGAAGAAGGTTTCTTCGGGACGTACCGGTTATGTCTATAAGTCCTATAAGGTCTGGTATGACAAGGACGGCAACGAGATCAAGAAAGAGGATTATTTCCCGAGCACCTATCCGGCAAGATCTGCGATCATCCATGTCGGTACCGGCGGAGGCGGCGGAACGGTCGATCCGAATACCGGCGCAGTAACACCGGATACCACACCGGATCCGAATGCAGGAACAGAGACACCACCGCCGGGTAATGAGACTCCGGCTCCGACAACACCACCGCCGGAGACTCCTGCGGAGACCACCCCGAAGGAAAACCCGCCGGCAGAGAATCCACCTGCGGAGAACCCACCTGCAGAAAACCCGCCGGCTGAGAACCCGCCTGCGGAAGGTGGCGGAAGCGGAGGCGGATCGGAAGGTGGATCCGGCAGCGGCGGAGGCTCTGAAGGCGGCGGCAGCGAAGGCGGCTCCGGCGGAGGAGAAGGCGGATCGGGCGCCTAAGTGATTCCACAGCGGCAGACCGCGGAAAAAATTGATAGATAAGCCGGGATGAGACTCGCGAGACAGCGGTCTTGTCCCGGTTCTTTTTATAGGCGGAAACGGCGCATATCCTGCGGAAAAGCGGGTGCTTTTTGCAAAGAATCTAGATTCTTTTTATGTAGATGAACGAGCGCGGAATATTGTTATACAATCCGGAATGATAACGGGAGTAAACCGGTTTCGAAGATGCTATACTATCGGTGTTGTGATCGTCAAAGAGTGGGTTTGTTGTAATCGATCAAAATCTCAAAAACAAGAATTTAAACAAAGGAAGTAATTGTATGGAAAAATCAAAGCGTATGGCAAAGGCCGCTACGCTTCTGATGGCTTTGGTGATCCTTTTCATCCCATTCGGAAGTGTATTTGCGGCACCCCAGGTACCTCTTATTTCGAACCTCCAGGTTGTCAAAAACGGAACCAGAAACATGATGGGTTCAGAAGGTACGTACTATGTGGTTGAGGGAGACACTCATTTTCTGAACGGTACAATCACCAATGTCGGATCCTCGTTCACCTTGTCGGTCAAAGTCAGAAACCGGGATACCGATACCTATATCCGAAAAGCAACCGCGAGGATCACATTCAATTCGAAACGGGACTATTTCGAACTGAGAGAACTGTCCCATGACCGCAGGATCAAAGGCGGACAGTACAGTAGCGAGCAGAACGCGCTGTCCGAAGCGCTTCGGCTGGATAATCTCCAACCCGGATACTATAGTTTCTCTTTCGCATTCAGCGAGTGGGCAAGTTCCTGGACGACCATCTATGTCAGAGTCCTCTCCAGTAAGATAGAGACCTTCGTGCGTCAGGCGTATGCCTATATGGATCTGAGATATCCTTCTGATTATTTGAAGACTGCCTATAAACTGCAGACAAAGAGCATTTCCGCGTCGGATTTCCTCTATTATTCTCTTTTCTCCGCGAACTGGACGAAGTATACGGATATGAATAGAGTCAATGCGATCCAGATGATTTATACGGCAACGATGGGAACCAGGTGCACCTCGTCCAAGTTGAACGCATATCTCAACTATTCCGTACGTAACGGGTTGGTCGCAACAGTGCAGACGATCATCTACTCGAGGGATTTTTCCGAGAGGTGTGAGAAGCTGGGAATCAAGTTCTACTAATCGGGACTTCCCGGGATCTTCCATCGGATCGCCTCGGAGTCTTTCATAAGTGAAAAGCACCCTCATCGGTTCATTGATGTGCTCCCCCAAAGTTTTGTCCGGCTTTGGGGGCCTTCAGAAAAACCGGTGGGGGTATTTCTTTTGCAATTGCGGGAGATCTCGTCTTACAGTAGAATGAAAGCATACGGAGGAATCGAAGATGGGGGCATGTTTGAAGAATAGATGTAAGAGACGAGTGCTTGCAACGATAACTGCTTGTGTAATGGCGGGCAGTGTTCTTCTTTCGGGATGTTCAAAGAAAGGTACGTATCACATCGATACGAAGCTCTGGTCTGCAGATATTCCCGGACATTTCGAACGCGACTACACCCGTACGGATGCTTATGACGAAAACTATTTCACATTCTACGGTGATCCGGATCATCCAAGTTATGATTTCATAAGAGTCTCGTTCAAAACGGAAACCGCGTATGAATTTGAATATAAGTATAGGGAGTTCTTTTCGATACGTGATTATGCGGAAGGAAAGCTGCCGACGACCACTATCGATGGATATGAATTTGTAGAGTATACCACAACTCATATAAGAAATGGAACTAAAGGAGAGGAGAAGAACTACGTCTATCGGTACGCCCCGGGGTCGATGACCGCTAAGATCACCTTGGGCACATGGACGCCGAGCGGTTCTTATGAAGGATATGCTTTCCTTGAACATCTCGATCTAAAATTCCCTTACCTCGGTCTTTCAGATCCACCATTTATTTGTGAAAGAGGCGAACCCCGGACCAATGTTTCAGAAGCGCATCTTAACGAGTATACAGTAACCCCGGTACAGTGCCGTTTCAGCGAACCTGTCTTTTATACCACGCCGGAAGACTCTGTAATAGCGCAGTCGGAAACTGCAGGCCATGTGGCGGCTTCGGAGAAATATCTCTATCTGTATTCTGACGTGAAAGAGCGCCTGTATGTTTATCTGATCAATGGGGAAGAAATGACCCTGGTGACCACTGTTCCATTTAGGGGCAAAGACGATATTACAGTCGATCTTCTTGACGGAGATTTTTTAACTGTGTATACAGGATATCCCCTCCTGGTGGAGAACGCGGGCGGCAGGGAAACGATACTGTCCTGCGACCCTGATATTGTCGTTTCTCCGGATGAACAGACAATCATCTACCGTCAAAGCAGTAAACTGCACTATGATCCGCAAAAGAAAGAAGTGACCTCCGAACCATTTGAACTGAATACGCCGGGACAGATATACAGAGATTTGCATTTATTCGTCACGAATACAAATATCTATGTAGGAGCGCACAAAGAGCTGAAAACCCCTGAAGGTGATTACTCCCACACATACCACGTTTTTGAGTATGACCTGGACGGAAAACTCATCCGTGAGTACGCGGAGAATTCGCAGAAGGTCCTGGACATGAAGGCGGTCTATGATTTTGGTGACGAGCTCCTGATTGTGAACGGAGAACCCGATGCGATCGAATTATGGGATAAAGAAGGGAATTGCCTGGCAGGTGCTTACCTGACCTCTCTTATCGGACACTATGGATATGGAGGAAACTGTATATTCCCTTCTTACTCTTTGGTGAGATGTGGAAAGAGCAGTGATTTTATCCTGGTCAGCGCGTATGGAAGTAATCCACACCTTGTAGAAGATCTCGTCTACAGGATCCATATCGAATAACCTGGTTTGCTTTCAGCAGATCTTCTTTTCTATATTCATCGCCCGGACAGACCTTGAACATCTCTGCCCCCTTGCCTGAATTTGCCATCCCATTGCTAGAATAAAAATATCACGAGTGCTTCTGGAACAATAAAAAACCCGTAAACGCAAGGCCTACGGGTTTTGGCGGAGAAGGAGAGATTCGAACTCTCGAAACCCTTTTGGGGTTTACACGATTTCCAGTCGTGCGCGCTCGACCAGGCTACGCGACTTCTCCATGTCTGATCGAATTTGTGAAACGTCTGTTTCACGTGCCTTAAAATAATATCTATTTCAGAGGGATTTGTCAACCTGTTTTTTCGAAAAAGAAAACCCCGGACAGGAGATCTTCCGTGTCCGGGGCTTTAGTGGATCTAAATTAAGTAGCTATTAGCCGAAGAGAGCCATGAGCTCATTCAGATCGCTAGCGCTTCCGCTGCCGTAGATAACCTTGTTCATGTCGAAGATCTTCCAGAACATCCATCCGAAGAACTTAACAGCCAGCAGGTAGCAAATGATAACAACGAGGGCAAACATCAGAGCTCTTGTCTTGCTGATAACGCCCGGATTTGCGCTGATCGCGAAATCATAAAGGACGATGATCATGAAGTACAGAGCGATTGCTGCGATGATCGAAGAGATCGAGAAGAAGTCACCCTTCTTATCGATAGCCTCGTAGAGCTTCGTGTTGAGGAACTCAACGAGACGGCATGCAAATGTCAGTGCGAACGGCAGGCCGACAAGTGACATGGAGGACAGGAAGTCCAGCTTCTTGATCTTGAATGCAGAGGAAAGAAGCATTACGATGCAGACAAATGCTGCGATTGCGAAAATGTCGGAAAGCAGTGTGTAGAATCCCCACTGAGCTGCTTTGTGCTTATGATCTACCAGTGCGAGGATGAACTCGAGGAGCGCATAAGCGCCTGCGAAGATAAGACCCATCAGCCAGAACTTGGTTGTTGCTCTGGATGTAACAGATTCGATCGGTTTCTTGAAGAAGTCACCAAAGAATCCGCCTACGTTAAGGTCGAAGTTAGCCGGCTGCTTCGGAGCTGCTGCAACAGGAGCAACACCATACGGAGCCTGCGGATAGCCCTGCTGCGGATAAGGCTGCTGAGCATACTGAGTGTTCGGATCAAAACCCTGCGGAGCCTGCTGTACCGGAGCCTGCGGAGCTACTGGAGCCTGCGGAGCCGGTGCGCCGATCGGAGTGCCGCACTGGGAGCACACATTTGCACCGTCAGGAAGCTGTGTGCCGCATTTTGGACAGAAAAAAGACATAATACATTTCCTCCTATTTCTTAGTAACTAAATCCCTCGATGTTTATTTAGTTAAACTTATTACTATAATTCTTACACTAATATGTAAAAAAAGCAAGAGAGGCAGGAAATGAAGACACTGTGTGAAATCACTCGATCAAAGAGATGCGGAGGCTCTGCGGCTGCTTGAAAAGCTCATACTCGAGGATGAGTTCTTTTCCCTCGGTATAAATGTCTTTGATGACCGCCTGACGAAGGGAGTGGATGGTGTTCCAGGTGACGGTGTCCTCGGCCTCGTAGGAACTGAAGTCGTCGGACGTGAGGATCATGCCGCGGGACATGCCCATCGCGCGGCCGAGTGCGAACCGCTTGTCCTTCGAAAAATAGAAGAGCGGGTTGTTGATCGGGAGCGCATTTGTGAAGATCGCAAACGCACGTCCGGCGAGCTGTCGGTGGTTGACCATATCCATCAGGGCGCGGTAGGTGGAGTTCTGCTCGCGCGATGCCTGCGACAGCGGCGGGAACCACTCCGGAGAGAGGTCGCAGCTGACCTGGCAGTAGTCCATGACGCCGGCGGCCGCCATCAGCGGGACACCGCAAGCGATCGTGATGGAATCGCCGACACAGTCCTTCAGGAAATGAATACAGTCGTACATCTTTTCCGCTCTGGTCTGCGTGGTCGATGGGATCATGCAGGCCGCGTAGAGAAAGTCGAACTTGAATACAGAGATCCCCCAGTCATCTCTCATCGTCATGAGGACGTTCTTCAGATGACGGCGGAAGTTCGCATTGCTGGTATCAAGACAGTAGCACGTGTTCCAGGAGGTGCAGGCCTTGACGTAGTTGCCGGACTTATCCTTCAGGAGCCAGTCACGGTGATGCTTGAAAATACGGGAGTGCTTCTCGCAGATAAACGGTGCGATCCAGATGCCGGCACGAAGTCCTGCGCCCGTGATCTTCTTCGTGATAGGATATATTCCATGCGGAAAAGCACTTTTCTTCGGTGTCAGCCAGTCGCCGAGCGCGTTTTCGTAGCCCTCGTCGATGCAGAAGATCTGGCATGCGTACTTGGAAGACGCTTCGCTGACCTCGGCGAGGTCCTTCAGCATCTGGCGCTCGGAGATATCCTGCTGGTGGCGGTACCAGGTGGTGTAGCCGGTCATCGGCTGGGCATTCGTGGAGGTGATGCCGAGTTTCTCGAAATAGCCGTCAAAGACCTCGTCCTCGGTGCCTCTAAGGAAGATAACGTCCAGCGCGGTGAACTCCGTGTCAAAAAGCCTGGTCTGCAGGTCTTTTCGGATCGTGAATGTTTCTTTTTTTGTATCGATGTCGAAGAAGGTGAAGCCCTGCGCTTCATTCAGGGAACCGAAGAAGCGGAAGTCCGCCTTCTGGCGGATGTAGCCGTAGCTTACACCGTGCAGCCAGCGGTTCTCTTTCTCGTAGTCCGTGAACTGGCGGTCGCCGGTGTTATCGGTCTTCCTGTGCTTCAGGAACTTCGCCATATTCTCGGCACGGTCGATGGTCGTGTCGCTGCTGTATTCTTTGCAGACGGTCCAGGACTGATATCCGTTCATGAGAATGTGGTCGCGTTCGTCGAACTCATACGGGTAAACGACCTTCAGCTCCGTGATCTCGATCGCCGACTTCGGTGTGAGACGGATCGTGATGCGGTCGTCCTCGATCGTGTTTTCAAAGCGCAGAAGATCATCGGGCTTGCCTAGAAGGTCAAGCTCATGCTTTTCTCCGTTCTGTAGGAATGTGATAACTGCGCTATCCGGTTTCATGTCTAATCACGCTCGATTTCATTTATTCAATACAAGTATATTTAGTTTTCGGGATTTTGCAAATGTTGTGCGGGGAGGCCGGGGCGGCGGTTGGTGGGGAATGAATGCTGGGTATGGACACGCGGGCCGGCCCGGCGGCCGGCGCGCAGAAATGAGAAAAGGGGGCGGAGAGTTCACAAACGAGTGCTTTTCGAGTAAAATAGCGGGGAAATGCCGACTGCCGCGAAGAGCTGTAAGGCGGAAAAACCGCCGGATGCGGGGTATCCGATGAATATTCCGAGGAAAAGCGGCGGCCGGAAAAAGGAGAATTACCATGGCCAGAATGCGCAAAAAGAAGAATCTTGTTTCCCGTACTGAGGCGTGCGCCGAGCACTTTTTCGAGGTGCCGCAGGACAACCGCGGGAAGTGGAGAACGGCGTGCGGCATGCCGGAGGACTGCCGGCTGTTCGTCGAGATCGGCTGCGGGAAGGGTTCTTTTTCCGAGCAGATGGCAAAAAAATATCCGGACGTGTGCTATGTGGCGATCGAGCGCGAGCCGTCATGCTGCCTGCTCGCGATGGAGAAGGCGCAGCGCGAGGGCCTGAAGAATCTGTTCTTTATCCGGGGCGACGCGCAGGGACTTCTCGAGTTTTTCGGCGAGGGCGAGGTCGACCGGATCTTTATTAATTTCTGCGATCCGTGGACGAGGCAGAATAAGCCGAAGCGCCGCCTGACGTACCGCGCATTTCTGGACATGTACCGCCAGGTGATGGTGCCGGGTGGGGAGATCCACTTTAAGACGGATAACGATCCGCTCTATGACTTTACGCTCGAGGAGATGGAGGCGTCCGGCTGGGAGACGACGTGCGTGACGCGCGATCTGCACCACAGCGAGTGGGACGCGGACAATATCCGGACCGAGTTTGAAACGAAGTATGCCGAGCAGGGCATCCCGATCAAGCGCGTCGTGGGCGTAATGCGGGAGAAATCGCAATAATGCTTGCGAAATAGGAAATCTTCTTGTTTATTCCGGTCTGTCCATATATAATTAGGGGCGTCTGCGGTCGATGTCTGACCGCGGAATGAGGAGGACAGAGAAAATGGCTGCTTTGTTTGAACCTAAGAAAAATAATTCGATCGCGATACTGCAGAAATCGATCGAGGAGAAGGACGGACGTATCCGCTTCCTGTATGATGAGATCGGCAAACTGTATTTCCGCCAGTACCGTGATATGAACGCGGATGTTTCGCGCGAGATCAATACCCGCTGTGAGTTTATCACCAATCTCTATATCGATATCGAGAATTGCCGTCTGCGTATCCTTTACGAGAAGGGCTACAAAGAGTGCAAGAACTGCAAGCGGCCGAATCTTCTGGAGCATGCGTACTGCTGTGCGTGTGGCTCGAAATTCCCTGATTCCAATGATGTTAACATTGTTACAGCTGTCGATCCGGAGAAATTTGTGATCAAGATCCCGGAAGTGACGATGATTCCGATGGCGGAAGCTAGTGCTCCGGTTGCGCAGACAGTGGCTCCTGATCCGGTTGCTCAGGCTCCTGTTGCTGAGACGGCTCCGGTTGCGGCTCCGGCTCCTGTTGAGGCTGCGGCTACTCCGGTTGCGGCGCCTGTGGAAGCAGCGGTGCCTGTTGAGGTTCCGGTTGCTCCTGTCGAGGTGGTCACAGGTGAAGTGATCTCTGCGGATGTAGTTCCTGCGGAAGTGGCCAGCGCCCGCGCTGTGGAGGAGACTGAAGCTGCGGCCGAGTGATTTTGCATCGGAAAACGGTGTATTTTATGTCTGAAAATTCGTTTGGCGGTTTTAGACATATCTCCTGACGGCAGATTTATGTCTGAACTTAGGCTTTTGAAAAACAGACATATGAAAATGAGTGAAAAATATGTCTGTACAAGTGCTTTTCGAAAATAGACATAAAAACGAAGAGCAAGAATATGTCTAAAATGGAGTATCTTCGATTTGGACATAAAAACGAGCAGAAATCGTATGTCTGAAAATGGGTTGTTGAGAATCAGACATATTTTGCGGACACCGCCATATGTCTAAAATGAAGTTTTTGGGAAACAGACATATGACAGTCATCAGATATCCCGGAACAAAAAAAAGAGCTCCCCTCTGTGAAGCCCCAACATTATTATTCTAGCATACTTTGCGAAAACTTTCCGACGCGTATGTTACCATTTTGTGAACCTTAGTTCGATATAATGGAGACGTAGACAGAACAAGGGTCTACGAAATTGAACAATCGGAAGGATGTGATTATATGAAGATCACGACACAGGGAAACGGAATCAAGATCGGCACACGTCTGGAGGAGAAAATCGCCGGCAAACTCGCTAAATTCGACAAGTACTTCGGTGAGGAGGGATCTTTCAACATTAAGATCCATCCCGAAAGAGAGCTGAAGAAAGTGGAGATCACACTGAAACTTCAGAATCATATTTTCAGAGCGGAGGCAAAAGACGAAGACATCCTGAATGCGGTGGACCGTACGGTCGATAAGCTGGAGTCGCAGATCAGGAAACAGAAGACAAGGATCCAGCGTCAGAAGAAGGACTATCCGATCATCAACGACTATCTCAATGACATCGTTGAGGAGGATTACGAAGAAGAGGACAACGAACCCAAGATCATTAAGCGTAAATCATTTGAGCTGGTACCGATGGATTCGGACGAAGCAATTCTGCAGATGGAAATGCTCGGACACAGTTTCCTGGTTTATCTGGATGCGCAGACCGGGAATGTGTGTGTAGTATATAAGCGCAAAGACGGTCAGTATGGTCTAATCGAGCCTACCTATTAATTCCTTCCATCAAAGTATTAATTTCCTTGTTCAATAGCCGTACTTGCGCTTGAACACCGGGGAGGGGATCCTAACAAGATCCCCTCCTTTTTTTGCTTTTTGAAAATTAGACTGGCGGTAACTGTTAGTGCGTGTGGCCTTATGTTAGAATTTTGATTGTGAAGGGGAAATCACACAAGGAAACATAGAGGAAACACAAAATGGCAAAGGAAGCAAAGGGGAAAAAGAACAGCCCGGATAAAGGGAAGAATAACAGCCCGGATGATGGGAAGAATAAAAACCCCGACCAGAGGAAAAAGAAGTCCGCGGATAAGCTGTCGTTCAGACAGACGGTGAGCAACAATGTGTTTGCCATGAAGCTGGCGGGAAAGTACACCAGGCTGATGGTGGTCGCTGCATTTCTGACCACCCTGTTCGGATACTTCGAATGGGTGTTTTTCGATGGAATCTTTATCCGGAAGATCGTGCAGGCGCTGGACAGTAATGCATCGTTCCGCTCGGTGATGGTCTTCATTGGGATCACGACGGCGGTGTTCTTCGTGATAGAGCTTTTCCATAAGTATTCGGATAACGTGATCTTTCCGCTGGAGACGATCAAACTCTACGGCGGCATCTATAAGCGGCTCTTCGCGAAGGCGAAGAACGTCGAGCTTCGGTGCTATGAGGATCCGGATTTCTACGACAAATACACTATGGCGATCGACGGCGCGGAGGAGAAGATCTGCGCGATCGTGAAGCACTTCTGGGGATTGCTTATATCGATCCCGGCGGTGGGCGCGGTCTTCTATCTCATGTACGACATCGACCACTACGCGGTGCTCTTTATCATCTCGCCCCTGATCGGTAACTTCATCTTCGGCAACTATAAGCGGAAGTACGAGTATAAGCGCTATCAGGCGCAGGTGCCCGGGAACAAGGTGCATAACTACGTCAGCCGTATGATGTATCTTCCCGACGGTGCAAAAGAAATCCGCCTGTCGAATGTTTTCTCTCTTCTTAGGAAGCAGTATAAAGAGGCGACGGAGAAGAATGTGCGCGCGGCGGTGAAATATGCGTTTGCGAACTGCTCGCTCTCGTTCTGGAGGATCACATTCACATTCACGATCATCTTCGAGGGAGTGCTTTTCTATGCGAGTTATAGAAACCTCGTCAGTAAGACGATCACGCTGGCGCAGCTGACGATCATGACGAGCCTGATGGTCGCGATGACGTGGATCCTGATCACGGCGTTCGAGGACATCATGGAGCTCATGAAAAACGGTGTCTTCATCAATAACCTTAGGACCTTCCTCGAGTATGAGGAGCAGATCCCGCAGGATCAGGGCGGCGTGATGCCGGAGGGCTTTGAGAGCCTGGAGTTTAGAAATGTGTGCTTCTCGTATAAGGATGAGGAGACGATCAAGGATCTTTCCTTCAAGATCGATAACGGTGATATCGTCGCGCTCGTCGGCCACAACGGCGCCGGCAAAACGACGATCATCAAGCTGCTGCTTCGTTTCTACGATCCGACTTCGGGTGAGATCCTCTTAAACGGGCGCAACATCAAGGAGTACGACCTGCGTGCGTACCGGCGCCTCTTCGCGACGACGTTCCAGGATTTTGCGATCTTCGCGATGAGCGTGAAGGAGAATGTCCTGATGGGCCGCCACTACGAAAACGAAGATGAGATCGTGCACCGGGCGCTGCGCCGTGCCGGCATCCTCGAGAAAGTCGAGTCGCTGCCGAATGGTGTGGATACGGTCATGACGAAGGAGTTTGACAAGGACGGCGCAGTCTTCAGTGGCGGCCAGCATCAGAAACTCGCGGTGGCCAGAACTTTTGCGAAGGAATCGCCGGTCAAGATCTTCGACGAGCCTTCTTCCGCGCTCGACCCGATTGCGGAATACGACCTGTTTAAGAACATCATGAAGGAAGGCCGCACCCACACGATGGTATTCATCTCGCACCGTCTGTCGTCGGTCAAAAACTGTGACAAAGTTTTCATGCTCGAAAAGGGCACGATCGTCGAGCGCGGTTCGCACCGTGAACTGATCGACGCGCATGGAAAATACGCGAAAATGTATATCCGCCAGGCCATGAACTATCTGGCCGTAGAAAAGGAAGAGGAGGTGATCCTGTGAGCAAGAAAAAGACTGAGCGCGCGGCGGGCGCGAAGGCGAAGACGCGCGCGGAAGCGAAGCGCGAAAAGAAGAATGCAAGTGCTTTTGCCGAAGAAAAAGATAAGAAGATCAAGCAGCCGGCCTCACAGGTCTTCAAAAACAACATTTTCTTCATGAAGATGATGTTCAAAGCCTCCCCGAAGTTTGTGCTTTTCCCGGCGCTGGATGCGATCCGCGGACAGGTGTCGATCTTCTTCGAGCACATGATCCTCATCGGATTCGTCCTCGAGGCGGCGGAATTCGGCTACTCGTTCCGGAGGGTCGGGATCACGATCCTGATCTTCGCGGCGGCGATCACGCTGGGCATGGTCTTCACGGTCATCGCCGGCGACCTGATGCAGGAAAAAGAACGGCCGAAAGTCCGGGAAAAGATCAAGCTGATGCTCTACGAAAAGGCGCGCTCCGTGGACCTGTCGTGCTACGACGATCCGGAGTTCTACAACAGCCAGGTCATGGCGATCTCCGAGGTCGATAAGCAGATCGATCAGACGATGGAATTCATCAAGAACGTGCTGTCTTCTCTGACGGTGTTCTTCCTGACCGGCGGGTACTTCCTCGTGAAGGACAAGCTCTCGATCGTGTTCGTACTGATCTCGTTCGTGCTGAGTTTCTTTCTCAACAAGTTCTATAATAAGCTGGCCTTCAAGATCCGCATGCGCCGCTATCCGCCGGAGAGAAAGCGCGAGTACGTCAAGCGCGTCTTCTACCTGAAGGACTACGCGAAGGAGATCCGCCTCGATCCGGAGGTGACGGATGCGCTGGAGGAGCGCTTCATCGAGGCGAATCAGGAAGTATATGAGGCGGAAAAATCACTTGCCAGGAAGAAGTTCGGTGTGGCTTTCCTGAAGGATCACATCTGCCACCGGCTGTTTACGGATTCTTTCTATTCGTCGTATCTGGTGTACCGATATACAGTCATGCACGCGATCTCACTGTCGTCGCTGGTCATGCTCTTTAACTGGTTTTCAGATCTTAAGAGAAGCATGCGTGTCTTTACAGAGTCGTATCCGAAGGCCTGCGAGACGAGCCTGTATATCCAGAAGATCCGAGACTTCCTGGCATATGAGCCGAAGGTTGTTTCGGAGGGGGATGCGATCCCGTCTTCTTCTGCAAAAGCACTTTCCCTCGAGGGTGTGGGCTTCTCCTATAAGGAGGGTCTCCCGCGGGTGCTGTCTGATATTACCATGAAGGTGCACCCGGGTGAGAAGATCGCGCTCGTCGGCTATAACGGCGCGGGCAAGACCACGCTGGTCAAGCTGCTGATGCGTCTTTATGATACGAGTGAGGGTCGGATCCTCGCCGATGGTGTCGATGTACGGAAGTACGATGTCGAAGCATACCGCGACTCGATCGGCACGGTATTCCAGGACTTCGAGATTTTCGCCGGCACGGTGAAGGAAAATGTGGTGCTGGATGATGTGGATGGTGCCGGCGCGGGTGCTCTGGGTGGAGCGCGCGCTGATAAATCGAAGCGCGATTCGAAGTTAGCGGATAGTGGCGCTGTTACGGGCGCGCGCATCGATGAGGGCAAAGTACGGCAGGCGCTCTCTGACAGCGGCCTTATGAAGAAGGTCGATTCGCTGCCGATGAAGCTCGACACGCCGCTGACCCATGAGTTCTCTGAACAGGGCGTCGATCTTTCCGGCGGCGAGCGCCAGAAACTCGCGATCTCGCGTGTGTTCTATCAGAATGCTTCGCTGATGATCCTTGACGAGCCGTCCTCGGCGCTCGACCCGATTGCGGAGTACCAGCTCAACCACGCGATGCTCGAGGCGACAAAAGATAAGACCGTCATCTTCATCTCGCACCGTCTCTCGACCACGCGTCTCGCGGACAGGATCTTCATGCTCGAAGAGGGCCACATCGTGGAAGAGGGTTCGCACGAATCGCTTCTCACGAAGGGCGGAAAGTACGCCGAGATGTGGCGGGCGCAGGCCGGCGCGTATATTGAGGTGTAAGTGCTTTTCGAGGAGAGGAGAATGAGGGGAAACGTTTCTCGGGACGAGAAAAGATGAGAAAGGGAAGTGCTTTTCGGGTGGAATCGAAGGGGAAAAACTGACGGATAGGATCTTCTTGACGGATTTTCACGATTGATCCTATCGAAAAGCACTCGTGATAGGATCATTTGGCAAAAAACGGCGATACGATCCTATCAAATAACATCAGCAATAGGATCCAATTGTACAAATCCTGGAAATGATCCTATTCGGATGAAAAGAAGATAGGATCATTTGCCAGAAAGTGGGGGAAAGATCCTATGACACAGAAAATCAGATAGGATCATCTGCTGAAAAATAAAAAGAAGATCCTATGGAGCAGAAAAAAAGATAGGATCAAGATGCTTCTTAGAAGTGTTTTGATCCTATTTGTATCTGAAGAATAGGATTAAAATCCTTAAACTAAACTGAAAGATCCTAGCCGTGGAGCTGCTCGTCGGCGAGGATGACGGGGTGACGCTTGTTGTAGCAGACGATCGTTGCGCGGGAACCCTCGGTGAGGAGGCGGAGCGTGTGCGCAGAGAAAACGGGCATGGCTTCCATGGTCTCGCCGGATTCGGAGATGAAAGTGACCGCGTCGTAGTACATGCCGGTATCTTCGCTGGTGCTGACTTCGCGCTTGTTGGAGACGCGGCCGTGGCAGACCTTGCATTTCCAGGCGGGCATGTCGATGATGGCGGTGTAGATGAGGATCACGAGCGCGATGCCCATACCGATCGCGGAGATCCACTTGAGCCGGCCATTCGCGACGATGAAAAGCGCTGCGATAGCGAGAATAGCGCAAACAAGCCAGATGGTGCTGCGCAGGTTCAGGACACGGAAGATTTTTTTCTTTTCCTCTTTGGACGCATCGCGGAAAGTCAGCGATGAAATATCGATATCCATACTACTTCTCCTTATTTTGCTGTAATAGTAACACATATAAGGGGCGCGGGCAAATCCCGGGGCGATTCTGCTGCGCCTGTGAGCGGCGCGCGGCCCGAGGTCGGGAGGGTGTGGGCAAATTTGCGAGGTTTCGTAACGAAATAGTGGTATAAATCCGGCGCGGGATTAGGTACAATAAAGACAGGGAAAAGTTCTTTTGCAAAAGCACTTGTACGGGATACGTCGGTGCGTGCTTGATCAGGTTGGAGGACTGGATTATGTTTACTAGAACAATGAATGGATTTGATAAGCCTGTTTCGCTTCTGGGCTTCGGGTGCATGCGTTTCCCGACGACGGCGGACGGCAAGATCGATAAGGTCAGAGCGCGCGCGATGCTGCTTCGCGCGCACAAGATGGGCGTGAATTACTTTGATACCGCTTATCCGTATCACGGCGGCGAGTCGGAAAATGTAGTCGGCGAGGTCCTCACGGAGCTTCCGCGCGACTCGTATTTCCTGACGACGAAGCTCCCGGTATGGGAAGTGAAGTCGAGAGAGGACGCCGAGAAGCTCTTTGAGAAGCAGCTCGGGAAACTCAAGCAGGAGTATCTCGACCTGTATCTGCTGCATGCCATGAACGAGGACCGTTTCCAGGAGATGGAGGACCTCGGCGTGATCGACTTCATGTTCGAGCTGAAGAAGCAGGGCAAAATCAAGAACGTGGGATTCTCGTTCCACGATGATTACCCGGTATTTGAGAAGTGGATCAAGAAGTATCCGTGGGATGCCTGCCAGATCCAGTTCAACTTCATGGACATTGAGAACCAGGCCGGCACGAAGGGCCTGAAACTGGCGGAGTCGATGGGTATTCCGGTGATCGTTATGGAGCCGATCCGCGGCGGTTCGCTGTGCATGTATCCGGACGATCTGCTAAGTGAACTGAACGCGATCCGCCCCGGCATGTCGAAAGCCTCGTGGGCGCTGAGATTTGTCGCTTCTTTTGAGGGCGTGAAGGTGATCCTGTCGGGCATGTCTGCCGAGGATCAGCTCGAGGACAACCTCGATACATTTAACCGCTATGTGCCGATGACGGAAGACGAGCTCGCTGCGATGGGCCGCCTGAAGGAGGCGCTCGACGCGAGAGTCTTTAACCCCTGCACCGGCTGCCGTTACTGCATGCCGTGTCCGGGCGGCCTCGATATCCCGAAGGTCTTCCGCATCTGGAACGAATACGGAAAGTACGGCAATGCCGGCCACGCGAAGTGGGAGTGGAATCAGCTGAAAGAAGATGAAAAGCCGGAGAACTGCATGTGGTGCGGTGCCTGCGAAGACCAGTGCCCGCAGAAGATCTCGATTCGCGAAGACCTCGTAAAAGCGGGCGAAGTGATCTCGAAACTGTAAACGGGCCGAGTGCTTTTCGAGCGGGAAAAGGCGGAAAAACGGCGGCGAAATGCGCAAATATGCAAATTTCGTTGACGAACGCCGAAATTTAGAGTAATATATGTCCTGTTTGAAACCGATAGATTTGGGTTTCCTAAGTTTAATGCACGGAAGGAGGGATAACAAGTGTCGGAAATCAGACTTAAAGAAAATGAGTCCCTTGACAGTGCTCTGCGTCGTTTCAAGCGTTCCTGCGCTCGTTCTGGTGTA
>JAEEGJ010006052.1_pt1 | contig 36907 bp, 34 predicted proteins | sample 8958761 | NCBI WGS metagenome assembly JAEEGJ01 (sample SAMN16246546, study PRJNA631951) | gut metagenome | biome: gut microbiome; feature: rumen; material: RS-attached | host: Bos | place: Iran: Karaj | collected 2018-10
AAGGGTAATCAGTGTCAGACCCTTCTTGGTGTTACGGGTTCCGGCAAGACTTTTACCGTGGCGAATATTATTGAAAACTTAAATAAGCCAACGCTGGTTCTTGCCCATAACAAGACGCTGGCAGCTCAGTTATATGGGGAATTCAAGGAGTTTTTCCCGGAAAATGCGGTGGAGTATTTTGTATCATATTATGATTATTATCAGCCTGAAGCATATGTTCCCCAGAGTGATACATATATAGAGAAAGATTCATCCATTAATGATGAAATTGATAAGTTAAGACTGTCGGCAACCGCATCTTTGACAGAAAGAAATGATGTTATAGTTGTGGCGTCGGTATCATGTATATATGGTCTCGGCAGTCCTGATGATTATCAGTCTCTTGTTGTGTCATTAAGACCGGGACAGGAAATATCAAGGGATGATGTTATAAGAAGTTTAATTGCAATTCAGTATGACAGAAATGATCTTGATTTAAACCGTGGTTCCTTCCGTGTCCGTGGTGATGTGGTGGATATAGCGCCGGCTGAAGGAAATAAATATAATATAAGAATTGAATTTTTTGGAGATGAGATAGACAGAATCTGTCAGATAGACAAGGTGACAGGCAAGGTGCAGGGAACACTGGAACATACCATTATTTTCCCGGCATCCCACTATGTTGTGGCGCCTGAAAAATTAGCGAAGGCCTGCGATGAAATAGAAGCCGAGATGAATGAAAGAGTTGAATATTTCAGAGGCGAGGATAAATTCCTGGAAGCTCAGCGTATTAAGGAGAGAACTTCTTTTGATATAGAGATGCTGAGGGAGACCGGATTTTGCACAGGTATTGAGAACTATTCAAGAATACTTGGCGGAAGGAAGCCGGGAGAGCCGCCTATGTGTCTCCTGGATTTCTTCAAGGGCGATTTTCTGATGATAATAGATGAGTCGCATATGACCATTCCTCAGGTTGGAGCCATGTATCATGGAGACAGGTCAAGAAAGACAACGCTGGTGGATTATGGTTTCAGACTTCCGTCTGCCCTTGATAACAGACCCCTTGCATTTAATGAATTTGAAGATCATATAGATCAGGTTTTGTTTGTATCAGCAACGCCGGGTACTTACGAAGAGAATCATGAATTATTAAGAGCAGAGCAGATTATAAGACCTACGGGTTTGCTTGATCCGGAGATTACGGTTAAGAGCGCCGAAGGTCAGATTGATGATCTGATTTCTGAATGTAAAAAAGAAATCGAAAAAGGTAATAAGGTTTTAGTTACCACTCTTACCAAGAAGATGGCAGAAAGTCTTACATCATATATGGAGAAGGTGGATATAAGAGTAAGATATCTGCATTCGGACATTGATGCTTTGGAAAGAACGGAGATTATCCGCTCCATGAGACTTGATGAATTCGATGTGCTTGTTGGTATCAACCTTCTTCGTGAAGGACTTGATATTCCGGAGATTGGCCTGGTGGCGATTTTGGACGCAGATAAGGAAGGATTCCTTCGTTCGAAAACATCCATGATTCAGACAATTGGACGAGCTGCCCGTAATGTAAACGGCAGGGTTATCATGTATGCCGATAACATGACAGAGTCAATGGAATATGCCATTAATGAGACTAACAGACGTCGTAAAATTCAGGATGATTATAATAAGGAACATGGTATTACTCCAAGGAGTATTGTTAAGGAAGTAAGAGATTCCATCAGCATTACCAGAAAGGCTGCAGAGACTGAAGATGGTGATACATATGAATCCATGTCCAATAAAGACCTTAAGAAACTTATTGTGGAATATGAGAATAAGATGCGTAAGGCTGCCGTTGAGCTTGATTTTGAGTCTGCGGCAAAATACAGAGATGAAATTAAAGAGATGAGGAAATATATAGATGAGTGACATTATTAAAATGATTCCGCCAAGTGAATGCATAAGAATCACCGGTGCAAAAGAACATAATCTTAAATCACTTGATATTAATATACCAAGAGATAAGTTCATTGTATTTACGGGACTTTCGGGTTCCGGTAAATCGTCACTGGCTTTTGATACCATTTATGCAGAAGGTCAGAGAAGATATATGGAGTCTTTGTCTTCCTATGCAAGGCAGTTCTTAGGACAGATGGAAAAGCCTGATGTGGAGAAGATTGAAGGCCTGTCTCCTGCCATAAGTATTGACCAGAAATCCAATAACCGTAACCCACGTTCTACCGTTGGTACAGTTACTGAAATCTATGATTATTTCAGACTGCTTTATGCAAGAATCGGTATTCCTCACTGCCCGAACTGCGGTAAGGAAATCAGAAAGCAGAGCATTGATGAAATTGTGGACAGTATCATGACATTGCCTGAAGGCACAAGAATTCAGGTGCTTGCGCCTATCGTAAGAGGACGAAAGGGTGAGCATGCCAAGATACTTGAAAAGGCTGTTAAGATGGGCTATGTAAGAGTTCGTGTTGATGGCAACATGTATGAACTTTCTGAAGAGATTAAGCTTGATAAAAACATTAAGCATAACATCGATATTGTTATAGACAGACTTAAGATTAATCCTGATATTACATCCAGACTTACAGGCTCTGCAGAGGCTGCAATGAAGATAACGGATGGCCTTCTTACCATTGATGTTATTGCGGGTAAGGAATTGCATTTTTCCCAGAATTTTGCCTGCCCTGACTGCGGTGTAAGTATTGATGAGATTGAACCAAGAAGTTTCTCATTTAACAATCCTCAGGGTGCATGTCCTTACTGTAAGGGTATAGGTTTCAGGTCTGAGTTTTCTCTTGCCAAGATGATACCTGATGAAAGCCTGTCACTTAATGAAGGAGCCATTAAGGTTCCGGGATGGGTAAGTGCCAAGAAGGAAGGAAGTTTTGGCCATCAGCTTTTGGAGGCGCTTGCCAAGAGATATAAGTTTTCTCTGGATACTCCATATGGCAAATTAAGTCAGAAAGCCAAAGATCTGATTGTATATGGTGCGCCGGAGTATCTGGATTTTGAATATGTATCAAGAACCGGAAGCGGTACATATTCAAGAATGTTTGAAGGACTTCTTGCCAATACACAGCAAAGATATAAGGAATGTTTTTCAGATAAACAAAGAGAAAACTATGAAGAATTTATGGAGATTACAGCCTGTACGGAATGTAAGGGTAAAAGGCTTAAGGCTTCATCACTTGCTGTAACCATAAATGGTCTTAACATATATGACATTACATCAATGTCCATTGGTGAATTAATGACATTTCTTGATAACCTTGAACTTACAAAGACTGAGCAGGTTATCGGTAAGGCGCTGCTTAAGGAGATTAAGGCAAGGGTTTCTTTCTTAAATGAAGTTGGACTTGAATATCTTACACTTTCACGTCAGGCATCGTCTTTATCCGGTGGTGAGGCGCAGAGAATCAGACTTGCTACCCAGATAGGTGCAGGATTAGTTGGAGTAACATATATTCTTGATGAGCCAAGTATCGGCCTTCATCAAAGAGATAATGACAAGCTTATTGAGGCACTTAAGAGACTTAAGAATCTTGGCAATACCCTTATTGTTGTTGAGCATGATGAAGATACAATGCTGGCAGCAGATTATGTTTTGGATATAGGACCCGGAGCCGGCAAGGAAGGCGGAGAAGTAGTTGCCTTTGGTACAGCCGAGGAAATTATGAAGAATCCTAAGTCCATAACAGGTCAGTATTTAAGCGGCGCTAAATATATCAAGGCTCCTGATGAAAGAAGAGAGCCGAAGGGATTTTTAACAATTAAGGGAGCAAGGGTTAATAATCTTAAAAATATAGATGTGGATATTCCGCTGGGGATTTTTACCTGTGTGACCGGTGTATCAGGTTCAGGTAAGAGTTCACTTGTTAATGAGATTTTGTATAAGTCTTTAGCAAAGAAACTTAACAGGGCAGAGATTACGCCGGGAGACCATGATGAGATTACAGGGGTTGATAAACTGGATAAAATCATCAACATAGACCAGTCTCCAATTGGTAAGACACCGAGATCAAATCCGGCTACATATACCGGACTCTTTGATATAATCAGGGATCTCTTTGCAGGTACCAATGATGCCAAGGCAGCAGGTTATGCCAAGGGAAGATTCAGTTTCAATGTTAAGGGCGGAAGATGTGAGGCCTGCTCGGGCGATGGTATCATTAAGATTGAGATGCATTTCCTCCCTGATGTATATGTGCCTTGTGAGGTCTGCGGCGGAAGAAGATATAACAGAGAGACTCTCGAGGTTTATTACAAGGGCAAGAATATTGCGGATGTGCTTGATATGACAGTGGATGAGGCGCTGGAATTCTTTAAGAATCTGCCGACCATCAGAAACAAGATTCAGACACTTCATGATGTAGGTCTTGGATATATTAAGTTAGGTCAGCCGTCAACCACGCTTTCAGGTGGTGAGGCTCAGAGAATTAAACTTGCAACGGAGCTTAGCAGAACATCTACGGGTAAGACTATATATGTGCTTGATGAACCAACAACGGGACTTCATTTTGAAGATGTTAACAAGCTGGTTAATATTATTCAGAGACTTGCAGATGAAGGTAATACTGTAGTTGTAATTGAACATAATCTGGATGTGATTAAGTGTGCCGACTATCTTATTGACTTAGGGCCTGAAGGCGGAGACAAGGGAGGAACTGTTATAGCAACCGGAACTCCTGAGGAAGTAAGTAAGAATAAGAAATCATACACAGGCGCTTATGTAGGGGCAATTCTCAAAAGAGACAAAGAAAGGTTAAGGAAGAAAAAGAAATAACCGATATAGAACTATGAAAGGTTTAATTTATTTCTAATCTTTTCTTTTCTAATCTTTTAGAGTATAATGTTAAATGGTTTTTTATGATTATATGATGATAGTGGTTAGAAAGGAGCATTATGATGCAGGGTACAGATATAGGTATAGATTTAGGTACCGCTTCTATTTTAGTATATGTTAAAGGCAAGGGTGTTGTCCTTAAAGAGCCTTCAGTTGTGGCAATTGATTCCGATACAAAGCAGATCAAGGCTATCGGTGAGGAAGCAAGACTGATGCTTGGTAGAACACCTGATAATATAAGAGCAATCAGACCACTTAGACAGGGCGTTATTTCAGATTATACAGTTACTGAAAAGATGATGAAATATTTCATTCGTAAGGCCCTGGGTAAGAGAAACTTCCGTAAGCCAAGAGTTGCAGTTTGTGTTCCTAGTGGTGTTACAGAAGTAGAAAGAAAAGCAGTATTCGATGCTACCGAGCAGGCAGGCGCAAGAGAGGTTTCAATTATTGAAGAGCCTATCGCAGCAGCTATCGGTGCAGGTATTGATATATCAAAGCCATGTGGAAATATGATAGTTGATATCGGCGGTGGTACAACAGATATCGCAGTTATTTCCTTGGGCGGAACTGTAGTAAGCGAATCAATTAAGATTGCGGGCGATGATTTTGACGAAGCGATTGGTTACTACATTAAGAAGAAACATAATGTTATCATCGGTGAAAGAACATCCGAAGATATCAAGATAAAGATTGGTTCAGCTTTCCCAAGAGCAGAGACCGATTATATGGATGTAAGAGGACGTAATCTTCTTACAGGTTTGCCTAATACAATTAAGGTTTCATCAGATGAAACTGAAGAGGCTCTCAGAGATTCAACATCTAAGATTGTTGATGCAATTCACAGAGTACTTGAGAAGACTCCACCTGAACTTGCAGCAGATATTGCAGACAGAGGAATCGTTCTTACAGGCGGTGGAAGCATGTTAAGAGGACTCGAGAATCTTATAGAGAGCAGAACAGGCATTAATACAATGACAGCCGACGAACCTATGACCTGCGTGGCTATAGGTACAGGTAAGTTTGTAGAATTTAACTCAGTTAACAATACCACCATCTAATATCAGGAGGATTATATGTTAAAAGGATTGTATACAGCCTACACAGGAATGCTTAATGAGCAGAATCGTATGGACATACTGACCAACAATATGGCCAATGTTGCAACGACGGGTTTTAAGAAAGAGGGCTCAACAAGCCAGGGTTTTGATACGGTTTTAACATATAGAATCAAGGATATGGATGGCAATGGAATGTGGAACAGTGCCCACATTGGACAGGGAACTCCGGGTGTTAAGATTGGAGAAGCATATACGGATTACAGCCAGGGCTCATTCAGAGAGACAGGCAATACATTTGACATGGCTATTTCCGGTTCAGGATTCTTCAATATTGAATATACAAATAAGCAGGGCGAAACATCTACAATGTATACCAGAGATGGTGGATTCACATTAACCAAAGACGGATATGTGGTTACCAAGGATGGTGATTATCTTTTAGGTCAGGGCAGTGGCAGCAGCGGAGCAAGAATTAAGGTTGATCCGACCAAGCCTGCAGCTATTGACCAGCAGGGAAGAATTATACAGGAAGATAAAGTAGTTGCTACCGTTAAGCTCACGGATTTTGAAGATTATAATTATCTGGAGCATTATGGTGAGAATTTCTATACACCGGTTGAAGGTGCCAAGATGACAGAAACCAAGGCCGGTATATATTCAGGATACTTAGAGGCGTCCAATGTTCAGGTAGTTCAGGAGATGGTTAATCTTATCTCAGTTACCAGACAGTATGAATCCAATCAAAAGATTATTCAGGCATATGATGAAACATTGGATATTTCAGTTAATCAGATTGGTAAGTTATAATTTGGGAGGGTGAATAATGGTTAGATCTCTTTGGACAGCAGCATCAGGAATGATTGCACAGCAGAATAACGTGGATACAATTGCCAACAACCTGGCAAATGTTAATACTACAGGTTATAAAACAGAAGTAGCAGAATTTAAGTCACTTCTGTATCAGGATATTCAGGCTAAAACGACATCAGCCAATGGCGAGAACAAACCGGTTCCTGCACAGGTTGGTCTTGGTGTTCGTAACTCAGCTATTAATTCTATTTTCAGTCAGGGTAATTTCTATGACTCATCCAATGATTTGGCATTTGCCATAAGTGGTGACGGATTCTTCGGAATCAAGGCAGCAGATGGCGGCACATATTATACAAGAAACGGTGATTTTCACCTTGCTACCATGCCTAACGGACTTGCCCTTACTACATCAGATGGTTCTTTAGTTCTTGATACCAAGGGTAAGGAAATTACTTTCGGTAAAGATATTGTTTCAAGTAAGATTACAATTACAGGCGATGGACAGATCTGCTATCCGGATAAGTCCAACAATCCTGCACCTATGGGCATGCAGATTGGTTTATGGCAGTTCAATAATCCGTCAGGTCTTACTAAGACAGGAAGCACTCAGTTCCAGGAGTCAGCAGCAAGTGGTACTCCACTTAATGAATCGACTGACAAGAATGTAATTAAGAGTGAGATTCGCCAGGGATATCTGGAAGGTTCAAACGTTCAGGTAGCTGATGAAATGGTTAACATGATTGTGGCTCAGAGAGCTTATGAGCTTAACTCAAAGGCTATTCAGGCATCAGATGAGATGATGCAGCAGGCTAATAACTTAAGAAGATAAGTGATTAGCAGATAGCGGATAGCGGATTTATTGATAGCCGAAAAGGCAGATAGCAAAAATCAGATAAGCTGATAACAGATAAACAGATTAACAGATAAGCAGATAACAGGTACAGGTATGGATAATTTAGGTGCATTAAGTTCAATAAATGGTTTAAATGGCATGGGAAATATGTCTGAGATTTATTCAAATCTTCAGTCAGACAGTGCCAGTGCGGCCAAGGCAAGTGCGCTTAAACAGTCCATTGAAGGCCTTAATAAAGAAACAACAGATGAAGAATTAATGGAAGTCTGCAAAAGTTTCGAAAGTTATTTTGTGGAACAGGTTTATAAAAAGATGATGGATACAGTTCCTACATCTTCACTTACAGGTGATTCTTCCACTGCTTCTTTGGTTGATTATTTTAAAGACGAAGCCATTAAGTCTGTAGCGGAGCAGACTACCAATCAGAATGGCGGAGTGGGCCTGGCTCAGACTCTGTATGAACAGATGAAGAGACAGCTTAATCCTGATATTCCATCAGCAGATTTATAAAGAGTAATTAATTCATATGAAATTAAATGGATATGTAGATAGATTTTTATACACCGGTGAGAATAATCATTACGGTGTTATTAATTTGGTCACGGAAGACTATGAAGACGGAGAGATTATCTGCACCGGAACCATATATGGAGTTAACCCGGGGGACAGGCTCAGCGTGGAAGGTGATCTTTATAATCATCCGACCAGAGGTACGCAATTTCGCATAAATTCTTTTCAGGTTGTTATGCCGGATGATGAAGATGGCATAATTACCTATCTTTCGTCAGGCGCCATCAAAGGTGTTGGTGAAGCCCTGGCCAGCAGAATTGTTGCCATATTCGGCACAGACACTCTTAATGTAATTGAAAAGACACCACAGAAACTTGTACAGGTTAAGGGTATAAGTGAACGTAAAGCAATGGATATTGCTTCGCAGGTTGTGGACAAAAAAGACATAAGACAGGCAGTAATGTACCTTGGTGAACATGGTATATCTTATAATCTTGGTCTCAAAATTTATGACAGATATGGCCCTGCCATATATGAAGTTCTGAGTAAAAATCCTTATAAACTTGTGGAGGATGTAAGCGGCGTTGGTTTTAAAACTGCTGATGATATCGCATCCAAAATGGGCGTCCCTTTTAATTCTGACGAAAGAATAAATGCAGGTCTTATATATGTGCTTGAAGAAGCAGCCCAGAAGGGGAATACATATATGAGAAAGGCGGATATGGTCAAATCTGCAAAAAGTATTTTAAAAGTTGAGGAAGAGCAGATTCTTCATCAGCTCGATACTTTGCTTGTGGACAGAAAATTAATCTCTAAGAAAAATGATGATGAAGAGCAGATTTTCTTAAGTTACATGTACAGGGAAGAACTGAACTGTGCAGCGATGCTCTATGATCTTGACCGTACATATTCCGGCAGGGAATATGAACCGAAGGTTATGGATGCAATAATAGCGGATATTAAAAAACAGGTGGAAATCAATAAAGACAGCCTGGATGATGTACAGTTTTCTGCGGTTTTAGGCTCATATTTAAATGGTGTTTATGTGCTTACTGGAGGCCCTGGAACAGGTAAAACCACAACCATCAGAGCCATGATAAATTATTATTATAACAATAATTATGACGTGGTTCTGGCTGCACCTACAGGAAGAGCGGCTAAGAGAATGGAGGAAACTACAGGGTTCAATGCTTTTACAATTCACAGGCTTCTTGGCGTAAGAACTGCAGAGAATTCAGATAAGCCTCAGTTTATGCACTCAGAAGACATGCCACTTGAGTGTGATGTGCTTATAATTGATGAAACATCCATGGTGGATATTCATCTTTTTTACCATCTTTTAAAAGCTTTAAGACCGGGCACGAAACTGATTTTATCAGGCGACAGTAACCAGCTTCCAAGTGTCGGTCCCGGTAATGTGCTAAGGGATATAATTGACAGCGGTGTGTTTAAGGTGACTGAACTTACTACCATATACAGGCAGGAAGCAAACAGCAGGATTGTTACTTATGCCCATGATGTAAATAATGGAATTAAGCCTCAGTTTGCCAATGATACAGATGATTTCTTCATGCTTAAAAGAGATACGAAAGAAAGTCTTTATACCGATATGGTAAGGCTTGTAAGGGACAAACTTCCAAAGAGGTTTGAAACGGATATGTATAATATCCAGGTGCTGACACCATCAAGAAAAACTCAGTATGGCGTGGATGCGCTGAATCCGATTTTGCAGAATAATATTAATCCTCCATCGCCGGCTAAAAAAGAACTGGAAAAAGATGATGTTATATTCAGGGAAGGTGACAAGGTTATGCAGATTAAGAATAATTATGACATAACCTGGATTCAGGAAGGATATAACGGTATAACGGTAAATACCGGCAACGGAGTATATAATGGAGATCTGGGAATAATTAAGCGGATAAATCCGGATAAGTCCATTAATGTTTTATTTGAAGACAAGAAAGAAGTTGTATATACATATGACATATTAAATGAACTGGAACTGGCTTATGCCATTACAATTCATAAGTCACAGGGTAGTGAGTATGCTGCGGTGGTTATTCCGATTGTGGAAGGCCCGGAGGTGCTTTTTACCAGGAGTCTGTTATATACAGGTATTACGAGAGCTGCTAAGTGCGTTATCATTATGGGCAGTCTGGATAAGGTTTATTCAATGATAGACAATAATCAGAAAGAAGTGCGTGATACCGCCCTTAGGCAAAGAATAATAGAAAGGGCCAATATTGAAGGATAAATTAATATATAAGCTTTTGTTCCCAAGGCACTGCGTTATATGCGACAGGGCGCTTAAGCTAAGTGATGACGGCATCTGCAAGGAGTGCAGCTGCGTGCCGCTCATTGTGCCGGCTCCAAGATGCAGTATCTGTGGAAAGGCTATTAGAAAAGGCAGGAATACGTGCCATGACTGCACTATAAAAAGACCTGAGTACAATTATGGAAGAGCACTGTATGAATACAGAAGTGTACAGGATTCCATAAGCAGATTTAAGAATGTGGGACGGGTGGAATACGGCAGATTTTACGGACGCCAGATGGCAACACTTCTTGCTGAAGAAATAGGCAAAATGAATGCCGAGGCCATAGTGCCCGTACCCCTTCACAGGGATAAATTAATATACCGCGGATATAACCAGGCAGCTATTCTGGCTAAAGAAATTTCTGACTATCATAACATACCTCTTAGAGAGGAATTATTAATTCGAGTACGAAAATCTGAAGATCAAAAAAAATTAGATGTATTCCAAAGGCAAAATAATCTCAAAAAGGCTTTTCATATAGCCCAAAATGATGTAAAATTAAAGGATATTATAGTGGTGGATGATGTGTATACGACAGGCAGTACAATCAACACCATAAGTTCTTTATTAAAAGAACATGGGGCAGAAAATGTGTATTTTCTTACTTTGGCAATAGGCAAAGGAATGTAGCAAAAGGAGGGATACTATGAACATAAAGAACTGTAGAATGTGTGGTAAGATGTTTAACTACATTTCAGGCAAGATGATTTGTCCTGCTTGTAAGGATGAGATTGAACAGACTTTTCAGACTGTCAGGAAGTTCGTAGCAGAGAACAAGCAAGCGCGTATTAATGAGATATGCGAAGCCTGCAATGTAAGCAAGTCCCAGCTTGAACAGTGGATCAGGGAAGAGAGACTGTTTTTCTCAGAGGATTCACCTATCAGTATTCAGTGTGAGAACTGCGGTGCCAATATCAGAACCGGAAGATTCTGTGAGAAGTGTAAGCTTGATATTGCAAGAGGTATCAGCAATAAGTTTACCAAAGAAGATCTTAACACTGCTGAAGTTAAACCGGCTGGACCTAGAATGAGATTTTTGGATAATTAAGATGATTAGTGAAGCAAGAGTAAAACTTATGACACGCCTGGCTTCTTATGAGCAGGGCGAGGGCAAGGAAAATGCAGAAATCGGCACGTATTTTCGTGGTGATTATATTGGCTTGCAGGTGATTAAGTCAGTTATTTCTGCTACTATTTGCTATGGAATCGTAATTGCAACCATGATTCTTTATGATTCTGAAAGCTTTTTGTCTGATATATATAAGATGGATATTGTTTCCTACGCCAAGAATATGATTATCTATTATGTTATTTTTGTGGGTGGTTACAGTATTATCACATATATTCTCTATTCCATCAGATACAGGAAGGCGAGAATAAAGCTTAAGACCTATTTTAACAATTTAAGAAGGTTACAGGCTCTCTATCAAAAGGAGAGGAAGGATAGAGTCAGATGATTAAGTTACTTGAGATCAGGGAATATCTTAGGAGATTTTATTCCAAGTATGAATTATATATAGTCCCTGCAGGTAAATTTATAATTGCATTACTGGTATTTTTACTGATAAACGGCAATCTTGGATATATGGAGAAGATAGCCAAAGTGCCGCTTATGTTTGTACTGGCACTGGCGTGCTCATTTTTGCCGATAAGTTTTATTTTATTTTTTGCAGCAGCACTGATACTGCTTCACACCTATGCGCTATCGATGGAAGTGGCAGCAGTTGTGGGTATTGTATTCGTGCTGATATTCCTGCTGTATTTAAGAATGTCACCGAAAGAGGTGCTTATAACAATGCTTACGCCGGTGGCTTTTGCATTGCATATACCATACATACTTCCAATTACCATTGGACTTGTTGGCAGCCCGGCATCAGTATTTTCAGTAGGAAGCGGTATAGTTATTTACTATACTCTTAATGCAGTAACTCAGATGTCCAATGCCATCGATACACTAGACAGCGAGAAGACAGCATCCAAATTCAGATTTATTATTGACGGCATTATTCAGAATAAAACAATGATGGTTATGATAGTTGCTTTTGCGGCAACAATTATCGTGGTTTATTTTGTACATCGTATGAATATTGACCACGCATGGACAGTAGCAACCATAGTTGGTGCTCTTACCAATGCACTTATTGTCCTGGTTGGAGACCTTATGTTTGTAACAAGAGCATCACTCCTTGGCGTACTTGGCGGAACAGTACTTGCCATTGGCGTTGTATATGTGCTTAAGTTCTTCATGTTTAATCTTGATTATGCAAGAACGGAACGTGTACAGTTTGAGGATGATGAATATTATTATTACGTTAAGGCAGTTCCTAAGATTACTCTTCAGGAAACAAATAAAACCGTTAAGAAGGTATCTGCCAAGGCTCCTGTTTCGGATAAGCCGAAGAGTAGCGGAATAAAGACAGATAAGACAGCGGAGAAGACAACAGAGCAAACAGCTGAGAGAAGAGTAAAGAAAGAATCTTCTTTGGCAGGCGCTGCTTCAGCAGTTAAGAGTAATTCATCAGTTGCAAAAAAGAGCGCAGGTACTGCAGCGCAGAAGAGTACATCTGCTTCCGGTTCTTATGACAGCCTTTCAGCTAATGATGCTTTACTTGGAGAGACCAGGGTTGTGGCTGAGAAGTCTGTAGATGAAGGAAGAGTGGTTAAAAAAGCAGCCAATCCTGTTTCAGATGCAGCTCAGGGCGCATCTAATGCAGGCATGGCAAGAAGTACTTCAAACAGCCGTATTGCCGGAGACCTGGCAGGCAGAAGAAACCAGGGACAGACGAGAGTACGTAATGATGGTTATGCAGGTCCGAATCCAAGTGTTGGAATGACCAATGGAGAGACCATTGCAGAGCGTATCAGAAGAGAAAGATTAAAAGAAGCTGAAAGCATTGATGCTGACAGACTTAGAAGACAAAATTCAGATTAAAGGATATAAAGGGATAGACAGTGAACGTATTTTTTTCATCGGCAGCTGAATATCTGAATCTGTTCAGACTTCCAAGAATTGGTGTTCTGGATGTCATTGAGATGATTGTATTAGCCTTTTTACTGTATCAGGTAATGGTATGGATGAGAAATACCAGAGCCTGGGCTATAGTGAAAGGCTTATTTGTGTTGCTTATTTTTATGGCACTTGCCGTAATGTTCAATATGACAACAATTATATGGATTGCAAAGAGTTTATTTACTCTTCTTGCAGTTGCCATTGTTGTTGCGCTTCAGCCTGAAATCAGAAGACTGATTGAGTCACTTGGACAGAAAAATCTTTTATCTGCACTCCTTAGTTTTGATAACAAGAATGTGGAAGGAAGATTCAGCGACAAGACACTTAATGAAATGATTTCGGCATGCTTTGAAATGGGAAGGGCAAGAACAGGTGCTCTTATTGTTATTGAGCAGAATACTCCGCTTGAAGAATATGAGAAGACAGGTATTCCTGTGGATGGTATTGTAACAAGCCAGCTTCTCATTAACATATTTGAGCATAATACTCCGCTTCATGATGGAGCAATTATTGTAAGGGGTGACAGGGTATCTGCAGCAACCTGTTATCTGCCTTTGTCTGACAGCAGGTCCATCAGTAAGGAACTTGGAACCAGACATCGTGCTGCTTTGGGTATATCTGAAAATACAGATTCAATGACAATTATAGTATCTGAAGAAACAGGTAAGGTAAGTGTTGCATATAAGGGTGAACTTTACAGAAGTCTTGATGTGGTAGAACTCAGAAAGAAACTTGAACTTGCCCAGGATAAGAGAAGGGTAGAAAAGAATATCATATCAAAGACAAAGAAAGACCGTAAGAAGAAAGGAAAGAAGGATGAAGGAGAGGCTTCTAAGGAACTGGGATCTTAAACTGTTAGCCGTGCTTTTCTCGATCATCCTCTGGCTGATAGTCGTAAATATAGATGATCCTGTTAAAAGCGTGGATTTTGCAGGTATTAATGTACAGATTCTTAATCCTGATGTACTTGCCCAGGAAGGAAAAGTATATGAGGTGCTTGATGATTCAGATGTAATTACTGTAACTGTAAGCGGCAGAAGATCTGTAATTGAAGATATTTCAAAAGAGAATATTAGTGCAGTTGCTGACCTTGCCAGCTTAAAGGAAGGCGAGAATGCACTGGAGATTAAAGTATCGTCCAACAAGTATGCTTCTGATATTGATGGAATTACATCGAGTGTTGAAAATGTAATTCTTAATATTGAAGATCTTAAGAAGATTCAAAAGAGTATATCTGTTGATGTTGTAGGTCAGGTGGCAGATGGTTATATTTTGGGCGACCTTAATACAAACTTAAACCAGGTTGTTATTGAAGGTCCTGAGTCCATTGTATCAACTATTTCTACAGCAAGAGCCGAACTTAATGTAAGTGGTGTAAGTGCCAACGTAAGTGCGAGTGCACCGATTATCCTTTATGATGAGAATGGCAATGAGGTAGATACATCAAGACTTACACTTAATATTAAGACAGTTAGCATTACCCAGGAAGTACTGGTTACCAAATATGTGGTTGTTTCAGCAGAGAGTTCAGGAGAGCCGGCTGAAGGATATGCTCTTACGGGTGATATAACGGTCAGCCCTGAGATGATACTGATTGCAGGTAAGAAGGGAGCAATTGATGCTGTTAATTCAGTAATCATTCCTGGAACTGAACTTGATGTGACTGATCTTAAATCCTCACTTAAGGCAACAGTGGATATTTCCAGTTTCCTGTCTGATAATGTTGAGGTAGTGGATGACAATGGCTCAAAAGTTAATGTAACTGTAGGTATTCAGAAGGAAACATTTACAAATGCCATTTTCTCCAGAAATGATATAACCATATCGGGTGATACAACAGGTTATGATGTAGAAGTTGTAACTGATGGCACATACCTTAAGGACAGTGGAAATGTGCTTAAGTTCTACGGATTGTCAGATGAACTTGCTGAACTTAATGAAACAGGTCTGGCAATGGATATAAATATGGATGATTTTAAAACCGGAAAGGGATGGGATAAATTATATCCTGGAACCTACTGGGTAGTTCCTGTATTTAATGTACCTGAGGGAGTACATCTTAATGAAGATTACAAACTTCAGATTAAGATTACAATTCATAAGGAATAAAAGTATTAAAGGAAATGGAGATTAATTACAATGGGAAGAATGTTCGGAACTGATGGCGTAAGGGGTGTTGCTAACGAAGAACTTACTCCACAGCTTGCCATGCAGCTTGGTCAGGCAGGTGCTTATGTATTATCAAAGGAGACCAAGCATAAACCTACAATTATGGTAGGATGCGATACACGTATATCTGGAGATATGCTTGCCAATGCACTTATGGCTGGTGCATGTTCAGTTGGAGCAAACGCAGTTTATGTAGGTGTGCTTCCTACTCCTGCAGTTGCATATCTTGCAAAGAAATATAAAGTAGATGCAGGTGTTGTTATTTCTGCATCCCACAATCCTGTAGAATTTAATGGTATTAAGTTCTTTGATGGAAACGGATACAAACTTCCGGATGCTTTGGAAGATGAAATTGAAGCGCTTATCAAGAATAACATGGATGGTGTTAAATTCCCTACAGGCTCAGGCGTTGGTAAGATTAAATACAGAACTGATGCAAGAGAAGAATATATCAATCATTCAATTAAGTCAGTTAATGTAAGTCTTGACGGACTTAAAATCGTTGCTGACTGCGCTGAAGGAGCTTCCTATTATACTTCAGTTGAGGCTCTTAAGGAATTAGGCGCAAGCGTAATTGCAATTCATAATAATCCTGATGGAACCAATATCAATGCTAACTGTGGTTCTACTCATATGGAAGAATTATGTGCAAGAGTTGTTGCAGAAAAGGCTGACTTGGGTCTTGCTTTTGACGGCGATGCTGACAGACTTCTTGCAGTAGATGAGAATGGTAAGCTTGTTGACGGTGACCAGATTATGGCTATCGTTGGTAATTATATGAAAGAAAAAGGTACTCTTGCCCAGAATACCATAGTTGTTACTGTAATGAGTAACCTTGGATTCACAATTATGGCAAAAGAGCATGACATTCACCTTGAAGTTACCAAGGTTGGTGACAGATATGTACTTGAGAGAATGAAAGAGATTGGCGCCGTTTTAGGTGGTGAACAGTCAGGTCATATTATTGATCTTAATCATAATACAACCGGTGACGGACTTCTTACAGCACTTCTTCTTCTTCAGGTAGTAGTTGAAAGCGGTAAGAAGTTATCAGAACTTGCTTCAATAATGGAAGTATTACCACAGGCTTTGGTTAATGCCAAGGTTCCAACTCATAAGAAAGATAAATATATGGAATATCCTGAAATCGCTCAGGCTATTAAGGAACTTGAAGATAAGTTTGGCGGTGAGGGAAGAGTTCTTATCAGACCTTCAGGAACAGAGCCTTTGGTAAGAGTAATGATTGAAGGCAAGGACCAGAAGTTAATCGAAGATGAAGCTAAGAAGTTAGCTGAACTTATACAGAATACTGTATTATAAAAATGTTCGGGGGAACAAATTTCAGGGGGTAAAGCGTATGGTAACTAAGAAGGTAACAATTGTTAATCCTACCGGGTTACATATGAGACCGGTTTCGGTTTTCTGCAAAGAGGCAGTTAAATATAAGTCGCAGATTTTTATACATTTTAAAGACGGTGAGTATAATGCCAAGAGTGTTCTCAGTGTTTTAAGCGCCTGCGTAAGAAACGGAGACGAGATTGAACTTGTCTGCGATGGCAGTGATGAGAATGAAGCACTGGAAGACATGATTAATATTGTGGAAAACGGTCTGGGTGAAGAAATCCAGAAATAAAAGATTGTAATAAACTGTAATTAGAAAAGGAGATCATAAGATCTCCTTTTTAGTTTGAAATATTAAATTGTTACTGAACTTAACAATATCCGTTGAACATCATTCCACTGTACTGGCTTGCAGCATATGGTGAAATCTCGCCCTTGCCCGGATTCTTATAGGCAACTATCTTCTGGTTAACGTAGTCCATTGGATTTAAGGATACGTTGTCTGCTTTATTAAGCATATTGCCGGTGAACCTCTGAAGGTTATTGAGAGTATCCATCTGGTCGGATATTATATATTCAATCTCTTCACTAAACTTGTTTTTGTCCATTGAAATTCTTCCATTATCAGTAAGAGATAATCCCAGTGAGTTCAGATCTGAAGAGTAGGATCTGGCTATGGTATTAAATTCACTTAACAGAAGGTTGGTCTTAGCCGTTCCATTATCGTACTTGGCTATTGAAGCCACAAATGAATTGTAACTTCTTACGAAAGCATCAATATTTTCTCCAATGGAGTCTACATTGGCCTTCAGTCCGATTGTAATCGGTCCATTATCGGTAGTGTTATGAAGTTTGATTTCATATCCTTCCTGAGTGAATTCATTGGAATATGAAGATAACTCCCTGCCGTTAATGGTATATCTGGCATTGTCAGGCATTGTAGTAATGTTGTCCAATCCCAGATAGTTCACAGCGCCTTTGGTCTTGCTGGTGAGCGCATCGTCAATGGTAAATAGAAGCTCCTTGCCCGCTTCGGTTGGTGCACCGGTTTGGACACTGTTAATAGTCAGATGAGAAGTTCCTTCTTCTTCATTTTTAACTACTTCGCATTTCAGACCAATATTTGAATTGTTAAAAAGCCTCGCCAGTTTATTCTGTAATTCTTCGTTGGTGTCGCCTTCTGCAATGTTGAACTGGAATTCGTAACTGCTCTGGCCTATGGATACGTCGAAGGAATATGTACCAGGAAACAGATTGATCTGTGCTTTGGATGGCATATCCTTGGTTGTATTTATCTGAGGAGTAGCAAGATTATCTACTGTTAAAGTAAGATCCCTGGCTTCCTCGCCATCAGAAGAACCTTTGAATTTGGCTTCGGCCACATCTTCGTTGGAAGAATACGCTATCTTGCGACTTAATAGTTCATCTTCGCCGATTCCGCTTAAAGAAGATATGGTATTCTTGAACTCCCTGGCATTCTCTTTCATATCTACTGCGAAAGATACTGCCTCTTCGCTGTTATTAACAATAGAAAGGGGAGCTTCTTTATTTAATTTAATCATGGAGTTGTAGACTTTGCGCAGTTCGCTGTCGCGATCTATATCAGCTTTATTAGATCTAAGCTTTTTAGGCGCATAGGTCGTAAGATAATGATTATATAATCCGGATAATACATTGATATTAGCCATCTCAGCTTCCTCCTTTCTTCCTTGAAATAATGGCGGTTGCGATTGTCCGCAACAGGGAAATCCGTATCCCTTGGTCACCATGAGCCGACACTAAGGCTATTTTGGTATCTTCAACTTAACATAAAATATCCACATATGCAAGGCTTTTTTAAGAAAAATGTAATTTTTTTTCAAAATTAATGTAGAAATTGTTGACGAATTGCCCGGGGTGTGTTATTTTATTTAGGCGAGACTGCGAAAGAAGTCTTTTTTTAGTGCGTTTTGGGTTGGCCCGTGGCGGTGATTTTACTAAACAGAAAGGCTTATTTGAGGGCAGTCTGGAGGATTGTTGAAGCATTGGAGGTGTAAATATGCGTACAAGAATTACTTTGGCATGTACAGAGTGCAAACAGCGTAATTATAATACTACTAAGGATAAGAAGACTCATCCGGACAGAATGGAAACACAGAAGTATTGCAGATTCTGCAAAAAGCATACATTACATAAAGAAACAAAATAATGTAATGTCCTAGTTTGAAAGGATGTGACTAAATGGCAGATTCTAAAGAAAAAGCTAAGAAGCCAGGGTTTTTCCGTGGTGTAAGGCGTGAATTTAAGAAGATTACATGGCCTTCCAAGAATGATGCATTTAAGCAGACAGTTGTTGTTTCTATTATAACAGTTGTAACTGGCGTGCTTATTGGCTTAATTGACCTGTTGGTTAAGTATGGACTTAGTTTTATCACTAAGTAAACACTGAGTAGAGGTATAATTAATGGAAGATAACAAAGAATTTGACATCGGCCGCAGCGATAACAAGAGCGGCAAGGGTATGGGTTGGTATGTTGTACATACTTACTCAGGATATGAGAATAAAGTCAAAGTAAGTATTGAGAACGCAATTGAGAACCGTCATCTTGAGAACGAAATTCTTGAAGTAAGAGTTCCTGTTCGCGAGGAGACAGATATAAAGAACGGTGCGAAGAAGACAGTATCACGTAAGATGCTTCCTGGTTATGTTCTTATACATATGGATGCAGATAATAATGATGCATGGTTCGTTGTTCGTAATACCAGAGGCGTTACAGGTTTCGTAGGCCCTGGAAGCAAGCCGGTTCCTCTTTCAGAAGAAGAAATGGCAGCACTTGACTTTAATACTACTCATGAGAAACTTTCACTTGATGTTAGCGAAGGCGATACAGTTATTATTGTTACTGATGCCTGGAAAGACAGAGTGGGTGTTGTTAAGAAGATTGATGCAGGTAAGCAGACAGTTACTGTTAATCTTGAGATCTTCGGTAGAGAGACTCCTGTTGAATTCAGTTTCGCAGAAGTTAAAAAAATGTAACAATTGGACGTATGTTCATAGGTTAATCCTATTTATATAGATTCCTTGGACAGTGGGAGCTACATAGGGTAGCGCCAAACCACAATTTTTTAGGAGGTAGCCAAAATGGCAAAGAAAGTAACAGGTTATATCAAATTACAGATTCCTGCCGGCAAAGCAACACCGGCACCACCAGTTGGTCCTGCACTTGGTCAGCATGGTGTTAACATCGTTGAATTCACAAAGCAGTTCAACGCTAAGACAGCAGATAAGGGTGATCTTATCATTCCTGTTGTTATCACAGTTTACGCAGATAAGAGCTTCAGTTTTGTAACTAAGACTCCACCTGCTGCAGTATTAATTAAGAAGGCTTGTAACATCCAGAAGGCTTCAGCAACACCTAACAAGAATAAGGTTGCAACAATCTCTAAGGCTAAAGTTAGAGAAATCGCTGAAATGAAGATGCCAGACCTTAATGCAGCAAGCATTGAAGCAGCTATGAGCATGATCGCTGGTACAGCTCGCAGCATGGGTATTGTAGTAGAGGAATAAGATGTAAATACGTGGGAGCTTATTTAAGCATCTGACCACAAGGAGGTAAAGTTAATGAAACATGGTAAGAAATATATGGAGGCTGCAAAGCAGGTAGATAAGGCTAATCTTTATGATCCTGAAGAAGCAGTTGCATTAGTAAAGAAATGTGCTACAGCTAAGTTCGATGAGACAATCGAAGTTCATATCAGAACAGGTTGTGACGGACGTCATGCTGAAGAACAGATCCGTGGAGCTGTTTTTCTTCCTAACGGAACTGGTAAGACAGTTAGAGTATTAGTATTCGCTAAAGGCGATAAGGCTAACGAAGCAGAAGCTGCTGGTGCAGATTATGTTGGAGGAGAAGAACTCCTTCCTAAGATCCAGAATGATGGATGGCTTGATTTTGATGTAGTTGTAGCTACACCTGATATGATGGGTGTTGTAGGTCGTCTTGGTAAGGTACTCGGACCTAAAGGTCTTATGCCAAACCCTAAGGCTGGTACAGTAACAATGGATGTTACTAAGGCTATCAACGATATCAAAGCTGGTAAGATTGAATACAGACTTGATAAGGCAAACATTGTTCACTGCCCAATCGGAAAGGCTTCTTTCTCAGAAGAGCAGCTTGGACAGAACTTCAAGGCTTTAATGGATGCTATTGTTAAGGCTAAACCAAGCACACTTAAGGGAACATACTTAAAGAGCGTTACTCTTACAAGCACAATGGGACCTGGTGTCAGAGTTAACACATTAAAGTTCTAATTTAAAGTTAATTTGATAATTAAGCACTCGATGAAAGTCGGGTGCTTTTCTTTTATGCTTGAAAGGGCCGAAACTACAAAATATTGTGTTTTCGTCTTTAGTTTTCGCACAATTAGTAGTATAATGTATTATGTGTGTGACTAAGGAGAAAGTATGGCTTCAAAGAAACGTAAGAAAAAAAGTACAGAGATTCTTGATACGGCATTTTTGTTTGTGAAAGTGCTGGCTTTTGTGCTTTTGTTTGGCATGGTGGTGCTTTTTGCCATATCATGGTACAAGAATAAATATAAACCTGGCCATCAGGAAGAAAGAGTTGTAAGTGTTCAGGAAAATGTGGAGGAAACCACAGGGAGCGAAGAATCAAATGTTGTGGATCTGACAGCTTCAGATGATGAGGAAGAAGTTGAAGAAGGTCCGACAGAGGAGGAACTTGCTGAGCAGGCCAGACAGGAAAGGATAGCATCTCTTCCTGGAACTGTAGTGGAAGTTGAGGATGATGGAAAGGCATTATCCTTCAGTTATGTTGGAGATATGCTTCTTGATGACAGTTATGCGACCATGAACAGATACAGGGCTGTTGGTGGAGACGTGGAGCAGATTTTTACCAATGGAAGCCTGGATATAATGCGAGGGGCGGATATTCTGGTAATTAATAATGAATTTCCTTTTACTGACAGAGGAACTCCGCTTAGTGGAAAACTTTATACATTCAGGGCAAAGCCTGAAAATGTTAAGATCCTTACTGACATAGGGGCTGATGTGGCAGCGCTTGCCAATAATCATATTACGGATTTTGGCTTAACATCTTTGGAAGATACTCTGGATACTTTGGATGGAGCAGGAATATATCATATGGGCGCCGGCAGAAATATTGATGAGGCAACTACAACAATCTATGTTGTGAAAGGTGATCTTGTTGTGGCGCTTCTTAATGCTACGCAGCTTGAGAGACTTCCTGTTCCGGATACGGCAGGTGCTACAGAAAACAGTGCTGGTACATTCAGATGCTATGATTCGGCAAGGCTTGAGGAAGAAATTAAGAAAGCCAAGGAATATGCGGATTATGCTGTGGTTTATGTGCACTGGGGCGCTGAGAGAGAAGTTAATCTTCATGCATATGAGACAAGCCAGGATGATTTATATGTTGATGCAGGTGCTGACCTGATAGTAGGTGCGCATCCTCATATCCTGCAGCAGGTTGGATATGTTAAAGGGGTTCCTGTGGTATATAGCCTGGGTAATTACTGGTTTTCGTCAGCGTCTACCGACACGGGGATTTTGTCATTCGATGTTAGTGATGAGGGAGTGGAGAATCTTAAGTTTAATCCGTGTGTGTCTGAGCACTGCGTGGTAAGACTTAGTGATGGAAATGAGAAGAAGAGAATAATTGATTATCTTAATTCTTTGTCGGATACGGCAGTTATAGATGATGAAGGATATATCAGTTCAAAATAAGGAGATGGAAATGGGCAAGATTGAGGTTTTGGAGAATTGCAATAATATAGCAGGTCTTAAGGTTATTACTCCTTCAGTTTACGGTGATAACAGAGGCTATTTCATGGAGACCTATAATTATAATGACTTTGCGGCGGCTGGCATTGACTGCAACTTCGTGCAGGATAACCAGAGCGCGTCAAAGAAGGGTGTATTAAGAGGGCTTCACTTCCAGATTGACTACCCGCAGGATAAGCTTGTGAGAGTAATTAAGGGCGAGGTTTTCGATGTGGCTGTTGACCTTCGAAAGGGATCTGAGACTTTTGGAAAGTGGTTTGGCGTGGTTTTGTCGGAAGAGAATAAAAAACAGTTCTTTATTCCTAAGAATTTTGCTCATGGATTCCTGGTTTTGTCGGATTATGCTGAGTTTTGCTATAAGGTTACGGATTTTTATCATCCTAATGATGAGGGCGGAATGATATGGAACGATCCGGAAATTGGCATTAAATGGCCAATGCCGGAGGGAATGACTGAGAAGGACCTGATTTTTTCTGAGAAGGATACCAAGTGGGGCGGTATTAAAGAGTATGTGGAGAAATATCAAAAATAAAAGGCCGATTTTGTGAAAAATGTATGGGGCAGCCGGGTGGTTGCCCTTTTTAATGGTAATTTTTAACAATTTGCAATTTAGGTGTTAAGTATTTCTAAATTTAGGTCGATAACTAAAGCAGATAAGTTGATACACTTATTTCACGGTAATCATGAAGTTGTGATGGAACAAAGTCTCGGCGGCATGATGAAATGGTAAATGATATCACTTATAAACTATAAGGAGGTGAAAATAATGCGTATTGATTCTATCGCACAGGCTCAGCAGATGTTTAATTTAAACAAGACAACTGCGACCACAAGAACAATGCCATCTAATTTTTCAGACAAACTCCAGATTTCAATGGTAGGTAAGGATATCCAGACTGCCAAGAATGCACTTGCTAATGCTCCTGAAATCAGAGAAGACTTAGTTGCTTCGATTAAGGAGAGATATCAGAGCGGTACATATGATGTATCTGGAAGAGAGTTCGCTGATAAAATAGTGGACAGATATTTTGACACACTTGCTTAATACAATATGAGTGATGTGATGTCCATATATGACAGGCGAATAAAGTGTGGATGAGATGGCTTTGCATCAACAAGATCATCTTGTATTAAGCGAAGTGTTTGCCAAGATGGCAGGCACTTTTCTTAAGTTTATGGGGAATTAAAAGATTAATAGATGTCGGTATGCCAGGAGGGCTGAATATTGGCTAGTTTAATGGAAAATCTTATTTCGGTACTTGATAAAGAGTATGATGTTTATTTACAGCTTCTTGAACTTTCCAAGAAAAAGACTGCAATTATTGTGGATGGAAGTTTGGAAGCGCTTACAGAGATTACTGAGCAGGAACAGAATAAGAGTAGCGAAATAGCTAATTTAGAGAAAGCAAGAGAAGAAGTTATGAAGGATATTTGTATCGTTCTGAATATTCAGGGCGATGGCCTTCGTTTGACTGAGCTTAAAGACATGCTTTCGTCAAGACCTGAAGAACAGGCAGCTTTAGCCGGCTCAATAGATAAATTAAAAACTATGGCAGTGCAGATGAAGAGAGTTAATGAGCAAAATCAAATGCTCCTTGAGAATGCACTTGATATGGTTAACTTTGATCTCAGCCTTATTCAGGCAATGAGACAGGCTCCTGAAACAGCTAATTATAATAAGGGAGCTTACAGTTCGGGAAGTATAATGGGTAGCGCCAATGGAATGTTTGATGCCAAGCAGTAATTAGGGGTCAATATCGGGGAGGACAAGCCTATGCCACTTATGGGAAGCATATATGTAGGAACAACTGGATTACAGACAAGCCAGAATGCTCTTAATACAACAGGTCATAATATAACTAACGCAGATACCGCAGGCTATGTGCGTCAGCAGACTATGCTGGGAGATAAGGATTATAATACTATTTCCATTACAGCAGGTGTTGTATCAAATAAGCAGCTCGGACTTGGTGTTACATATCAGCAGATAAGACAGGTTAGAGACGTATTTCTTGACCAGACTTATAGGGAAGAAAGTGGAAGGCTGGCATTTTACGAGCTTCAGTATGATACAACTTCTGAAATAGAAGACCTTCTTGGCGAATTGGATGGCGCTTCTTTCGAAAATTCTATAAATGATTTATGGGTTTCAGTTCAGGAACTTGGTAAAGATCCTAGCAGCAGCGTAGTTCAGAGTATGTTTATGCAAAAAGCATATGCATTTATGACCGATGCGCAGGCTGTATATAAGGGACTTTCAAATTATCAGGATAATCTTAATCAGTCAATCAAACTTACAATTGATGATATTAATGAAATGGGTGGCAGAATTAAGGAACTTAATGACGCTATTCGTAAGATAGAGTCTGCAGGTGTTGAAAAAGCTAATGACCTCAAGGACGAGAGAAATCAGCTTCTTGATAAGTTAAGCAGTCTGGCAAATATTCAGTATTATGATGATGCAATGGGCAATGTGCTTGTTAAACTTGAAGGTCACTCTTTCGTAGAAGCAGACAGAGTTAATGATGTTGCTTATCAGATTGATGAGACTACATCTTTTTATGATGTTTTCTGGAAAGATGATGCCAAATTTGTTTTGGATAATCATGGTGAAAGAGTATATAACACAGAGGGCGCCCTGGTATTTAATCTTGAGCAGGAAATCTCTTCTGCATTAGATACTGACCTTGGAAAACTTAAATCCATGGTTATTGCAAGAGGTGATCACAGAGCAACATATGCTGATCTTGAAGATCATTATGATGCAGATGGTAATCTGATTTCCTCAGCTGAAGATAATTATCATGCGGTTTCCAATTCAGTACTTATGAGTGCGCAGGCAGAATTCGACAGACTGATTCATGCTACTGTAACAGCCATAAACGGTGCTTTGGAACAGGCTTACCAGAAGGCTGGAAGCGGTGATTATATGTCAGATGGCAATGGTCACGCTCTTCAGATTTTCCATAGAAAAGTTTCTGATGTGGATGTTAAGGAAGATCTTGAAAAAACAGAAACATTATTCTCGATAGATAATCTTCAGATTAATTCTGAACTGATGCAGACTCCATCCAAACTTGGTTTTATCAGACCGGATGGTTCAGTGGATTATGATACAACTACACTTCTTAAAGATGCTTTTGAGAATGCAGATTATCCGCTTAATCCAACAGCTAATACAAAGCTTACAATAAATTCTTTCTATTCAGCTTTCGTTGCACAGATTGCAAATGAAGGTGCAGTATTTAAGAGTTTTAGAGATAATGAACAACTGACTTTAGATTCTACTGAGAATGCAAGGCAGCAGATTATCGGTGTATCTACTGATGAGGAATTATCAAATATGATCAGATATCAGAATGCTTACAATGCTTCTTCACGTTATATTAACGTTGTCAGCGAAATGTTGGAGCATCTGCTTAATTCTTTGGGATAACCTGCCGATATATGTATTGTAGGTAGTTTAAGATTTAATGTGAGGATTTATATATGGGTTCACAATTCTACGGATTAAATATTGCATATACAGGTTTACTTGCATCTAATGCATCTCTTAATACAACAGCTAATAACATTTCAAATGTAGAAACAGAAGGATATAGCCGTCAGCAGGTAACACAGACTGCAGCTGATTCTTTAAGAACATATGCAACTTACGGTTGTATGGGTTCCGGTGTTGACGTTAAGGGCGTTAACAGAGTAAGAGATGAATTCTATGATACAAAGTACTGGAATAATCAGAAGAATGTTGGTGAGTTTGACAAGAAGGCTTACTACATGGAACAGCTTCAGGATTATTTACTTGATAACAGCAGCATTAAGGGATTCACAACTATTTTTGATGAACTTACAAATGCTTTGGAAGAACTTGATAAGAGTGCAGGTGATGAGACAAAGAGAAGTCAGTTTGCCGGATATGCCCAGAACCTGGCTACATATTTTAATGAAATGTCATCCAATCTTTCCAAGATTCAGGAAGATATAAATTCAGAGATTAAGATTAAGGTAGATGAGATTAATTCATATGCTGAAGAGATAGCATCACTTAATAAGCAGATTAATGTTATTGAACTTACAGGTGCTCAGGCTAATGAACTTAGAGATCAGAGAACCTTATTAGTTGATAAACTTTCACAGGTTGTAGATGTACAGGTAACTGAAACAGCAATTATTGATACCAATAATCCTGACAGAGTTACTGGCGCATCAAGATACAGAGTAACAATCGCAGGTGGACAGACACTTGTTGATATTAATGAATATAATACACTTAAATGTGTTGCATTAGATGGTGATGAAAAAGCATATCAGTCAGACTTGGTTGGCCTATATACAATTAAGTGGTCCAATGATTCAGATTTTGGTATGTATAATGCAGCCATGGGCGGTGAACTTGCAGGACTCATCCAGATGAGAGATGGAAATAACGGCGAATTTTTCAATGGTACAGTTACAAAGGTTGCCAAGGATACAGCCGGAAATACAAAGGTTTCCATAGCAGTTTCAGATGATTATCTTCTTGATTTGAAGCAGAGCACATTACCTAATTCAGGTATAATTAATGTTTCAAATACATTATATAAGTATTCAGACTGGTCTTTTAACCTTGATACCAAGGAATATACATTCAATTTGCTTGCAGCAGAGAATGAAAGTGAACTTCCAAATGGTAACAGAGTTGGTAAGCAGGCTACAACAAACCAGGCAGTTAATTATCAGGGTGTTCCATATTATCAGGCACTCCTTAATGAGTGGGTAAGAAGTTATGCGAAGGGCGTTAATGATGTTCTCACATCTGATGGTACTTCCGATAATTACGGAAATAAAGGAAGCAACCTCTTCACAGGTATGAGAGGTGATGCGACTGAACTTGGATTCAGAAGAGAGGATAACATTGACAGAGTTATTACATCTTCAGATGACTGCTACAGAATGCTTACAGCTTCTAATTTCAAGGTTAGTTCAATGATTATGGAAGATCCTAATAAACTTGCTACTCGTACAGATTCGGCAGCAGGACAGGATAAAGCAGATATAGTTAAGAAACTTATTGATCTTAAAGATGACAGAAGTCTTAATTTCAGAGGAACTTCAGCCGGGGCTTTCCTTGAAAAGGTTTTATCTGATGTAGCTCTTAATACTGAAAGAGCAAAGACTTTCAGGGATAACAGTGAAACTTTATCAGGAGTAATTGATAATCAGAGAACATCTATATCAGGTGTTGATCAGGATGAAGAAGCAGTTAACCTGGTTAAGTTCCAGAATGCATATAACTTGGCATCAAAAGTTATTCAGGTTTTAACAGAAGTTTATGACAGACTGATTCTTGAAACTGGCGTATAAGTGTTGAATAAGTAAGGAGAATCTTATATGAGAATTACAAATAAAATAATGCAGAATAATTCAGTATATAACATTAATCAGAATAAGATTCTGCAGGATAAACTTAATTCACAGATTACTACAAGACAGAAAGTACTTAAGCCTTCTGATGATCCGGTAACGGCTATTCGTTCACTTCGTCTTAGAAGTAACTTAAATCAGGTTTCGCAGTATTACCAGAAGAATATTCCGGATGCTGAGAACTGGCTTGACCTTACTGAGAGTTCAATTACTACAACAGTTGATATTGTTACAGATATGATTAATGAATTTCAGAGAGGATCAAAGGGTAGTCTTACAACAAAGGACAGACAGATTATTCTTGATACTTTGAAGGAATGCCGTAATGAAGTATATGCTACCGGTGATAATGATTATGCCGGCAGAACTCTTTTCACAGGATACAGAACTGATTATTCATTATCTTTTGATAAGGGTATGGAGAAGACCTATGAAATTACTGAACAGTTAAATAAGTCTAATTTGGAAACAATCACATATGTTGATACAGGTAAGCTTCTTGATTTGAATGAGACAAATTATGATACGCTTGCTGATACAGATCAGACCGATGTTGAAAGATATCAGGTTCACAGAATGAGACTTGCATATGAAGACATTGATGCAGGAACAACTCCTACAATCCAGACAGTAGTTGGATATGATGATGACGGAAATGCGGTTTATGGACCGGCCGTTGGAACTGTAACAGTTATGCCTCAGGCAGGTACTCCGGATCCTTATGTTGATATTGCAAATAATCCTAATGCGATATATTTTGTTCCGGAAACCGGAGATCTTCTTTTAGGAGAAACAGTTTATAAAAATTTAAGTGGTCTGTCTGCTGACACTGAAATCAGAATAGATTATAATAAGAGCAAGTGGGTAGATGGTGACTTAAGACCTGAACATTATTTCTCATGTTCTTCAGATGGAATTGATTATAACAAGGAATATCTGACAAAAGATGGAAAGAATAATAAACAGGTTATTACTTTCGATGTAGGCTTTAATCAGAAACTCGATGTTAATATTACAGCTGATAAAGTATATAAGCATGGTATAGCGCGTACTGTAGATGAAATGATTTCATATCTGGAGGAGTTGGATTCACTTGATTCGGTGGTTACAACACTTGAAAAAATGGTAGGCGATACTTCATATGATCAGGATGCTGTATCAGCAAAACTTGAAGCTGCAAAGAAAGCACAGACTTATCTGTCTGACACTGTTCAAAAGAAGTTTGAGCATGGCATTACTCAGATGCAGGGTTATCTGGATGATACCAATGCAGCACTTACAGATGTAGGTAATAAGGGAATGCGCCTTAAGTTAATAGAAAACAGACTCAGTAGTCAGGAAGAATCCTTTACTACTTTGGCAACAAAGAATGATGAAGCGGATCTTGCTGAGTTGGCAGTTAATTTAAGCAGTGCAGAATTAACATATAATGCGTCACTTAATGCAACTGCAAAACTATTACAGACGACCCTTTTGAACTATATCTAAATCAATTTAAGCAGCATGATGCTGAGAAAGGTGGTAATTATGATAATTAACACAAGATTGTTTGGAAATGTTGATCTTTCTGATGACAAAATTCTTCATTTCCCAGGTGGAATCATCGGATTCCCAGAACTTCAGGACTTCGCTTTAATTCATGATGAAGATCAGGGCGAAGGAGCAGGTATCAGATATCTGCAGTGTATTCAGGAACCAGGCTTTGCAATGCCGGTTATTGATCCTCTCAAGGTTAAACCTGATTATAATCCATTGGTAGAGGATGAACTCCTTAAGAGATTGGGAGACTATGATGCGAATGAGTTATTAGTTCTTACAACTATCACAGTTCCATCAGATTTATCAAAGATGAGCGTTAATCTTAAAGCGCCATTTGTAATTAATGCAGGTAATCGTCAGGCATGTCAGATCATAGTTGAGGATTATGAAGTTAAGTTCCCAATTTATGAACTTCTGCAATCAATGAAGAAAGCAGGTGGTTGATATGTTGGCATTATCAAGAAAAAAGAATGAAGCAATCGTAATTAACAACAATGTAGAAGTTACGGTGCTGGAAGTAAAGGGCGATCAGGTTAAACTTGGTATATCAGCTCCTAAAGATATTCCGGTATATCGTAAGGAAGTATATGTTCAGATCCAGGAAGCTAACAAAGATGCAATGACAGCAGATAGTGTTAATGCTTTAAAAGGACTACTGTAATTTACATATATATTGTTTGAGTTTATTTGATGTTCAGGGCTGTACCCAAGGGTGCAGCCCTTGTTCGTAAAAAAAAATAAAAAAAATTATTTTTTAGTATAAAGTTTTGATATTAATATCCGATAAAGATATTGAGATAATGCAAAGAGTCTTTATTTGCATATCAGATACTAATGGGTTATAATTAATTTAGTAACATTAATTATTGTTTTATATCACATGGAGGTGATAACTATGGCAATTGACGCAGTAGGTGGAGTAGTTAGTTATCAGGCTCAGCAGATAGCTAAACCACAGGTTGAGGTACAGCATACGGCAGAGTCCATGGAAGGACCAGATGTGCAGGCTGTGAAAATGGTAGATGAAACTACCAAAATAGTTGAAGGCTCCGAGGAAAAGGAAGGTAATCTCCAGAATTTCCAGCAGCAGCAACAGGAACAGCAACAGGTCACAAATGAACAGATTCGTAAGACTGTAGAAGAAATTAACAAGAAAGCCATGAATTCTGAAGTTCAGTTCGGTATTCATGAAGCTACTAATCGTGTGACAATTAAGATTGTTGACAAGAAGACCAAGGAAGTTATTAAGGAGTTACCGCCTGAGAAGACTTTGGATATGATTGCAAAGGCTTGGGAGATTGCGGGAATCCTTGTAGATGAAAAGAGATAAGGAGGGAATACTATGCCAAGCTCAGCAAATTTGATAAGATTGACCGGTATGAACTCCGGTTTGGATACTGAGAGTATCATTACAGCCCTCGTTTCTACTAAGCAGACAAAAGTTGATGATGCTAAGAAAGCTCAGACTAAGCTTCAGTGGACTCAGGATGCATGGAAAGATATTAATTCTCAGGTTTACAGCTTGTATTCAGGCAAACTTAGCAGTATGAGATTTAGCACATCTTATTCCAAGATGGCTACCAAGACATCTAACAGTGCACTCACAGTGGTTGCAGGCGATAATGCTGTTCAGGGGGTACAGACGGCTAAGATTGTATCTGCGGCAAAGTCAGGATACCTTACAGGTGGCGAACTTCAGACATCTTCAGGTGGTAAGGTTAATGCTGATACTAAGCTTTCCGACATGGGAATCAGTGCTGGAAGTATTTCTGTGATGGTTGGTAAAGAGACTAAAAACGTAGAAATTACTGATGATATGACTATGTCAGGATTTGTAAATAAGCTTAGAGATGCAGGCGTTAATGCAAACTTTGATGAAGTTAATCAGAGATTATTTGTGAGCTCTAAGGCTACAGGTCTCAAGAATGATTTCTCATTCGGCGGAGACGCTGAAATACTTAAGAGTTTAGGTCTTTCAGCTGAAGGTGGCGCTAAGAAACTTGCTGCTTCAGATGCAGAACTTGAACTTAATGGAGCTACATTTAAATCAGACAGTAATTCTTTAACAATTAATGGTTCGACATATATCATTAACGGTGAGACATCTGAAAACATATCTATTACAACAGAAACAGATACTTCAGGTATCTATGATATGATTAAGGATTTCCTTAAAGAATATAACACAGCTATAAATTCTATGGCTAAGGCTTATAATGCAGAAGCTGCCAAGGGATATGAACCTCTTACAGATGATATGAAGGCTGCAATGAGCGAGAAGCAGATAGATGAGTGGGAGTCTAAGATTAAGGATTCACTTCTTCGTAAGGATTCTACATTGAGTGGTTTGATGTCAGCTATGCGTTCTGTAATGTCAGAGGGCATTGAAGTTGACGGCGTTACAATGTATTTGTCAGATTTCGGCATTACAACACCTGGATATTTTGATTCAGATGCTAACGAAAGATATGCTTATCATATTGATGGCGATACTGATGATGCAGTTTCCGGAACAAAGACTGATAAACTTAAAGCAGCTATAGCATCTGATTCTGAAAAAGTAACTAAGTTCTTCCAGGAATTATCCAGTAAATTGTATGATTCATTATATGACAAGATGGGTTCTACAGAATACAGTTCTATCTATAAAGTATATAATGATAAAAAGATGAAGACTGATTATGACAGTTATACAAAGAAAATTGCTGATCTTGAGAAGAAGCTTCAGGAAGCAGAAGACAAGTATTACAAACAGTTTAGTAAGATGGAATCTGCACTGTCAAAACTTAACAGCAATCAGAGTTATCTGACAGGTCTGTTTTCAAAATAATTAAATAAATAAAAATGTATTTCAAAAAAAGTTAGGTTCCCACTGCATAGCAGTGGGAATATAACTATAAAGATAAAAATATCTTAGTTGAAGGAGATTATTAAATGGCTAATAATCCATATGAGCAGTATCAGAAGAGTAAAATTTTGACAGCTTCACCGGCTGAGTTAACATTGATGTTATATGATGGTGCCATCAAGTTTGGAAACATTGCTAAAACTGCAATGGAAGAAAAAGATATTCAGAAGGCACATACTAATGTAATTAAAGTTCAGAAGATTATTGAGGAATTCAGAAATACATTGGATCATAAATATCCTATAGCAGATGAACTTGATAATGTATATGCTTATCTTCTTCAGAGACTTGTAGAAGCAAATATGAGAAAAGATCCTGAAATTATGGAAGAGATTATAGGACACCTTCGTAGCATGAGAGATACATGGGCAGAAGTAATGCGTAAGAATAAAGCGGGTGAAGTATAGATTCTTATATAGTGGGGGATAACATATGGATAACAGTTATATTGATATGATGATAGATAGCATGAACAAGAAAAAAGCTATCTTGACTCAGTTAATAGAGAAGACAGAAAGTCAGAGAGACATATTTAAGGATGAAACAGCCGAACCTGACTGGGATAAGTTTGACAGTATTATTGATGAGAAAGATAAAATTATTAATAATTTAGTTGAACTCGACGGCGGTTTTGAAAATCTTTTTAACAGAGTTAAAGATGAATTAAACAATAATAAGGAAAAATATAAATCCAAAATTGCTTTAATGCAGCAGCTTATAAGTGATGTTACAGATCTTAGTACAAAACTTGAAGCGTTGGAAGCAAGAAACAAGAGCCTTATAGAGCAGAAGGTATCAGCCGGCAGACAGAACTTAAGAAGCAGTAAGGTAAGCAGCCAGGTTGCTATGAACTATTATAATAAGATGAATAAAATAAATAATGTAGATCCACAGCTAATGGATATGAAGAGTTAATCACAAGATAATGTGGATACCCCTACTACAAATAGTATATTTAGTAATATTGTATAAAATAATTATAAAATATTAAAAAAAGTTGAAAAAATTGTATAAAAGGGGTAAAGTATTATTAAATTAACCCGATATATAAGTTGTAAGGGTTAAAAACCATACGATAATGATTCTGAAGGAGCGTACGGCCGGAGGATGAGTTATAAAAAACAATTAGGTGTAGCAAGGATGCTACGGATTTCTATTTCAAGGAGGAAACAATTATGGTAGTACAACACAACATTACAGCAATGAACTCAAACAGAATGCTTGGAGTTACAACATCAACTCAGGCAAAGTCAACCGAGAAGTTATCTTCAGGTTACAAGATTAACAGAGCAGCAGATGATGCAGCTGGTTTAGCAATCTCTGAAAAGATGAGAAGACAGATTAGAGGCCTTACACAGGCAGCTACAAACGCTCAGGATGGTATTTCATGTGTACAGACAGCTGAAGGTGCTTTAGCAGAAGTTCATGATATGCTTCAGAGAATCAATGAGTTAGCAGTTCAGTCAGCTAACGGAACCAATATGACAACTGATCGTGGCTATATCAATAAGGAAGTTTCAAACCTTAGACAGGAAATTGATCGTATAGCTAATAGCGTTACTTTCAATGAGCAGAAGCTCCTCAACGGTTCTTTTGCAAACAAGACACTTCAGATTGGTTCAGAAGCTACTGATGGTTTCTCAATTACAATCGCTAAGATGAATGCATCTGGTCTTGGTATTACAGCTGCTAATTGTGACGTTTCTACAGCTGAAAAGGCTAAGTCAACAATTGGTACGGTTAAGAGTGCTCTTGAAGCAGTTTCTAACCAGAGAGCTGAACTTGGTGCTGTTCAGAACAGACTTGAGCATACAGTTAGCAACCTCAACAACGTTGTTGAGAACACAACTGCAGCTGAGTCAAGAATCCGTGATACAGATATGGCATCTGAAATGGTTAAGTTTACAAACAATAACGTACTTGCTCAGGCAGGTACAGCAATGCTTGCACAGGCTAACCAGTCAAATCAGAGCGTATTATCATTACTCGGATAATTATCATTGCGACAACTACCTTAAGGGATCGGCGAAAGCTGGTCCCTTTTTCTTTGTATTTTTATAGGAATTGCTGGGGGTTGAAATCACTTTTTTAATAGATGGGAAAATAAAAATTAAAAAAAAGGGGTTAAGTATTTTTTTATTAATTCGATATATAGAGTGTAGAGCAATGAAACGGGTAATGATCTAAAGCTCACAGCTGTTAGATTCATTATCATAATGAGGACGGAATCCTCGGATTTAAATTTAAGGAGAATAAGATTATGGTAGTACAGCACAATTTAACAGCAATGAACTCAAACAGAATGCTTGGTGTTACAACAAGTACACAGGCTAAGTCAACCGAAAAGTTATCTTCAGGTTACAAGATCAACAGAGCAGCAGATGATGCAGCTGGTTTAGCAATCTCTGAAAAAATGAGAAGACAGATCAGAGGTCTTACACAGGCAGCTACAAACGCTCAGGATGGAATTTCATGTGTACAGACAGCTGAAGGTGCTTTAGCAGAAGTACATGATATGCTTCAGAGAATTAATGAGTTAGCAGTTCAGTCAGCCAACGGAACAAATATGACAACTGACCGTGGTTATATCAACAAGGAAGTTTCAAACCTTAGACAGGAAATTGATCGTATCGCTAACAGCGTTACATTCAATGAACAGAAACTTCTTAGCGGTTCATTCCAGAACAAAACACTTCAGATTGGCTCAGAAGCATCTGATGGTTTTACACTTAATATTGCAAAATTAAATGCTTCAGGTCTTGGTATTACAGAAGCTAACTGTGATGTAACTACAGCTGATAAGGCTAAGGCAACAATTGGTACGGTTAAGAGTGCTCTTGAAGCAGTTTCCAGCCAGAGAGCTGAACTTGGTGCTATTCAGAATAGACTTGAGCATACAATCAGCAACCTTAACAACGTTGTTGAGAACACAACTGCAGCTGAATCAAGAATCCGTGATACAGATATGGCTTCTGAAATGGTTAAGTATACTAACAATAATGTACTTGCTCAGGCTGGTACATCAATGCTTGCACAGGCTAACCAGAGCAATCAGAATGTATTATCATTACTTCAGTAATTCATATTAGAGAATAATAAGTAATAATATACCGGTACATACCACATTGGTATGTACCGGTTTTTTTGATAGATAGGGAAGCAAAAATATAGTATAATAATAAGAGAATTATGTAATAGTTATATTATTGGATGACGAGGGAATAGCATGCAATTACCAATTTTTAAAACAATGTATGAAGATGCGATGTTAATTGAGGAATTGACAGAAGTTGTTAAATCTTCAATGTGCGTTGAAATCAGTTCTTTTACGAATAAATGGAATACTGTTTCTTCCAAAGTCGGTGATTTGATAGTAAAAGTTGCAGATAAAGATGCGAATGTTGCTAATTCGATGATGGAGGCATGGAAATATACATTAGAGGAAAAGGATGATTTCAGAGTTGTCTCCGGAAGAATATTATCGGAATTAATTCCTGCGATTAGCTATGGAATGTCAATTCTTTATGAGCCATTTAATGTTGATAATAAGAAGATACTAGTTGAAAAGACACCTTCCAACTTTATGACGATATACGATAAAGTAAGTGGAAAATATTTACACAGTCCGATAGACCCAATGGATGAAGCTTCGACTTTGGCAGAAAAATTATATGATCCAGTCATGGATAGTTTTCATATCTTAGGAGTTGGTTTGGGATATCTTCCATATCAAGTGTGGATTAAATCGGAGAAATTAACACATATATATGTTTATGAAGATGATATAGAAATGATGGAACTTGCGGATCAGGTAGGAGTGTTGTCTTGGATAGACCAGGAATTCCTTACAATTGTTAGTTCAAGTAAATATGAGGATGTTCTTTCTAAATTTACTGAGTCATATAATGGCAAAAATGATAATATATATATATCTGACTGGAAAGTTGGCTTATATGACGATACTAAATATGGTCCATTTATAGACAACATAGATTTTAATGTACGAACAAATCGTGTCTGTAAAAAAATATGGAATATAAATATTAGAGAAAATAAGAAGCAGCCAATCGAAACAATCGAAAGACTGAAGTTAAATAATGAATTAGTTGGTAAGGAATGTGTTGTTATTTCTGCAGGACCATCTCTAGATGATAATATTGAGTTCTTGAAAAAATCATTGGGCAATAAAGTTTTAATTGCGATAAACGCATCTTTAAGAAGACTTGAAAAAGAAGGTATTAAACCTGATGTGGTTGTGGCTCTTGATCCGTTGCCTTCTTTGGAAAAACATATTGATGGTATAGAAGATTTCTTTAATCAAATTCCTTTGGTCATGCCTTTGAATACTAGTTGTACTTTC
>JAEEGJ010006057.1_pt1 | contig 36893 bp, 25 predicted proteins | sample 8958761 | NCBI WGS metagenome assembly JAEEGJ01 (sample SAMN16246546, study PRJNA631951) | gut metagenome | biome: gut microbiome; feature: rumen; material: RS-attached | host: Bos | place: Iran: Karaj | collected 2018-10
AACATCAGGCCCATGCCAGGTGTAATGGTCGACAATGTGCCCAGCCAGCCAATCCCAGGCGTATAGACCGCAAAGCTCTCTCTCGACTTCAGCAGGTCGTTCTCCATCGGTGTCAGACCCGACAGTGCCTCACTGACGCTCATCGGCGTGGTGCAAGGATAGCCAATCCAATTCCATCCTGGAGAAAGGGTAATCGGGTGCGCCGACGGTGTCACCGCATTACCCGTAACGGTCATATCGCAAGCGGCACTGGTCTGGATGAGGTAGGTGGACTCGTTGTTGACCGTCGACAGCTGGCCCAACCACATACCGTATGAATTGATGACGAATCCGTCATTGCGCGACTTAATCATGATGCCATTGTCGCCAAGGCTCTCCTCCATCTGACCCAACCCGTCAATGTCACTCAGCTCGACATAGCAACTCCACCAGTTCCAGCCTTCGGTGAGGGATGTTGTTTGAGTCAAACCATCCATGAAATTGAACGTATACGGATTGATGGAAGTGCCCATGGTAGCATTGGTGGCAAAGGTAATTGTGGACGTGCAGGTCAAATCAAGCTCCTGACCGAGGCTGTGGTTGTAAAGTCGGAAGTTGAGCAAATCATCGTCGTTACCATAGAGGGTAAGGAACAACAAGTAACGGTTCAGTTGCGAGACATACGACAGTCTTTCTCTCCCTCGGCATTGTGCACCACAGAAGGCTCCAAGCTCAAGAGTGTTCATCGCCTGTTCTTCACCATTAATCTGAATGACACCTACCACCGTCATCGTGCCAGCATACTGGCTGCCTTCGATTGTCCAGTGGTAATCGCTCTGAGAGGACACAAAGTTGGCCACCAAAGTTCTGTTGCCATTGACCGTAAAGCTATAACTGGAATTAGTCGAAACCTCAACACCGCCTTCTGTCCAGTTGGAGAAAGTATAACCAGTGTTGGCCGTGGCCGTCAAGGTACAGTTAGAGCCTTGGTTGTAGCTGCCGCCACCACTCACCGAACCGCCGTTGCTCGGATTGGCCGAGGCCGAAATGGTGTAGCTGTTCTGGCTGAAGTTCGCCACATAGCTCGCACTCTCCGTGACGGTAAAGGTATAACTCGTACTCGTCGAGACCTGCTGGCCGTTCTTCGTCCAGTTCGTGAAGGTGTAGCCTGTGTTGGGCGAAGCCGTGAGTGTACAGCTGGAGCCATAGTTGTAGCTGCCGCCGCCACTCACCGATCCGCCGTTGCTCGGACTGGCCGATGCCGAAATGGTGTAGCTGTTCTGGCTAAAGTTAGCAACATAACTGCCAGCCTCAGTCACCGTGAAGCTGTATGTAGAACTCGTCGAGACTTGCTGGCCGTTTTTCGTCCAGTTGGTGAAAGTGTAGCCTGTGTTGGCCGAAGCCGTAAGTGTACAGCTAGAGCCATGGGTGTAGCTGCCGCCGCCACTCACCGAACCACCGTTGCTTGGACTGGCCGAAGCGGAGATGGTGTAGCTGTTCTGGCTGAAGTTGGCAACATAACTGCCCGCCTCAGTCACCGTGAAGCTGTATGTGGAACTTGTCGAGACCTGCTGGCCGTTCTTCGTCCAGTTCGTGAAGGTGTAGCCTGTGTTGGCCGTAGCCGTGAGTGTACAGCTAGAGCCATGGTTGTAGCTGCCGCCGCCACTTACCGAGCCACCGTTGCTCGGACTGGCCGATGTCGAGATGGTATAGCTGTTCTGGCTGAAGTTGGCCACATAACTGGCGTCCTCCGTTACCGTGAAGCTGTATGTGGTACTTGTCGAGACCTGGCTTCCGTTCTTTGTCCAGTTCGTGAAGGTATAGCCCGTATTGGGAGTCGCCGTCAAGGTGCAGTTACTGCCACTCTCATAGGTTCCAGCACCGCTCACCGTGCCGCCCGCTGAAGGACTGGCCGAAGCGGAGATGTCATAGTATACAGTGGGACTTTCCCTCTTGCCAGCTATCGTAAAAGATCCTCCTGCACCATTATAACCAACGATTTTAAGATAATAATATGCAGCGTTACCTGTATTCGTGTAAGTAATGGAAGATAAAGTACCACAAGCATCATCATTATTTGCCTTCTCGATGCAAGATGCATTATAAAGATACAACTTGGTGTCGAAAGTAGCCGTCCCAGGACTACAAGTCTGGAATGTGTAGGTATAAGAGGGTAACAAAGCAACCCTGTATGTGCGACAACCATTTGAACTTATGCTCGAGCTTCTGGTTTGCCATTCATCATCACTAAGTATGTTCCATGTTTCATCATAATCAGGACAATCATTACAGGCAGGGGTAGGGTCGTCAATAATATTAAACACCTTTGGGTTTGCATACCCTCCATCACCAGCATCATAGGGTTCACCAAAATCACTGGCATCGGAATTTACCAATTTGACATATAATTTGGTGGTACCAGTAGGTGATATAACCCCTTGATTGGAAAATGTAAAGCTTTCCGATTCGCCCGAATAAAGCGTTGTCAAATCGCTTTTAATAGACATTAGATCTCCGTCTGATTGTTCTATATATAAACGAACATATCCCGTCCAGGTTTCACTGCCAAAGTTTTTTACACTGTAATTCACCGTCAATGGTTGCCCTTGTGTTACATTTGTCACGGTTGAACCATTTTGACTCAAAGTTATAGCACTATTTAAACGCAGAATAATATTCTTCATGTAATTCAAGCGTTGTATATAGTATCCAGAAAAATAAGAGATGTTATAGGTTCTGCCGGATGTTTTCCAGTCATTGGCACTGGATTCAAATACAATGACTTGGTTACTTCCATTATGTGATCTGTACAACATCACATGACTACCCGCATTGTTAAGGGCGTCCATGTTTCGAAAAGCACTGCTACTCGCTGATGTAACAAGTCCTTGACTAGTACAAATGTTGGGGATAGATGAAGTAGTTTTATGAGCCACTTCCCAACATCTGGAAACGTACCCACTACAGTCAACACCGAGAACATAGGTATCTGCATCTGCTGAATACGCATTTCCTCCACAAGTTGATGATGTGGTAACACGGTTTCCTGTGTACTTACCCTGAGAAGCAAGGGACTCAAAGTTCCGCCAACTTGTATATCCACCCCATTTATAGGGGACTCCAGTTTCTGTGTAGCCATAACTTGTAATAGGTGTTTTAATATATCCCGATCCGCCAACCCATGTACATGAAGTGGCCACATTAGACGATATAGGAGTCCAATCCAAAGTGCAGTATTGATTTGCATTATACCATGCTTGTGTGATGGTTCTCCAGTTTCCTCTCGTAGAATCATTATTTGTGTCTTCTCCGGAAGTTTCCATTTCAGGTCCGCTATGGAAATAGTCAATATTCTCGTCTGACAATACAGAAGGATCGGGAGTGTCTACATTGTTCGTGTTCGTATCGATTTTGAAAAAAGTGATACCTTCTTGGCCTGAAAATGCATAATACCAAGCATTGTCTTTATACAAGAACGGTTTGGATATGTAGGACAAGAAATTAATAGGAACCTCTACGAGGTTAATCAATTCACCGTTATGATTAACCACTAACAGATAGCTTTTCACAAAACTACCGGTACGATTGTACGTTGTTTGCAGGTTTATTGAAATAAAATCATCATCGACACTTATTTCATCAAGACAGGATAGTTTACCCTCCAGTCCTAGGGATTCCATCGTAACATTAATATTCCCCCTTTGAGAAGGTGTTTCATCATATAATGTGAAACTGCTTTCATCATTGTATTTTGGATAAATTTTGCAACCTCTTGCATGATGATAGTAGAATGTGTCGATTTCTTGCAATCCATCTGAAGTTACGCTGTAGGTATTTGCTTCGCATTCGTGGATAATTGGTTGTCCATCAACAGTTTTCAAATCCGTAATAATGAAAAACTCCTTGTTCGGTTGTTGGAAATCTTTTCTTTCATGAATAAATCCTTCTTGATCCATGGACAAATACGTTCTGTCTCCTACCACATGAAACACTCCATCATCATAATCAAACGCCCTGGCGGATATGGGCAATTTGATTTTATGCAATATCTGATTATCCGACAACGAATACACCAAAATCATATTTGATGCACCCGTGAGTACCGCCACAGTTGCTGTGTCTATCATTCTGAATGAAGTGATGGCATAATTTCGCTCTACCACTTCTTCATAGGTTGTGAAATCTTCACTGTAGGGTATGACACCTACAGTCTTTGCATTAATGACATCACTAATTGGGGCTGATGTCAATGATGCGGCTGTACCTTCAGTTTGTGCCATGGCTTTCGTCATACCTGCCACACTTAGCAGCAAAATGAACAAGATGGTTTGTACCACCATTTTTTGATGTAAACAATTGTTTTTCATTGCGTTTAATATTTAATTATACAATTCATTTGTTGATATTTCACGATTAATCGTTATTTACCTGACAATCAATTTTCTATAACACGTTCCCTTCCCTTCTTTAATGATGCGTAGTGTATAAACGCCTGGCACGTTCGGGGCGGTAATGGTGGTCTGGAGAGACATTGTGCGCAACGTCTCTATCTGTCCAAGGGCGTTGATGATTTCAACCTGCACCTCGCCGATTTCTTCCATTGTGCAAAGGCTAAACTTCTCGCCTCTTTTGACAGGATTCGGATAAACACTCAGGCCGTTGGCCCAATCGTTTGTGCCCGTCATGCCACGGAAACGGATGACGTATGGCTCCATAAGGTCGCCCAAAGTGGCATTGTTGCTGAAGTTGATTTGTTCGTTCGCGCCATGGATTTCCTCGCCAGTTTGCGTGTCATAGAGGCTGAAGGTGAGGGTCTCCACTTCTTCGCCCGCAACGGTCAGGAAGGCGATGTGGCGGCTCAGCGGCTCGATGTACATCAAACGCACGCTGCCGCGGCACTCGCCGTTGGCAAAGGCGGCCAGCTCGTAGCTGTCGCTTTGGAGTTCCTCATTGTCGAGTTCAACCACGGCGGTGACGGTCATGTTGTCGGGATAGGCGTGCATGTCGGGCACCCAATGGTTGTGCTCCGAGGTGATGTTCTCGGCAAGGGCCTCTCCCTTTGCATTGGTGGGATAGACGAGCGTGAAGCTGCCGCTGCCGTTCGACTTGTATAGTATTCCCATACCCGGTTCAATGGTCGACAGGGTGCCCATCCAGCCCATGCCATCATAGTAGTTGGCATAGCCGTTCTGGGCCTTCACCTGGTCGCCGCTGGCAGGCGTGACGTTTGAGAACGCCGTGGCTACGCTCATGGACGAGTTGACAGGATAGCCGATCCAGTTCCAACCAGAGCCAATGGTGATGGGATGTGATGCCGAGACCGTCTCTTCACCAGTCATTTCCACCACGCAAGCGGCCGAGGTCTTGATTTTGTATGAAGACTCGTTGTCAATGTTCTCAAGCGTTCCCATCCAACCTATTCCTTCATAGTAGTTCACATATTGCTGTTGTGACTTAATTTGAATCCCGACGGTGTCAAGGCCTTCCTCTAATTGAGCAAGGCCATCAATGCCCTCTTGTTCGATGTAGGTGCTCCACCAATTCCAACCTTGGGTAAAACTGCTAGTTTGAGTAATATTGGCCTGCGTAAAATGAGCCACATATTCTTTCTCACCGCCGGCTTCGGCTGTTTCATTGTTCACAATGAAGGAGTATGTGGAGTTGGTGGAAACGTCCATGGGCACACCTGCTTGATTCCTAGTGGTCCACTTGGCAAAACTATAGCCTTCATTGGGCGTGGCCGTCAGAGTGACCACATTGCCATAGTGATAAGAACCTCCGCCCGTCATTTCGCCACCCTCTTCGGGATTTGCTGCCGTAGTGATGTAATAGTCAATCTGTTCGAAGACGGCTTCATAATTACCGGATCCAGTGACGATGAAGGTGTATTCATTTTCGTAATACGCTCCAACCATCACCCCATTCTTCATCCAATTGACAAATTCATACCCTAAATTGGCTGTGGCTGTTAGGGTGGCCGTTTGTCCAAAGGCATAGGTACCACCACCCGCGACGGTGCCACCTTCGGTCGGGTTGGCCGTGACGGTAATGGTATAATAGGTAGTCGGAGCAGGAGCAAAGTTGGCCACTAAAAAAGCATTTTCTGTCACAATAAAACTATAAGTGGCATTGGTTGAGACAGGTATGCCGTCTTGCGTCCAATTAATAAAAACCCAATCCTCGTTGGGAATGGCCGTCAACGTGCAAACTTGACCTTGTATAAAAACGCCAGAGCCAACTATCGTTCCCCCATCTGAGGGATTAGCTTCTGCATTAATGGTCAAATAGATTGGATTGTTTGTAAAGTTTCCCACCAAATCCCTGGCTCTTGTAACAGTGAAGGAGTACTCACTATCCGCTGATACTTGTTCGTTGTCTTCCGTCCAGTTCACAAAAGTGTAACCTTCGTTGGGAGTAGCAGTCAGGGTTGCAGTCTCTCCAAATTCATAAGTGCCTGCGCCAGACATCGTGCCTCCTGATTCGGGATTCGCTGTTGTAGTGATTTCATAAAAGCAGTCGAAGGGTTGGATATTGGTAAACCACCCCCAATCTGATGTATGATAGGCATTTTCTGAACCACAAGGTACCATCACGGGAATATCTTGATTCACACCATAAAATATGTATTCACCATCTAGTGAGGGCGGAGTCTCTGGATAACTGTAGATGGAAGAAATACCGTTGCAACCATAGAAAGCATAGCTTTCAATCAAGGTTACCGAGTTTCCAATGGTCAAGCTACCAGTGAAACCGCTGCAACCAGAGAAAGCAGCACTTCCAATCGTCATCACAGAGTTCGGGATGGTCAGGCTACCCATGAAGCTGCTGCAATAGGTGAAAGCATTGTCTCCAATCTCCGTCACGGAGTTTCCAAGGGTCAAGCTATTGAAAGCCGCATTTCTGAACATATTGACAGGTATCCTTTCAACATTATCACCTATAATTAATGTGCCCCCACAATCCACAAAGGGAAAGGGATAGGGGTAGCCATACACGACATCTGCACAATTGGCAGCATCATAATGCACTTCCGTGAAGCCGCTACAACCAAAGAAAGCACGGTTTCCAATCTCCGTCACGGAGCTCCCGATAGTCAGGCTACTGAAAGCCGTATTTCTGAACATATCGGCAGGTATCCTTTCTACATTTTCACCTATTATTAAAGTGCCACCACAGTTCTCGAAAGGAAAGAAGTATTCATCATAATACTCGTAATAGTTGTCAACGCAATTGCCGGCATCATAATGCACTTCCGTGAAGCCTGTGCAACCAGAGAAAGCACCTTCACTAATCACTGTCACGGAGCTCGGAATGGTCAGGCTGCCCGTCAAGCCGCTGCAATTTAGGAATGCCTCATCTCTAATCGACGTCACGGAGTTCGGGAGGGTCAGGCTACCCGTGAAACCGCTGCAATTTGTGAAAGCCCAATTATCAATCGTCGTCACGGAGTTCGGAATAGTCAGGCTGCCCGTGAAACCGCTGCAACCATAGAAAACACCCCATCCAATCTCCGTCACAAAATTCGGAATGGTCAGGTTGCCCGTGAAACCGCTGCAACCCTCGAAAGCACAATCTCTGATCTCGGTCACGGAGTTTGGGATAGTCAGGCTACCAGTGAAGCCGCTGCAACCATAGAATGCACCCGATCCAATCTCAGTCACAGAATTCGGGATGGTCAGGCTGCCCGTGAAAGCTGCATTTCTGAACATTTGGGCAGGTATCTTTTCCACATTTTCACCTATAATTAAAGTGCCGTCACAACCCTCGAAGGGAAATATGTAATCGCTGCCGTCTAAAAAATCAGCGCAATTGATGGCATTATAATGCACTTCCGTGAAGCCGCTGCAATTACCAAAAGCGCCATATCCAATCTCCGTCACGGAACTCGGGATGGTCAAGCTGCCAGTGAAGCCGCTGCAACCATAGAAAACTTCCCATCCAATCGTCGTCAAGGAGTTCGGAATGGTCAGGCTACCAGTGAAGCCGCTGCAATTACCAAAAGCACCCATTTCAATCTCCGTCACGGAATTCGGGATGGTCAGGCTACCCGTGAAGCCGCTGCAATCACAGAAAGCACAGTCTCCAATCTCCGTCACGGAGTTCCCGATAGTCAGGCTACCCGTGAAACCTGTACAACTTCTAAAAGCCTCATCTCCAATCGTCGTCACGGAGTTCGGGATGGTCAGGTTGCCCGTGAAACCGCTGCAACCATAGAAAGCCCACTGTTCAATCGTCGTCACCGAGTTTGGGATGGTCAGGTTGCTTGTGAAACCGCTGCAACCATCAAAAGCACCCAATCCAATCGTCGTCAAGGAGTTGCCAAGGATCAGGCTGCCCGTGAGACCGCTGCAATTATGGAAAGCACCTGGTCCAATGTCCGTCACGGAGTAAGTTCGAGTAACGTAATTACCATTTAACTCATAACCCGTGTAAGTCACTGAAGAAGGAATGGTTAGCGAGCCTGTCGCATCTGTGCCGTTCACATGGCCCAGCACCATTGCCGTAAAAGTGTTGTCATCCGAATTACCACTTAAATAATACCTTAAATCACCAATCGTTACGTTATGGTAATGTATAGGGTACGCGAGTGATTCGCTCCAACCTGCCAACATCAGCAGGAAGAGCAGGGCTGCACACAAGGCTTTTCTAGGCTGTAAACGTTTATTATTCATATCGGTTGGTTTTGAATCATTCTCATTTGAGTGGGACAAAAATAAGGAAAAAAAGAATTGCACAATGAAAAACGAAGCAAATCCGACGTAAATCCTTATTTATTTGAGATTTGCGCGAGATTTGTTTCCCTACTCCATAAACGCCTTAATCTCCCCCTCCTTCATATTGCGGAAACCATACTCGTGAATCACCGTGCCGTTGTCCATAAACACAAGCACAGGGAAATTCCCATCGGTGATTTTCAGCAAGGTACGCACATCCTGAAACAGCACGTTGCGATACCGAGCCGACTCCGACAGCTCATAAAACTTCTCGATGCCCTCTTCGCTGCCCATGAAAACGTAGGTGATGCGGTCGGCGGGGAAACCATAGAACTGCTGCATCAACGAAAGCTTGCGTGCCGACATCTGGCAGAATCGACAACCCGTGGTAAAAAGGCAGACTATTTGCTTGCCTTCGTCGAGGTGGAGGTTGTCCAAAGGCGGCTCGGCCAAAGCGGTTTCAAAGTATTCCGTTTGCAGGTTTTTCCCAAGTTGGTAGTTCGGCGTGAAGTTGTCGGGCGGCGAAACGCAAAAAATGACCACCGAAGCGGCAATGGCCACACCAACCAAGGCCAGCCACTGCCCTTTGAAACGCCATTCTTTCACCCTATAAACCAAAGCGAAAAGACCCATGAGCAGCGAGTTCTTCAGGATACTCTGCCAAGGGTTGAAAGGCAGCACGTCGCCGAAGCAATGGCAGCTGTCGGTGCGACCTATGATTTGGGCATATATTAATAATAAGGTGTAACCCATCAGCATGGCCATGCTGCCCCACCACATCGGTTTGTGCAAACAATTGGAAACCAGCCCGATGCCCAGCACAAGTTCTGCAATGATGGCTGCACGCGCCACAAGGAAGCTGAAGTTGAGGCTGAAAAAATGGTAGCTATAGATGTAAATCTCAAACTTGTCCATGTCGAAGACCTTCAAAATGGCCGAAACGATGAACATGAGACCAAGCAGCATTTTGAGCGCAATGGGTGCTATGGTTTTCAACTTACTCATGCGGCAAAAATACAAAAAAAAGCGCATATCTTTCGATATGCGCTCCTTTTCGACTGGTTTGGAAAATCATTTCACCTTTTCGCAACGGATTTTACCCGTTCCCAAATCGCCAAAGTTGAGGTTCCAATTGCTGTTTTGGCTCTCAAGGTCCTTGCAGCTACCTTCGGTAATGTGACGAACTCCAAGGTCTTGGGTGGCATCCGTACCGATAATCGGAATTGTGTAGTCGTAATAGCAATGGCAATCTTTTTCCTTCGAACATGAAGCAAATCCCATCAGGGCAATGGCTGCAACAGCCAACAAAACTTTTTTCATTTTCTTATAGATTTAGGTTAGACAATGTTTAGATTCTCATTTGGGTTTGTCAATATTGAAAAAGTTCTCCCACCAGTTGTTTTCCTCGCCAGTGGCTTCCTCTTTGGAGACTTCAGTGCAAACCACTTGCCCCCAGCCCTCAATTTCTCTGGCGCGGTCAGAACACGAAGAGCCGTCCTCAATGGTAAAGAACTCGTCACCCAACTCTATCACTTCATCGTTCTGGACGGTGGTGCAACGGCAATAGCGCGTCTTCTTGCATGATGAAACCGACAATGCAAGCACTATCATGACCGCTATCCATATTCTGTTTCTCATGGTTGAATCAATTTTTCTGCAAAAGTAGTTTATTTTTGTTTGTCAACAAATATATAACGGAAAAAACTATAGAATATTGGAGCGCTTAGGCCAAAATTGATTTTTCTTCGTAACTTTGCCTTCACGACAAACAACGGAACCAACCATGCAACCCGCTGAAATTCAGAACATATTGGCCGAATTGACCCGCTCTTTGGGAGAATCGCCCGAAGAAATCATTCCCATTGCAGAGTCGGGGTCGGCACGAAAATACTTTAGAATCATCACCGAAAAACGCAGTCTGATAGGCACTTACAGCGCCAACATTGAGGAAAACGAGGCTTTTTTGGCTTTCAGTCGGCATTTCCACGATTTAAAACTCAATGTACCAGAAGTTTACGCTGTCAGCGAAAACAGGAATTGCTATCTCCAATGCGATTTTGGCGACGACAACCTTTTTGCACATGTGCAGAGATCACATCTTGAAGTAGGCCCTTCGACAGACTCATTGACCTCAGCTTTTGACGAAAACGTAATCCAGCTCTATCAACAAGCGCTGAGCCATTTGGTGAAGTTCCAATGCTTTGGGCATCAAGGCCTTGACTACAGCAAGGCCTACCCTTCTGCCCGCTTCGACCGACAAGCCATCTTGGACGATTTGAACTATTTCAAATACTATTTCGTGAAGCCGCACGAGGAAATCGATTTCAACGAAACCCGCCTCAACCGCGATTTCAACGCCTTCGCCGACTTCGTCTGCCAAGCTCCTGATGACTTTTTCATGTACCGAGATTTCCAGTCGCGTAATATCATTGTGAAGGACAACAATCTGTATTTCATTGACTTTCAAGGTGGACGGCAAGGCCCCTTAAACTATGATGTGGTATCACTGCTCTACCAAGTGAAAGCGCAAATTCCACAGTCTGTCCGCGACCGACTCATTCTATATTATAAAGAAGCGTTGGAGCAATATGTCAATCCCGAGGAAGTAAAATTCGACCTCTACCAACCTTATTTCGTGTATCTCAGGCTGCTGCAAGTGCTTGGTGCCTACGGATTTAGAGGTCTAATTCAAAAGAAATCACACTTCATTGAAAGCATTCCCTACGCTTTAAGAGAATTGAAGACTTGGAACGAAAACCACCCATTAAACGACTACCCAGAACTACAAAAAATCATTTCCAAACTATCAACTATTAACTATCAACTGCCAACTAACAACTCCAAACTCACCGTCACGGTGAACAGTTTTTCGTTCAAGAAAGGCTATCCCAACGACTTCAGCGGAAACGGTGGCGGCTTCGTCTTCGATTGCCGCGCCCTGCCCAACCCAGGTCGTGAACCCGAATTCAAGAACAAGACAGGCCGCGATTGGGAAGTCATCGATTATCTGATGGCAAAACCGCCCGTCCATGTCTTCCTCAACCATGTGAAAAGCATTGTAAGTCAAAGCATTGAAAACTACAAGGAACGTCACTTCTCCAATCTAATGGTATCGTTTGGTTGCACTGGCGGTCAACACCGTTCTGTGTTTTTTGCCCAGACCATTTACGATTGGTTGAAAACAGCATATCCCGACATCCACCTGAAACTGAACCACATAGAACGCAAAATCCAAGAAGAATCCGACCTATGACATCCCAAAGCGACATCACCGCCATGATTTTGGCCGCCGGCCTCGGCACCCGCCTCCAAGCCCTGACCCACAACAAGCCCAAGGCTTTGGTAGAACTGAACGGCAAGCCTCTTTTGCAGCATTGCATTGAGCATCTGATAGATAACGGCTTTCGGCACATTATCATCAATGTACACCATTTTGGAGAGCAAATCATTGATTTTGTAGCAAATCACTTATTTAATGCCGAAATCCAGATTTCCGATGAACGCGACCTGCTCATGGACACGGGCGGCGGTATCGTCAAGGCTACCCCTCTGTTCAAAGATTCCAAGGCCGTTTTGGTTCACAACGTGGACATCATCAGCGACGTGAATCTCAAGGCATTAAGTCAACAATTCATTGATTCTGAAGATGATGCATGGTTGCTCACTCAAGACAGAGAAACCAACAGAAAGCTTTTGTTTGACACTGAAAACCAGCTTGTTGGATGGATGAATAAGGCTGAAAGACAGTATAAATGGGTGGATGAAAACAGGGCGGCCCTTCGACAGGTTCAGGGGCCTCAGCTCTGCGATTTCAAAGAAAAGGCCTTCAGCGGCTTGCATTTCTTCCGTAATGACTTGTTCGCCGCTTTTGAAGTCAAGCCGCAGAGTGTCATTGACTTATATCTCCATTTGGCCAAGACGAAACGTGTCGTTTCCGTTCCCATCCAGCCGAGTTTTTGGTTTGACTTGGGCAAACCCGAACAATTGCAAGCTGCAAGCAACTCTCTGAGAAACAATAATAAACCATATAGCCCATGTCATTCCGAGGCTTTGAAGGCATAGATACATTCACCTTGCAGGCTCGGTATGACATGCCTTCAAAATCCGAGTGAATCTATGGGTATGTCAAATCATCAAGAAACATTCATCGAAAGGCTTGCAAACCACATTCAGAGCCATTACAATCTTGTACAACAGGAACTTACAGTGGTTTTCCCAAACAAACGTGCTGCCTTTTACCTCCGCTCAGAGTTCAAGAGAAACTGCAATGGTTCCATTTGGCTGCCTCAGATGCTTTCGATACAAGAGGCTGTCACTCAATGGAGTGGCTTCACTTTGGTGGACAACCTCAGCCTCCTTTTCGAACTGATTGACATCGACGCGCAACTGCACAAGGAGCAAAACAGCGACCTCGGCGTTTTTGGGAGTCAGGCGGCACAAATGGCCAAGGATTTTGACGAAATCGACCAGTACGACATCGATGCGGCACACCTTTTCAACTATATCGTCCAAAACAAAAAGCTGGAAATCTGGAACTTCGACGAGGCCAAAAGCAAGGAAAAAGAGCTGAAATACCTGCAATTCTTCACTTCGCTTTACGATTATTACCTTCGCCTCCGCGATAGGCTTTCCGCTAAAGGTCAAGGGTATTACGGCATGATAACCAGATATTTGGCCTATCTTTCCGATGAAGAACTGACCAAACGAATCGGTGAGCGGAAGGTGATTTTCGCCGGTTTCAATGCCTTGACCACGACCGAGGAACGACTCATTGACAAGTTGGTGAAAAACGGCATCGCGGAAGTCCTTTTCGACTACGACCGCTATTACATCGACGATGTGAACAATGAGGCGGGACTTTTTGCGCGGTGTTATATCGACCACCATCCCGACTGGATGAAAAACGGCATTTCCGAACAACTTGGCCATAAGGAAAAACACATTCACATCGTCAGTGCAGGCGGCAACACATTGCAAGCTAAGGCTTTGCAATTCAATCTACAGAATAGCAAGGACAACGACATGGCCATCATCCTCGCCGATGAAAACCTGCTCATCCCCGTCCTGAATGCCATCCCCGACACCGAAGCTTTCCGGGATTTCAAGGTCTCGATGGGCTATCCGATGAAGAAAACACCTGTAAACCAGCTTATCAACGCATATTTCGGTCTGCACAGGCGAAACAAAATCAAGCGGAAAATCACCGAAAACGGCGCGGAACGCACGGCAGAAGGCTGGTACATTTGGCCTGTCCTGCAAACCATGGACTTGGAACTGGTGAAAATCATCTTTTCCAAGGCCGAGCTCGCTGTTTTCGACCGTTGGAAAAAACAAGCCGTCAACAGCGGGAAGTTTATTTTCGGGCAACAAGACCTTGATTCCTTGCAAGATACAAAAGATGTGCAAGCTTTTTTAAGGCTTTTACTGAACGACCATCAAAGTCAAGACCCCAAAAATGTGCTTTATGGCTTGAATCAACTTATCAAATTCATTTCCAACAAGATACAATCCAGCAAAAATAGAAATGAATTGTTGTTCTTGCTTAATCAGGTGAGCGAAGTCGGGAAAATCCTCAACCGCATTGGACAAGTCATTGAGCGACATGACAGCTATCTCCACGACGCGATTAGTATTGAAATCTTGTATAAGTTGCTGTCTTCCAACACTTCCATCAAGCTGAACAGCAGCAGTACTGAGGGACTACAAATCATGGGTCTGCTCGAAACCCGCAACATTGACTTCAAGCGACTGCACGTCCTCAGCGTCAACGAAGGCATTCTGCCTGCTGACAAGTCGCAAGGCAGCTTCATTCCCCATTTCATCAGGAAGGAATGTGGTTTGCCCGGTTATGCCGAAAAACAGGCCGTATTCGCCTATCACTTCTATCGTTTGCTGCAAAACGGAGAAGACATCTACCTATATTACAATAACTTAGGAGAGTCATCAGGGGGTGAGGCCAGCCGCTACATCCTGCAAATCAAGCACGAACTGGCCAAATACCCAAACATTCACATCGTAGAGGAAACACTCAGCAGCGACACTCAATCTACTTCCATAACCACCTCATTGACAGCACAAAAGACCAATTCACTTGAGCGGTTGAAGTACCTCCTTTGCGAAAAAGGCCTCTCCCCGTCCGCACTTTCCACCTACATCAATTGTCCGCTGAAATACTATCTGAAATACATCGAGCAAATCGAGGACAACAGTCTTGAGGAAGAAGTAGGCGCCAATGTGGTCGGCACTATCACGCACGACACGCTGGAATTCCTTTTCGGAGACTACCTTCCGAAAGAAGGTTCCTTGCAAGTCATTGACAAAGAGCTATTTGACAAAACGGTTTTGCCTAATTGGGAAACTAAACTCGCCCAATCCATCGAGAAAAACATGCCTTCCGGCTTCCCCGATGTCGGGTTCAACTACCTCAACAAAATCACTATCAGGCAGCAGTTGGAAAACTACTTGAAATACACTTCCAACCAACTGAAAAACAAAGATTTAATCATACTTAAAACCGAAGGCGAGCTATCAGCGCAATTAGCTACACTCGTTGGCAATTGCCTTTTCAAAGGCCGCACCGACCGCATCGACCGTTGGGGCAACATCATCCGCGTCATCGACTACAAAACCGGAAAAGTCGACAACCCTGACCTCAAAGTGCCAGTACGCCACCCTGACGATGACGACCTCAGCTTCCTGAAGTCCATTCCCGAGAAGGCTTTACAGTTGCTCCTTTATAAATATATGTACCTGAAGGAGAACCCACAAATCACTGCAAATCAAGTGGAAGCATGCATCCATGGCCTGCGCTATGCCAATCACATCGAGTTCGGCCTAAGCCAAACCAAACCTACTAAAAACGAGGAATCTGTGCCTTTCTTGGAAGATGCCACCTTCATCGACAACATGGAAGAGATGCTAAAAGCTGTGGTTGCCGAAATGTTAGACACCGAAATACCCTTCACCCAAACCGAAGACGAGAAAAAATGCAGGAATTGTGATTTTCAGGGGATTTGCAGACGGTGAATCGCGAAAAGATATGTGAACGAATTGCCTGAATGGACGAGACAGATAGTTGAACAGTTCAACTCAACACAATCTCCGAAATCACTTCCTTCCCCACCATCTCATTCAAATTCTTGAGCAACAATGATTTGGAATAACCCAATTCGTTGCGCAAGGCATCGGAATCGATGCGAGCAAAGAGGATTTTGTTGCGGATGGAAAGGTCGATGGTGTGGGAAGCAATGAACGGCCCGACTACCTTGGACCACGACTGGATGACTTTCAGCTCATCCACATAGCCGGGGCCTTTGTGCTGCGCGTAAAAGGCCTTAATGAGTTCGCTGAGCGGCTGGACGTCATAATAAACCATCGCTACCTCCTATCTCTTTGACTTGTCCCTTCACTACCTCGAAAATCTTGTGGTTGATGCTGGTATCTTCAAACAGTTTCTCGATTCTTTGTTGCTGAGTATCAGTAATAAACACCTGACCGAAATGGTCGTCACCGACCAAACGAACAAGCTTCATCACACGTTGGTCGTCAAGCTTATCAAAAATGTCGTCGAGCAACAGGATGGGCTTGAAACCGATTTTCTGGTAGTTGAACTCAAACTGCGCTAGACGGATCGAGACGACGAATGACTTCTGCTGTCCCTGAGAGCCAAATTTCTTGAGCGGATGCCCGTCCAAGGTGAAGTCCAAGTCATCCTTGTGGATGCCTACGTTGGTGTAAGACGAATAGCGGTCTTGCTGCAAGTTTTCCTCTAGCAACTCGTTTAGCGGTTTCTCGTCCATGCGCGATTGATAAATAACGTTCACCTTCTCCGTGCCGCCCGAGACAATTTCATAGTAATGCTGGAAAATCGGCAAAAAGTCCTCTAAAAACTGGCGGCGCTTCTGATAAATGTCGTCCGCGTTTTGTGCCAACTGGTTTTCCCAAAGACGGAGCAACTCACGGTCGAAGGTGCGCGTCTCGGCAAAGTGTTTCAGTTGCATATTGCGTTGCAGCAAGGCTCGGTTGTATTTCAACAAGGCATTGAGATACAGCGGATCGAATTGTGAAATCACGCCATCGATGAACTTGCGGCGAAGGTCGCTGCCCTCGTTGATGAGGTCGCGGTCGTAGGGTGAAATCATCACCAAGGGAAACTTCCCAATGTGTTCGCTGAGACGGTCATACTCCTTTTTGTTGAAACGGAACGATTTTTTCGCCTCGCGTTTCTGCACACATGAGACCAACTCATCGTCCTTCCCGTCGTGCGAATACACACCATGGACAGCGAAAAAATCCTGTTCATGCCTGATATTCAGTTTGTCAGCAGCACCGAAAAAGCTTTTGCAGAACGAAAGATAGTAAATCGAGTCAAGAATGTTGGTCTTCCCTGCCCCATTCAAGCCGACAAAACAATTCACTTTCTCCGAAAACAGCAAATCCGCCGTTTCGCAGTTCTTGAAGTTCGTTAGTTTGAGTTCGTGGAGGTACATGGCTCAGAACTTGCTCAAGTCCACGCGCAACGTCAGGAAGTGGGGCGAGCCGACAATGTTGTTTTTCGATATGGCATAATCGATCTCGAACATCTTGATTTTCACACCGAAACCTGCTGAAAAGCCAACAAGACTACGTGCTTGGGGAACTGACATATAATAATATGTGCCGTAATTGTAAGAAGCCCGAAGCACAAGGTTTTTCCCAATTTCCAGTTCGCTGCCCACGACCAAATGGCAACCGAGATTTGTGAAGAATTTCGCCACTTTGGACGGTTCTTTGGTCTGTCCAGTAAGAGGATCAGTATTGCCAGCAAGATCAAGCGGGTCGTCAAAGCGCTTGTTCCACTTCTGGATGTCGGTGTAGGCAAAATACAAGGTCATCGGCAGATGGGAAAGCTTCTTCGAAACCATGAAATCAAGAGAGAAAGGTAAAAACCTACCACTTTGATTGTCCAAATTGCTGTAAATCTGCATTCCCACGTTGCGGGCGACCAGCGAAAACGCCCAATCGGAATAAGCCCAATATGTGGCGGCCACATCCACGCCTATGGCACCAGCACGGCCAGTTTCATATTGAACACCTGCATATTTCAAATTGGCGCCAATACTCCATTTGTCAGTCAGCTCACGACCCCAACCCAAAGTGATGGCGTAGTCAGAGACATTGAAAGAACTCCCATCCACGTTACCGCTTTCAGAAGCATATTGCATCGAGCCGTAGTTATAGTATTGCACCGAAGCCGCAAAGCTACCCAGTTTCTCAAAAGTGTGGCTATATTGCGCTGTCGCAAAATTTGTACCCACGCTGAAATCGCCGACATAAGAAACGGTCATTTGGTTGTTCATACTGGGGCAAATGGCTGAAGGATTGAATATTGCGGTCTGCAAATCACCGTCGTGAATGGGAAGCGGGAACCCACCAAGAGCCACCACACGAGCCGAATTGGCATCGGTCAAAGCCCTATACAAGCCGTTGTTCACTTGGGCATTGGTACGTAAAATAATGATTGACAGGAGAAAACATCCCCAAATTGGACTAAGCCGTTTCATTTTCAGTGTTTTTATCATAACGAACACTTGGTCAGATTATTGTATCGGTTCACAACTATTTGTCAATCAAGCCGATGCCCGTCTTAACGAGCTTACCTTGTTCTTTCAGAATGCCAGCCAATTTGTCAAGCATACCGTTCACGAAACGTCGGCTGTCGGGAGTGCTATAGAACTTGGCGATTTCCACATACTCATTAATGGTGACCTTCACGGGAATGAAATGGAACTCGCAAAACTCAGTCATGGCCATGAAAATGAGGATTTTATCCATCAAAGCTAAACGATCGTAGTCCCAATTGGAAATGTTGCTCTCCACCAGTTCGCGGTATTCGGGAATGTGCAGGATGGTTTTCTCGAAAAGCCTGACGATGAACTCCTTATCTGGCATACCATCGCGCGTCACGAAATAAGCTGACGGCAATTCGGAGTCCTCATTGAACTTCACCGTCAACTCATTGATGAATTTCCAAAGCAAGTAGACCGCTATCTGATAATCGCTATTGAAAACCAGTTTTTTGTCAGCGTAGAAATCATAAAGCACGTCATCCTCTGCCATGTAGTTGTCGATAACAGAAAGCAAAAAACGCTTGTCATCCTCGAAACCATCTTTTCCGCTGCCCATATATTCCTGATATTCAGGAAATTCTAACAACTTATTATAACACAAACGGATAAAGTCCTCACGGGAATCAGCCCAATTGATTTTGTATTTGTCCTCCAAAGCCAACAAATGTTTATTATTCTCCAACGTATTGAGAATCCGATTGTTGACAAATTTCAGATTGGGATTCAGGTCTTCCTCAGTCGGGAGCAGTTTGTTACGGTTTTCCTCAATACGACGCTCGGCGAACTGCTTCACCTCGACCCAAAAGGAAAGCTGATAAATGAACAACTCATAAAGGTTGTCAACGGTATCCAGCAAATGCCGCTCAGCAACGGCCAAACTGCCCGATTGTGACTGTTGGTAGGCGTAGATTTCCTGCATCGCCTTGACCCTTAAAAATCTTCTATTCAGCATAATAAATCAAAAAAAGCATGAAATCGAATTGCAAAAGTAGTAATTTTTCCGCAAAACCATTGCCCGTGCAAGAAAAATACCTACCTTTGCGTTATCAATTACATCTGAACTAATTCAAAACAAAAAAAAGACAAAATCGCATGAAAAAGAAATTCATCTGCCCCATTTGCGGGTATGTCCACGAAGGAGAAGAAGCTCCCGAACGTTGCCCTCAGTGCAAGCAAATCGTTGAATGGAAGGTCGTTGACGAGAGCGCGGCCCTCAATTTCGTTACAGAACACGTTGTCGGCATCGCCAAAGGCACCGGCGAAGACATGATTAAAGACCTGAATGCACACTTCATGGCTGAGGCCACCGAAGTCGGCATGTATTTGGCCATGAGCCGCCAAGCCGACCGTGAAGGCTATCCCGAAATCGCCGAAGCCTTCAAGCGTTACGCTTTTGAGGAGGCCGAACACTGCGCCAAGTTTGCCGAGCTTTTAGGCGACGTGGTATGGGACACCAAGACCAACCTCTACAAGCGCATGATTGCCGAATGCGGCGCCTGCGAAGACAAGATGCGCATCGCCCGCGTGGCCAAGGAACGCAACCTTGACGCCATTCACGACACCGTCCACGAGATGGCCAAAGACGAAGCCCGCCACGGCAAGGGCTTTGAAGGGCTTTACAAACGGTATTTCGGATAAGTTGACAGTTTACAGTTGTCAGTTATCAGTTGAAAATTGTATCACAATAATTGATTGATAACTGGCAACTGAAAATTGTTAACTGAAAAACTGACAAATGAAAACTGATTACTAAAAACTGACAAAAAGATGATTAGCAAGAAATTAACAAAAGCCATCAACGACCAAATCAACGCTGAGATGTGGTCGGCTTACCTCTATCTGAGCATGTCGCAAGACATCTACGCCAAAGGTTACAAGGGCATCGCCCATTGGTTCAAGGTGCAGTTCCTTGAGGAACAAGCCCACGCCGCCATCATGATCAACTACCTGCATTCGCAGGATGCACGCGTCATCCTCGCCCCCATCGCCAAGGTGCAGACCGAATGGAAGACCGTTCTGGCCGCCTTTGAGGACACCTTGAAGCATGAAAAGGAAGTGACCGCCATGATCAACAACCTCTGCGACATCGCCGATGAAGACAAAGACCGCGCCGCCGCCAACTTCCTCGCCTGGTTCATCGACGAGCAGGTGGAAGAAGAAGAGAATGCCCGCGACCTCGTCAACCACTGCAAGATGATTGGCGACCACATCGGTGGCATGATTATGCTCGACAAGGAGCTGGGTGCCCGCGAGTACCACACTCCCGCCCCGCTGAAATAATGTTCAAACCCAGTAGAGACGGTACCGTCTCTACGACAAACACAAAAGAGGACGCGCCGCATGGCACGTCCTCTTTGTATTGATACCTTTATATATTATCTCGTCAGCACGATTTTCAGCGTCTGACTGCCCGTTTCAGAATTGGCATTGATGAAATACACTCCCGATTCCAATGTGTTCAGATAATTCTCCAACGTGGTGTGATTCAGCCCGTTGAAACTGTATTTGTAAAGGCAACGACCCATCATGTCATAAACGGCAAGTTCGGCTTCTGCGCATCCGTTCAGCATGACGCGCACTACACCGTGAGAGGGATTGGGATACACCCCGATGATTTCATTCGCCTCCATAGGCGTTTCGCCAACGTTCAGAAGCTCCAAAGCTTGCGAGAAATCAGGGATGCCGTAGCCATAATAGAAATCAGGATTGTTAGCACGGTTACCACAAGCGCGGATGGCATCGCAAATCTGCTGCACCGAGGCGTAAGGACGCGCCTGACGCAAACAAGCCACCGCACCAGCCAACACCGGTGTGGCAAACGAAGTGCCGTCGCCATTGTAATAGGGCCACCAGTCATAGCCTGAAGCCACGTAGGTGCCTTCGCCCATAGCCATCACATCGGGTTTGATGCGCTCGTCGTAGGTCGGACCTACCGAACTGAAATCAGCACGAGTGCCCGATGCATTAACCGCGCCGACCGTTATGATATGCTCTGCATCGGCAGGAATGCCCAATGTGCAATAGCCGCCATATTCGTTGCCAGCGGCGTTCATGCAAACCATGCCACGGCTTGCAGCAATTTCCGCGCCAATCGACATCGGGGCGGTCTTGCCGTCAAAATGCTCAAGGGGATGATTCCACTGGCTCATGTCGAAGTCGATGTAACCCAACGAAGTAGAGCAAACGTCAACGCCAAGACTATCAGCATATTCCGCGCCCGAAACCCAGTTGTATTCCTCGATAATGTTTTCAGATTCTCCATCCTCAGTATGAATCAGATAATAGGAAGCCTTCGGTGCTGTTCCAACCATATTGTTGGGGTCGTAAGCGGCCATCGTGCTCAGGCAAGACGTGCCGTGTGTGCTCTGCGAATACACCGAATTGGAGCCGTAAACGAAATCACGGACACCAAGAAAGCGGCCTTCTTCGCGCATGTTGTCGAAACAGGAATGTTCATCCGTCCCGACAAAACCGCCATCAAGGACAGCCACAATGACACCCGTACCATCAAAGCCCATATCATGCAACTCATTGACATGCAACTGGGTAACCTGAGCTTCAGCACCGCCGTAATAACCTCTAAATCCTCGACTTGAGGCCGTGGGCTTCATCTCATTAGCCAACCAGCGTTCCTTCTGCTCCTGAGCTTTCAGGTCATTCGGACAATTACGCACTGAAGCAACAAATCCCAACGCATTGATGGCATCTATCACGCTTGGGTCGGTAACATGCACCGACGTTCCGTTGAGCCATTTGGAAGGATTCAGGATTGCCGCGCCGCAATCGGCTACAGCCTGAAGATATTGCGGATTGACCGGAATATCATACTCGTCAATAGCAATGCCTTGATTTGCACGACGTTGCAAAGCCCTTGGACTCAAATACGCCTCAGGGTTGTCGATGGAATACGGTGAGTTGGCCTTGTCGGTGAACTGCACCCAGTAAATGTCGGTCGCAACCTGCGCCTGCGCGCACACCACGATCGTCAAAAACAATAGTAAAATTGATACTTTTCTCATAATGACTTAGTTTGAAGATTAAAACGCGCAAAAATAAACAAAAATTCCCTACTTTTGCCAAAATTTAAAAATCTTGCTCTATGCGCATCGACATCATCGCCGTTTTCCCCGAAATGTTTGAAGGACCGTTCACCGAATCCATCATCAAACGCGCTGTAAACAAGGGCATTGTGGAAATCGGACTGCACAATCTCCGCGACTATAGCACCGACAAGCACCACAAGGTGGACGACTACTCTTTCGCCGCCGGTGCGGGTATGGTGATGATGATTGAGCCGGTCGACAACTGCATCACGCACCTGAAAAGCCAACGCGACTACGACGAGGTCATCTACATGAGTCCCGACGGCGAGTTGCTTGACCAACCTTTGTGCAACCAACTATCTATGAAACAGAACCTTATCATCCTTTGCGGCCACTACAAAGGCATTGATGAACGCATCCGTGAGCATTTGGTCACCAAGGAGATCTCCATCGGCAACTATGTGCTTTCAGGAGGCGAGTTGGGCGCTGCCGTGCTAGTCGACAGCTTGGTACGCCTCATCCCAGGCAGTTTGGGCGACGAAACCTCCGCCCTTTCCGACTCGTTTCAAGATGGATTGGTGTCGCCTCCCGTTTACACCCGACCACGAAATTACAAGGGTTGGGAGGTTCCAGAGATACTTTTGTCGGGCAACGACCTGAAAATAAGCGAGTGGAAACTGGAAAAAGCCATCGAGCGCACCAAGGCACGACGACCCGAAATGTACGAAATTTTCAAAAAAAGCTGAAAATCCTCGTTTCGTATCGAAATAATTCGTATTTTTGCACCCACTTTTTAGAGAAAAATATACAAAAATATATAAAAATGAGCAAAAACGCATTAATTCAATTCGTTGAAGATCAGATTGTTGTAAAAGATTTTCCGAAGTTTAGAGCAGGTGACACGATCACCGTGACCTACAAGATTGTCGAAGGTCAAAAAGAACGTTTACAAAGATTCCAAGGCATTGTCATCAAGCGCAGCGGCCAAGGCAAGACCGGCACGTTCACCATCCGCAAGATTTCCAACAACATCGGTGTTGAGAGATGCTTCCCGATTGCTTCTCCCATGATTGAAAACATCGAAGTCAACAAGTTTGGCGCCGTCCGTCAGTCGCGCATTTATTACCTCAGAGGTTTGCGCGGCAAGAAGGCCAAGATCAAGGAAGCCAAGCGCAAGGAATAATTTCCCTTGGTTGCACAACGACAAAGCCCCGGAAGCCAAAGCTTTCGGGGTTTTGTCTTATCTGACGGGATTGGTTTTTATTCTCTCGGAAAAACGCAAAAAATCGCCTTAACTGAATTCGTTTGAATCCATTATCATTATCTTTGCAGCGAATTGATCCGCCATGAAACGACCGAGACCATTATGGATCCTGCTGGCAGCTTTATCCTTGCTTTGCCAATGCAAAACCAAGAACGACGAAATGACCGCTGAACAACTTTACCAAGAGTTTCGGCAGCCTTCGTCCGAATATCGGCCTTTTGTGCGCTGGTGGTGGAACGGCGATAAAGTAGAGGCTGACGAACTCATCCGCGAAATGCGTCTCCTCAAGGAAGCTGGCATCGGTGGCGTGGAAATCAACCCCATCGCCTTCCCTACCTATTGCGACAGCATCGGAAAGGTCTCGTTGCCATGGTTGAGTCCTGAATGGATCGACATGCTCAAGGTGTGCTTTAACGAAGCCAAACAGCTTGACATGACCTGCGACCTCCTCGTTGGCTCGGGCTGGCCCTTCGGGGCGGAGTTTTTGAAGGAAGACGAGCGGGCGCAAATTGTGGTCAACTACGCCGAGACGGTGACAGGCCCTACCACGCTAACCATCGTTCGTGACAGTCTTTGTGCCAAAGCCATGCCCAAGGTCAGCTCGCCATACAAGGGCAACACCAAGGAACTGATGCTGTTGCGATTATATCCCAACCCCGCTTCAAGCGTTGATGATGGCGTCGATGTTTGGCAAGCCGACAGCATCTTCACCGTCGAAGTCCCCGAAGGGAATTTCACACTGGCAGCCTTGGTGAAAATCAACGGTTTCCTTGAAGTCATCAACGGCGCACCTGGGGCGGCGGGACCCGTTTTGGACCACTTCAACACCGAGGCGGTGAACCGATACCTTTATAATATGTCCAACACAATTGAAGCGCAACTCGGGTCGCTAAAAGGCAACATCCGTGCCCTGTTCACTGACAGCATGGAACTGGAAGGTGCCAACTGGACGTCCGACATGGCTGAGGAGTTTCAACGACGTTATGGCTACGATATTACTGATTATCTGCCGTTTATCCTCTTCAAAATCGGTTCGATGGGCAGCGCGCTCAATTACGACCCTGTCGTTCCCGTGACTGACACCTTCCAAAAAGAAGTCCAACGCGCCCGCTACGATTTTGAGGACTTCAAGGCTCGACTGATGACGGAACGTTTCACCGACACCTATATTAATTGGTGTCATCAACTCGGCGTGAAAGCCCGCTCACAGGCCTACGGTCGCGGCTTTTACCCCTTGGAGAATGCCATGGGCTACGACATCCCCGAAGGCGAGTCGTGGACGACCAACTGGTTGAGACACAAGCCCGGAGAAGAGATGTCGGAAACGGATTACCGTCGTGGCCGCGCCTATACGATGGTCAACAAGTTCGTGTCGTCGGCAGCACATCTGGCCAACAACCGCACCATCAGCTGTGAAGAGATGACCAACACCTACACTGTCTTCAACATGAGCCTTGAGCAACTGAAGCTCGGCGGCGACCAATCGGCCATGTCGGGTATCACCCACAGTGTGTTTCACGGCTTCAACTATTCACCAAATCTCGAAGTAAAGTTCCCTGGCTGGTTGCGCTACGGTGCCTTCTACAGCGAACGCAACAATTGGTGGCCGTATTTCCATCTCTACAACGAATACAAAGCCCGCCTTTCCTATGCTTTGCAACACGGCACCTACTACGCCGACATCGCCATCCTCAACCCCGAAAATGACATGTGGAGCACCATCGGGATGCAGAACGAGCCGTTCCCCAACACTACCCGCGCCAAATACAAAACCCTAATTTGGGAGTCCATCAACAAATGCGGTGGCGGCGTGGACTACGTGAGCGAAAACATCATCAACCAATCGGACGTCAAACGGGGAAACCTTTGTTTCAACCAACGTAAATACAACACCTTGATACTTATTGACGTGGAAAGCCTGCATCCCGAAACTGCCGATCAATTGCTGAAGTTTGTGGAAACAGGTGGCAAAATTCTTTGCATTGACACGATGCCATACCAATCGTTGAGATTGCGGGAAAACTATGCCTACTATGACTCCCTTGTAAAATCCACCATGGAAAAGATGATGCGGCACCAAGACCGTTTCGTCTTCGTTGAGCCACCACAAGAGGATTTTTTGGGGTGGTACGACAGCCTCATGCGAGCCGAGAGCCTTCCGCGTTATCTTGACATCGAAAATCCCGACCCTTATGTGATGCAGAACCGTTACACTACCGACGACGGCAGCGAGATGGTTCTGGTGAGCAACAGTCACCGTTATCAATCGCACCAAACCAAAATCTCTTTCAATAAGCAATTGACTCACAGACGACAAGCTCAAATCTGGGACTTACAGACAGGCGAACGCTTTGCATTGCCATTTAATGAGAATGGCAGCTACACCTTCGACTTCGGCCCTACTGAGTCCGTGCTCATTGTGTTCGAAAAATCAAGGCCCGTAGACCTCCCAAATTGGCAGCCGTTACACCAAATAGCAAAAGAAATGTCACTCTTTGACCTTTCGAATAATTGGGACATTGAACTGTGCCACAGCCTTTTGCATGATACCACCAGTGCCTATTTCGATACCTTGTTCGACCTGAAAGACGATGAAGACTACCAGCATTTCTGTGGCACTATCGTTTATCGGAAAACCATTGACTATTTTGGTACAGACGTTGCACGCAACGTCACTACAATATTGGATTTAGGGTTGGTGGAAGGTGTTTCTGAGGTGTTCATCAACGGACAATCCGTTGGTGTTCAATACTATGGTCGTAGAATATACAACCTCACCGATTACCTCAAAAACGGCGAAAACGACATTGAAATCCACGTCACGACCACCATGGGCAATTATCTCAAGACCTTCAGCCGCGAGGAAAACCCAACCACGTGGGTCTATGTCAACCATCCCCGACGGGAACAGCCCTTGCAGCCCATGGGCTTGCTCGGACCAGTCAAACTATATCAAACCACAGCCCTGAAAGGGCGTAACCCTATGCAAACGCAGTGCAGACCAAACAATACAACAAAATGAAGAAGCATCTACTCAACCTCTCTCTAGCCCTGTTCATCGGCCTTCAAGCCATCGCACAAGAGCAAAAACCCACCTACAACGCCTCTAAGTTCGGCATTCGCAGTGACGGCGTGACCATGAACACCCGCAGCATACAATTTGCCATCGACTGGATTGCAGAACAAGGCGGTGGCACGCTACGTTTCTGGGTAGGCCGTTACCTGACGGGCAGCATTCACCTCAAATCGAACGTCACCATCGAACTGATGGAAGGTGCCGTGCTTGTCGGCAGCACGAATCCTTTTGATTATGACCGACTTAACGCTACAAACGACCACGCCCTCATCTTAGCCGAAGGTGTTGAGAACATCAGGCTTATTGGAGTTTACAACAGTGGCGGCGTCATCGAGGGACAAGGGCGCGAGTTGGGCAACAACTGCACTGACCTCGTGCACAAAGGCCTCATGAAAGACAGACTGAGCAACGACCGCGTGGGCGAAGGCTTTCGTCCTAGACTGCTGATTTTCAGGGAATGTAAGAACGTGGAGGTCGACAACGTCACTTTCCGCAACGCCGCCAACTGGGTGACGATGTACGACCAATGCGAAAACGTCACGGTCAACAATGTCCGCATCCAAAGCACGGCTTTTTGGAACAACGACGGCATCGACATCGTGGACTGCGACGGCTTCCTTTTGACCAACAGCTACATTGATGCCAGCGACGATGCCATCTGCCTCAAGTCACACAGCAACAAGAAGTTATGCCAAAACGTGGAGGTGCGTCATTGCACCGCACGCAGCAGCGCGAGTGGCATCAAGTTCGGCACCATGGGCGCGGGCGGATTCAAGAACGTGAGAATCATCGACAACACCGTTTATGACACCTACCGCAGCGCCATCACCATCCAAAGCGTCGACGGCGGCATTTGTGAGAACATTCTCGTCGACTCGCTCTACGCCACCAACGTGGGCAACGCCATTTATGTGAATGTTGGCGCGCGCCGCGACAAGCAAAGTTTCATGGACGGTATCACCATCAGAAACCTCTATTGTGAAGTGGCCACCGACAAACCAGATGAAGGATACGAATATGAGGGACCCATCGAAGACCTGCCAAGGAACATCTCGCCTTGTGGAATCATCGGACTGAAAGACAGTAAGATAAAGAATGTCACTTTGGAAAACATCGAAATTGTGTTCCCTGGTGGCGGCGATGAACATTATGCCCATGTCGGCCTCGACGAGTTGGACAAAGTACCTGAGATGCCCAAGGCTTATCCCGAGTTCTCACAGCACATGGAACTGCCTGCTTGGGGCTTTTTCATCCGCCACGTCGACGGCATCGTGATGAACAACATCACTTTGAAAGCACTGAAAAAAGACTATCGCACAGCCATCGTCCTCGACGACGTCAGCAACCACAAAATCAACGGTTTGCAGGTCGAAGAACCTGAAAGCGAGAACAAAGAAACTGTTTTTGAACGAAAGGCGGCAAAAGATTGATGCTCACTGAATCGGATACGCCTCGTAAAGAATGTCGTGCAGCACCGAACGAATGCCGCTCTTTACCAACTTGTTCGGCTCGGCATCGGGATAGACGCGATTTGACAAGAAGATGATTATCAAGTCATTGGCGGGGTCTGCCCAGACAAACGTACCCGTGAAGCCCGTGTGTCCATAGCCCTGCATCGAGCCTGACTTGGAAGCCGTGCAAGAACCTTTCTTCCCTATCGGCAGCTTGTCGAAACCAATGCCTCGACGGTTGTCGTTAGTAGCGGCAAAAGGTGCCTTGGTGAAGTAACGCACCGTTTCAGGTTTCAGGTAACGCTTACCACCGTAAACGCCCTCATCCAAAAGCATTTGCATGATGACAGCAAGGTCGCGGGCATTGGAAAACAGCCCTGCATGACCTGCCACACCGCCCATCATGGCGGCAGCTTGGTCGTGCACGTCGCCCCAAACCAACTGATGGCGGAAAATGGTGTCGTTCTCGGTGGGAGCAATCTGGTCGCGTGTAAAATGCTCCAAAGGCCTATAACCGATGTGATTCAGCCCCAACGGATAGTAGTACTCCTGCTCCAGAAAACTCTCAATATTCTGATTGGTAATGAGTTTCACGATTTTGGGCATGTAATAAAAGCCCATGTCGCTGTAGAGATATTTCGTTTTGCCCAGCGCTGTCTTGGAAACGGAGTCGAAAATGCGGTCGGTGTAGTCGTTGATAAGATAGAGGTTTTCAGCCACACGCACATGATGCTGCTCATCGATTTCTTCAGTGTAAAACTCTGATTTTGGGCCATTTTTGTCAATGGTTGGCTTGTAAAACGGTACCCAAGCCTTCAGTCCGGCCTGATGCGTCATGATGTCAATGAGTTTCAGCTTGCCGTGTTCATTGCCCTTCAGATAAGGGAAAAAATCCGCTAAAGATTTGTTAAGATCGATTTTGCCCTGATCATACAACTTCATGATTGCCAGCGTGGAAGCAAAGATTTTGGTACAGGAGGCGATGTCGTAAAGGTCGTCAGGCTGCACTTTATGGCCGCCTCCGTAGGTAAAATTTCCGAAACACTTGTCGTATACCACTTTACCGTCTTTCAGCGCCATGAGTTGGCAGCCCGGATAGGCGCCTATCGTGATACCAGACTGTGCTACCGAGTCCAAACGGCGCTCAAACGACTTCTTCATCGTACCTGTTGGCAGAGAGACAAAGCCCTCATTTTTAACGGGTTCCAAAGCCTGTGTAGTCTCCATGGTTTTGGCGGGTTCTTCCTTCGAAGGCAGGACATGCTCTTTCTTGATAGGAGCCATTGCCACAATGCCATCGCCGCACTTGAATTTGTTGGTCGAGACGGGCAGCGTTCCCTTAGCCTCCATCTCGCCCGTCAGCACTTTCACGACGGCATTCACGGCCGGCACCTCATCCTGATAGGCCACAATCAAGCCCTTCACGCTATTGTTGATGCGGAACAAATCGAGGGCATACGGACAGGCAAACAGATTGAGAATCACGTCGTTCTGAGCCACAAGACGATTGAAGAAACTCACCGTAGCCTCCGTGATGCCATAGTTTTTGTTGGCGAACATACTAGTTTTCTCTATGCTAACCACAACCAAGTCGTAGCTCTCCAAAGCTTTCAGCCATTCCGCCGATTTCTCGGCAACGTTCTCCTTGCCAACAACGAATGACCTGATATTCAAGCCTTTGTCCGCAAGGCCACTATACACATCGTTTTTGGTGTTACCGATGGTCACTACCGCGATTTTCTTGTTGGTAGCCAACGGAAGCACCTCATTCTCATTGCGCAACACTGTGACAGCCTCTTCATAGAGTTGTTGGCGCAAATCCTTGTATTCCTGCTTTTTAAGGTCGGTCATCAGATTGGCAGTAGGCGCGGGTTTGTAATGGTTCAGGCCAGCGCGATACTTGTAGCGCAGAATCTTCTTGCAGCTTTCCTCAAGCCGTTCCGCCGCCTTCGGGTCGCGCTCCGCCGCCGCCTTGATGGTCTTGATGGCGAAAGGCACGTTGGTAGGTAGAATTAGCACGTCGTTGCCCGCCATGAACGAAACGTAGGGAACGCTATCTTGGCGCACCGTCTCCGAAACGCCCTTCATGTCGAGGCCATCGGTGAAAATCAGGCCCTCAAAGCCCATGTCTTCTTTCAGAAGCTCAGACACAACACCATAGGAAAGTGACGAAGAAGTATTCTTAACTTTCTCAATGGCAGGGAAATACAGATGTCCCACCATCGCGCCATTCACACCGTTTTCAATCATGTAGCGGAAAGGAGCTAGCTCGATACCTTGAACCTCTTCCATCGTGCGGGTCACGGTGGGCAAAGTCAGGTGAGAGTCGGTGGCCGTGTTGCCGTGTCCTGGGAAGTGTTTCATAGTGGTAATCAGCCCTTTGCTTTGCATTCCAAGGGCATAAGAAGTGGCTTTTTCCCCCACGGTTTGTGGGTTTTCGCCGAAGCTGCGCATCCCAATGATGGGGTTGGCGGCATTGGAGTTGACATCCGCGACAGGAGCGAAATTCACATGGATACCCATGCGCTGGCATTGCTCAGCAATCTGTGTTCCCATCCTGTAAATCAGCTCGTTGTCATTGACAGCACCAAGGGTCATCTGGTAAGGATAGGCGATGGTGTTCTTCACACGCATGGCCAAGCCCCATTCCGCGTCGATGGCGACCATCAGCGGCGTTTGGGCGATGGCCTGCCAGTCGTTGGTCTGTTTCACCTGTGCATCAGCCTCGGCACGGAAGAAGCACACGCCACCGATATTATACTTCTTGATGTACTTCGCCACATCTTCATAAAACGGTTTGTCGGGCTGGTTGGCTCTCATGCAAATCAACTGGGCCACACGCTGCTCCATGGTAAGGCTGTTATACACCGAATCCACCCAACGGTCTTCTGCATTCTGGGCGAAACTTTGCCCCCAAGTCAGGGCGATAAAGGTCAACAAAAAACAAATTCTTGATTTCATAACTATTTATTATTTAATTATTTATTCTCATTTATATAAAGTTTTAATTCATACCAATCATAAGGCTTGCAAACAATGGTTTTGTCGGCATCCAGCACAAAAGCCGTCGGTGTGGAAGTAATGTGATAATCCAAAAAGACCTTACCATCCCAACGCTGTTCATCATAAAAATGGTATCCGGGCAAACGCATTCTTTTTACGGCAGCCTGAACCTCGTCCAAGTTATCGGCTAAAGCAAAAGTAATAAGCTCAAAATCAGACTTCAAGTCCAACTTTTTTCGGATATCCGTCAAGAAATCGTGACAATATTCACAATCCGCTGACCAAAAGAAAACGATGATGCGCTCGGCTTTGGAATCGTATAGGTGATAGGGCTTCCCATCAATTGTAATTCCCGAAAAATCAGGAGCTTTTGCTCCCACTCTGACCTTCTGGTACGGTTCCGTAATAGAATCCAAGCGCAGACCTTCTTCCATAGTAATTTCACCCTCAGCAAGTTGCGGATAATTCAGCAGATAATCCGTTACAGCAGAGCGCCCCATGTTCGTATAGCCGTTCAACATCAGTTCCAGCACATACCCATATACACGCATATTGACTTTTGCCTTAGCAAAAACGCGATCCAAACTCGCCATGGAAAGGCTGTCAAAATGCGCCTCGTCGATACAAGCAGTAGAATACAGATAGCTTACTATCCTATCTTTCAGCACATTATTGGAAATCAAGGAAGTGTCGTTGAAATCCAAATCACCCAAATCAGATTCCGTTTGCGCTGGCAACAAGGAAACAGCAGACAACCAAAAAAGTAATATATAAAACAATTTCTTCATCTTCAATCAGTTATCAAAGTCTAACCGCATCTGAATGGCCATATTGAATGACATGCGATGAAGTGGCGTTGTGCCATAGTCGGCAATGGCTTGCTTATGTTCTCGGGTAGGGTAACCTTTATTCCTCTTCCAATTATAAACGGGAAACTGCTCATCATATTCTATCATCATCAAATCTCTCGTGGTCTTGGCCAGAATGGAAGCCGCCGCAATCGACTGATATTTGGCATCGCCACCCACAATACAGACATGCTTCAACTCTTTGTAAGGGTTAAAACGATTGCCGTCAATGAGTAGCAATTCTGGTTGAAGCTTTAGTTCATCCAACGCCCTATGCATCGCTAAGAATGAAGCATTTAGGATATTGATTCTATCAATCTCTTCAGCCGAAACGATACCGATTCCGTATGCCAAAGCCTCTTTCATCACCAATTCACGGAGTTGCATCCTTTTCTTCTCTGTTAGTTGCTTCGAATCATTAAGTTCGGAATAATCCGCATCTTTCTTCAGAATCACTGCGGCAGCCACCACAGGACCTGCCAAACACCCACGTCCTGCCTCATCGCAGCCCGCCTCTATCAAATCCGAATAATGCGAAAGCAAACCCATGATTTACAACCATTTGAAGTAATACTGATTGGCAAACACTAATAAAAGAAAAAACACCAACGCCAAATTAGCCCAACCTGTATTGTCCATATAAGTGAACTCGTAGGAGAATATGATAGCCAAGGCCATGAGAATCAGACCATTCATCAATACGTTGCCGCCCAAAAACAGCATCAACACACCGACCACCAAAAGTAACACGCTAATAGTCATTTTCACCCTGACAGCGATGGTTTTTTCCAAGTTTGAATTGCCAAATAACATGCCAATGGCAGCAATTAACAGAAATGATAACAAAATGATATTCTTTATATTAAAACCATCTACTGAAAGTTTCAGTTGAAGGAAATAATCTCTATAGCCGTGAATCATTGTCAAGAAGTCGCCAAATAGATACACTCCGACAAAATAGAAAAAATACACAAACAAGAAAGCCACCAAAGGAATCAGCTCCAAACGGAGAGAACCTTTTTTGGCAATCGGCAAAGCCACTATCACCCACACAATCAGAAGGATGGCAGGGAAATAACACATGGAAGCCAAAGCGATGCAAATGCCCGCCTTCAGCAATTCAAGCTCAGAACTCTGCGACAAATAGACCTCGTACAAAGCACTGATTGCCAATATAATAAAGATTACAGAAAGAGCAAAAGGATAAAAATCGGCTTGGGTTCGCGTGAGGCTCATCAGCAGCACAAAAGTGAAAGCCCCCATGGTGCTGACCTTACCGACAATTTGATTATTAACCAAAACGGCGTTAAAAAGCAAAGTTTCGAACACCAAAAGCAGGAAAGCAAATATGATTTTCGCGATAGGTGAAAAACTGAGCAGACCATCAACCCCATTGAAAATCGGCGTGACAGGGCTGGTCAAATCCAAAGGTGCCTTTCCCGCCATGAATGATGGTACCCAAAGGGCAATGGCAAGCAACGCAATCACCACATACTGAACAGCATAGCTCTGTCTGAAGAACTTAATCATTGCATTCTCATTAAATCAAGTCCAATATCATGGCGGAAGTTAACACCCTCAAAATGAATCTTTTCGGCCTCTTGGTAAGCTTTGTTTCGGGCTTCTTCTATACCGTTACCATGTGCCGTCACTGCAATCACGCGACCGCCTGAGGTAACCACCTCGTTATCAGCATTGAACGATGTCCCCGCATGGAAAGCAACAACATCCTTCAAAGCCTCAAGTCCGGTCATTATCTTGCCCTTCTCGTAGGCTTCGGGATAGCCGCCCGACACCAACATCACCGTGACCGCTGTCTTGTCGCTCTTGGCGTAATGCACCTCGTTCAAGCGACCGTCGGCGCAGGCAAAGAGCAAGTCGGCGAAGTCGCCCTCGATGCGGGTCATCACGGCTTCGGTCTCCGGGTCGCCCATGCGGACGTTGTACTCAATGACACATGGATTGCCGCCATCATTCATCAACCCCAAGAAAATGAAGCCTTTATAATCGATACCTTCGGCTTTCAAACCCTTTAAGGTCGGCTTCACAATGCGATCTTCCACCCTGTCCAAAAACTCAGGCGTACAGAACGGAACCGGTGAAACCGCGCCCATGCCGCCTGTGTTGAGACCCGTGTCGCCATCGCCAATGCGCTTGTAGTCTTTGGCTTCGGGCAGCAATACGTAATGCTCGCCATCGGTCAAAACAAAGACCGAAACCTCAATACCTTTAAGAAACTCCTCAATCACCACCGTGGCAGAAGCCGCCCCAAATTTGCCGTCGAGCATTCTGCTCAATTCTTCTTTGGATTCTTGCAAGTCGTTGAGAATCAGCACGCCTTTACCCGCAGCGAGGCCATCTGCTTTTAGCACGTAAGGAGATTTTACGGTTTCGAGGAATTTATAGCCTTCGCTGAGGTTCTCTTTGTTGATCTTTATGCACTTGGCCGTCGGGATGCCGTATTTCTCCATGAAATCCTTGGCGAAAGCCTTGCTGCCCTCCAACTGCGCGCCGCGCTTGTCAGGACCGATGATTTTTACGGCTCGTAAAGCCTCCTCTTGCTTGAAAAAATCGACGATGCCGTCCACCAAAGGCTGCTCTGGTCCGACCACAACAAGGTTAATGTTTCGGTTTAAACAAAACTCTTTTATTGCTTCAAAATCAGAAAGTTTAATATTGACATTCGTGCCGACTTGAGCCGTCCCAGCATTGCCTGGAGCGATGAAGACATGCGTACCTTCGCTTTGCGCCAACTTCCACGCCAAGGCGTGTTCGCGCCCCCCTGAGCCGAGCACCAAAATGTTGTGATTCACCGCTGTGATATGCTGCCCTTGAACGGCTTTCCAATCTAAGGTTTCTTTTCTGGCTTCGCCAGGATACATTATGATCTTCTCCATACTTTTCTACAATGACTTGTGACAATGACTATGACTACATTGACTATAGCGTTGAGCATCATCCGTTTTATTATTTATTCTATGTTGTTATTTGATCGGATTGTCTGAATCAACCCAGTTACTCTTTTTTCGATTGATTGTACTTTTTCTATTGCATTATCATATTGATATTTATCAATATAACCTAAACGAACAGCTATTTCCAATTGAGTTTCAACTTCATACGATGACCCTAATGAAAACTCCAAAAAATGCGCAAACTCGTTTACAGATTTTCGCGAACATCCTTCTGCAATATTCGAAGGTATTGAAACCGCTGCCCTCTGCAATTGGTCACATAAAGCGTAGGTCTCTTTTTTGGGAAAGCTTTCAGTTATTTTGTAGATGTCAATCGAAAAATCGACACCATCTGTCCATACATCGTAATTTCTAAAATTTCTCATTTAGTTTTCTCCAATATGTTCAAAGTTCTATTCTCGGTTGAAGCGGTCATTGTCATAGTCACAAGTCAAGGTCAAGTGACCGCATCAAACAGTTCCAAATGCCATCTGCGGCAATGTCCCAAGAGAAATCCTTGGCGCGTTCCCTGCCCTTTTCTATTAAGGCTTCACGCACGTTCTCATCCAACATCTCCGTCATGCCTTCGGCGATGGAGGCTTCGCTGAACGGGTCAACGAGCAAAGCCGCGTCATCAGCCACCTCTGGCATGGAAGTCACATTGGAGGTGATGACGGGCGTCTCACATCTGAACGCCTCCAAAATTGGAATGCCAAAACCCTCAAAATAAGACACATACACCGAAGCCAAGGCCGCTGCAGTCACCTTGTGCAGGTCCTCCGCACACAATCGTCCGGCAAAAACGACTTCGTCCTTGAAACGCATCGAACTATAGGCCTGCTCTATCGGCTCCGACCACCAACGCTTCTCCCCTACAATCAACAACTTGACGTTGGACGGCGTTTGCGACTTGAACAAATCGAAAGCCGTGAACAGCCTCGCCAAGTTCTTGCGCGGATGCAACGAACCAACGAACATGAAATAAGGCTGTCCGTTCGTGTATTTTGCGCGGATGCTCCCCTGCTCCTCCTCAGAGATCGGCGCAAAGGTCTCATTCACACCGTTATACGCCACGTCAATCTTCTCAGGCGCGATGCCGTAGCACTCTACAATGTCCTGCTTCGAGAACTCCGAAACCGTCACAATGCGTTTGGCTTTACGGGCGAACTTCGGAAAAAACTTCTTGTAGTGCCAAAGATGAATCTTAGGCATGTCCTTGGGGAAATGCTCAAAGTTAAGATCATGGAACTGAGCTACTTGCGGCACATTGGAGCGAAGACTCAGATAGCCGTCAGGCGAGAAAAACAAGTCGGGCTGGATTTGCTTCAAGGCTTTCTTCACCGAAAACTCGAACCACCAGATAAACAAAAACGGATGCCGCGCCTGCGGGAAGAGCACTATGGGTTTCACATTGTCGCCGAAGAGGAACATCGGGTCAGGCTGGCGGTCGAAGAGGAAATAAAACTCCACCTCGGGATGGCTTTTCACCATGCGACGCAAGGTCTCATAGGCCACCCACCCGATGCCTTCCAACCTGTCTTTCAGCAACAAGCGCGTATTTACAGCAACTTTCATGGCATCCATCAATAGCGATAGATGTCGGACTTGTAAGGTCCCTCAACGGGAACGCCGATGTAGTCGGCCTGCTTCTGCGTAAGTTTGGTCAGTTTGACGCCAATCTTCTCCAAGTGCAGGCGGGCGACTTCCTCGTCCAAATACTTGGGCAAGCAATAGACGCCCACTTTATATTGGCCGCGTTTCTCCCAAAGGTCCATCTGGGCCAAAGTCTGGTTGGTGAACGAGTTGCTCATCACGAAGCTGGCATGACCCGTAGCGCAACCGAGGTTGACCAAACGGCCCGAAGCCAACAGGAAGATGCAGTGACCGTCGTCGAAAACGTACTTGTCGACTTGTGGCTTGATGTTGATTTTCTCCTTCAGATGCTCGGTCTTT
>JAEEGJ010006060.1_pt1 | contig 36881 bp, 43 predicted proteins | sample 8958761 | NCBI WGS metagenome assembly JAEEGJ01 (sample SAMN16246546, study PRJNA631951) | gut metagenome | biome: gut microbiome; feature: rumen; material: RS-attached | host: Bos | place: Iran: Karaj | collected 2018-10
AGTGGAACGAGAGCTGCCAGGGCTCAGTCCCCGCGGCTATGAGATGCTTTTACGAGAGTACCGATTACGAGAGCTTTATCCGAAATGTCTTTTCCCTGAAATGCGATTCTGATACCTTCGGAGCAATCGCAGGCGGTGTTGCAGAAGAGTTCTACGGCGGATTTGGAAATGTAGATGCAGAGGGCATCCTGAAGGAGTACCTGACACCGGATCTGTATGAGATTCTCATCGCATAAAATGGTATAATACAGGTGATACTTTTAAGGAGGTAACTTGAATGGAAACCTGGTATTACGTAGTTGTCAGCATTGACGGCGATTATGCAAATTTAAAGAGAACAGATATCGAGTCCGATGATCTGAAATTGGTTGCGAGAGCTCTTTTGCCGGAAGGGATTGCAGAAGGAACGCAGCTGAAGTACGAGTTTATGCAGTATTCGATTGTGTGAGCTTGTTGGACAAAGAGATAGATCGTTGCTAAAGGCATATTATAGAATATTGACTTATGAAGAATTCCCCAAGGCGTGGCTTTGGGGGATTTTTTGTGTGGATGTAACGTGAAATAAAGGCGGGCGGCCATGTTATAATATTTGTTAATAAGAGAAAGAACGCCCATGATCAGGAAATCAAGCATAGCAAACAGAATAATAGTGTTGCTCCTGGCGCTTTGTATATTCATGTCGCTGTTCCGGATTAAAAACATGAGCATCCGGGCAGCAGAGCAAATCCCGCCGTACAGCGGAGAAGCATCTGTAGTGGTAAACGGCAACGTGCCGGAATTCACAGCTGACGAGATCACCACAAGCTCTTTTGAACAATACGGAGAGCTGGACGGGCTGGGAAGATGCACGGCGGCGGTTGCGTGCCTTGGCAGGGACCTGATGCCAAAGGAGGAGAGGCAGGAAATCAGCGAGATCAGGCCGACCGGATGGAAGCAGAACAAGTACCCGGGGCTCATCGATACGGATCCGCCCTTTCTATACAACAGGTGCCACATGATCGGCTTCCAGCTGACGGGCGAGAACGCCAATGAAAAGAACCTTATCACCGGCACAAGGTACATGAATGTTCAGGGCATGCTGCCCTACGAAAATGAGGTGGCGGAGTACGTTCAGGACACGGGCAGGCATGTGATGTACAGGGTTACGCCCATATTCAGGGAAAAGAACCTTTTGTGCGATGGGGTTAAAATTGAAGCATATTCGGTTGAAGATAAGGGGAGAGGAATTTCTTTTAACGTGTTCTGCTACAACGTGCAGCCGGGCGTGAACATAAATTATGCAGACGGCAGCAATGAGCTTGCGCCGGACGCAGAGACGGTTGTTGAGACGAGGCCTATTCATGATGCCTGGCAGAGGTTTCGCGAATGGATAGGCAGGATTTTTGGCGGGGAGTGAGACTTGCGCGACTTCCGCAGAGACTGAAGCTTGCGCGACTTCCGCAAGGACTGCATATGGAGGAAAAGAGCTATGAGCAATATTCAATTTCACGTAGGAGATATAACAAAACTCGCAGTTGACGCTATCGTGAATGCAGCAAATTCAAGTCTTCTGGGCGGCGGAGGCGTTGACGGAGCGATCCACAGGGCAGCAGGCCCTAGGCTCCTTGAGGAGTGCAGGACTTTGAACGGGTGCAAAACCGGCGAAGCGAAGATCACGGGGGGCTACAACCTTCCGGCAAAGCACGTGATCCACACGGTTGGACCGATTTACAGCGGAAGCAAGTATGACGAGGAGGACCTTCGGAATTGCTACTGGAACAGCCTGGAAGTTGCCAGGGATAATGCGCTTCACAGCATTGCTTTTCCCGGGATTTCGACTGGCGTCTACGGATACCCCAAGAGGGAAGCGGCGGAGATTGCTCTCGCGACGGTAAAAGAGTGGCTGGAGAAGCATGCAGATTATGAGATGGAAGTAACCATAGTGAATTTCAGCCAGGCGGACTACGAGGTCTACAAGGGGATAACAGGATGATCAAAATTGCAGTAATTGGCGTTGGAAATATGGGTAGCAAATATGCGCAGATCCTTCAGGACGGGCTGATTGATGGTGCCGAGCTTTCGGCGCTCACCCGCGTAAGAGGCGCATACAGAGAGCTTTTGCAGAAGTCGATTGATAGCGGTGTTCCGGTTTTTGAGAGCGCCGATGCTTTGTTTGAGGCTGTGGAGAGCGGCAGCCTTGCGTTGGATGCTGTGATCATTGCAACTCCGCATTTTGCGCATGAAGCAATTGCTGTCAGGGCGTTTGAAAATGGCCTTCACGTTCTGTGCGATAAGCCATCGGGCGTGTATTCAAGGCAGGCAAGGCTCATGGAGGAAGCAGCTGATAAGTCGGGAAAGGTCTTTTCCATGGTCTTCAATCAGAGGACGCTTCCTGTGTACATTAAGTTAAAAGAGCTTGTGGAGAGCGGAAGGTACGGCGCTCTAAAGCGCGTGAACTGGGTGGTTACGGACTGGTATCGTCCCGAGCAGTACTACAAATCAAGCTCCTGGCACGCTACCTGGGATAAGGACGGCGGCGGAGTGCTGCTTAATCAGTGCCCTCACAACTTAGATCTCTTGCAGTGGATCTGCGGAAATCCCAAGAGAGTCCAGGGCTTTTGCCATGAGGGAAGATTCCATGACATCGAGGTTGAAGATGATGTCACGGCGTACTTTGAATGGGAAAACGGCGCGACGGGAACTTTCATCACGTCCACAGGAGATGCACCGGGCATTAACAGACTTGAGATATCTCTGGAAGAAGCGCTGATCGTGTGCGAAAACGGGAAGCTTCGGATCGGCGAAGTGGCGCAGGAGATGGGATGCAAGGAAGCCGATTACAGAAAGACTTCCACAGACTTTTTTGCCAAGATAAAAGGAACCTGGAGCGAGATAGTGCCTGAAACTCAGCCGCAGCCTTATGTAGAGGTGATAAAGGGATTTGTTGCTGAAATAAACGGAACCGGAAAGAGCGTCGCCGACGGCAGAGAAGGGCGAAAGAGCCTTCTTTTGTCCAACGCAATATATCTCTCCTCCTGGGAAAGAGAGATGGTAGAGCTGCCGGTTATCGGAAGTGACGCCGAAAGGTCTTTTGAAACAAGATTCGAAAGTGCTCTCGGGAAAAAATGAGCCCTAGGGACGGAGTCAGTGGCTCATTATCAGACAATAGAACTTAGGGATTGGCATTTTCAGATAATGAGCCACTGACTCCGTCCCCGGGGCTCATTTCAGCGGACGTAGTAGTGGCGTCCGAGCCAGCGTGAAAGACCGTCGAGGCCCGGATATACGATACGCTCCGAGACATTCTGGTGATCGAGCATGTCTCTGATCTGCCAGCGGATTTCCTTCTTTATGATGTAGCGGACGGTTTTCTCGGTGTGCGCATCAAGGAACCCCTCGATATCGTGCATATCGGTGGGGATTACGGAGAAGAACGAGTACTGGTTGACGATGCGGACATCGACTGAAGGCGGCTCAATCATGAGCATGGAAGATGCGCCCATGTCTTTGTCGTACATATCAAGGCTTTCGCAGGCTTCTGCGAGCATGTCTACGGAAAAGACTGTGGTGTTGTACTTGGCAGATATTTCCTTGTACTTATCGGGCAGCAGGTCATGAAGCTCGTGGATATCAGTGCGCCACACGCAGCTGTCTCTTTTCTCCATATCTTCCATATCATTTTCTGTGACAGAAAAGTGCAGGGCGATAAGAGGAGAGAAGGACCAGTCAAGGAGCCTTGTTGGAAGGCCATGGTGCTGGCCGAAGATCATCTGCCTCCAGACGGAGTTCTCGATGGAAGGCTCTTCCAAAACCGCGTATTTGGTGAAGTTTCTGAGCATGCAGGGCTCAAGAACTTTTTGCTTGTCCTTACAGTTCCTTGCAAGGCTCGTGGTTAACTTAAAGGAAGCATCCGGCTGGCCGCGATAAACAAAGAGATTTCGGTTTCTCTTAAGGTCAGAGCGAAATTCCTGCTCGTTCAGGAGCTCATACAGGTGGTCCATATCTTCAATGTAAACAGTCTTGATCATATGCGTCGCCTCCTTTATTTAAGCATATCACAAATTTGGTACCGAAATAACGATAAGTATTATGGGAGTGATTGGAAATTGGAAAAGAGATACAGGCTTTGCTTTTACGGAATGGTACAGGGCGTGGGCTTCAGATTCACGGCCATGCACGCTGCGAATATGTACAGGCTCACGGGTTACGTTAGGAATGAGTACGACGGCTCCGTGACCTGCGAAGTGCAGGGCGAAGAAGAGGCCATCGACAGGTTCGTGGCAACCATCAGAAGTGGCAGGTTCATCGATATATCAGACATAGACCGGAAGGAATTGGCAATAATCCCTGATGAAAGGTCCTTTGATGTGCGGTTCAATTAATGAACCCCGGGGACGGAGTCAAGGGCTCATTATCAGACAATAGAACCTAGGGATGAGTATTTTCAGATTATGATCCCCTGACTCCGTCCCCAGAGCTCATTTTTTTTGGTACAATATAATAAATATTCAACTATATTGGAGGAGGTAAAAAATGGGTAGTATCTTAGACGTAGCTGATATCATCAAAAAGATCAACGGCAACCAGGAGCTGATGGCGCAGATTGCCAAGGCAGATCCTAAGGAGGGCGTTGCTCTTCTGAAGAAGGCCAACATCGATGTTTCCGAGGATGACATCAAGAAGGTTCAGGCTGCTGTAGCTGATGGCAAGCTTGATCTTGGAGACATCAAGAACCTCGCCGGAGGACTGTTCAAGAAGTAAGAAAGTAAAAAGCGCCTTAGTTAGTACTAAGGTGCTTTTTCTAAAAAAGAGGAAGAGTATATGAAAAAACTTGGATTCGGAACCATGAGATTACCTCGCCTAAACCCTGATGATCCTGCATCGATCGATATTGAGCAGTTCAAGAAGATGGCAGATCTTTTTATGGAGCGCGGATTTACGTATTTTGACACGGCTTATCCCTACCATCAGGAGTGCTCTGAAGGAGCGGTAAAAGAGGCTGTTGTAAAGAGATTTTCAAGAGACAGCTTTGTTCTTGCGGACAAAATGCCGATCCTGAGAGTCACCAAGACTGAGGATTATCAGATGTATTTCGATGAGCAGCTGCGTCGCTGCGGTGTCGATTATTTTGACTATTACCTGCTCCACAACCTGGGCAGAGACAGATATATCAATACCGAGAAGTTCGGCGGATTCCCGTTTATCGAGAAGCTTAAAAGAGACGGTTACGTCCGCAACATCGGATTCTCTTTTCATGATGATGCACAGACTCTTGACAGGATCCTGACTGACCACCCGGAGGTTGATTTCGTCCAGCTTCAGATCAACTATCTTGACTGGAACAGCATTGCCATCGAGTCCGGCAAGTGCTACGAAGTGGCGCAAAAGCACGGCAAGAAGGTCATGGTAATGGAGCCCGTAAAGGGCGGAGCGCTGGTGAAACTCCCGGATGCAGCCATCGCGAAGTTCAATGAGTTCTACGATCCCATGAACGACCCGGCCCTGACTCCTGCGTCTCTGGCTATCAGGTATGCAGCATCTCTCAGCGATGTGCAGATCGTCCTAAGTGGCATGAGCGACCTGGCGCAGCTCGATAACAACACCACATACATGCAGGACTTTAAGCCCCTCTCCAAAGAGGAGTACAAGCTTGTGGACGATATAACTGAGATCCTTGGCAGCACCGGAACCATCCAGTGCACCAGCTGCAGATATTGCACGGAAGTCTGTCCGAAGAACATCAACATCCCTGAGTATTTCGGTCTCTATAACATGCACGCTGTGACCGGCAACAAGTCAAACATGTACTACGAGCGTTTTTCCATGAACCACGGTAAGGCATCGGAGTGCATTAAGTGCGGCCTTTGTGAAAAGAACTGTCCTCAGCATATAGAAATCAGGAAGAAGCTCGAGGACTTCGCAGCATTATACGAACAAGAATGAGTCAAACTGAAACGTCCCCGGTGTCTCAAAATGAGACAAACTGAAACGTCCCCGGTGACTCATTTTAGTGTTTTGAATACCGTCCATATATGGTAAGATGAGTTATACGTGTTTGTGTTTTTATGCATCACGGAGAAGGCAATCAATCAAATCATATTTATGGAGGTATTTATGGCAATGAACAAAGTAGTTGTTGCAGGCGGCGGTGTGTTGGGGACACAGATCGGACTTATGTGCGCATATACCGGTCATGACGTTACGTTTTGGCTTAGAAGCGAGTCTTCAATCGGAAGAACAACTCCGAAGATCGAGCTCTACAAAAAAGCTATGCTTGACGATCTGTCTGCAGCAAAAAACCTGATTGGCAATCCGCTCGGTAAGCTCCTTTATCCCAAGGGACTTATCACAAGCTGGGACGGAATCACTGCTGAGGCTATTGATGAGCTTATAGCCAAGGGCGAGAAGAACATGACTGACAATATACATATCGAGCTTGATATGGCTAAGGCTGTTTCAGGAGCAGATATTGTTATCGAATCCATGGCAGAGGATCCGGACGCCAAGATTGATGTATACGAGCAGATGAAGGACCTTCTTGATCCTGACACCATTCTGGTAACCAATTCATCGACTCTTCTTCCAAGCATGTTTGCACAGTACACAGGAAGGCCTGAGAAGTATCTTTCACTGCACTTTGCCAACACCATCTGGAAGAACAACACAGCAGAGATCATGGGACATCCCGGAACAGATCCTGAAATTTACAACAAAGTCGTTGAGTTTGCAAAAGAGATCAACATGATTTCACTTGAGCTCAAGAAAGAGCAGCCCGGTTACATCCTTAACTCCATGCTGGTTCCATTCCTTTCGGCAGCTCAGGCTCTTTGGGCAAAAGAGGTAGCGGATCCCGAGACTATCGACCTTACATGGCGCCTTGCAACCGGCGCACCCAAGGGACCTTTTGAGATCCTCGACATCGTAGGCCTTGAGACAGCTTACAACATCAACCAGATGAAGCCCGAGGCACAGGATCCCGATTCAACAATCCACAAGATCGGCCTTCTTCTTAAGGAGAAGATCGATAAGGGCGAGACAGGAATCAACGCCGGAAAAGGCTTCTATGATTACAAGAAATAATAAATAATAATGCAAAAAAGCTGCTGGCTCCCGAACATGGGGGTCAACAGCTTTTCATTTTTAGGCTATAATTGATACATTGATATAAAAAAGAGGAGAAGACCGGCCATGGATTACTTACACATCGTTCAGTACTACGAGACCGACAAAATGGGGATAACTCACCACTCCAATTACATAAGGTGGATGGAGGAGGCAAGAGTTGACTTTCTGTCGCAGATAGGCTGGGAGTTTGCAAAGCTTGAGGCCATGGGGATTGTATCCCCGGTTCTGACAGTGAGCTGCGACTACAAGCTCCCCACCGGGTTTTCCGATAAGGTTACCATCAAGGTTACCGTTAAGGAATTTAAGGGCGTCAAGCTCTTCCTTAATTATGAGATGAAGAACGAGGAAGGCAAGATTGTCTGCACCGGAACAACGTCCCATGCGTTCCTGAACACCGAAGGAAAGCCGATCAGGATGAAGCAGGAGTTCCCTGAATTATTTGAAACACTATGCAGTCTCGTAGAGGAGGCATAAAGGAGAATTAATTATGAAAAGACCTATCGTATTATTAGCAATCACAACAGCAGTACTCATGGTAGGGTGCGGAAGCACTAAGCCTACAGAACCAACTGAAACACCCGTCGCTGAGACCACAGAAGCTCCTGCAGCAGAAGCTACGCAAGCACAACCGGAGGCAGCACCTGCTCCCACAACTCTCGGCGTCCCTGAGGTAAAAGACGGAGTTTCCCGTGCCGGCGAAGACTGCGCGGAAGTATACTTTGAGTGGGCTCCGATAGAAGGCGCTGACGGCTACGAAGTATCCGTTGCCAACAAATACTTTGCGGAAAAAGACTACCGCGAACCCGAAACCGTAGAGACCACTGAAGCAAATTACGTTGACGGCGCGCAGGACTACTTTGATTTCCAGATCAAGGTCAGAGCATTCGCAGGCGAGGGTAGCGATAGAACCTACGGAGAGTGGAGCTCTTTTGCCGAAGGAAGTGTTTATGAGAAAAAGACTATAACAGCCGGCGGACCACTTGGCGAGCTGTCCATAACCGTCCCTGAGTCCTGGACCTGTGAAGTTTCAAGTGTCGGCGATGACAAGCTCGTTGCTGACGCCTACGGATTCATCCTTGCGCCTGACTCTGCAGATGAGGGACACATAGAGGTCTTTTGCTCAGAGAACTTCGGTGTCTGCGGAACAGGACTTAAGAGCGAGGAGATAGAACTTGCAGGGCTCAAGGCGCACGTTGGAACCTATGACGAGCACGAGCACTGGGATTTCATAATAATCGGCGAGGACCAGCCACAGATGATCGCTCAGACCGTTGGCTGCGATTCATGGTTTGGAAGCCAGTTTGAGGAGGCACAGGCTGTCCTTGACACACTTAAACTTGACACAAGCAAGACGGAAGGATGAGGTATGAGAACACTTTTTATCGGAAACAGTCACACCTATTACAACGACATGCCCAAGATGTTCAAGGACATCTGCGCTGAGAACGGGATCGACATGCAGGTGACCATGCTGACCAAAGGCGGAATGGGCTTTGATTATCACGCAGAGAACGAGCAGACCAGGTTCAACATTTTGTTTGGCGACTACGACTTTATCATTCTGCAGCACGTTGCGCACCCCATGGGTGAGTACGAGGTCATGGAAGCAGCTGCCGACAAGCTCATGGGCTGGATCAGGCAGACTAAGGCCGTTCCCTGCTACTACATGACCTGGGCCGAGGAATACAACGAAGGCTATCAGACCGAGATGAGCGCAAGGTACAGGAAACTTGGCGAAAGACATAACTGCCTTGTGGCACCTGTCGGCGAGAAATGGTGGGAAGAGGTCCACAAACATCCGGAGGTCGATCTGTTTTTTACCGACAGAAGACACGCTTCCCCGGCGGGTTCTGAGCTGATCGCCCAGACCATTTTTGATACGTTAAAAGACAAAATGAAATAATTTTCGAAATTCATGTAACCAACTACTATCAAACATCGCTATATAAAGTGAAGGCCTTAAAAGAAAGAGAGGATCATCTTAATGGATGACTCAGCAATTGTAGATCTTTACTTAATAAGAGATGAGACGGCTATATCACAGACATCGCAAAAATACGGAAACGGACTTCGCAGCATCGCGGGGAACGTCCTTGCGGATGCAGAGACAGCCAAGGAGTGCGAGAACGACGCATACCTTAAGACCTGGAACCTGATTCCGCCAAACGAGCCCAGAAGCTACCTTTTTGCATTTGTCGGCAAGATCGTAAGGCACCTGGCAATCGACAGGCTTCGCCACGAGAGCAGGCAAAAGAGATCTGCCCAGTACTGCGAGCTATCGGACGAGATGCTTGAGTGTATCCCTGGAAGCGCGGACGTTGCAGGTGAGTTTGATGCAAAAGAGCTCTCGGAGTGCATTAACGCATTCCTTGATTCATGCACAGAGGAGCAGCGAAACATCTTCGTCAGAAGGTACTGGTACTTCGATTCCGTAACTGAGATATGTCAAAGGTATTCCCTCCCCCAGAGCAAGGTCAAGACCACGCTCTTTCGGATGAGAGAAAAGCTGAAAGTCCATCTCACAGACGGAGGATTCACTTTATGAACGAACATGATTTATTGGATGCAATAGGCGATATCGATCCAAAGCACATCGAAAGCGCAGGAGGCGCAGGAGGCGAGGGAAAGGCCAAAGCTGCAAAGCGCAGTAACGTGGCGCGGCTTAGAAGCATTTATCTGGCGGCGGCAGGTCTTTTGCTACTGGTGGTAGCCGGCGTGGTATTCAGGAACATCAGGCAGGTTCCGGCAACTGAAGAGGCACTTCCTGAGACAGATGCTGTTACTACACTTCAGGCACCGGCCACCGAGACAGAAGGCGTGACAACCATGGGAGCAATCACTGAGCAGGCAGAAGAGACAGAAGAAGCAGTGGCGGAATCTGCAGTAGAGTCGGCGATTTCCGAGGATAGCCTTGATATGGACTTTAACAGCGCACTTATAAACTTCATAGAAAGCTCAGGTTTTGAGAATCAGAACTACATGGTATCTCCAACCTCCTTCAGAGCTGCTCTGGCACTGGCTGTATCCGGTGCGGATAACGAGACAAAAGACCAGCTCCTTGAGGCTATGGGATTTGATAGCATGGAAGAGCTGACGACCTGGTACGAGGGCGTTTCCGCATCCGTCGATTCTTACAACGAGTGGCTTGAGTTTGCCAAGAAAGATTTCGAGGAATACAAGGAATATTACGGCGATGATGCCAAGGCACCGGAAGGAAGCTTTGACCTGCAGAACTCAATCTGGCGCAACACCAAGGCCAGTGGCAAGCTCTCCAAGAAGTACATCAAGCTGGTAAAAGAGAACTTCGGCGCAACAGCAGAGAACGTAGCACCCGACAAGATCACGGACAAGGTCAATTCATGGATCAACAAAAACACTAACGGCCTTATTCCAACCATCAGTAATGACCTTTCCTACGCGGACCTGATCCTTGTCAACACGCTCTACTTACGTGCCGGCTGGGTTAGCTCTTTTGAAGAATTTGCTACAAAAGAAGGCGACTTTACCACAATCTCAGGTGATGTTGTCAAAAAAGATTTCATGCACCAGCAAAGCCGCTTCATGTATTACGAGGATGAGAACGGCAAGTTCGTGGTTCTTCCTATGAATGGCGGAATCAACGCAGTCTTTATCCTTGGTGACGTGGAAGATGTTGTAGGCAAAATGGCAAGTGCAACGGCCGAGGAAGTTGCAGTTGCGCTTCCTAAATTCGAGGCAGAGACTGAGTTTAGTAACAACGAGCTGGTTGACTTCTGCAAGCAGCGCGGAGCGGCAGATGCCTTCACTACAAACGCAGACTTCTCGCTGATGAGCGACGACATGTCAGTATTTATCTCCGACATCATTCAGAAGACCAAGATCAAAGTCGACGAAGAGGGTATCGAAGCTGCAGCAGCAACAGCCATCATGATGACTGAAGGGGCGTTCTTAGAGCAGCCCGAGGTAAAAGAGTTTACCGCTGATGAGCCGTTTAAGTTCATGATATTGACAGCTTCTGAGGAGCCGGAACTGCTTTTCTACGGACAGATTGTTGAGTAATTAAGAAGAGGAAACAATGGAAGAAATATTTGATATAACCGATGATAACGGAATCCCCACAGGTGGGACGGTGACCAGGTCAAAGGCCCATGAAGAGGGGATTCCGCATAGAACTGCACATATTTGGATTGTGAGAAAGGAAGGGGATTCTTTTCAGGTTTTGCTTCAAAAAAGGAGCGCCGGGAAAGAGTCCTTTCCCGGTATGTACGACACTTCGTCCGCCGGCCATATCCAGGCCGGGGATGAACCCTTAGAGTCGGCCCGTCGCGAGCTCTTTGAGGAGCTTGGTATAAAGGCTGAGGATGGTGATCTGAAATTTGCGGGAAGATTCCATATAAAATATGCCATGCCATTTCACGGGAAGATTTTTAATGACAATGAAGTGGCATTTGTTTATGTCTACGAAAAGCCCGTGGATGCAGGAAACCTCGTGCTTCAGGAAGAAGAGGTGGAAGAGGTAAAGTGGTTTGACATTGATGAGGTGATTTCAGGGTGCGAGCATCGCGACGGTACTTTCTGCGTGCCGACGGAGGGGCTCGATATCGTGCTGGAATATCTTGGGCTTAAGAGAGAGTTTAAGGTTGACAGGCAGAGGGTCAAGGAGCAGTTTGCTTCTTACACAAGAAACTACGATCCGACAGATCCCAAGATTGCGCTGAAGATTGCGCACACTTACAGGGTTGCGGACAACTGCGAGCAGATCGCAAGGTCAATTGGACTTTCCGATGAGGATGTGGAGTTTGCCTGGCTTTCGGGGATGCTTCATGATATCGGAAGATTCGAACAGGTGAAGAGATACAACACCTTTATCGATTCTCAGTCCGTTGATCACGCTGAGTTCGGCGCAGATCTTCTTTTTGGGGATGATAAGTTGATTTTGGAATATGTTGATGACAGAACAAGGGATACTCAGCTCGAGACCGTAATAAGACAGCACAACAAGTACAGGATTGATGAGAAAGTTTCGGGAAAGACCCTTGTCTTTTGCAATATACTCCGTGACGCGGATAAGGTCGATATCCTTCGGGTAAACGTAGAGACCCCGATGGAGGAAATCTACAACGTCACTGAGGACGAGCTTCTGACCTCCGGGGTCTCTGATATTGTCATGGAACATGTGAGAGAACATCACGCAGTTCCAAGAGATATTATGGTTTCTCCTGCGGAGCACCTTATCGGACACATCGCCCTTACCTTTGAACTGGTCTACCCAAAGAGCAGGGCGCTTGCCAAAGAGCAGGGCTACCTTAACAAAATGTTCGACTTCCCCACCAGGAACGATAGCACCAAAGCCGCCCTCATCGAAACCCGCCACGAACTCGAAAGCCTAGGCATATGAGTCACCGGGGACGTTTCACATTGTCTCATTTTGAGTCAATGGGGACGGTTCTCTTTGACTCCCTTTGGATGGCGTTAATACTTGAAGGAGAATTCGTAGGTCTCGTTGGTATCAACGACTGCGCCGTCAGATACTGATGCGTAGAAGGATGCGCCAAGTGCGAAGCAGTCGATTCTTCCTTCTACTGATCCGTCATCGCTTACAAAAGAGATGTACTCTGACTCGGGGGCGTCCTCTGTTGATCCATATCCGATAAGCTCTTTTGAATTATCAAGGTGGATCTTGATAGCGTAGGAGCCGCCTTCCATGCCTTCTGTGATGAGAAGATAGCTATCACCTGCGTAGTCGCCGTAGTATCCGCAAGGTGAGTTGTCGGGGAATGAGAAAGCCACATCGCCCGTTACATCCGCAAGAGTGCTGGCAAGGTCGTAGGCTTCTCTCTTAAAGCGCATGGCTTCGTTGTAGGAATACATTGTAGGATAGATGCTTCCGCCTTCGTATACGTAGGTCATTTTCTCCGCCATGGAAGGCACATATTTAAGCCAATTTTCATATTCTGAATAGATGTTGTTATAGAAATCGCTGTCTTTTTCTTTGAGTCTGTCGAGAAGACTTGTAACTTCATCTTCCCATACCAGTGTTTCCCACTGGCAAAGGCAGTTCATCTCTGCCTGATTTGATGCGTTCGCAGTCATATCCGCATATTTGTCATATAGTTTGTTTACAGCCACAAGCTCGTCTGTAAGTGAATCTGACGCAAGAGCTGCAATCTCAGATTTGATCTGCTCCGTGTAGTCGTCGGTTTCTGCTGAAGTCTGGTTTGCGCCATCGGCGTTTGCGTCTACGTTTCCTGCTGCGTTTGCGTCTGCGCTTCCGGCTGCGTCTGTATTGGCGTTCTGGCCTGCTGCGTCGCCTGCTTCCTGATTTGATCCATCGCTCTGATCAATCTTCTCAAAAACGCTACTGCTTTCATCCGGAGCAGAAGCATCTTTTCCGCATCCGCTCATAACAAGAGTCATGGCGATAAGTGCTAGAATCAGTTTCCTTTTCATAATATTTCCCTCCTCGCATAAAGCTCTTTTACAAAAAACATACTAAAAAGGGTAGCACGTATAATGATTAAGTGCAAATTTTGGGAGTCAATGGGGACGGTTCTCTTTGACTCCTTTTTGATCCCTGGGGACGGAGTCAAGGGCTCATTTTTTGGTCCCCGGGGACGGGGGTTAGGGACCATTTTCGGAAGAGTGTGCCGATTTTGCATCACAAGGCCCCGATTTTTGGGGCGTTGGTTGGAAACGTAATTTCGACCACCCCACAACTTCCTCCTATACAAAAAATAGTTGGAATTTGCAAAAAAGATTTTTCTGCTTCCATAAACAATTACATCACATGGCATCCGTAGGCCAAGTGTTGTGATGTAGGATGAGCGTTAGGAATCAAATTATTTAGATCCATGGCTTGGAAAAGAGCTTGTAATTTCCAACTAATTTTTATATAGAGAATTCTTGTGATGCATTTCAAAAAACGATTCAAACCATGAAACCAATATTTCTTTTTTGTGATGTAGTTTGGCCGGCATTTACTATAAAGGGACCACTGGATTAGTCCCTAAGGACCGAAAACAAGTCAAAAGAACCGTCCCCCTGACTCATGTAGAGGGAGTCAAAGAGAACCGTCCCCATTGACTCCCCCAAAAAATGAGTCAAACTGAAACGTCCCCGGTGACTCATTTGCTTAAATGGGGGAAATGAGATTAAATGGAAGTAACTGAGATGACTTGAACTTTGTAAACAAAGAGGAATTGTTATGAAACATAAAAAGTTGAAATATATCATAAGCGCTCTGTTACTCACAACAATAATAGGTTGTGGAAGTAATTCACCTACTCCTAAAGAGGCAGCCGACAAGAATATATCTGCGGAAACAGAAGCAGAATCAGAGCCCGGCAAGGATGAACCTAATGCCAATACCAATACAGAGGCTGAACCCGACGATACCCCGGACTCCAACGCAGCAGCTGTCTCCAATCCCATCTCCGACGAAGACTTCTACGCAGAGATCCTGGACCAGAACTACTATGTCCTACTGAACCAGAAGACCTACGACAATTTCTACCTGCCGTATTCCATGCTGACTTACGCCTATTCTGTGGACGGCTACGACAAGGAAAAAGCCCTTGGTTACTCAGGTTATGGGTTTGATGACCTGGACGGCGACGGGAAGAACGAGCTGATCATCGGCAACATCTCCGACGACCCCAAGCTCGACAAGATGATCTACACAATATACACCAGGCATAACAATGTGCCCTATAACGTGATCACCGCCACCGATTACACCAATTACTACCTGTGCTCTGGCAAGTTCATCGGCTATGAGCAGCACGGCTCCAAGTGGTACAACGAGGCAGGGCTCTATGAACTCACATCCAAAGACCCCGGAACGACCCTGATTACCGGCGTTAAGTCTGACAGGGCAGACGATGACAGCATGACCTGGCAGAAAACCGATGTCTCAGGAAAAGAATTCACCATCACCGATGATGAGGCACAGAAGGCCATGGAAGAGTACAGAGGCCGGAGAATCGCTCCGACGCTGACTGCTTTTTCAAATTATAAGCCCCAAAACCCTGAAGATTACTACGATCACATTGCATCTTCCACCTTCGGAAAGGGCTACGATTCCTGGAACGAGGGCTACCTGGCCTACCTGGAGGAGAAGATGCCCGAAGATATGATGGATATGTCTTTTGCCCTTATATATGTCGATGACGACGATGTGCCCGAACTCGTGATTGATTCAGGGTTTGAGGCCGGCGGCTGTCAGATCCTGTCCTTCTATGACGGAACCGTAAGAGAACTGCAGACCGCAAGGCTCTACTTTACCTATATTGAAAAGACTGGGCTCCTCAATAACTCTGAAGGCCACATGGGCTACTACTACGACTATGTCTACAAGCTTGATAAGGGGCTTTGGAAGCTGGTACTTGGTGGCGATTACTATGAGCTTGATGAAAACGCCACCGAAGAGGACCAGATGTACAACGAAGAGACAGGCAGATTCAGGACTCTTCACTATTCCATTGACGGCGAGGAGACTGACGAGGAGACCTACATGGCACGGCTAAGGGAAGTTTATGATCTTGATAAGGCAAAAGACCCTTCGAGCTACCTCCGCATTGATGACCTGAAATCCTATCTTTCCACCGGCAAGTACGTCTCCGATGGCCACAGGTACGAGCTTGTAATCGAGGACTGCACCTGGGAAGAGGCAGCCAAAAAGTGCGAGGAAAAAGGCGGCTATCTCGCCTGCCTTACTACCGATGAGGAATTTGAGATAATTGATGATCTTATCAGATCAGAAGATAAGCTGAACAATGTCTTTTACATAGGGGCAAACCGTATAGACAGCTTCTCATGGCATTGGACGGATCCAAGTCTTACCCAAAACGAGTGCGTTGGCAACGGCTATTGGAAACACTGGCTTGACGGAATGCCGAGCTATTCGGACAAGCTCCCGGACGGCACTGAGATTGACGAGGAATATGTGGAATATTTCTACAGGAAGTCCGAGGACAAGTTCTACATGAACGACATTCCAAACGACGTGATCGGCTACTATCCCAGCTACAAAGGCCGTATGGGCTACATCTGCGAGTACAACTAAACTCAAGTCTGACTTGAATTAATTATTGAAACTTAAACCCCTGCTCTATAGAATATAAGTGGAATCTGAAATACCATAAAGGCATCAAAGAAAACGGAGGATGCAAATGAGTATCGGTTCAAATATCAAGGCGTTTAGAGAGGAAAGAAAGCTTACGCAGGAACAGGTTGCGGAGGCTCTGGGAATTTCTTTTCAGGCAGTTTCTTCATGGGAAAGAGATGAGTACAATCCGGACACGGACAAGCTGATAAGGCTCGCAGAGGTGCTTGGCGTGTCGGTTTCGGCCCTGGTGGAGGAGAAGCAGAAATTCTTCAAGACCAAGGAAACCATTTATGACTGGGAGCACATGAAGACCTACGTCAAGAGCACCGCCAGAAATCTGAGGCTTCCCAACACGCTAAAGGCTGTGGACTTCGCAGTCAAGGCCCATGAGGGGCAGAACAGAAAGCGCTCAACGACGCCTTACATCTATCATCCGCTGAACCTGGCCTGCCACGCGCTGTCCATGGATATTCATGAAGATGAGATTATTGCTGCATGTCTTTTGCATGATGTTGTGGAAGACTGCAAGATCGGCGTGAATGACCTCCCGGTAAACGATGAAACCCGCGAGCTTGTAAGGCTCCTTACCTGTGAAAAGACAAATGACGAGAACCGCCACGAGATCATCAGCAGATACTATAAAGAGATCATGACAAACCCCAAGGCGGCTCTCATAAAGTGCATGGACAGGTGCAACAACCTGACAACCATGTCCTGGGGACTCTCCCGCGAGAGGATCTACAGGATGATAAAAGAGACTGATGAGTTTTACCCGGGGCTTCTGCAGGTGATAAAGGATACCACCGAGTACAACAACGCAGCATGGCTCCTGAAGTACCAGATCGAGAGCATGCTGGATATATATAAGAGACTTTTGTGAAAAATCACTCATGTTTCAATCTTAAGAAAATCTTAAAGATTTCCTTTTGTTTTTGTGCTATCATCTTCTTTGGATTTGGGATATCAGGCATTGATCATCAATGCCAATCCCACATCAATTCTGAATTCTTAGGCATTTCGCCAGAAATTCATGTTGCAGGGCACAGACCCTAATTTTATAATAAAGGAGATGAAATATTGCTAGAAACAGAAAAGGAAACTATTAACAACAAACACAAGGACAGACTCTTCAACTACATTTTTGGCAGGGAAGAGAACAGAAAGTGGACACTTCAGCTATACAATGCTGTGAACGGATCCCATTATGAGGATGCTTCTGCTATAGAGTTTAATACTCTTGAAGATGTGCTATATATAGGAATGAGAAATGATACATCATTTCTTGTTTCGGATGTTATGAGCGTTTATGAGCATCAGAGCAGTTATAATCCCAATATGCCACTTAGGATGATGCAATACGTTGGAAACTTGTACTCGAAATATTTGGCACGAAACAAGCTTAATAAGTATGGATCATCTTTAATCAAATTACCAACTCCTAAATTGGTTGTGTTCTATAATGGAAGAACCGACGTTGATGATGAAGTCATTCTTAAATTAACTGATTCTTTTGATGAGAATAGTCGTGCATTATCTGACATTGAAGTAAAGGTCAGAATGCTCAATATCAACTATGGGCGTAATGCAGACCTGCTTAGAGCATGTAAGCCATTGGAAGAATATTCATGGTTTATAAACAGGATTAATGAGATTCTGTTTGATCAGGATCCAAAGGATATTGTTATTGCAACTAAAACAGCAATTGATGAGATACCAATGGACTTTGAAATCAGATCTTTCCTGATTTCGCATAAAGCGGAGGTAACAGGCATGCTGGACACTGAATATAATGAGGCGGAGATAAAAGAATTATTCGTTGAGGAAGGACTCCAAAAAGGCATTATTGGATGCGTAGAACTGCTTCGCTCGTTAGGATTGGATGATGTAGTTATAGCTGAAAAAATAATCCAACAATACTCTCTTACTAAGGAAGAAGCAGCAAAATACTTGAATTAGTTAATCTCAAAGGGGAGATAGCAATAGGCTATTTCCCTATTGTTAAATATGGAGTCAAAGAAGGAACATTGATTATGAATTCAATTTTGATAAAAGATACAACCAGAGAAGAAAGAGAGCGCATCGTTGCTGAGTCCATCGGAAACATCAGCGGATCCTGCGACGGATGCATGTCCGGGCTTGCGGATATGTACCAGGACTACATTGACGGCAAGAAAGAGATTCGCGAGATCAACATGGAGTTCAGGGCGCACTACGAATCCGGCGTTGACGGCCCCGAGAAGGCAGATTGCGGTTATAAATTATGAGGAGCCGGAAGCAGTGGAAAGCCGGCACAAAGAGCCTTATTCTGGAAAAGACAGGTGGACTCTGCGCACGCTGTGGCAAGCAGGTAGCTCCCGAGAAAGTGACAATCGATCACTTCGTCCCGAAGTACCATGGCGGAGGCGATGACGACAGAAACCTCCTTCCTTTGTGCAAGAACTGCAACAAACAAAAGGGCTCCAGAGTGGTGACGACAGAGGAGTACTACCCATACTTAAAAGACACTTACCGCCTTAAGGCCGATGAATACAAGGCGGAATGGGAACGGAAGCTGGAACACGAGAGCAATTAACATGGATAAGAAAATCGTAAACGTCGTCGCAGCCGTGATCTGTGACGATTACCATAAAAAGACCAAAATATTCGCAACGCAGCGCGGATACGGAGAATACAAGGACGGCTGGGAATTTCCCGGAGGCAAGATCGAGGAGGGCGAGACCCCGGAGGCTGCCCTGAAAAGGGAGATAAGAGAGGAGCTGGGGGCCGAGATCGAAGTCCACGACCTCATAGATGTCATAGATTATGACTACGAGACCTTTCACCTTCACATGAACTGCTACTGGGCGACCCTCGCAGGAGGTGAGCTTAAGCTCCTTGAGCACGAGGCGGCCAAATGGCTTGGCAGCGCAGATCTTGAAAGCGTCGACTGGCTGCCGGCTGACCTATCGCTCTTACCAAAGCTATCCGCCGCCATGCAGACGAGCTGACGCGACTTGGCAAAAGAGCTGACACAACAATATAAACAGGAGAAGAATCATGGAATTAGTAGTTGGGAGACCAAAGAGCCCCGAGGGAAGGCTCGATAGAGAGATCAGGGTTTACGACTTGCTTGATAAGCTCGGGATCGAGTACGAGAGAGTCGATCACGAAGCAGCAATGACAATGGAGGCCTGCGAAGCCATAGATGTGGCCCTTGGAACACTTATGTGCAAGAACCTCTTTTTGTGCAACAGGCAGAAGACCGCATTTTACCTGCTTCTGATGCCCGGGGACAAGAAGTTCAAGACAAAAGAGCTATCGAATCAGATAAACTCAGCCAGACTCTCTTTTGCGGAAGCAGAAGATATGCTGAAATACCTGGACATCGAGCCCGGAGCGGTAAGCGTCATGGGGCTTATGAATGACAAGGACCACGCAGTAAGACTCCTTGTGGATGAGGATGTCAAGGCCGCCGCATACATAGGGTGCCACCCCTGCGTAAACACATCGAGCCTTAAGATAAAGACCTCTGATATTTTTGATAAGTTTTTGCCTGCAACAGGGCATGTAGCTGAGATCGTTCATCTTGTTGGGGAGGACTAAAGTATGAGCATCGCTGATAAATTGGAGATCCTTTTAAGCAAAGCCAATGAAAACCCGGAGCTGAAGCAAAAGCTCCTTGACACCAGAAACGCCAAGGACCAGCTCTCTGAGTTCTGCAAGATCGCGCAGGAGAGCGGCGTTGACATCACGGTCATGGACATCGTCAATCAGGGCGAGGAGTTCTATGCCGAGATTAAGCGCAGCACCAACGGTGGCGGAGAGAACTCACCGGACCTTGAGTTCCAGAACGACGAATACTCGATCTTCATGATGAGACTTGGTGGCTGAACATGTGCGGACGGTACTTTTTTGGCGACAGAACTGCAGATGAAGTGGAAAAAGAGCTCGGACTTCGGCCCGGGTCTATCAGTCCGCGCCCGGGTGATGCGACTCCCGGGATGATTCTGCCCGGAATCGTAAGACGGCGAAATGGCGCACAAAACCATGACAACGAGCTTCAGGCCACAGACGTCCGAGACCTCTTCTGGGGCCTTACTTCCCGTGACAACAAGCTCATCATCAACGCCAGGTCCGAATCCGTCTTAGACAAGCCCATGTTCTCGGATAGTTTCTCAAACAGAAGATGCCTTCTCCCGGCAGCAGGTTTCTACGAATGGGACAAGGCCAAGACTAAATTCATCTTCAAAAGACCTGACGGAAAGCCCATGTATCTGGCAGGTTTCTATGATCTTAATGAAGGAAAAGACTCTTTTGTCATATTAACGACGTCCCCTAACAGCTCCATGGAGCCTGTCCACGACAGGATGCCCGTTATGATCGAAGCCGCAAACGCGCAGGACTACCTTCAGGATACGTCTGCAGCCATGGACCTTCTAAAAGAGCCGATGCCTTTGCTTGATCGCAGTACAGACTACGAGCAGCTGAGTCTTTTCTGATCTCTGATTCACCAATCCATTGCTAAAAGGGCTAAAATTGCTGTTTTGACATTGAAAAAACAAATCGCTGTACATACAATCATGTGGTAGTGTTAGCAAGTGCTAACTAAAAGCTATATGCCTTTGGCAGGAGGAGAATTGTATGTGTTTGAGTGAACTTAGACAAAACAGCGACGCAGTAGTAAAAAGCCTGAACGGTGATCAGCGCTTTATCAGCAGGATCACCTCCATAGGACTCACCCCAGGATGCAGCGTGAGAGTCCTTCGAAACGACAAGAACAGACCTATGCTGGTATTTTCAAGAGATACCATGATCGCCCTCAACAGGAAAGAGTGCATGGGAATCGAAGTATCGGAGGTGACAGCATGAGTCAGTCGGCTACTATTGCTCTTTTAGGTCAGCCCAATTCGGGCAAATCAACCCTTTTTAATGCCTTGACAGGCCTTCGCCAGCACGTGGGAAACTGGCCCGGCAAAACAGTAGAAAAGAAGGAAGGCTTCTTTACATATAAAGGAATGGAGTGCGCGGTAGCGGACCTTCCGGGCTCCTATTCACTGACGGCCAATTCCGACGAGGAAGTCATCACCAGAGATTTCATCGCCTCCGGAAGGGCAGATGTAGTCTGCATTCTGGCGGACAGCTCACAGCTTGAGAGAAGTCTTTTCATGGCTGCGGACTATGCGGGAATCACGGTTCCGAGCTTCCTTGTTCTTAACATGGCCGACGTTGCTAGGGACCAGGGAAAAGAGATCGATGCGAAAGCCATAGAGAAAAAGCTTGGCATACCGGTGCTTCTTTTCTCCGCAACAGATGCCAAAAACTACGAGCCCTACTACGAGATCATGGAGCGCGCTGTCAGGGAAAAGACTGTCCTTGGCACCGACAGGATCGAAGAGGAATACAGAAAAATTGAAGGCTACGAGGAACTCAAAGCCCTTATTCCACAGGACCTTGTTCACGGCTTCTCATCAACCTGGATGGCCATCAAGGCTCTGGAAAATGACAAGCTGGTCATGAAACAGCTAAAAGAGAAGCTCCCTGCAGATACAATGAAAAAGATAGAGAGCATCTGCAGCAGATCACAGGGCGCCATTGCAACAGGAAGCGCCAAGTTCAGATGGATCGACGAGGTACTTGAAGGCTCGGTTAAATCCAAAGAAAGCCAGCTCAAAGTATCAAAGCTGGACAAGATATTCCTAAGCAAAACCTGGGGCAAACCCGCGGTTGTTCTCACAGTCCTTCTTGGACTTATTGCATCATTTATTCCGGCACTGCCACTGATGTTTGTGGGTGAAGGAGTTGCGGCTTTAAAGGCACCTGTATCAGCCCTTCTCACATCAGTAGGATGCCCTGAAGTTATAATTGTCGCTATTTGTACAGTCATCATTCAGTCGTTTTCATATATCTTCAAGATGCTGGGCTTTGTGTTCGGCGTAACTCTTGTATTCGGACTTTTGGAAGAAGTCGGCGTCATGGCGCGTATTTCCTACGTCTTCGACAACACCATGGGTAAGCTCGGCCTTCAGGGAAAATCAGTTATGCCTTTCCTTGTAAGCTTTGGATGCACAATGGGCGGAGCAGCAGGCTCAAGAGTTATCGATAACTGGGGACAGAAGGTCCTTACTATTGCGCTTGCCTGGGCTGTTCCCTGCGGCGCTGCATGGTCGGTTGTGCCGATGCTCTCAGCAGTGTTCTTCGGACCCGGAGCCATCCTGGTTGTTGCAGCAATCCTGCTCACCATGATCCTACATATGTATATCACTTCACTGGTATTTGGCGGACGCCTGGTTAAAAAGACAGAGCGCTACGGAATGATCATGGAGCTTCCTCCATATCACAAACCCAAGTGGGGTGCGCTTCTTCGCTACGTATTCGGAAGATGTGTTGATACCTTTAAGAGAGTAAGCAGCGTAGTAATCCTTGTCTGCGGCGTATTCTGGCTCCTTAGCTATTCCTTCACCCCCGGAAGCGTTCCGATCCTTACAAGAGTCGGCCAGGCAATCGAGCCCGTTACCAGAGTCTTCGGACTTGGCTGGCAGATGTTTATTGCCTTTATTGCTTCTTCTGTCGGAAAAGAGGGTGCCATCGGCGTTATCAGTGCGCTCTTTACCGGAGAGAATCTCTCAGGCGCATTCAATGCAGCCATGAGCGGAGCACCTGCAGCTTCCAACCTCTCACAGATCCTTCTTGCAAACGTATCAAAGCCTGAGGCACTTGCATTCATATTTGCCATCACCTTCAACATGCCTTGTGTTGTGGCTTTGGCAGCAACCTATCAGGAGACAGCTTCTGCAAAGTGGACCCTGAGGATCGCACTTTACTACACAGCAACAGCTCTTTTACTGGCAATGATCGTGTACCACATTGGACTCATTATCTGGTAAATCAGGAAAGCAGGCACAGATGAAGGAACTTTTGGAACTCTTAAGTGACGGCAATGCCAGAACCGTAAGACTTCTTGCTATCGAACTTGGAACCTCTGTCGAGGATGTTAAAAGACAGATCGAATATCTTACCAATATCGGAGTAATAAAGAAAGTAGATATGTCCCTTGGGTGCGGCGGAAACTGCGGAAGCTGCAGCGATGGCTGTAGCGGAAGCTGTTCATCCTGCCTGCCTCAAGGCGGATTTAAAAACATGGGCGAGATGTATGAGGTTTGCAAAAGCTAAAATGACTGCTATAATCGTTAGTGACTGCTAACAAAATGTCACAAGATAAGTGCGGACAAAAATCCGTCGGAGGAATTTACATGTTATCAAATGTACTGGTTATAGTGATCTTAGCTGTGGTACTCTTCATAGCTTTGCGAGGCAGTATCAAGCACCTCAAAGGAGAGGGCGGATGCTGCGGAGGCGGCGATTCTGTCAAAAAAGAACCTGACAAAAAGCTTACAGGCCCCATAATAAAAACGACGATATTCAAGATAGACGGAATGCATTGCGAGAATTGTTCAAACAGAGTAAAGCGCACCATCAACAGATTAGACGGCGTTTCAGCCAAGGTGAATCTCAGGAAGAAAGAGGCAGTTGTACGCTTCGAGAAAGACATAGCTGATGACGTTATCACAAAAGAGATCGAGGACCTTGGTTATAAGGTGACTGAGTGTTATGGCAAAGTGTAAGAGCGTGGAGTTTACCATTCCATCCGCAGACGGCGGCCGGGATGGTAAGCTTAACTGGATGATGCTAAGCCCCTGTTTGTATGTGGGATATGTTGATATCTGGTCCAGATACCTTCCGCAGTGCGTCTTTGAGTCGCCCTCTCTAAAGAGCTTTGATGGCACACCTATCAAGATAAATTACTGCTTTCGCGGAAGATGCGAAATAATGCTAAATGCCGGCGCAACCACCTTTGTTGTGGGGGACGAGCTGGCAGTGGATTACGGGACTTCCTGCGAGGGAAGGCAGGCGTTCTTTTACCCGACTGCGGAGTACGAGGGCATTGAGCTCGTGATATTTCCGCCGGATACCTTGGAAGGCGAAGTGTATCCTTACCTGGGAAAAGAGCTTGTTCAGAGCCTTCCGGATAAATTCGCAGGCAGAAGTATTCCCTACATAAACGTGCCTAATGCGCGCATCAGAAGATGCATGGAGGATTTCAGGGACGATATCCTTTCCCGGGCAGATGAAAAGCTCATTGCGACGGATGTTTACAGGCTCATGCTCCTTCTTAAGGAGATGACCTTTGAGACAGACAAGAGAAGAACTTTCTGCACGCCATCCCAGGTGGAAATTGCAAAAAAGACTGTGGAGATCATCACCCGCGATCTTTCAAAAAGGCACTCGGCAGGAGACCTTGCAGCAGCCTTCGGCGTCAGCGAATCGTCGCTCAAAAACTACTGCAGAGCGGTCTTTGGCAAGGGCTACCACGACATGATAGCCGAGATCAGAATGAGAAAAGCCGCAGAGCTCATCATAAAAGGCGATGAAAGTCTGTGCGAAATTGCAGAGCACGTGGGCTATCAGAGTCAGTCCCGATTCTCCAAAGCCTTTCTTAAATATCACAAAGTTCTCCCCATGGAATACAAGAGAAGAAACTCTTTGGTATAATCAGTGTAAGGTTTGTGATAATAGATGAGTAAGGCGGGGACAAAATGAAGACAAAACTTACAGTCATAGTAGATAATATTTCAAGCGAAGGCGTCACCGGTGAGTGGGGCCTTTGTTTGCTTGTGGAATTTAATGGAAAAAAGATCCTGGTGGATGCCGGGGCGTCGAAACTCTTTCTGACAAACATGGAAAAGCTTGGGCTTGACGTTGCGGATGTCGACTACGGAGTACTGAGCCATGCTCATTACGACCATGCAAACGGAATCCCGGCGTTCTTTGAGCACAACAGTAAGGCGAAGTTTTATTTGAGGGATGGCACGGCAGCGAACTGCTACCACAAGATGAAGATTTTCAAGAAATATATTGGAATTCCAAGGAGTATGCTAAGAAAGTATCCTGACAGGATAGAGATGGTTTCAGGCGACTATAAGCTCATGGAAGGAGCATATCTTATCCCTCACAAAACCGCCGGCCTTTCCGAGATCGGAAAGCGCGAGCTTATGTACAGAAAGGAAAACCATCGCTGGATCCCAGATGATTTTTCGCACGAGCAGAGCCTTGTGCTTGATACCGACAAGGGGCTTGTTATCATCAACTCCTGTTCACACGGCGGAGCTGCCAATATTATAAATGAGGTAAAAGAGTCTTTTCCTGACAAGCACGTTTATGGGCTTATCGGAGGATTCCACCTGTTCAACAAATCAGGCGAAGAGATAAAAGATGTGGCCGGAAAGATAAAGGACACAGGGATAGATTATGTGTGCACCGGACACTGCACAAAAGGCCGAGCCTACGGCATCTTAAAGGAAGAGCTTGGCGATAAGATAGAGCAGATGAAGGTTGGATATCAGATGGAGTTCTAGTATTTGCCGGTCAGGGTGATCATGTCGACGTGCTTTAATATGCCGACATCCTCAAGAAGCCTGATCATTCGATAAACAGTGGCGGTACCGACGGTATTGTCTTTTGCAATTACCTTGTGGTAGATCTCTTTGCAGGATGCACCGTCGCTCCCGAGAATGATATCTATTATAAGTTTTCTTTGTTTTGTGATCCTAAAGCCCTTTTCTTTCAAAAGGGAAATGACGTATTCGTTACTCATGTCAGCCTTTCCTTAAGATGCGACGCATCTGTTTCTGGTAGTATTAACGATCATCTGTGATAAGTGTCTGCCTCCGGACAGGCACTTTTTATATACTTCAGTACACTTCTTATAACTGGAAAAGGTCTTTTCCGCCTTCTCCTTATCCCCGTAAACCTTCCAGTAGCCAACGCACTTGACGCCCTTCCGGGTATCCTCCATGAAGCCTCTTACATCAACAGGAGGATAACCCAGGAAAAGACCTATTTCGTGAGGGAAAGAGTTTTGATTGCTGATCTGGTTAATGAGATGGACAATGTCGCTTTCAACAGACTCGCAACTATATCCCTTTGCAAGGAGGATCTCACGGGCTTCTTTGCAGGAAAGATCAGCCTTTAGCTTATCCGGTCTGTAAAGATAAAGAAGGACATTTTTATCGGATATTTTAAGAGGAATTGCCCGAAGCCCCTTTCCTGCAAAGCACTGATTAAGTTCTCTGAGTTCTTCATTTATATCTGTAATAAGAGATCTGTCCACTGTGAAGATGTTTCCTGTTTTGATCCCCGCCAGTGTTGGTGAACAGTTCTCGACAATGATATTGTCAGGCATTTACATGACTCCCCGAAAAAGATATTTTCGTAACGTTAGCTATTGCTAACGAAATTATAGCGTATTATAATTCTGTTAGCAATAGGTAACTTTGTGTTATGAGGAGGAAAAATGAAAGAACAGTTTCTTGAGATCAAAGATTTAAAGAAGAGTTTCGGAACCGGAGAGGCCAGACAGGATGTCCTTCGGGGCATGAATTTCACTGTTAAAAAAGGTGAATTCTGCGTGCTTCTTGGGCCATCCGGATCCGGAAAATCAACACTTTTAAACATCATCGGCGGGATCGATACGCCGGATGAAGGGTTTGTGAGCATAGGCGGTGACAAGCTGGAAGAGATGAGTGAGAAGGAGCTTACGCTGTACAGAAGAAAGCACCTGGGATATGTTTTCCAGATGTACAACCTGATCCCGAACCTGAACGTCAAGGAGAACATCGAGGTTGGGGCATATCTCTCCGACAACCCCCTGGATGTGGAGGAGGTATTGACCACACTTGGACTTCAGAAGCACAAGTACAAGTATCCCAACCAGTTATCCGGCGGACAGCAGCAGAGAGTTTCAATCGGAAGAGCTGTCGTTAAGAATCCCGACATTTTAATGTGCGATGAACCAACAGGCGCACTGGATTACAAGACATCAAAAGAAATACTGGCCCTCATTGAGGAGTGCAACAACAAGTTTGGAAGTACCGTGATCATGGTGACCCACAATGAGGCAATCAAAAATATGGCGGATCATGTCATCAAGTTAAGGGATGGTGTGGTGCGCCATAATGATATCAATGAAAATAAGATCTCTGCGATGGATCTGGAGTGGTAGGAGGTAGACGTTATGAAAAATCCTCTTATCAGGAGAATCCCAAGAGAACTTAAAGGTGACTGGCACAAGTATTTGGTTATCATCGTTTTCATGGTGATCATGATCGGAGTTATCTCCGGAATGTATGTTGGTCACGATTCAATGCTTGCAGCAGTTTATGCGGGAAGAGATGAGCTTAACCTCGAGGACGGAAGCTTTGAACTGTCCAAGAAGGCGTCTCAGGCTCTGCTTGATGACATAAGCTCAGGTAAAAAAGCTGACGTAAGAAGCTACTATATCGACAAGGGCAACAAGGAAGCCGATAAGAAGGTGGCGGAGGCTGTTGAAGATGAGCTCAATGAGCAGGTGACTGAAAAGATTGAGGAAGCCGTCAGGGCTCAGTGCGCTGCATATGGTATTGCGGATGAAGAGATGATCAAGGGGCAGATCGATGCGGCCATGGAAAGCTCTTTTGACAAAGCGATTGAAGAAGCAAGGGAGTCGGAAGAGTACAAGAAAGCCGTAGATGAGGCGTACGACAAGGCCCACGAAGAGGTCGTGAAAAAGGTTGATGAGGAGTGGGACGAAGTCGCAGACAGGTACAACCTTAATGATGAGATCGATCCGGTTTCGGTTAAGATATATGAGCATTTCTATAGAGAGGAGTCCGAGGATAATAACGGCGATGGCGTTGAGGATGCCACTGTCAGGGTTTACAAGAGTGACTCTGAGATAGACAAAGCCTCTTTTAACGAAGGACGGGCACCTGAGGCGGATGGCGAAATTGCCATCGACAGGATGCATGCTGACAACGTAGGCGTGGCGCTTGGTGATACGATCAAAGTCGGCGGAAAAGAGTTCGAGGTGGTTGGACTTCTTTCGTATGTCAATTATCTGACGCTTCATGAGTCCAACACTGACCTGATGTTTGATGCCTTCGGGTTTGATGTTGCCATGGTGACACCAGAGGCGTTCAGTGGATTGCGGTCAAGAGAGCATTACAGCTATGCGTATAAGTATGATAAGGCGCCTGAATCGAAGGTGGAGCAGAAGGATTATTCAGAGAATTTCATGAAGGCTTTGATCACGCAGACGCTTGTCTATGACAACGAGATTGACGATTATCTTCCTGAGTATATGCGCCAGGCCAGCAACTTCGCAGTGACTGACATTGAAGGAGATTCAGTCGGCGCGAGCATTCTATGCTACATACTTATTGGAGTTATCGCATTCATATTTGCAATCATCATCAGTAACACTATAGAAAAAGAGGCTTCGGTCATCGGGACTCTCAGGGCTTCGGGCTACAGCAGATCAGAGCTTGTGGTGCACTACATGTCCATGCCGGTCATCGTCACACTGATCGGGGCTCTGATAGGAAACGTTCTGGGATACACGGCATTTAAGAATCTGGCGGTTTACCTGTATTTTAACAGCTACAGTCTTCCCAAGTGCCACGCGGTCTGGAGCAACACGGCGCTTATTAAGACCACGATAATTCCGCTGCTTTTGATGTTCTTCATAAATCTTTTTGTCATTGTGAAAAAGCTGCAGCTAAGTCCACTTAAATTCCTACGCCACGACCTGGTAAAGACAAGAAGGACCAAGGCTATGCGCCTTCCGAGATGGTCGTTCTTAAAAAGGTTCAGGCTCAGGATTCTTTTCCAAAATATACCAAACTATCTGGTGCTGATATTCGGAGTAATCTTTATTGAGCTCATGATGTGCTTTGCTTTCGGCCTTCCGGATTCCTTGAATCATTACGCGAAAGCAGCGCCGGACATGATGTTTGCTGAGTATCAGTACATGCTGATGGACAGTAAGAATGCTGATGGCGATGTGATCGAGACATCCGAGGAAACTGCTGAGCGTTTTAGCATGACAAATCTCATGTATCCCAAAAAGAGCAGTTCTTTCCGCGAAGGAATGGGCAGCGGCGGAGATGAGAGCGTTACGGTTTATGGAATCAGCGCGGACAGCGATTACATCACTTTGGGAAAAGACACTTCGAAGGATGCACTGTATATCTCCAGCGCCTTCTCTAAGAAATTCGGAATTAAGGCAGGGGATAAGATAACTCTTCACGAGGAGTATGAGAATAAATCCTATGAGTTCAGCGTTCTTGGAGTTGTAGACTACGACGGAGGAATTGCAGCTTTCCTTGATGCTAATAGCTTTAATACCGCATTTGAAAAAGACAGCGATGACTTCTCCGGGTATTTCTCAAGAAATGAGATCACTGACATAGATGATCAGGACATTGCAACGGTCATCACTTCCGAAGATATCGTGAAGGTCACAAATCAGCTGATGCACTCCATGGGCGGATTCATGGGAGTATTTAAATATGCTCTTATCGTACTGTCGGCGTCGCTGATATATCTTTTGGCCAAGATCATCATTGAGAGGAATGAACACTCTATCTCCATGGCAAAGATCCTGGGCTTTAAGAACGGAGAGATCGGATCACTCTATATTATTCCGACGGCGATTGTGGTGGTAGTGTTTGCAGTCGCTGCATTTGTGGTTGGATACTATCTGATGGTGTGGATATTCCACGCGTTCATGCTTCAGCTTGACGGGTACTTTGCATTCTATATGAGCCGCTCGTCCATGGTGCTGACGGTGGTCTATCTGCTGATAGGATATGCGTTTGTGTCGCTGGTTGATTTTGCGAGAATTAAGAGAATTCCACTGGATGTGGCGCTTAAGAACATAGAATAAAACTTAAACCTCTGTAAAGAGGGGGCAGCCGGGCTTTCTAAAAAAGGAAACCCGGCTGCTTTTATGATTTGTGCATATCTTTGATGATAGTTAGCTTGCTTATTGATTGATCAGGCGATTGCTCTTCCGAGAGCTGAGCAGTTCTCCAGATCTTCATCTGAAGGAGCGTTGTTGGCGATAACGCTGTCTGTCACAAGAGTTGCGTTGTCAGACTTGCATCTGTCTTCCCAGTCGCGCATCCACTGGCCATCTCCCCAGCCGTAAGAACCAAAGAGAACAACCTTTTTCCCTGAAAGAGAACCTTCGATTGATGTAAACATAGGATCGAATTCTGTCTCTTCAAGAACTTCTGCGCCCATAGCAGGGCATCCGAATGCGATTGCATCATATCCGGAAACCATGGATGAACTGAACTCTGATGCTGTGAACATATCTACTGAAGCTCCGCTGCTTACGGCGCCTGCCTTAACAGCTTCTGCCATTGACTGTGTGTTACCTGTACCGCTCCAATATACTATTGCTACTTTACTCATACTTTCCTCCTTAAGTACACGTTGTTGTGTAGTGATTATATGTTGTAGTGTTATGCTTGAGTTAGCATATGCTAACAATAACGTTTCCCCGGGCCCTAGTCAAGGCACTTCGTTGATAAAATATCTCAAAAGAATTTTTTGTGCTATAATCGAATGCGAATTTGGTAATATGTAGATTTGATTTTGGAAAGATATATTTTGGAAAGAATAAGAAATGTTTAAGAACAGTAGATTACAAGAGAATAGAACCAGCAGAGATATTCTGCTTAATATGGTCATTGCAGCTATCAGTTTGTTTGTTAATGGATTTGGAGTATACCTTACAATCCAGGCCAATATCGGCGCCGGCCCCTGGGACGTCCTCAATCTGGGACTTTCAAAGACTTTCGGAATCCTGTACGGAACAGCATCTGTGGCAGTTTCATATGCGATTCTTGGAATTGATATCGCGCTAAAAGAGCCCATTGGAATAGCGATGTTCATCGATGCCTTCGTGGTTGGTAAGGCAGTTGACCTCTTTAACAGGATCAACCTTGTACCTAAGTGCGACAGCCTTGCTACCGGAATTCCCGTGATGATCCTCGGACTTATCATCATGGCCTACACCCAGTACACCTACATGAGCGCCTCCCTCGGCTGCGGCCCAAGAGACACACTTCTCGTTGCCCTTGCAAAGCGCGCAGGCAAGATTCCAATCGGCGCTGTGAGCATAACACTTCTTAGCCTTGCAACCTTTATCGGCTGGCTCCTCGGAGGCCCTGTCGGCATCGGCACCCTTATCTGTGCCTTCGCCACCGGCCCCATCATGCAGGCAGCCTTCACTTCCGTTAAATTCGACGCCAAGAGCGTCCACCACCAGCACCTCTTCGATTCAGTAAAAGTCTTCTCCACCCACAAAGCCGCCTAACTTTTTGAGCCCCAGGGACGGAGTCAGTGGCTCATTTGTGAGCCCTAGGGACGGAGTCAAGGGCTCATTTTTGGTCCCCGGAGACGGAGTCGAGGGATCATTTTTTCGCCCGCAAGCCTTGCAATTGTAATTCAGATAAATAGCGGAGCCAAGAGCTGCCCGGGCGCATAAAGCCGCGCCCAGCGTACTGTCTCTTGACTCCGCTATTTGTCTGAATGTATCGGTCACTAAGGCGGGCGAGGAAAATGGGAGCCCCAAGTGGCAGGGATGCTTGGCAGCTACGGGATCATATATCATAAAATGAGCAGATTCATCGCTAGATGGCATCCTTGATAACAAATGTTTGTAATTTGGTGCATTGTAGTCATGTTCTGAAGAAAAAAGCAAATGCGCATGACCCGCTAATTTGGCGCAGTCATGTTTTTTGAGTTTTTTCAATTTGAAATGAAAATAGTTGCTGAAAAAGTCATGCTCTGAGCAGTTTCTGTTATTCACATGACCTGTAAATCATGCGTATTTGAAAAAGTTTCTATAACATGACTTTTCGATGCTTATTTTGTCATGCTCAGAAGAGAAATCTGTTATCCACATGACTTTGAGATTTTCATCAGTCATGTTATGAACAGATTTTGCTATTCACATGACTAAGCGCTCAAGGATTTTGAACAAAACTTTTTGTTTGCCATATTTTCTATATCCTACAATTAGTTTGCTTGAAATATATAGAAAATAAATTTGCATAAAAACTTTGGATGCCGCTATTTCTATAACTTAACCCTAGTTTTTGTCATATATATAGAATTAGTTTTCACCCCTAGTGTGGTTTTCCATACCCCGAGACAAGTTTTAAACCTATATATAGAAATATCAAGCACCAAACTTTTTGAACCTGTACATTTTCTATATCCTGAGCATGTTTTGTTTCGAATATATAGAAATCCCTCCAATCAAAAACTATTCAGCCTATAAAATCTCCTCGAAATCACAAGCGTCAGCCATAACAATCATCTGGAGAGATCAGCCCCATCTTGCCAGCCCGCCTTAGTGACCCATACGTTCAGATAAATACCGGAGTCAAGGGACAGTACGCTGGGCGCTGCATTTCAAGCGCCCGGGCAGCCCTTGGCTCCGGTATTTGTCTGAGCTATAATCCTGAGGCTGCGGGCTGAAAATGAGCCCCTGACTCCGTCCCTGGGGCTCAAAAATTTATGGTTTTTTAATTTTTGAGGTGCGTAAAGTGATGTAACATTTTATTTGATGTTATATACGAGGAGGACGGGTTATGAAAAAGAATGGACTTAAGATTTTTACGGTACTTCTGCTTTCCAGTGCGATTGCTGCAGCGCTTATGATGGGATGTGCGGATAAGACAGCGCAGAATGCGGCGACTGAGGAAGCTACAAATGAGAGTGCGCCTGCTACTGAGGCTACAACTCAAGCAGCGGAAGCTGCTACAGAGCAGGTGGCTGAAACAACTGCTGAGATTCCTGCGCCACCGTATTTTACAAAAGGTGTATATGTTAACTACGCAAAAGAGGCTGAGAATCCATCCAAGACTTACTTCTATGTGATCAATGACGAAACCTACGGACACACAGAGGATGGCGAGCATGATGGAATCGGACTTCCGTTTGATATCACACAGAAAGACGGCGCAGTTGAGTTCTCATTCGGTGGCGCTGACGAAGCTATAGATACACTGACAATTCACTCCGTAGAAAACGGCGTGATCACAGGAGCTTTTGATGACGGCCTTGAGCTTGTTTTCGAGCCGGTAGCGGATGCAGATCCTGAAACATTCAGTTCGGAGAACTTTGTAAACGGCCCTGAGAACAGCGTTTATCACGATGCAAACGGCTGGAGCGTCAAGTATGACGCAACAAAGTTTGAGATCAACCAGAGCGGACCTCAGGTGTTCATTGTTTACACAGGCGACAGCGCAGGATCAAACCTTATAACCGTCACATACACAGTGGACAACAAGGCTGAAGCTGCGATAAAAGAGCTTGGAAAGCCCTACGGCGATAAGGCAGAATATACAGAGTGGCCATTCCCGGGCGTTACTGATGTTACAGGCTACAACGTTTCTGTTCCTGTAGACAAAGAAGGATCAGGTTCATATATGACAGCCTTCGCCAGAGACTACATGGACGGAGCTCTCATATTTGAGACAGACGGCCACGATGGCAATGATGAAGAGATGAACACAGAGGTGCACGAAGCCCTCACAAGTGTCCTTAATTCACTGACATTTGACTAATCGGCAAGATGATTGCAAGGTGCCCGAGAAATCGGGCACCTTTTTTGTGCTAGAATATAAATAGGAGGCACATTCACCATGATATTTGCACAATACTTTGTTGAATTCATTTTCTACAGCTTTCTTGGTTGGGTATGGGAATCCATTTACTGCTCGGCCAACGAGAAAAAATGGGCGGACAGAGGATTCCTTTTTGGCCCGATCTGCCCGATCTACGGCTCCTGCGTAGTGGGAGTCTCAATCCTGTTTTCACTGATCAAGCCACTGTCTGATCCATCATTCCCGATATGGGGAATATTCATCATCTGCTACGTAGGCAGCGCAATCGCTGAGTACGGAACATCCTGGGTTCTGGAAAAGAGATTTCACGCCAGATGGTGGGATTACAGTAAGCTCCCGCTGAACATAAACGGAAGAATCTGCGTACCCGTAAGCATAGCCTTTGGCCTTGCGGGAGTAGCGGTAGTCAAGTTCCTGATCCCCGCTGTTGAAGGAGTTCACGCCGCCGTCAGCCCGATCATATACGAGGTTCTCGCAATCGTGATCGCCATGATCTTCGGCGCAGACTTCGCCCTGACGGAAGCCAGCCTTAACGCACTTCTAAAAGATGTAGAGAAAATGCACGAGGAGTTCAACTTAAAGGCCCAGGAGCGCTATGAGAAGGTCGCCTCAGCACCTAAAGTGATAGAGCAGAAGATCAAGGAAGAAAAAGAGCAGATTGAGGCTCGCCACGACCAGCTTGCCAGAGCCTATGCCGAAAAGCTCTCCTTAAACCAGAAGAGAATCCTCCTTGGAATTCAGAAATTCATGCCAAAGCCGGGAACGGAAGAGGAAAGCCTTGAGCACATTCCGCTGGTCCGTGCAACGGATGCCCTAAGAGATAGGGTCCGAGATCTCAGAAAGAAAAAGAATAATTGACATGCCTCTCAATATAGATTAGAATTCAACTGATTTGAGAGGTGAGCCATGTCTAACAAAAGTTTTGTTACGATTTTAGATATGATAAGAGGCAGCGTTGCAGCGGTTTTGGCAGCAATGCTGCTTTTTGGCGTTCTCTTTTCGCAAGTGTTTATCGCAGAGGAGTTCCACCACGACTGTGTCGGCGATGAGTGTCCTATTTGTCAGACCATCGCTCAGTGCGAGGCATTTCTTAACAGGATATCCACAGGTGCAGCTCTTTTTGTAGTTTCTGTATTTGCCGTAGTTACGGCTATTTCAGGTGCTTTGCTCTATGTAGGTCCCGCTACAAACGGAACACTGGTTAGCAGCAAAGTGCGTCTCAATAATTAAATCCGTACTTTTCTAAAAGACAAATCCCAAAATCTTAACAACTGAATAATACGGAGGAATACTATGAAAAAATATATTTCTGTTTTTGTGGCCGCCATTCTGATGGCAGCCTTAGTTTGTGGTTGCGCTCAGAGTGCGCCTGTAGGAGCCTCGGCGGCAGAAAACTCAGACAGCGCAGACAGCTCCAAGAGCCTTAGCATTGTCACAACAATTTTCCCTGAGTATGACTGGGTAAAAGAGATCCTGGGAGATAATCCAAACGGTGCAGAAGTCACAATGCTTCTGGACAACGGCGTAGATCTCCACAGCTTCCAGCCAACAGCCGCAGATATAGTAAAAATATCAACCTGCGACATGTTCGTATATGTCGGCGGAGAGTCAGATGAATGGGTAGAGGATGCCCTTAAGGAAGCCACAAACAAAGACATGGTTGTTATAGACCTTCTCGAAGTCCTCGGCGATCAGGTAAAAGAGGAAGAAATCGTAGAGGGCATGGAGCATGAACACGAGCACGAAGATGGCGACGAGCATGAGCACGAAGAAGGTGACGAGCATGAACATGAAGAAGGCGAAGATCATGAAGAAGCTGATGAGCACGAGCACGAACACGAGCATGAAGAGGGAGAAATCGAATACGACGAGCATGTCTGGCTGTCCCTCTCTAATGCTGAGTCGCTCACTAAGGCGATCAAGGACGCTCTTGTAAGCCTTGATTCAGATAACGCAGCGGTTTACGAAGCCAATTATGAAGCCTATGACCAGAAACTCAAAGCTCTGGATGAACAGTACAAGCAGGCAGTCTCCGGTGCACAGGTTAAGACTCTTTTGTTCGGAGACAGATTCCCCTTCAGATACATGACCGATGACTATGGCCTTTCTTACTACGCAGCGTTTGTCGGCTGCTCGGCTGAGACTGAGGCGAGCTTTGAAACAGTAACCTTCCTCGCCGGCAAGGTAGATGAGCTCTCACTTAAGACCATCCTTACCATCGAGAAATCCGATCAGAAGATCGCAAACACAATAAAAGAAAACAGCACTTCAAAGGATCAGCAGATCCTGGCCCTTGACTCAATGCAGTCAACAACTTCAGAGGACGTCAAAAACGGCGCCTCATATCTTGGTATCATGCAGAGCAATCTGGAAGTCTTAAAAACTGCTCTGGCAAATTAAAAAGAGGTAATAAAAATGGCACAACTCACAGTAAAGGATCTGTCCCTTGGTTATGACAACACAGTAGTGGCAGAAAACATAAACTTCACGGTAAATGCAGGAGACTATCTTTGCATCGTAGGCGAGAACGGGTCAGGAAAGACCACGCTTATGAAAACCCTGCTAAGTCTCAATGAACCATTAAGCGGTCAGATCCTTGTGGGTGACGGCCTAAGTAAGAACGAAATCGGCTATCTCCCCCAGCAGACCCTGATCCAGCGCGATTTTCCGGCTTCGGCAGAGGAAATAGTCCTTTCGGGATGCCTTGGAAGGATGGGTAAAAGAGCTTTTTATGGCCCTAAAGAGAAAGCCCTGGCAAAAGAGAACATGGAAAAGCTGGGGATAACAGACCTTGCAAAGCGCAGCTACAGAGACCTCTCGGGAGGCCAGCAGCAAAGGGTCCTCCTTGCGAGAGCTCTTTGTGCAACAAGGAAACTGCTGCTTCTGGATGAGCCTGTATCCGGCCTTGATCCTAAGGTTACAACAGAGATGTATGAGCTCATCGAAGCCTTGAGAGAAGGCGGGACAACCATCATCATGATCTCACACGATATAGAGCCGGTGCTGAAGTACGCAACTCATATACTTCACATCGGGAAAAGAGTCTTTTTCGGAACCGTAGATGAGTACAAAAACAGCGAGCTTGGAAGAGCATTCGCAGTATTGGAGGAGGCAAAGTGATGGACAAACTTGTGATGTATTTTCAGTTTCCCTTTGTCAGATATGCCTTTATAGTCGGCATTCTCATTGCG
>JAEEGJ010006061.1_pt1 | contig 36879 bp, 27 predicted proteins | sample 8958761 | NCBI WGS metagenome assembly JAEEGJ01 (sample SAMN16246546, study PRJNA631951) | gut metagenome | biome: gut microbiome; feature: rumen; material: RS-attached | host: Bos | place: Iran: Karaj | collected 2018-10
TGCCGCAAATATGATAATCATTAACAATACCCTTTTCATAGTTTTCATCTAAATTGCATTAGCTCCCAACATACTTCCGCCCGTCGCGGATATAGATACTTTGTGCAGGCTCTTTTTGCAGGCAGCGGCCCTGGAGGTCGAAGAGTGTGGAGCTGTTCTTTACTTGATTTGGTGAGACGATTCCCGACGTATAGGATTCTATTGGCAGAACAATACCTTTGAAGACATTCTTGAAATTGTCTATTTCCGACGGCTGGCAATAAATCACTGTACGCTCTTCGTCCATAAAGGAGAATGTATCTTTGCGTAGGCCGTTAGGGAATGTACCCCTGATGATAATGACGTCAATAGGACTCCATCGGAAAACGCTCTCCTCAAAACTCTTCACACTCTCTGGTATGTCAAGAAACTTTAGGTTTTCACATTTTTCAAAAGTGCCGGCAGCAATATATTTGATATTCTCAGAAAGCCGTACAGACTTCAAGTTCTTGCAGTAAGAAAAGATGCCAAAAGACATTTGTTTCACATTGTTGGACATCTGCACAGAAAGCAGGTAAGGGTTGTCGGCAAACGCATCCCCCCCTAACCACGATACACTTTCGGGCACATAATATGTTTCGTTTTTTGCTCCCGCCGGGTAACAATAGAGCCGAGTCATGTCCTTGTTGAACAATACTCCGTCAACGGAACACATGCTTGGATTAGCTTCATCTACCTCTATGCGTTCTAAACTGGTACATCCATCGAAAGGATTCTTACATTCTTCCCACTCTGCATAGTGCCATATTTCAACCACAGTCTTAGGGATCCGTACTTTAGTCAGGGTCTTGCAGCTATGGAAAGCCAGCCATGCGATGCTTGTCACCGTGTATGTCTGCCCGTCGCATTCTATTTCCGAAGGGATATTCAGTTCACCATCCCATGTGTTAGCATTGTCAAGCATAGCCTCATGAGTATAGTCGTTGAGCAGATATTTGAGGTTTCCCGCAATTCCTGTTTTTCCAGAATAGCCGCCTCCATCCCACTGTTCTTGTGCAAAGGATGTAAGCGCAAGAAACGACAGTACAAAATATAGTGTCAATCTCTTCATAGTTGTAATGTGTTATGTCGTTTGCAAATATATAGAATATTTTTGAATTATCATTCAAATTTATGTTTTTAATTGATGGAGCCATATTCGACATCAACAATTGCACCAATAGGCACCGCAAAGTCCTCACCTGTAGCCATGTTTATCGTACCATTGTTTCTGACAATCAAATGACCGCCGGGTATCAATTCTATCTTCGCATTGTTGATAGTGCCGCCATCCACAATAAGTGTGCCACCTTCACATACCCTTATCTTTGCGTCACCCGCCAATGTTGTCGTGCCTGATATGGTCAGTATGCCATTCTCAACTATGCCTATCCGCTGAAACGTGGTGCTGTCAGTTTCGTAAGCCACTGCTGTTTTAATCGTTTTGCCATCAGGTAAAGATGCAAGATGTCCATAGTCATCCATTGGTCCATAGTTAATATCATGATCATCTCCGTCGGGTGTTTCTGGTGCCCATGAGGGACAGTGGGCCGGTTTCGGCCCAAGCCCCCAGAAATAATAACCATCTCCATCAGCGTCCCCACAAACGATATCTGCATCAGTATAGTTCATGGTCGTTATTGGATAATTCTCGGAATATGGCCAAACAATACGATTCATATTATTAAACATTATATACATATAGCCACCATGTGCTAAATCCCCATTCTCCCCCCAGCTATTCTTAAAAATGTAATAGGTCCGACCTTCATAAAAGCAACTATCTGGAACGACATAAAAAGTATAAAGAAAAGAGCTGTTTCCAAATACTCTTATTGTATCTCCAGCATGCACTGTGCCATAGCCAACTAAAGCCATCGCATGCCCACTGATGCCATTGTTACCAGATTGTGCGTAATAATAACCAGACACTAGTGGTCCCTTTTGAATCAATGACCGTTTTATCAAAGTGTCACTTATGCCATTTTCTCCAAGATAATCATAACTATCAAATCTTATAGTGTCAGAAGGAGATATACTATCTCTTCGGCATTCGCTTACATAGTGTTGTTCAAATGGATAACTATCATCATCGCAGATACCGTGATTTACTAAATAGTTTAATGCAGGTCGATATTTCATTCCTTTATAAAAAACACTATCAACGCCTGCACAGCAAATAATTTCTTGCTCGGAATAAGTTAAATCCAGCTTCCTGTTGTAATACAAATTAGTCAATGCTTCTGCACAGGCTACAATAGTAAAGGCTGTACAACCCTGACTAGGCCATTGGTTTTTTATGGGTGTAAGCCAATTCTTTCCATGACGATTTCTCCAATCAAAGCTCTCAACATAATCTGTCGATGTACGCATTTGCCTTATTGTATTCGCATCATAGCTACCTAAATCAATAATGCCTCCTGCATAATATTCTAAGCCTTCAGAACAATCATTGTCTGTAATACCCAGCAAACGTTTTTTTATATCGTAACCTTGTAGCGACAAGTTTGTAATTCCTGCTCGCCACAATTTTCCTCGTTGTTCATTGTAGAGATTAATTCTGTCTACGACACTTTGCAGTTGTTGTTTGCGCAATATTTCTTTCTCCAAACGAATAGATTTTGTTCCCAACGAAAGCGATTGGTCACCACTCCATTGTATTTCTGATAGAGTTAATGCCGCATTTTTGACAACTATCTTCAATTGGCTTGGTTGAACTTTGTCAAGTAGCGCCGTTTCTTCGCAGTAATCCGAAAAAGAACTATAATCTTTATTATAAAGTTCGTCATACAATTCCATGACGATATACTCTTTTCCTGTGTTATCTTGGAGTATTACACGAACCAAAAAGTCTTCTTGGGCATCAATCTTACCACTAATTGAAAGCCCACTTATAACTGAGCCCTTTGAGAAAGGCTTTATGATTGTGCTATTTGTGATTGTTGTGCCAATGCGATTTCTGCTCACAGATGAAGTTTGGTTTGCATACAATTTAAAACAGGTTTGCGCTGTCACATCCATCCAACAACCGACACAAAATATGATTGTAATTAGAAATCTGATTAACATGAGAATTAGGATTTTATTTTGTGATAATCATTCTCTTAGTGTCAATCTCCTTGCCGTTGACTATGAGCGAGTAGAGATACATGCCAGCCCCTAACTCATAGCCGTTGACAGTAACGCTGTACATTCCCGATGAAATGGGAAGATTTTTCAACATCTTACCCTGCATGTCGAAAATGTAAATGGCTGCATTCTGTACATTCTCTGCCAGGTTGAAGCGGATGACGGTCTTCTCTTTAAACGGATTAGGCGTATTCTGATAAAGCACGTTGCCTTTAGTATCTGCAATTAAATCTGTGGTCTCACTACTAAACGAATGCATCTTGGCTTTTGCTTCGCCCTTCACTTCGTTCAATTCTTGTTTTAGTTCCTGAATGCTACGAATAAGAATAGGTACGAGTTCCATATAGTTCACTGAGAGATAACCGTCCTGCCCCTCAAGCACCAAATCGGGATAGATTTTCTGAAGTTCTTCTGCATCAATGCCGAAATGGCGTCTTGAACTCATCTTCATCTCATCTTTCTTCAGGTATTCGTATGCAGCTCGTTCCTCCTCTGTCATGTCCTTTCCAATGTCGTCACGATGCTCTTCCATTACCCTGCTCTTCATGTTGTATTCTATCACATTCATGGAAAGCAGGTTGTCCAGCGTATTCGTTCCTCCTCTCTCGTTCAGCGAAACAACGTTTTCGCTCAGCCTGCTGTCTGACGGTATGAAAACATTACTGGCCGTAAGATAGCCCGTGACATTAGTGGGGCCATGAAAATAACCTGCATAATCACCTTGTAAATTCTCTGGGTGAGAAAATAAGTAAGTGTAGTTTGTAGCATATATTCCGGCACCACCATAGTGTGCACCAGTAAACCCAATCATACCGCACAAACCATAGTTTCTGCCATGTGTTTCATTAACATTCACAATGCCTAAGACTCCATAATTTTTATCACCAGTAAAAATGGAATTCGCACCGATATTTCCAAGAACTCCGATATTGCTTTTTCCTCCCATTACTGGCGTAGAGCCAGAGATTCCAATATTAGAAGAACTCCCTCCATGTTGATAGTTACCAACCATAAGGTTAGAGTAGGACGTGTTTTGATTTGACGCAATCTTTACTTTGCCATCAGAAGTGACTTGCAACTGGGCAGAGGCTATCACAGAGGTAGTAGCTAATAGAATAAGTAATAATGCTTTTTTCATTTTCAATAGTTTTATATTGTTTAGGAAAAGGTGAACAACGTGAACAATGGACTGTTCATTTTTATATTGTGATTATTTGCTAAAGACCTTAAGAATTCTTTGGTTTTCGGCCTCGTCAGTGCCTGTTCCATTTTACAGAAAGGCACTGACTGCGAGAACCGACTCCATCATTCCATACTAACAGTTATCTGTCAATAAGCCTAACTGTCAGAAATAGCCTATCAGGTGGATGCTGCCATAGACGAGTTCCACGCTGTACATGTCGCTGAGAATGGAAGATGGGAGGGAGAGAATGCTGTTGCCCAAGACACTATTTATATAATAGGTGTAGAGCAAAGTGCCTTCCTCGTCGCGGATAATGACCGTGACGTCGGTAAGGAGAATCGTTGACTGGACGGTCAGTATGCCGTCGGTGTAATCTACAGTGGGTAGAATAGCCGGGGCCTTGTGAGGCATTCCAACATCACCGATATCAGGTGGCCCTAAAGGGATAGGGTCAGCATAGGTTACTCCACATGCAATGAGAAGTAGTAGTGTAAGTATTGCTTTTTTCATAATTGAATAATGTTGATTCGCTGCAAATATAGTTAAAAACGAGAATGGTACAATCGCTTTTGACTACGCAAAATAATACGCAAATCCTTGAAACCTATAAAAACGGGAAAAAGCAATGCTTTACTGCGCATTTTATTACGCAATCAAATTGATTTGATGAAGTCGTCCCATTCGGATGCACTTCCTTTTTTCCCAAAATATTTGAAGTATAGTCGAGACCTGGTGGAATTGATGGCCTGTTGGCTTCTGTTAGTCAATCGGGATATATCTGCTGGCGATAGTCCGATTTTAAGTAATAAGCAGACATTATATTCATGTTTACTCATTTTGCAATGCTCAGTTAGTATGGACGAAAAAGATTCATACACATCGTTGACGCTTTTGTCTAATTCTTCCCATTCCTCTTCGCTTAATGTTTTATTATATACTTTTGAGGCATTTGCCTTTGTTATGACAGTTTTATAAATGGGGAAATCTGACATGGCTGAACTTCTTCTTTCCATGTTTTGTATTTCAAATGTCGACATTTGGTTGGCTTCCTTCAACCTTTCCTGTTCGATTCTGAGCTGGCGGATCAAGTCTTCGTTTTTTTCATCAAGGAGTTGCATTTGCTGCTCCAGTTCTCTTATTTTGATGATATTTTCAGAGATGTAATTGCTGCTCTGAAGCTTCTGGCGTTCCAGACTTTTATTCAACCTGTCCAGTTTTGTCTTGTTAACGGTCTCTTTCCTTCTGTGGTCTAATACTATCGAGATAATTGAAAGAAGGGAGACAACAAGTAAGGCTATAGCTATTACCATTATTAAATAATGTCTGCTATTCTCTATTTTAAGGAGGTTGTTTTCTTTTTCTTGCTTGTTATAGTTAAAGAGAGCATGAACCTTTGCGACCGTTTCTGCGTTTGTGATAGCCTTGACAGAGTCAGAATAGGTGGCGTATTTTTTCAGATATTCTAAGGCTGAATGCAGATCCGAATGTTTTAAAGAAATTTCAGAAAGGCGCTTAGATGCTGTCTCTTTGGCATAGAGGGTGCCGATTTCAAGAATTTTCTTTGAATAATATTCAGCAGAGTCAAGTTCTCCAAGTCCTAAATAAACTTTTGAAGCAATTGAATATGTAGAACTTCTTAAACTTTGAGACTCTGTTTTAAGAGCGTGTGCCAGCAGGGCCTTTGCTTTTTGGAAGTTGCCCTTGTTTATATAGACACATGCCAACTGGTTATAACAACTGTTTAGCAGGTTTTTATCTTGGACGCGAATAGATAGATTTATGCTTTTATTCAGGAACTGTTCTGCCCTGTTGAAGTCCTTGTTTTCAATGAAGGACGATGCCGCATCTCTATAGCCATAGATTAAACTCAGTGTATCTTGTGTTTGTGCAGCATAGTCGATGGCTTCTTTATACCATTTTATAGATTCATTAAACATGCCTTGGTAGAAATATATATACCCAATCTGGCTAAGTAGTACACTTTTCACTCGCACAGAGTCATCACATACCCCGATGTTATCCATAGCCTTCAAGTAATAGTCGAGTGCCTGCGGGGCATCCTGTTTTTCAAAATAGATGCGCCCGGCATAGTAGTATGTTTCGGCGAGTTTTGCAGGGTCGCCGCCATTTTCATAATAGTCGATGAGGCGGAGGATGGTGGTGTCGCACTGGGTAATGGGGCGGTCGGCCTTGTCGGCGGCCTTGATGCACAGCAGCTGATGGAACATGCGGTCGGGCTCAGGGGCTGTAGGCATCTGGGATGACAACTGCTGCAACAGCGCCAGGGCACTGTCGGGAAGCACGCTGCACAGACTGTCGACCTCTAAAAGCCTAGGAGAATAGCTATGATGACGGCAGGCAAAAAGCAGGAGGACAACACAGATATAAAATAGTCGTTTCAGCATTGAGTATGGTGTTTATTTCCTGCAAAGTTAATAAAAAACTGATATGTATATTGAAAAGTGTATGAAAAATCAGAAAAGTAGATTCCTTTCTCAAATTAATGAAACAAATGTTGTCAAATGAGGTGTTATATATGAGTATAATATCATGAGCAATGGAGGTATATTATCATTATTGGCGTGGCGAAGCAACTTCCTCATGTTACGAGTTCATGGGAAAGTATTATCTCTTTAGCTTTCTATCATCATCTACATCATAACGTCTCTGGCCCACTTCCCTTTCCCTATTCTCGGCATGGCTTCCTCCCACGGCACGCATAAGATATTGGGCAGCGAAATGGTGCTTTAACAGAACACGTTCGATAGTATCTTTGGCTTTGAGATAGTTGAGAGTATCTTCCTGTGAAAGGAAAAACATCTCCGAACGGTCATAGTTCTTATAAGAAACCCTAAGAAAGTCTTTGCCATTCTTATGCTTAGCAATGCTTACGGAATCGATGTTTTTTGCAATAAAAGCCTCATGACCCTCTGGCACTATGACCTTTTGCCCCTTTCCCTATTGTTCTTTCTTCTGAACGTCGATGAAATCGGCCAATTTTAGCACTTCCCATCTTATTCGTGAATGATTCGGCAAATACATATTTGGATTCCAACTACGTTCCTATTTCTAAGCAAAGTTACTACTGGCGGACTAAAGGCAAGGTCGAGCCTACGGTTCGTTGCAAAAAATCTCCACACTAAAGGTCGTATATTTTAAACTTTGCCTAATAGTCCGCCTTGAATCGTCTCAATGCCGAAATTTACGACGAGTCCCTACTGAAGGGAAAAGAAATTAAGGCAGAATTTTACAGACAACTTGATAAATAGGATGTGGCTCGTGAGATATTGAAAAAGATGGTCAATACCACAATAGCAGGAAACGAAAGGAAATGGATGAACGCCATGACAAGGTGTTCCTTAATAACGGGTATAATACAATACGTATCCAGAATGAAGACACTTTGCTCAATGTGTCATTCTGACAAAAGCTTGTCCGTGGGCTGGAAAGCATTAGTATGTATGACAAAGAATCAATCATCGTTACTTATTATGAAGAGCTGCATCAGATGATTGAAAATGAAGTCAGAACTTTACATTCCGTCCAAGCGATGACGTGGTCTGCTATCTTGAAATGAATAATCTGTTTCACAGGAACAAATAGATACATTTTAGTCGGTATAGGTTGCTAAATTATGTTTTTCTTCGTCACGTGAGGTGTAGTCAAACTGGATATCGATACTTTTCGAATTATTCTTTCTCCACTTCCACCATTAAAGCAGCAAGTTCTTCTGCGTTCATTCCTCTAAGCAAATCAAGCAGTGCAGCTTTTCCATTAGCCGGCTTACTATCTTTAAGCAGATATCCATTATACTCCAACATCTTCTCTAAAGGATAGGCTCCGATGTAATTGGACGTGACGTCTCCACTACTACTGTGCCCCATGCTGTCGCTGATATATTTATATGGCACACGGCCAGAGTTGTTAAGATTGGTTGCAAAACTGTGCCGGGCCCAGGTAGGAGATGGTTTTTGTTCAATGTTCAACAACTCGGCTACCTTTTTCATATGGTTACGGATATATCGGTTATACCGCTTGACGGCTTCTACTTCCTGCATAGGTGACAACAACTCACTCATGATGGGGAACACACGTCGTCCCATCCGAGGTTCTGACCCATATCGGTCTATTATCTGCTGTAATTCTGGAGTAATGGGAAATATCACTTCACTGGCATTTTCGTTTCTGTCATGGGTCTTGTGCCGATAAAAACGCAGTTGTCGATGGTTTGTGGAAAAATACCATTCGTCATAGGTTAGTCGTAAAGTGTCTGCCAGATTCTGTCCATCTCCCAGATACATGAATAAGAATAATCCCAGGTCACGAAATATGGCATTCTTTTCCCGTGGTAGGAATTTTTCTTCGCCGTACTCGTCTTTTGCTTCGCCATTTACCCAAAAATCGTACAATCTTTTCATTGTGGGTACATCCAAGAACTCATGTTTTCTACTATTCGACTTATTATAACCTGTTTCCTTGAACATTTCCCTTGTATCACCCTTGATCAAGCCCTCGGCAATACAAACATTAACGATGGCACGAAACGTTCTGAGGAAAATTCCTATCGTAGTACTACTTAGTCTATCAGAACTCATCTTCTTTTTCCACTTCAGAATGAGTTTTTTGTTTACATCGTCAAAAGAGATATTCTTCCCTAAATCCTTCTCAAAACGATTTTTGGTATCTGCATTGCTCCTGGCTGTGCCAACCTTGCCCTCATGCATTTTATCTTGGATGTATTTCTCCCATACGTTATAGATAGTTCGTCCCTCTTTATTTTTGGCCCCAAACCTATCCTGAAGTAGTGGAAGAGTAAATACGTTTTCATCAATCATCTGGTTGACGAGTGCTTCAACCTTCAAGAACAGAGATTTCAACTCCTTTCTTTCCAATGACCTTTTGTTACGACCAAGTTTTTCGCACTCGCAAAGATCCATCCAATCTTCCTTCTTATACCTCTTGCCAATCCGAAGATAAATGGTCTTTCCGCCGTATGCTATTCTGGCTGCGACAGGAAGGTCTACGCCATAATCATAATTAGACCGTCGCGTATCTATGGTTAGGGTTCCAAACACCCTGTTATTGGAAGAAGTAAATTTTGAGAGACTTGTCTCTCCTCTCTTTCCATACTTTCGGGCCGTTTTTGCCTCATCCGTGAAATTCAGCACATTCTTTCTCATATAGAAATCTTTTATTCAAGCATGTATTGAACGATTCTTGCGTGAAATTCACGTGAAATTCACACACGAAAACAAGTGCAAATTTACGAAATTCCAGCTAACAAACAAAATAATTAAGTCCTTTATTTTTAAGCATTTAGAATAATTTGTAATTTATTGTAATTTATTTAAAATTGACTGTTAATCAGGGGGTCGTTGGTTCAAGCCCATCCTGAAGCGCCTTAAAAAGAGTCCTGCAAATCAATGATTTACGGGACTTTTCTTTTTCTGGTATTTCAAATTTGTAGCCAATTTGTAGCCAAATACAAAACTTGTAGCCAAACAAAAACAAACCTTTGCAGAATTAACACTCCAAGATTCTGCAAAGAATAATATTTGCGAACCGTTGTCAAGTTCTAACGTTGACAAGTTGAAAATCATTAGGGTGTTTCAACTGTCAACAAAACAATTCACGTAATTATTAGGTAGGATACGATTATACTTACGACCTTCGCTATCCTTTGCCATAATCTTTGTAGCCCGTCCTTTTGCGGGAATCCCTAATTAGCTGCATGTTTCAGGCAACCGTTATATATTTTTCACATAGACATCAACAATCTCTCGGTTTCTCTATTCCTGTAAAAGTCGCAAATAGGTACTTTGCATATGTCCAGCCTCTTGTCTCCAACAACAGATAACATGCGACCATTAGTAAGACTTGAATTATCAACACTACCCCAATGGCCCACCACGACAACCAGCCACAGAAGATATTGGCTATGCCTATGCCTATTATTAAAAGAATGCTCCATACGCTAGCACCAAGATAGTTTCGACAGAAGCCGAACTCTATGTTGTACTGCCTCAGGATCACATCACCACGACAGTTTTGTCTAATCTGATACACTGCATCCGCAATTGTCTTTTTGGCCATACAAAGGTCAGCCTGTTCATCCTCTTTGGTAGGCAACTTAATGCCGAACGTCGCTTTCACCTTGGCAACTATCTCCTTGTGATACGCAGGTGAAATTGCCGCATTCTGCCACAGCAGTATCTTCGTGGTAGGCATTTCGGTCTCATCCTTCTTGAACAGACGGTATTGAAAAAGCCACTTCGATGTCTCCTTAAAAACCTCTCTAACTAAATAACCTACAGCCATACTAACTAACGCTGTGCCACCTATCAGACACAGCACCCACTTAACGCTACCCACAAGTTCTTGATATGGGGGGAACCACTCCCCTATGCACATGGCAAGCAATATGCATGTGGGGAGCATTCCCAAAACAGCCGGATATACCCTTGCTACTCTAATGTACTTATCCATCATAGGCCTTAAATCTTTTTATGGTTAGGCGATGCAGTCTCAGTTGCAACATACAATCCATATTGGGGGTCTATTAACAAATAGATATTGCCATTGCTACGTGTTGTGAGCACTTTACCAAAATATGTACCTTTATCATTCATATTGTAATACCTCACACCATCGGCATAATTCGAGTAGCCTGTATAGACATCAGTACCCTCTTTGGTCGCCTCTGAGTCCTTCGATAAGATGATAGTCTTCACAGTGCCAGTAAGGTCAAACAGTGCCTTCGGGAATCCTGAATCATGACCATGATGCGGAGCCACCAAGACATCAAGGCCACCCTTCATCGTTATCCTGAACAACGCGTCATTCTTTGAGAGCCACTCCCAGCCTGCCGTCTCGAGATCGCCAGCAAACAGAATCCGGATACCGTTATATTTCACATAACGAATAATACTACTATTATTTCTGACCTTGTTGCGAAGAGTAGGGTCTGCCTTGACGGTCTCTATAGGTATTGAAAAGGTATAGTCCTCATCAAAGCCCCAGTTAATCTTATCAGGGTTATTGCCTCTATACTCCTTATCCAAGTTCTTTACATAGTCTTTGTTAATAGAAGCCGCATCGTCATACTTTTCCGTGTATGTATGACATAACAGGTAAGGTGTAAGCTCCTTGTACACTCTTTCTGAGTTTCTCACATGGTCATCATCGGGATGTGTAATATGAAGTAACGCCAACGGATATGACTTACCACCGGAGGTCACAAAAGGTTTTGTTTTAAACAAACCATCACGGCTGTTGTTACAGTTCTTAATAAAATCCAGTGGATTTTGCTTCTCACTTGATGAACCACAGTCAATCATCATCGCGTACTTATTGGGCGAGCAAATATAATTGCAAGACGCGTTGCCCACATCAAATACTACTATTTCCATATCTTAACTTAACAACATTGGTAAATACAATCTCACTTGCATCATGACCTTCCATTCTGCCTCTTTAGACAGCAGTTCAACACTCTCTTTACTGAGTCCAAATAGCCCTGTACCTATAGCATATGCTTTTTTGTGTTCTTCTTCAGAGGGTTTCAAACTCCTAAAGTCATCCCACAGGATGTTTCTTTTTAGTTTTGCTATGATTCTTTCTCCTGCCACAGCTGACGTATCACTATTCTTCAGTTGAGTTATGTCTTCAGGTGTTATCTGGTGGGCTACCACAACCTCTGGGTAGATGTTATCATGCTTAAGGTTTTCCACAAAACCTTTCAGCATTCTTTCATTAACATCCCATTCCAATAGTGCATAGGCAAACCTCTTATCTGGATGTGCTTTCATAAATAGGTTCTGCTGTACCTGTATTTTCTTAATACGTTGCATGAATACTTCAGAAGTCCTCTTCAAAGTAATCAGTGGGTTAAATACCCACTTGTCAGACACCTTACCATTACCGGCATCGCTAACTATGATGTGCGAGCATTTGTATGGACTCATCTTGTCTGTTAGCACATGGGTTCCCTGGTTATCATACAACCCGCCATCCAACAACATAGGTTGTTTCTTTCCTTTCATGACGCTTGTTCTAAAAGTTTGGGGTATTCGTATTGGACAGAAAGCAAACGGCACACACGATGACGCCATAACAGCCTTCGACAAAGGAAAGTGTTCATGGTAAAACGCATCAACACCATAATAATAGTTATACATTCTCTCACGTGAGAACGTAAACTGTGACACCGTCGGATAATCCGTTGCATTGATGGTTACAACGGGGTGATGCTTCAAATCCTTGAGTTTCTTCCCGTGGAAAAACAACCAGTCATATTGCTTAGCTATTAGAGAGCTTACAGGTAAGACCTTATACCATACAAACCACAATACTAGCAGGAATAACCACCCCCAGCTTCCCCAAACACAAAACGTCCAAACCACAAGTGTTAAGACAACCACCAAATTAATCAAAGCCAGACACAACACTCCTTTACGAATCTTTTTACTAAACGTCTCCTCAAAGCTCTTGTAGTCACCATCATGTATTGCATAATAGGCAGCAATGATTGAGCCACCAGACACGGACGATATAACATCTACCTTGTCCAGCATACCTAGTTTATGCAGGGCACGCAACGCACCAATATGGTACGCTGCAGCCCTGTAACCGCCGCCCGAGAGGGCCAATCCAATTCTTTTACCATCGTTCGTCATAACCTAATCTTCTTTGACGCTACCTAGATACTTCATTCCATCATGCTTCCCGTGATTGGTATTTTGCACCATACCATCAGTCTTCGTATATCCAGACTCTGAGACGAAGACATCCAGATAGTCACCATTCGTCTCAAATAAAATGTCGCCTGCTGTATTCTGCGTAATCGTATCATAATCGCTATAATAGTCCAATTCATCACTGGGTGCTTCGCCCACAATCACCAGTTTCGGTGTTAGCTTATCCATCAGTGATGACGGTATATGCCCGCTCTTTCTTCCATGGTGGGGAGCAAACACTATAGTCTTATGAGTATTAGTCACCTTTTTATCAAACTCTTCTTGCATATCCGTTTCCATGTCACCCATCCACAGGAATGAAAATTTGCCTACAAGATACTTAATAGCCGGTGAAATATTGTTAGGGCTCCCGCCATCTGCTGCCGTCTCCAACGCTTCCTTATACAGGTCGTTATCTGTTATAGGCCACAAACAATAAAGCCCGGCTCCATCACGTTCGTTGTCCGACTCGTTCATCCACTTACGCTTACACCCTTTTTTAAGTTCGAAGCTTTTCTTGCTGTCATCGCGCAGTTTCTTATACCTCTTGAAATCATCCGTTTCCGTACCCTTCTTAGTTGTATTGTTATCAACACGATAGAAATTCAGGATGCCAAACTTGTCGTCGTACTCCACCAAACCTTTGATATGATCATCATCAGGATGGGTCGAGATAAAACGTTTGATACCTTTACCTGATGATTCCGTTTCAATCTCGTCAAGGATGTCATCCTTAACGTCATCTGTAAAACAACAGTCGATTGTTGTGAAGTTGTCTGAGTTGTGTCGGATGTAGAACATGTCTCCATTGCCGACCGAAAAACTTTTAACTTTGCTCATTATTTAATCAATTTTTAAATTAATAACTGCCGCAAAGGTACACAAAAAAATAGAATTTCCAATATTTTCCGTGGAATTTTCACGGAAAATTGGAAATTCTATCATTTTCCCAATACAAGTTTAACGCTTTTCGTTATTATTTCACGCCTTGTAGTTTTTGTAACTCCTTCAGGAATTCACTCACCAAATCACGATATTCTATAAACAACTCACTCTTTGCCATCAATTCATCCAGTTTCGGATCAAGGTTCTTACTATATTGTTTCTGAAAATTGATGGTATTATGTACATAAACATGTTTCCGTATATAGGTACTGCCGTTTTCATCCTTCTCAAACATACGAACTGCATCACGCCTTAAATCAGGATTTCCTAACAAACTCAAGTCATGAGTTGCTACGGCTATCTGACAATTCTCAGCTATCGAGAGGTACATTTTTATGATAAAAGCCAGGGCCTTAGCATGTATACCCACATCAATTTCATCTATGCAGGAACACTTTCTCCCCATTACGATGTCGTATATTACCACTAGCAACCTTATAATGTTAATCGTACCAAACGACTCCACCCCACTATCAAGTGATTTATTGCCAGCATGAGCTGTCGAATGAATAAACCGCAAGTTCTTGTGTGATATTATGCCCGTAGGATACTGCTCCTGCATGGCCTTAACAACAATCTCTGGAGCTCCACTTTTTACCAAGTCAGAAATCAGCACACTCGCATCGTCCACCTCGTAGTCCACTATGTTTGTTCCCACGTCTGCCAATAGTTTCAGCAATAAAGTCTTCACACGTTTATCGCGTTCTTGATCGCCAGTTTGCAGCCTATCAGCCAGACTTTGATCACCACGCCTAACCAAACTGATTCTTTGACTAAAGTAATCGTAGTTTTGTCTCAGAATGACACTCTCCAAATTCAAGGCGCCAAACACAGACAAAACTGTACTGTTCTGAATCACATTTGCTTCCAACATTCGTTGGTCGTTTTTGCTCAGGTCGCAGGCCTGTCCAAACTTGATAGTAACAGTATCTTTTTCCTTATTATATATTCTTTGATAAATTGGTGGATTCCCAGTTTGCCGCAGAACCTCCTCTTCTATCCTATCAGCACTCACTGCCACCTTATAATTATAAGATATATTACCTATATAATACGATATAGTGAGCACAGTTGGCTTGTTACGCGAATCATCATCTAGCAGAAACGGTCTGTACTTCGGTCTGTCATCTGGTTTATCCGGTTTATCTGTAGCTATCATCCTAAGATAGTTAAGAGCTGAAAACATCTTTGATTTGCCAGTGCCATTCAGTCCTACACATAGCAACAACCGCAGTATTCGCTTGCCGTCAATCTCTTGATACCACTCAGGCGGTAAAGTAGATGCTTTTTCCTTTTTTGAAGCCAGAAATGACAACTCCACCTGATCCCTATAGGACATATAATTTTTTACTATAAACGATTCTACCATAATGGATGTTTTATGAAAATACTAGAATGAAACATCTTTCGGGTGCAAAATTAATATAAAAAATCGAGAATAACAACATTTCCCGTGAAAATTCCACGGAAATAAACCTATTTAGCAATAAAACCTTCAATTACAATCAATAGCCGATTGGCTATTATCTAACAAATTCAAAATAAGGACTCCCATCGTAATCATTACTTCTATTAAGAAGAGGATTATTAAGGAAGAACGATTCACGATACGCAGCCAATGCTATTTCTGTTGTTGTGTTAAGAGAGGGTCTTGTATAGATGCCTGTTGTCGGACGTTCTATGAATCCAGCTTCAACCAATGTTGGGATGCTGTAGTCTATAGCATTTGATATCGCTTTATTGAATCCGTAAATCTCAGATATCTTCTCTTCCAATAGTTTGCGGGATACCTGGTCTTGAACATGGAAGTATTTACCGAGTATGCACACCTCCTCATAACTAAAAGGGAAAGCCGAATTATAAAGTGCTGCTACAATAATGGCACGGTCTGCCTTATACTGCATCGCATTTAACACTTGTTCCTTGTGTTCCATCAAGAAAGGGATGATGGCATTCTTCTCTACCACCTTGCTTAGCTCATTTACGGCTTTCTTCAATCGATTCTCGCCTTGAAACTCGTATTCTGCAAGTGAGCGAGCAAACTCTTTGTTATATACACCATCAAAAACGGCTTTGAGTCCTTTCTCAATTAGCGTTACAGATATTCTTTGATTTATTCCTATTATTTTTCCCATTGTTACTTCTTTTCAATTTTAGCAAACGGCACTATCATTTCCAAGAAATGACAGCCACCATGTGTTACCTCATTCTCACCCTTGAAGCATTTCGCAGTTCTCCACACAGCATAGTTACCACGGATATACATGTCATCCGTCAATCCAGGATTTTCATGGAAGAAATACTTTAGATGCTCTTCTTTCGTGAATATAAGATGACGACCACCACGGCTTTCATTTGTATATAGCATTGCCTTCTCCTGTGCATTCAATGTTCGCCATGCGTGTGAATACACATTTCCATGGTCGGCAGTAATATAAATGGTATAACCTGCATCATACAGCTTCATGATGTCAGGTAAAATTTCTACCAGTCTATTTAATGTGAGGTCGTACAAATCTTTCAGATCACGGCATCCGTGCATGTGATTGTCAAGACTTGTTGTGACATACCCATATCTATTATACAATTCCGGATTAACTATGGAACCATTATGTTCATACCACACTGTTGACGCAGGAACTTGCCGTTTCTTCCAATATTCAAACCACAGTTTACTCTCATTCTGCGGATTCTGCACATAAGAATCTTTAGGCATGTCACCACGAAATAAAGCCTGGCGTGAAAGCTTTGTAATGCTGGGCATCCATGCATAGCAGACATTGTCCACTGGCTTGATATCCTTTTCTGCCAGCATATCTTTTAGCATAAGGTATTGCCAATAAGACATGCCATCTATAACGAAGAGAGCAACCTTATCAATCTGTTCTTTATGAGCAGAATTGATGTGAGGCAACACCTTATTTACCGAATAAGGACGAGTCAGATGACTTTTTGTGAGTAGTCCGATGTAATTGTTGTCTATAAACGATTGGAATTTCCCATTGATTTCGTCAATCAGAAATTCCATCTGAGGATACATGCGGTTACCGATAGCAGAAAGTATATACCTACAAACCATCTCCATTGTTTCTGCACTCAACCAGTCAAGTTGAATGCTGCGCACATTTTCACTAATCTTTTCAAGATCATAAACAGGCATATCTTCTGACACATATCCCATCTCCTCACGTGTCTGTGCAGCATTCAGATAGCTATTCAGCTTATTCTCGAAAAGATGATGCAGCACTGAGTAAGGTGGATTCCAACGAAATAGTTCTCCACGGTCATAACCCCACAAAACGTCTGCAACACTGAACTCACAACAGAAAGCTTCAGTTTTTATATCTGGTAGAATTTCATCCAAGTCATTGACAATATAGCAGAATCGTTCCCCGCTACCCTTATACCACCGTTCGTAATGAACACGAAGAGCTAATGGCGAATCTGCAAGCAGCGTTATACCTGCTTCCTTGATGAATATCAGCTGCGTATCAACACGACTGAGGAAACCATCAGTATTCTTGACAATACTGAGGTTACATCCCTGTCGGGTAATCTTCTGTAATATGGTCTCAACGAACTTATCCATCAATCTTAACGGTTAGAATATGTTTCACCTCTGGTACGACATGAGCAGATTTGCGGAATGTGTTCATCCATTCTTCTCTCTCCGCTTTCAGTCGTCGCATCTTTGCCATACGGATATTCTCAATACCAATTCTGCTCAAACGTTGTTCTGTAAAGTCCAAAGCTCTTAGTTTTTTCTCTGCGATGGTCTGAAGTCCTGTCATAATGCCTTCTTCCATTCGATGAAAGACAGCATAAAGATTAGTGTGCAACTGGGTGTTGCTTTCAAAGTCAAGACATCCAGCTTCCCAAGAGACTTGCTGGAAAGCATTCGCATCTTGCACCAGCTTATTCCATAGAGCATTGGCATAAGGAACAAAAACGCGACCTTGGTCAGACACGAACTGGGCTGTATAAGTAACTTTCGATTCCCTCTCATTCAAGGCTGAAACCTTCCAGATGGTTAAATAACCTGCCGTTTCCTTTCTGTCAAATGATTGAAGTACAGGTATCTTCCCTTGCATGCCAGCATCCACTTCATTCAGTATTTGTTTGATAATCGGGTGCTGTAAGTTGAGTTGTTCTGCATCGGGATTAATAGCTGCCTTATCCGTATCGAAAACAACTTTCAGAATATTGCCTTTTCCGAAATGGTATTCTGTGGAACCTATCAGATTCTTACGCCATTGAAAACCATACGCTTGACAGTAGAGCGTCATCAAGTTTTCTATCCATATAGGGAGGGGACTGTATTTCACCTCTGCTGCTGACCGGGCATTTATCTCATCAGGAGAGATTGCCGGCAATGCTCCCTCTGTTGATTTGTAGTCATTCAGTTTTTGCTTGATGTCATACAGCCAACTCTCACTTGCAAACTCAAAGCGTTTGGGATCAAGCAGCGATTGAAGGTAGAGGTGATTGATTTTCTTGGCATCAATGGTGGAATCCAATACATCACTTGTCTTGTCAATACCTAGTTCCTCCATTATGAGGTCCAGCTTCTCAACAATAATATTGTATATACGGTCATCAACACTATTGTTTGTCAACATATTATAGGCTTGCACCTCATACTTCTGTCCGATACGGTCGACACGCCCAATGCGTTGTTCCAGAGCCATTGGGTTCCAAGGAAGGTCGTAATTGATGATGATATGGCAAAACTGCATATTCAACGACTCTCCTGCTGCATCTGTTGCCACCAGCACATCAGCTTCATCGCGGAAATGAGCCAAAGCGTGGTGGCGTTCTTCCATAGACATGGAGCCATTGACCTTCTCACATTTTAAGCCTTGTTCATTCAGTACACGTATCAGGAAATCCTGTGTCTGCCTAAACTCAGTAAATACCAAGACTTTGTTGTTCGCTCCTATACCACTGCTGCGCAAGGAGTATATTTTCTCAACTAAAGCAGTAGCCTTAGCATCGGTTTCCGTATTCCGACATAGTTCTGCTTCCTCAACGAGTTTTTGCAGCATCTCTATTTCCGTGTTCAACTCTGAAGAAGTATGTTCCACTGAATAGTCTCCTACATTCAGTTCATCATCTTCATAGTCCAATGAACCATCCAGACCATACCCATCCAGATTATCTTCATCCTCACCGTTTTCCAATCGGTAAAGACGAGTGCGAAGAGCTGAAAGGATTGCATCTGTACTACTACTTGCCAACTTCTGAAGCATCACCATCACCAAACCCGTAGCATTGCGTTTCGTAGATTTAGCCCTACCAAAGCAGATACGGACATAGTTTGTGATATGCTTATAGAGAGCAATCTGTGCCGCATGACGAACAGGGTCAAGTTGAACGTCAAAGCGAATGGTGGTACGTTCATTGAATAGTTTCTTTCCATCATAATCCACAGCAAAGCGTTTCTCGCTCCGCATTACGTATGGCTGTATCTCATCAATGGACGGCATGCCTTCTCCAGAGAAAGCATCAGCATCCATCAGTTGTAATACACGACGGAAGTGGTCACTTTTCCCTCGATGGGGTGTTGCTGTAAGTAACAAAAGATTGGGAACGGCATTGCAAAGTACTTCTGCCATCTTGAAACGTGAAACGGAAGTGGAAGAGCCACCCATCTTGTGCGCCTCGTCGATGATGACCATATCAAAGTCGGCATTGACGACCATTTCCAAACGATACTTGTTATAGGCATCTACTCGCTCCTGACTCCATCCCTGTCTGGCCTCAATAGGTTTCAAAGCATCACTCGATACGATAATCTGATTGTGCTGTCGCCAGAAGTTTAGTTCTTCCTCTGCATCGAAACTGGCAAAGGTCTTAGCCATAGAAGTAATAAGGTCGCTATCGTAAATGACGAAGTTCTCTGCAAAGTGTTCCTTCATTTCTGCCTGCCATTGCAGCATCGCTGATTTAGGAACGACAAGCAATACACGTTTTACTTCACCTCTCAGTTTCTTCTCTTTCAGTACCAGCCCAGCCTCGATGGTCTTACCCATACCCACCTCATCTGCAAGCATGAATCGAGTCTGGACTCCTTGCATCACTTTCTCCAACACCAATATTTGATGAGGAAGTGGAATGAGGTTACTCTCGTATGGAGCTAAGATATGTTTGTCGGCAATCTCCTGTTTAATCTTCGTAGCAATGGCAATAAAGCGAGCGTAGGCTAGCCCATTCTTAGATACACCATCATCCTCCAGTTCCTCTGCGAGAACCTGGGTGAATGTGTCGGTATCTAAGATATGAATCCAAAGTGTTTCTTTATCAAACAACCTTTGGCGACCTATTATTTCTACGCTTTTGCCTTTGTACTTCATTTTTTAGACCTTACTACTTGCTATATCATAATACTGCAAAAGGGCCTCGTCTTCCATAAGCAGATTCTGTGGAATGCGGTCACCTACAAGAATAATGTCTGCAAAATTCTTGTCGCTGTAACACTGTTTGAAACCAGCACGAACGGCTTCCACACGCACATCCTTCAACTTGCCACGAGGTTTGCGGCACACTTCCAAATAGAGTTTGAACTCTTTAAGAAGTGCTTTTGTACGGAGTTTCTCTAAGTCCACATCATCATTTACGTTTGCTAAGCGCCATGTACCATCTTCATTCTGAATAAAGTTCTCTTCAAGAAGTGTATCAAGTTCAGGGATAACATCCCCTTTTCGTACGCCAGCAATGGCTTTTGTCCAATTTGTAAATATGTCCTGACGGGTTTGCGGCTTATTCCTTAATTCGTTCTTAAGCCATTCTATGCCGTTAGCTTCATCACTAACCATGATTCCCATTGGTACAAACTCTGGGGCTTTGAGTTTCTTTTCTTCATATTCTGCAGCTTGTGCTGCGGTGAAGAACATTCCATCACGCTCGATAAAGCGTTCTCTTAAACCAAGCTGAAATGCTGAAGCATCAAGTGGAATTGCTAGCCCCTTTTGGACATAGTAGCTTATAAGCCTATCAAAAAGAATTTTGGGACTACGCTCCACAATAGAGGTTGTGGCATTTTCCTTTTGAATGTGTATTGGCAAATGATCCAAATGTTCATTCATAAAATTCCAGACATTTTCTTTGTCATCACTTTGCTTGAACCTGTCCGTTAAAGAATTTGATGGCTTATAGCAGGAAATTATCAAATCTTGCCTTACTGCGGTTGTCGTTGTGATTGACCTAATTCCTCCTTGCTTTTTATCTAATGCTGCTACATTGGCTATTATTAAGCCTGCCGACGTTATTGCCATTTGAATAGAATTCCAAACCGCAGAACTTGTATTGCTAAATTCAATCGTAATCCATTTACCTGGTTTTAATATACGATAGAATTCTCTAAAACACCTAACCATCATATCTCGATAGAAATCGGCTGATTTATTTTGTCCAGAGTTCTCAATTGCCTCATGGTGATTATTAGTTATAACTTTCAGCCATGGTTCAGGTAAAAAATTTAATTCAGAATAGTTGATGTTCGCTCCAAAAGGTGGATCCACAAATATGTAGTCTACAGAATTATCATCTATAGTTAGATTATCAGCTGACCCAACATATTGCAAATTATCCTTTCTTTTTGGTAGAAACTCTGCAGCTCTTGATAATGCTGACACTTTATCAGAAATTTGCTCCAACACGGATGTCTCAACTGGAGCGTTTGGTACATACAGAGTACCTTTTAAATGTCCAGCATTCCAACCACCACCGCCATAGAAGTAGTTGCTAACATGAACTCGATTCATCACCGTGGAACGATTTATCATTCCTGTAAAGATAAAGCGTAATTTATCAGCAATTGGAGAGGCTTCTATTTTTGAATAAAGGCGCGCCAAGACAAATAAATTACGTTTTGTAAAGAACTGATGAACATGATATATGTTCCTACTTCTTTTGGGTTGTTCTGTATTATATCCTTCTGGCAATCTGTCCGTAGGGTAGAAATCACTAATTTCTAATGACTCAATCTTCTTTATCAGTTCTTTATCAAAATCGTCAGCTTTCTTCTCAAAACGCTTTTTTCCAACAGTATATGCTATGATAACTGGAACTGTTTTTACTTTTTGAATAGTCTCCTTCAACGCATCATCATAGACTGTTTCCATTGCAACCCGTGATGATTTCTTTGTTTGCATTGAATGGCAATGAGGACAATAAAAATCATCCTTAATACATTTGTTTTCATAATCCATTGAAGCATCCCAGAAAACATATTCCTTACCACAATTAGGACAAACGAAGACATCACTCCATACAACGCAGTTAATTTTCCCGTTTGGCTTTCCATTTTCGTCAAGAGTTTGGTACAGCCAACCGCATTCATCATTCAACTCTTTTGTAATCCTATTAATCTCTTTCTGTAGTACTTGGACATCAAGAGGTGTATTATAACAGAAAGACATATCTGCGGCATACGGCGAAAGGTCGCCACAAATTGCATGCCTAACTCCCCATTGAGGTGTTGAATGAAACATTGTTTTCCACTCATCTGCAATTTTAGTCGAATACACCGTACTTCTATCACCACATGCTTGGGCTGCCACACCTGTCATACCTGTTCCTGCAAAGCCATCAAACACGACATCTCCAGGTTGTGTATAATGCAATATGTAACGCATAATAGCAGGATGAGGGACCTTCGTATGATATGTATGTGCAGTATATACAGGGTTTGTCTTGCCCTCGCTCACATCACTTGCATACGGCTCTTTCACTTCGAAGTCTGACTTGCGTTTCCCTTCGAGTTGGAGCTGTCTCTTCTCTTCTTCCCATTGCTTGATAAAATCATTCAGCCATGGATTAGGACAAGCAGTATAATAAGGAGGGTCTGAAAGATTGATAATGTCATCATCCTCACCAATAGGAAAACCCTCTATCTTGCGAAGCTCAGGCAATTTCCTTCGTAGTTCTTCACGGAAATACTGACGACGCTCCTCGTCGTTCTTAAATGTAAGACCCAAAACCGTCATTGGACCTTGCTCTACCTGCTCTTGCGGGTTGAGTTTGTCGAGATACTCGTCTGAGAAAATTTTATCTGATGCCATAATGATGTGTTATTTGATGATGATTCTTATATCTTCGTATTTCTTTCCTTGTCGCCTTTGCTCATTGATAATATCCTCTATAAGATCGGAAAGAGCTTTGCGGGCAGAATCGACGTCGAGTGGTCGATTGAAACGAGACTTGAAACTATCCATCGTGAGCTCAACGATATTGAAATTCGTAGAGAGCTTCTTCACCACAGTCAACAGAGGATGCACATATTGAGCTGTAAGAGACACATTGCCAGATACAAACTCGTCAAACAATGTTGCTTCCTGTTGTGAAAGCATCTGTTTGTTCTGCTGTGCCATCGGGTCATCCAGAGCTACCTTTATCTGTTCCTCCATGCCAGCATGTATAGCTACTATCTCCTGTTTTAAATCCTTCAGATTCGGCAGTGGTTTTCCTCCTTCAGAAACTGGATTGAAGTTTTGGAAAGGTGTCTGCATGATAGTCTGCTTGGTCACTGTAGGAGAAGCGATGCGAACTTGATTAAATTTTCGCTTCCATGAGTCATATTCGTATAGGCTAATAATACTCAACTTGGCATCGGACTGGACTGCTTGCGCTACCGTTTCTGCCACCTGTTTCTCAGGCATGTTCTTGATAGCTGTTAGCTGTGTCTCTTCCGTTGCAGGAAGATGAGCAGCCACGTATGCAGCCAAATAGTAGTCGGCATAACGCTCCTTCAATTGTTCCAGTTCACGCATATACTGCTTGCGTTGTGCATCATCCTTGACGATGACTTCGCCAAGACGATTTATAGCCGTTTCCATGTCGGACTTCAATGCAGAATCAGTAACATAACGTTTTGCTTCACTCAGATAACTGATGATGAACTTAAACTTCTCTATTTCGTTCAACAGTTTCTCCCACTTCAGCAACTCGCCCTTGTCTGTGACAAGTTTCTCATGAATAACATCCTTGGTCCACGGAATATTGCGGAGTTTTGCTTTATTATTGTAATTACGTATCCTATCGCACATGCCTTTCAAAGCGGCCAGACTATTGCAAAGCTTTGTAGCTTCAAAAGGATTAAGCACCTCTACACCAGAGAGCATGAGACCATCACGAAGCTGGTGGGAGATAGTAACGGCTTTAGTGGCGAGTTGCTGTGCTGCCGCCAACAAATCGGCAAAAAATACCCTTTCCTTGTCTTGAATTTCAATTTCTGCCGCACGGTCAATACCCAACAAGCCGATGCTTAATTCACGAACCAATGGAATGTTAATTCCCTTTGGTGGAGCTATGTGTGAAAATGTATAGAAGTCACGGCTGTTAAGAGTAACGATTTTTTCGATATTGCCTGCATTGATATGTGTACTATCAGCCAGCACTATCTCTATTTCTCCGAGCTGTGCCATAGCTGCCATCACAACAAATTCCAAGTCGGCTTCGATTTCGAAATCAGCTGTGACATATTGCTCTTCATAGAATTGCTTCAATATATCAGATCTATTGAGTACCTGACCACCACGCTGCTCCAGCATGTTTTTCAAACTCTGGGCATATTGAGAGCGATCTGTTGAAAGATGCCCGTCTATCAACAAGCCAAGACCATTCAAGATTGCTGTACCTAAACTACTGGCAGACTGCGGTGTGGCAATGGCAATACGCGCAGCCTTCAATACGTTCTCACGGTTTTTATTACCAAGTGGATATGGAAGGTTTGAGAATTTTGGATATTGAGGGCACTGCTCACAGAAAAGGTCTTCAAGTATATCTGAAGCCACATTACTCAACATGCTCATCTTATCCTCACCTTGCGGATTAAGAGCTGAAAGTGGATGCTTCTCACCCTTGAACTCCACCATGCAACTTTGCATGAACTCGTTATTAAATTTTTCGCGAGCTGATTTGAAGTACTCATCTTTCACAACTTTATAGTTGGGCTTCTCCACAGAACTGGCACTATTGTAAAGAGCCTGTGAAGCTCCATAGAGAGTAACTGCATCACGAAACTCCTGGCTCAGAGGGTCGAACAGGAAGAAGATGCCATCTTCTTCGGGTTGGTGCTTAGCAGACTCCCTGTCAAAGATTGGCATGAAGTACAGGTAGAAATGTTGCTTCGGCTGAGTAGTAGATTTCGCATTGGGATTGCCCATGAAGATGTATCCATCCAAACGAACATTGTGAGATTTCCAGTTAACGCTGTGGTCCCAGATGCGGAAATTAGGACGATAGACATTCCAATCTACAGGCATTATTTCTGCAAGGAAATCATAGAAATATTCATCTTTCACTTTCTCAGGCATCGTTGATGCATAGTTGATGACATTTTGCTTATAATTGACACCACCCTCAATGCGCAAATGATATTCCAAGTTTTCCTCATTGCGTTCGAAGTATTGGCCAATAGTAGCCTTAACAATGTTGTTGAGCGTTGTGGTGATGGAGAGGTCAACCAATTCGTCAAAGTTTGTTGCTATCGGGTCAACAAAGCAGAGATCATTGGCTAAAGACTCTGCCAGCACACCATTCGTTTTGACAAGGTCTGACTGCAAAATCTTAATAGCAGATGCTGCTACCATGCGGTGAGCTAATGGGCGTTTTGGAGAACGACCGCCAGTAAAATAGTCATCAATCTTCTGGTCAACAAGTGATGTGATTTCAGCAACCTTGCGCACTTCAGGAATTGCCATGAGGTCTTGTGTTCGCTGCATATCCTCCCAATAGGAATCATAGCAAATCAGACCTGGCTCGTTTTCTGGGACATCCTTTTCAAGCATCGACTCAAAGCGACGTGAAAGCACTTTCAATACCTCTCGCTGGTTCTTTCCTACACGGATTTGCTGGAAATTGTCAAAATATGAAGGATGAACTGGGTATAGATTGACAAATGTGTCAAGGTCGTGGCTCAGGTCTGGGAACAAAGTAATGAATTTCTGAAGGTGCTCCTTAATAGCCTGCTGCTGGTGCGCGTTCTTTTTCAGCAGACGTTCCTGCACGATGAACTGCACATCTGATTTCTCAATCTTCAAATCCGTATAACGGTCTGCTACATGGCTAAGCATATCTGCAGCAAACTGGAATTCTGGTGCCTGATATATCAATTCTTGAACGCCAAAAACCATACGGAATTTTGTGCGATCAGATATATGACCGAGTGCTTGCAGCACTTGAAGGTCACTTCCAAGCAAATGAGGTTGTGCGTGACCTTGCAAATAAGAAAGCATCTCGTCAATGACAAACATAAAGCCCTTATCTGGATATGCCTCCTCGAATGCAGCAAGCATCTTCTCTAATTTGTCATAGTAAGGCACAGGTCGATTATCCTCATAAATGCTATAATCAACGCCCCACTCTTCGAGATACTTGTCAATCTGGTAGGTAATCATATCCCACAGAGAATCCGTTCCGCTTATCTCAAAGCGTACTACTTTATAGCGTCCTGCTATTTTCTTCAAGCATTCCTTAGCCTTTTGGTTGCTAAGGAAATCGAGATAGTGTGCATCTTCTGCAATGATGGAGAAGAGAGACATGAGGTGAGACTTACCAGTACCATAGTTACCCACAACCTGTATGCCTCGTGTTTCTTGGGTAGAGTCGAGGTCAAGTTCTCGGCAAATACGTGGAATGATGAAGTTCTCAAATGCATTTGAGCAGACAAAAGTCTTAACGAGTCGATCACGGTAATCGACATCGTTGAGTTTATCGAACTTGATAATCTCATCTACGGATTCAAACTGAATAAGGTCTTTATATTTCATATGCTTGTTACTATATTACAGTAATTCGATATAATTAACTCCTTCTAATGATACAGAATAGTTTGGTGAGCATCCTTCAGTAAGGAAAAGATGGTTATCTGCAATAGCTCCTTTCCCTATATCAAGAAGCAACATCACATTCTGTGACCACCTATTAAGAAAGCTTTCCAAATCAATCTTCAAAAGCGGTTCAAACAAGATTCCGATATTAGTTAGCGCAAGATACTCACCAAAATCTTCAGATTTGGAGATATGGGAGCGAAGCAAGGTATTAAGATAATCCTGAACTCGCATGGATAGCCTACGATCGCCTATTTTGTCCTCAATAAAAGCACTCATTTCGAGTCCCACATCAATGTAGTCAAAACCAGCAATGCAACCATTTGATATAGCCAAATGGTTGCGAGAAGGACTGGATAAGAATGCTTTCAAAATTCCCATTAGATATCAACAGAACCCCCCAACAGTGTCTCGACAGGCGACCAAGACCTTTTGCTTACACTGCGATGGAATTCAAAAAATTATAATGATTATGCCTATTTGCTCTTTTGGGTCTTAAATCGAAAAAGCGAGTGTTATTTTATATGCATATATAGCATGGGCACAAACTTACAAATTTTTTTCCAAACAACTGTTAATTTTTTAATCAAAAAAATGAGATGATGATGATTTCAACTATTTTTTTGTCTCAAAATATCTGTTTCACATTTCTATTTCTCAGTCTTCCTATACTATTTCGTTCCTTTGAATACCAACTATGCATCTGTCGGATGAAGCAAGAAATATGACAACACAATTGCATCGTATTCTATACATGTTCTTTTGCGTCAAAAGTGAAAACGAAAAGAACAAAAGTAGTTTTGATTATCAAAAAAACAAAATATACAAACTTTAACGTTCGTTAATTCCTTAACATATTTTAATTTATAAATTATGCATATATAATTAGTTGTCAAGTTATTACTAAAATTATATTTCAAACATATTCTTATTTCTCAATATTTTAATTATGGTTTTGTCATATTATTTGAAAAATAAATTTAACAGTTTCTTTTTCGTCGTAAAATTTTTTATAACAATTGATTTTTCGCAGTAGAATATATACGCTCGAAAGCCTGCAAAGATCTGCATTGGCAAAATAAGAGACCTTCGATGTCAAAAAAAGGACATAACAACTTGGTCATTTTTCAACATTGTCACTCAGTGTAGCTTTTGCGGCATTCTGTCTGATTTAATTCAAAATCAGATTAGCGGTTAGAATTATTATATTAACAGGCATGCAAATGCCGCAAATCATTTAAAAAAATGAATTTTAAGTATTTTAGAATTAAGGATTCAAAATTTGCCTTCATCTTGGGCAATCGTGTAGTCGATGAAAAAAGACTCGAGAAGAGTATTCGAAAAGTAGGCAAAGTATTAGTTCCGATCGTAGGGGTATACTATGGTACAATTAAGAACTCTGGCTACCAAGTTTTAGACGCGGAGACAGGTGAACTGTTGAATAGCCCATCTGATGATTACTTTGTTGTTTTGGATGGCCAGCATCGAACAAAAACGTCATTGAATCTATACAAGGAGCAACAAGAACTAATTAAAAATACAGAAGATTCTGATAGTTTAGCACTCAGAATCTCTGATTCGATTCCTGCTAATGTATATGATGAAGAAGACGAGCTTGATAATATTCTTGAGACAATTATCGATTGCAACACATCAAGCAAAACATGGACCTCAAAAGATTTCGTACATAGTGCCCATGTCCTCAGAAATGATGACAAAATCATCACGTTCATTGATTCGCTTACAACATTGAAATTCTCTCTTTCAAATATCAGCAGAATATTGTTTTTCAATCATAAAATGCTCACCAACCAGATGCTTGCAGATTACACCAATGGCAAGGTTGAGCTACCAGAAAATAATTACAGAAAGAAGCTTGAACTGTTTCGCTTGTTGATCAACAAGGGATTCAGTACTGAATTCCTGCGTAAGCGCTATATGTACGAGGCAATTATCAAGAAGCACAATGCACAGAAATATGATGAGTTTGTAAAAGCTCTAAGTCTTCTGGACGTAGATACAGTAAAAAAGATAGAGAATTTATGCCCACTTGATTATGACAACGGTAAAATAATTGAAATTGTCAACAATTTCACGAATATCAGCAAATGTGACGATAATTCTTCAAATAATATTGACTTGTCAGAGAAGCGTTTCGATGAAAATATCGAATTCTTACGCAGTTTGGCTAACGCTAAAAATAAGAAAAAGACAGCAGGAAAAGCAGCTGGGGCTAGAAAAAAGAGTAAGAAGGGAAAAAGAGCAGCGTTGGAGGACACGAATAATGATAATTTGGAATACAAATTTCATTATATGCTTGAGAATATAGAATAATCATTGTTAATCAGTTGTTTTCACAGTCTGACGTATACATCTGTATCCATAGAAGTATAGTCAGACTGCACAACAACAAAAAAAAGTAAACTTATGCAAAAAATCAACGACATTACATTTTCAGACGATCTGAGAATTCTAATTAAATGCCACAGCGAAAAGAAGGGGTCAATTATTATTCCTGAGGGAGTAATGGGCATTCGTGGGGAAGCATTCTTTGGATGTTCGATTGAATCTATTACACTTCCGTCAACTATTCAACGAATAGGGAATAAGGCATTTGCACATTGTGAAAATCTGAAGAGTATTGAGTTGCCTGAGGGATTACAGTACTTGGGGGAAAAAGCATTTGAACATTGCACTTCGCTATCGTCCGTTATTGTTCCAAGCAGTTTGGAAGAATTGCAGAATGGTGTTTTTGCTTATTGTTGGGCGCTCAAAAAAGTTAAAATATCCGATCCTGGATTGAAATCAATTGGATACAGAAGCTTTTATAACTGTTGGTCAATGGAAGAAATCGTTATCCCATCATCTGTAACAGCGATGGGTATTGCATTTCGTGATTGCTGGGAGCTAAAGAAGGTTGTAATAAAATCAAAAAAAATTCAAGGGAATGAGGATATAATATTTAAAGGTAGTTGTCCTAACTTAAAAATTGAAAAAGCACCCGATTTCCAATGGATTCGTAAGAAGAGAGGACTCAAAGTAATAAAAAAGAATAAATTCGCTAAAACGGATGGCGAATTGAAGTTGTGGCTACCTGAGCATATTGTTCGAATAGACGAATTGGCTTTTTACAAGAATATCGGATTGATAGAAATTAGTATACCTTGTACAGTCAAAAAAATATCTCCTTTTGCATTTGATGGCTGCACAAGCCTCTCTATCCTAACGATAAAGGAAGGCGTTGAGAAAATTGAGAAGTTCGCTTTTCATGGATGCACAAAGCTGACTTCGGTTGTTCTACCATCCTCTATAAAGGAGATAGGAATAGCAGCCTTTGCAGGATGTTCATCTTTGACAAACGTAACTCTTTCTAAAGATACGCATGTAGAAGAAAATGCTTTTGAGGGAACATCTCAAGAGTTTCACGTGTCATTTTTAGAAGATGCTATTAATGTAAAAAATTGAAAGTATGGAACTAACTAACGAATCTGATCTCACAGACAACATCAAGGACATATTACAGCTTCGGCAAGATAGTACACCCAGTAAGTATGAGAAATTAGAAACTCTTGCTATATGTATTTCACACAAAGTCAATGCGTTGAAGAGAAAAAAGTACAAGAAGAAATGGCTCACGAATGATGACATCCGTGATTTGTTGGGCGTCAATGATAGGCTAATAAAAAAATACAGGGATTCTGGCTTCTTGCAGTACTCCCAAGAAGGGAAAAAATACTGGTATTCAAGAGATGACATTGAATTCTTTTTGAACAAAACTCATTATTATTATCCAAGAAAATGAAACGGAATGAAGAAGGAAATATCGACAGTATAATAGCGCTGTTGGAGAAAGTGTCATCGGAGGTGTCAGAACTTCAGAACGATGATACAGAAAGAATATACACCAACAAGGAAATAGGTGAACTCCTGCATGTTGACAACAGGCAGCTGAAAACATACAGACAGAAACACCTGCTTCCTTACTCTCAATTCGACGATAAGTACTGGTACCGCCAGAGCGACATTGATACATTTTTCAAGAATATTAAAAACTGAACGGAAATGGGCCGGAACAAAAGGGAATTCCCGAAAGGAAAGTTCTTCCTTCGCAAAATAGATAGCAAGTATATGCTATATTACTATTACTATTGGGAAGGACAGCAACTTCGCAAAAGCACTGATGTCATGTTGTGCTCAGAAACGGACTTCAACAATGCTGAAGCATGTCATGGTTGTGCGCCACTAAGGAAGACATACCCCAACTACAATGCACATAACAGAAGACTTGTGAATAGACTAATGGAAATAGACGGCATGATACTGGACCACATGGCTAAGAACGGAAACAGAATCGATGCCAAGACTATTCAGAAGTTCATGGAAGGCGATAACACTGCGAATAGTGGGATAGACTTCTTTGATTTTGCGGAAGAGCGTCTTTCACGGAGGGAATCCCTTGTTGGGCCTGGATCTGAACCAAGCACCATCAACAACCATCGCGCCAACATTAGGCAATTCAAGAATTTTATTGAATCGCAGCATCGTGGTTCCCACGTTTCGAAGTACGAGCTATTATATATTAGCGACATGACAGAAGACTTAGTTCGCGAATACTGTGTATGGAAGTCTAAAACGAAAGTCAAATTGGATACAATCAACAGATGTGTAAAGTCCATCGCCACGATATGCAAAGATGCCGCCGACATGGGATATCTATCCAGCAAAGAAGCAAAGGCAATATCTGAAGTTCAGGTTTCTACTAAAAAAAACTTGTACAAATATGAAGACACCGATTATTCGATAAAATACTTGACAATAGAAGAAATCGCTAAATTAGTTGAATATAGGCGCAAAGTCAAGGACCACAAGGCTATTGACATATTGGATATGTATTTGTTCGCTTTTTTTTCATGTGGAATCCGATTTATCGATATTCTTACACTTCGCTGGGCAGATATAGACTTTGACGCATGTGAAATTCACAAAGTTCAATACAAGACACGCAATATTGTCAAAAGCCCCCTGAACAAGTATGCGTTGGACATACTTGAACGTTGGAAGGAGAGGAACTCGACATATGTATTCAACATGCTACCTGAACATTTCGAACTTTGTGATAAAACCAAGGAAATAATCTACAAGATACGAAGTGTTAAATCTCATACAATCAACAAGTTTCTGAGAAGAATCATGCAGGAAATCGGTATAAAACAACCGCTGACTTTTCACTCAGCAAGACACTCTTGGGCAATGTATGCAGTGGAATCAGGAGTACCTATCCAAGTCATCAGTCAGAACCTTGGACACACATCTACTTTTACGACAGAACGATACTATGCGAAGGTCAGTCCATCAAAAGTCAAACTTGAAACAACGAAGTTGGATTTTAGTTTTCTTGATAAGAATGATAAGAAGTCAACAACTCTTCCCAATAAACAAATAGTAGCATAGAGTGTCACAATACATTACAAGTTAATGGATAACAAATAATAAATATGACAAACAAAACCGTGGAAGCACGGCTATACAAATTAGACGAGACAGAAGAAGTTATGGATAATAATAAAACAACTCATAAGATGTTCTTTAGTAACTCAAAGAATATGATGGAAATAGAGAATAACTCTATCGATCTGATCATAACGTCACCACCCTATCCAATGATAGAGATGTGGGATGAGATTCTGTCCCAACAAAACTCGCAGATAATTAAATCACTTTCTTCAAATACCCAGGATGCATTCGAATTAATGCATCAAGTATTAGATGCTATCTGGGCTGAATGCTACCGTGTTCTTAAAGACGGTGCGTTTATTTGTATCAACATCGGAAATGCAACCAGAACTATCAATGGTGACTTTGCATTATACGATAACCATTCCAGAATAGTACAATCCTGCTTAAAATTTGGTTTAACCGAGTTGCCTTCTATTGTTTGGCGGAAACAGACAAATGCTCCCAACAAATTCATGGGGAGCGGAATGCTTCCTAACGGAGCTTATGTTACCCAAGAACATGAGCATATTTTGATCTTCAGAAAAGGAGAAAAGAGAAATTATTACAAGGAAGATGATAAAAAACGCCGGAGAGAAAGTGCATTCTTTTGGGAAGAGCGAAACGTGTGGTTTTCTGATATATGGGATTTCAAGGGAGCAAGACAAAGCATCAAAAGCTCTTGTAACAGAGAAAGAAATGCTTCATTTCCAATAGAGCTTCCACATCGGCTCATCAACATGTATTCACAGAAAAACGACATTATATTGGACCCTTTTGCTGGTTTGGGAACAACAATGAAAGCGGCGATGCTCAACAAAAGAAATTCCATAGGATACGATATTGATGAGAGCCTATTCAACATCATACTAAATGAAGTAGTATCTATCGACATCGATGAGTTCAATAGCATTATTTATAATAGGATTGAAAGCCATGAAGAGTTTGTTGCAGCAAAAGAAAAGGAAAAAGGAGAACTTAAGCATTTCAACTATGCTCTTAACTGTAGCGTTATGACAGGTCAAGAAGAACATTTAAAGATTGAGTACATATACTCCATCAAGCAAATAGAAGGAGAAGGAAACACATTGACATTTGCTGTTGATTATGTTGATAACCTGCCAAAGTATACCCTATTCTAATTTTAGAAGAAGCGCTGTTATTACATTGTGGCGAAATAAAAATGACCCCCAGAAGCAATAGCTTTTAGGGGGCCTTTTTTGTAATTATGTGAATTTTCATCCTTATATGCGGATTAATACAAACAGGAAATAGCAATAGTAAAGAATAACACCCAATAGCTATTCCATGTAATGTGACTCTTATTCATCTGTGGAATAGAAATCTAATTAAGAACAATTTATCGTTGTAGTTTCGTACTTTTTTCGCACTAAAATTTGGTTCTTATTCTTTAAGTCTCTATTTTTGTAAAAAAATATGTCCAATGAATCATTTGGCTATTGAAGCAATGGGGTGATATACTTTCCTATTAATTAGATTTCTACTAAGTCGAATTATAATATCAATTATTGCTCCTTATAGCAGCTGCTTCTTGAAGCCTTATATCTTTGGAAAAACGTATTAGTCCAGACATTCATTGTCTTATAGAATTTTGTATTTAAATGCAGAATTAGTTGATGAGCAAAGAAAAGGTGTTTAACTAAATAACAAATAGATTATGGATCTCAATACTATTTTCGACGGCTGGGGTACCGAACTATTAAGTCTGCTTATCTGTTTGATATTTGGAGGAATTGGATATCACTTCTATAAGAATGGAACTATTAAACAGAAACAAGAAGCAGGAAACGGTGCCGAACAAAAACAGAAAGTATCTGAAAAAACAATCAAAGACCATAATGATATATCTCAGTCTCAAAAGGCCGGTGACAATGCTAAACAGGAACAAACAATCTAAGTATGGACATAATAAAGACTAATCAGCAACAAAAAGCTGGTGATAATTCCAAACAGGTTCAACAAACTGGCGATAACTCAAATCAAACAATAATTGAGAACCAAACAAATAATTATAATTTACCTATAACAGAGATTGTGCCTTTAATATCAACTGTTTCGTTACAAGTAGAGAAACAGGCATTAGCTCTTTGTACACAAGTATCTGAAGATATTTGCAAAAGTAAAATTGGAGAGTTTGAGTCTAGATGGCTTCCTATAATTTCAAAAATAGAAGGTGTTGACAAACATCTTAAAGATCCCAAATTCCAATTTATGATTAGGGATGCAAATATATCCGCAGCCAAGAGATCAAGAGATATAGACTTAGACATCCTAACTCAATTGTTGGTGTGTCATATAGAAAAAGGTGATAACATGATAATTGATGCGGGTATTAATAAAACTATTCAGATTGTAAATGAAATAGATAATTCATCTTTATGTGGATTAACATGCGTTGCTACAATGCTTAATTATCATCCACGATGTCCTATGGTAGAAGACACCTTAAGATTATTAAATGACCTGTTTTCAAAATTGCTTTATACAGACCTTCCTGAAGGAGATGATTGGATTGATCATTTGGATGTTTTAAACGCCATTAATATTCAATCTAAAGAAAATGGTTTACATTCTTTTTTAAGCGTCAGAAATGAAAATAGAAATAAGATAGTAAAAAAATATTATCCAACAAGTGAATTGATGAAACTATTTTATGAAAAATATACTTGTGTTGGAATAAAAGAAGGTTCAGAAGAACACAAAAAAGCATTAGAGATAATGAAAGAAAACAATATGGATTTGGATCTTCTCGTTCCCAATGAATGTTTACCAGGGTATTTACGACTAAATGTTGATTCATTTGATGATCTTTTTAATCACAAATATATATATATATACAAACTTTATTCGAATGACCACAAATTGCATCTTCAGTCAAATGATAAATTTATCAAGATGTGGAAATCCCATGAAACTTTGAGGAAAATTACAGAATGGTATGATAAAATTCCTATCCCTTTTAGAATCTCTACTGTTGGTTTAGTATTGGCTCAAACAAATGGTAAAAGATGTTGTCCAGATTTTCCTGACTTGATATGATATTTCGAATAAATTATAAATAATTACGATAATGGAATTATTATCATACATTTTCAATTCTGAAATTGCATTTGACGGATGGGTTGTCGCTCTAATAAGTGCAATTGTTTCCCTTGTTTTGGGTGGTGCATGGACATATAAACGTTTTACAAGTAGTAATATAGCTCAGAAACAAAAAGCTAAGAAAAAAGCTTCACAAAGACAAAAAGCACGTTCTAGTTCAAACAAGGATTTCAATAATATAAATCAAGAGCAAGAAGCTGGAGACAATTCTAATCAAATCCAGCAAATTGGCGACAATTCAACTCAAATGAATATAGATAAACTGATTTTAAATATAAAAAATAATCACCAATCCAAAGACATTTTATACTTAGCTGAAACAGTTTCAACACAAGCAACAAAACAAGCCTTAGCTTTATGTACTCAAGTATCAGAAGACATTTGTAGGAATAGAATAGCATCATTTGAGAAACAATGGATTCCTGCAATTATAAAAATGGAAAATGCGGTCGATAATCTTATCGATCCTAAATTCCAATTCATGATAAGAGATGCAAATATCTCAGCAGCTAAGAGTTCACGAGAAGAAGACTTAGATATTCTTACCCGAATGTTGATTTGCCATATTGAAAATGAGTCTAACATGATAATTGACACTGCTGTCAATAAAGCAATTCAAATAGTGAGTGAGGTAGATTATGAATCTTTATGCGGTTTGACATGTCTTGAATTATTAATGTTTGGAGCTCCAGCGATAGAAAAAATAGATGAGGGATTGCAGCATTGGGATTATCTGTTTTCTAAATTGCTTTATACAAATTTACCATGTGGGGATGATTGGTATAATCATTTACATATTCTTGGGGCTGTCATTGCTCAATATCCAAGTCATTTTACGCCTTTTAAAAATTTGATTACAAAATATTGGGATGGTAATATTTGTGTTGGCATAAAAAAAGAATCAGAAGAATATCAAACTGCAATTGATTTTTTAACAAGTGCTTCTTTAAGCACAGACTTGTTAGTTGAAAACGAATTAATGCCTGGTTATTTACGCCTTACTATATTACAAAAAAATTATAGACCAATTCTTAATTTATACTCAAAAGATGATTATTTATTAGATCAAGTTTACTCTAATTTTTTAGACAAATGGGATTCATTTGAAAACTTAAAGATTATTAGAGAATGGTATGAAAAAATACCCTCTGCTTTTATAATTACAAAAATAGGTTCTGCTTTGGCACAAACAAATGCTAAAAGATTAATTCCAGATTTTCCGGATTTAATTTGAGGCAGATAAAATTATGGTTTAAACTTACAATTGCAATTGCAATAGAATTTATAGACAATGTCATTAAGTCACTAATAAATTATTAACTAAAGTTTCGCAAGTGATGGCGCACCTGCATAATTTAACATAAAATAGGAATAAAAAAGGCTTCGAAGTTTGTGTAACTCACAGAAAATGAGTAACTTTACA